>Ga0105048_10019642_pt1 | contig 10351 bp, 2 predicted proteins | sample MAT05_FD_78382 | JGI IMG/M metagenome (GOLD analysis project Ga0105048, IMG submission 78382) | Freshwater microbial communities from Lake Fryxell liftoff mats and glacier meltwater in Antarctica - MAT-05 | ecosystem: Environmental > Aquatic > Freshwater > Ice > Liftoff microbial mat | place...
CGCCTTGGCCGCCGGGGCGAAGGCGATAATTTTTGTGGATCGGATCACTCCGGACCGGCGTCTGGCCGCTGACAAGGAAACTTTCGTCAGCGTCAATGTCCCGAGATTTTTTGTCTCACGCGCAGATGCCGAGGCGTCCGGCTTGCTCGAAGCCGGTGGAAAATCCGCGCGGCTCGTCTCCGCAGTTCATTGGGAGCGTCGCATGGGCCGCAATCTTTTCCTCTTCATTCCGGGAACGGATCCCATCCAGCGTTTTGAGAAGGCGGAGATGGTGATCCTTTCCGCGCCCTATGACACCGGGGGCGTGGTTCCCGGCAATGCGCCGGAGCCGGAGCGCGCGGCCAACGTCGCCGGCCTGCTCGAAATCGCCCGGCATCTGGCGGAGGCGCCACCCAAGAGAAACGTCCTCATTGCCTTCTTTGACAACCACGCCAACTTTTGCGAGGGCGGGCGGCAGTTCTATGCGGCTCTTCGCCGGAGTTACGAATCCGGGCTTGTGGATCCGCTGCCGGTCCGCTTGGGCTGGGTGCGGGCAGAGCAGGAGCACCTCGATACGCTGACCCAGGCGCTGGATGATCCGAATTTACTTTCGGGGTCGTCGCCGACTTTTGAGTTGATGCGGCAACGACTGAGGTCTCTCACGAAGTCGGAATACGACGGTTTGCAGGAAAAAATCGGTCTCCGCCGCATCGAGATCCGGGAGGTAAAACGCGCCGGCCAGGAGCTGTCCGCGCTTCAGTCCGAGCTGGATGCGTTGCTGGCAAAACACAAGGCCTGGCAGGCGTTGCGCGAGGCGGTGAGGGATCGCACCAACATCCCGGAGGAACACCGCCCGTTGTTCGCCACGGTTCTGGAAACCCTGCGCGCTTCGCTGACCCGACGACAGGCCGAGGTCCATGACGAGGAAAAATTTCAAGGCGACTCCGCTTTGCTTTTGGCTCGCTTGAAAAATCTCAATCCGGTTCTGCATGTCTCCCTCCGTTTCACCGCAGGCGGGCGGAGGTGGTTCTTTTTGGATGAGGAAAAAACAGCTTCGCGGGTGCTGGAGAAATTGAGGAATCTTGGCCCGGCGGAAAAAGACGGGGTCGTTTGGTTTAAGCAGCTAACGACCGCCATGGCCTCTGTGCAATGGTCCACCACCGAGGAGTCCGCGTTTGCGGCCACTCTGGGCATTCCAGCGGTGACGTGTGTGACGGATCAGGATGCCGCTCCGTCCACAGGCATGCCGGGCACTATTCTTGATGGCGCGCAGACGGCCAATCTGTTTCAGCAAATGACCATGGCTCTGCCGTTTCTGACGGCGGCGGCTAACCTGGAGGATGCCTCGGTGCCCAATCGGATTGCGGCGCAGTCCAAACTCCCGATGGATGAATACCAATGGCTGGGAGATCGCGCCGACGGCCACATGGTCAAGGTGATCGGATTCGGCGAGACCGTGCCGACCCAGCCGGTGGCCGGCGCCATTGTGCAAATCATGGAACGGCCCGGCCCGGCTGGCGCCCCGGTGAGGAGGTTTGTGACTTATTCGGATGAAAATGGGATTTTTCCGTTTGCGCCGCTGCTGAAAGTCAAGGGTGAGGCCTTTGATTCGGCCCGCATGGAGGCGGCCCTCTTTGATGACGACGGCGTCATCTCCGCGATCTCAACTTTATTGCCCGGGGGAGGACAGGCCTCGGTGGGGGGAGGCTGGACGAATGCGGGTTGGATGAGCGCACGATCCGCGTCGGGATTTTTCACCGTCCTTGCGCTGTTTTCCGGAGAGCGGGGAATTCTGGCCGGACACGATTTGCCTTTTGCCGGGGAGTTCAAACCGGCGGCCTTCCGTTTCCTCAACAGCCTCACGAACGCGGCGTATCCGTTCATGAATTTTCAATATGATCCCGCCTCCGGCTTGGGCGGCTATTTTCTCTCTCCCTTGCTGCCTCCGAAGATCATCTATCAAGACCCCTCGGCACCCGATCAGGTGGCGCTGTATCTGGATGTTCCTGCTGATCAATCGGACAGCAAATGGGACCCGGTCGTGGTGGATCTGGCAACGGCCATGGCACCGGGCATGCACGCGGTCAACGAAACCCGGCTTGAAGGTTTGCGGCGCAGGAACATCGTGCTGAATTCCCTTGAAGAATTGCATTATCAGGCGCGTGAGCAACTGGCGGTGGCAAAAGCACCCGCCGACACCATTGCCACCGCGACCGGTTCCAGCGGGCGTGCCGCCGCCTTGGAGCGGAGGGTGTATCGTCCGGTTAAACAAACCATCTCCGACATGGTGAAGGCGGTGACCGTGCTTCTCATCCTGGCAATTCCCTTCTCGCTGGCGGTGCAGGGGCTCGTCTTCCCCACCCCAAAAATCTACACCCGGCTCGCGGCGTTCGGCGGCATTTTTATGCTTTGCTTTCTGGCCCTCTATTTCACCCATCCCGCCTTCGCCTTCAGCTCCTTTCCCGCAGTGATTCTGCTGGCCTTTGTGCTGTTAGTGATGAGCGGTGCGGTGATCGCCATCATCGCCTCCAAATTCAGCCACGAAATCAAGCAAATGCAGGGCTTGGTCATCTCGGCTCACACGTTGCGCCGGAGTTTGTTCGGCAACGTCGGCGCCGCCGTGTCGCTTGCGCTTTCCACTATGCGCCGCCGCCCGGCCCGCACCGTGCTCACTGTCACCACGGTCGTGCTCCTCACTTTCACCATCGTCTCGTTTGTTTCCTTTCAGTCCGAAAAAGGCGTCAACCAGAGCGTGATCGGTGCAGCGGAACACGGGGCAAGCCACATCCTCATCCGCCATGCCACGTGGCAGGCGCTCACGCCGACCTTCGCTCAGGATGTTCAATCCACGGCCGGCAAGGATTTTCAGACTGCCGGAAGGCGCTGGCAGGCCGAGGAACCCACGGCGAACCTTTCGGACACCTTGTCCATTCCGGTGCGCGCGGCGGATGGTGGACTGACCGAAGTCAACGGTGTGCTCGGTTTGAATTCCCTCGATCTCGCCAACGTCTCCAACCTACGCGCCGTCTTGCCGGAGGATGAGAAAGCCATGCAGTCGTTTTCGGAAGGGGAGGGGATTTTTGTTTCCCCGGCCTTGCTCGAGCAGTTGCACCTCGCGCCGGGAGACCGGGTTCGCGTCCTGGGCGAGGACCTGGTGATTGCGGGCGCTTTCGATGCCCAAAAATTGCAGGATCTGAAACAAATTGATGGTTCGCCTTTCCTGCCGATCAGCTTCCGAAGCACCCGCATGGCCATGGGACAATTTGAAAGCGCGGGTTCCGCCTCGGGAGCGACGGCCAACAGCGCGGAGGACGAACTCGCGCGGATGCAGCCCGACGCTCTTGAGCCAGTCAACGCCCAATCGGTCATCCTTGTGTCGGACGTGCTGGCCAAACGTCTGCAGCTTCCGCTCCGCGCGGTAGTCCTGTATCCGGCCGGCGAGGAGAAGTCCGCCGAAGGACTCGACGCGGTGGCAAGCCGGCTGGCTGTGCTTTCCGACGACGCCGTTTTTCTTCAGGATGCGGGAGAACGCGTCTGGCTCCGCTATGGCGACCGGCACGGCATGAGCGGTTTTGGAGACGTTCTGGTTCCGCTTCTCCTCGGGGGATTCATCGTTTTCTCGACGATGCTGGGCTCGATCATTGACCGGGAGAAAGAGATCTACACGTTCTCCGCGCTGGGCCTTGCACCCCGGAACATCGCGATGTTGTTTTTCATCGAGGCGGCGATCTATGGCGTCATCGGCGGGTTTGGCGGCTATCTGCTGGGGCAGGCTGCGGCTTCGCTCTTTGAAGTTCTGGCCTCTCTGGGACTGCTTGATCCGCCCGATGTCAATTACTCGTCCGCCACCGCCATCAACACGATCCTGCTGGTCATCGGAGTCGTGCTCGTTTCGACCATTTACCCCGCATTGCAGGCGGCAAAAAAAGCCACCGCCGACACGAGCCGCCGCTGGAACATTCCTAAACCGGTAAACGACGTTCTGAAATTCACCTTCCCCTTCACCATCTCCTCCCACCAACTGCCGGGCGTTCTCGTATTTCTGAAAGAATATCTCGATAATCACTCCGACCGGACGATTGGGCATTTCGCGGCAGGCGATGTCCGTCTTGATCAAACCGGCGGGGAAAATGGCCTGCCGACGCTGAGCGCCTTGGTCTGGTTGCAGCCCTTCGATCAGGGCATCAGCCAGTCGTTCCAGATTGCCGCGCAGAATTCCGACATCGAGGAGGTCGTGGACATTCTGGTCGAACTCAAGCGCCGCTCCGGCCCGCCCTCGGCCTGGAACCGCTCGCTCACCGGATTCCTCGAAGACATGCGCAAAGAATTTTTGCTCTGGCGGACGCTGCCCGACGAAACCGTCGAGCATTATCTTTCCCTCGGACGCGCCGCTAACCAATCCGAACGTCAAAAGCCCGATCCGCTCGGTTAAAGGGCACCGGGATGAGACGGCCCTGTTGGCGGACTGTTGAACGATGCCCCGGATAGAACTCAACGGAATGAAGCCCTCCCTGATTCTCATTCTTTTCCTTGTCGTGTGCTCGGTGCCCGCGGGCTGGGGAGTTACGCTGACGCCATTGGATTTGGAGGGTAAGGACGGGAAGCCCGAGGAGCTGGAGGTGGTGTCGCGCGACTACCGAATTCGGTTCGAACTCATCAAGGGCGGAGAGGTTTCTTCGTTGATTTACACGCCGCTTAACCACGAGTTCCGTGCGGAAAATTACTACAAGCAGCGCTTCTTTTTATTTTCCGAGCGCATTCAGGGAGTGAAGGACGAGGGAGCCGCGCCGTTCGATTACAAGGTCGTCAGTGACAAACCCGGGGAGTTGATTTTGGAGTTTGCCCGCCCGCGCGAAACGCTCGCGTTTGATGTGCGAAAACGACTGACCATTCGCGACGACACTCCTGCGATCCGGGTCGAGGTGATTATTGAAAATCCTTCCGCGGAGGCGGGCGAGGTGGCGGTGAAGGTGAGCAACGGCCTGAGTCTCGGACGGGTGCGGTCGGTGTATTTTCTGCCGGGCGCGGATGGGATTATCACCGGCGTGGACAAGGCTGAGGAGTCGGCGTCGGTATTTATCTATGCGCCCGAATTGGCGGGAGCCTGGCAGGGCGGGGTGAATGACAAGGGGCTTGGCGGCGTGTTTGCTTTCGATTGGGCGGACGTGGATGCCATGCAGGTCAGCATGTATAAAACGTTGGGTTCGGTGCTGGAAACCTTTCTGCGGAAACAGGAGATTCCTGCGGGCGGAACGTTCCAATTTTCCTACACATTTCTTCCAATACAAAATTTTCGCGTGCTGGACGGGGCGACCGGGGATCTGGTGGGAGGGATTGTCTTTGGCGAAGCGCCGGGTGGGGGATGGAAGGCCGGGGCGACCGTGCCGGTGACAATTCAGATGGTAGCCGGGGCGGCGCGCACGGCGCAGGTGGCGTGGCAATGGATTCGCCGCGAGGATGCGACGGTGGTAACGCAGGACAAAAAGGAAATACGGATCGAAGCCGGAAAAACCGTGAACATCGCCGCCGAGTGTCCGGCTCCGAAGGATGGGCTTTATGTTTTCCATGTTCGCGTGACCTCGCCGGACAGACCGACGCTGGAAATGGAGCGCGCTTTGGAGGTGGGCGGGACGAAGCTGTCTTTTCAGCCGACTCCCCCGGCAGGACCGCAGCGCGGAACGCATGACGCGGACCTGCGGGTCGGTCCGGCGCCGATGGATCCGCAGTTCCGGACGATTGACCCGGCGTTTCACACGCAGGCGATTCCGTTTTTGAAAAATGCGGCGGTGGGTTCGGTTAAGGTGCTCTTTGCTACGCCAGCCGATTCCACGCTCGGGCACGTTCGCGAGATCGCGCAGCGCGGCGATGTGGATTACGAATATTTTGCGATTGGAAAAATCCAGACCCCGCGCGACGCCCTGAATCCGATTGATGTCCGGCAGATGCTCAACAAGGTTCGCGCCAGCGCGCCGGACGTGTTTTTCTCGCTGGCGCTCAACTGGCCCCTGGGCCTGGGCGCGGAAGCCAGCCGCACCTTGATTGAGCGCGTGCGCGGCGGCATGGGATTAGTGGTCACGCTGAGCGATCTCGAACAGCCGGAATGGAAACGGCTGCTCGCGGACGCCGTGCCGGTCGAAACACCGTCGGTGCCGCCGGTCGGCGTGGAGACACCTGCACTGAAGCGCTTTCAACTCGGCGGAGGTCGCGTGGCGGTGTTGGTTTGTCACACCAGCAACTACCGCGATGGCGGGGAGGCGGCTCTGGGTGAGTGGACAAAAATCTCAACACCCCCGACCACGGTGAAGGTGTCGGAGCCGGACTGGCGCGGCTTTGAATACAGCTATGCGCGGCTGGTGCAGGCGATTCAGTGGGCGGGAAAACACGACGCCGGACCGGTGATCGCGTCGGCGAAGATCCAGAGTCAATCGGTCCGAGTGGCCGTGGACAATCCGGGTCCGCCCGTGGATGGCACACTCTCCGCGCTCGTTCGCGGACGGAATTGGAACGAGGGTGCGCGGGCCGAGGCGAAGGTCGCGATTCCCAGCGGACACAGCGAACAGACGCTCACCCTCGACGGGGCGGCGTCCGGCGGCGCCCATGTGGTCGAGTTGCGTTTGCGGGATGCTAAGGACAAAATGCTGGCGTTCGCGTCGGTGGGCTGGGACGAACCTGCCCGCGTGACGATGAGCGTTCTCAATTCCCCAAACTATCGCCGGGTCGGAAATCCCGGCGAGCTAACCATCGAGGTTGCTGGCGAGCCGGTGAGCGGCACGTTGCAAATCCGCATTCGGGATCGTTTTGACCGGCTGGTATTGAGCGAGGATCGCGCGTTGGACGTGACGAAAAATCCGCAAAAAGTGTCGGTGTCCCTCGCGCCGATTCGCCCGCTCGGGGCCTATCATGAAATCACCGCCGAATTTTTTGCAAAGGACGGAGGGAATCCGGTCGCGGAATTGAGCGAGCCAGTTTATCTGCTGCCGGATCACCCGGACGACCGGGATCGTTTCCAGCTCGGGGTGGCCGATTCACCGGAGCGGAAGGCGCTTCACTTGCAGGCACTGATCCCCACCATGCGCGACCTCGGGTTCACAATGCACACGCACAGTCACTACGATCCGCTGCTGTTCGGAACGGGTGCCGGCAAGAGCACAACCGTCGGGCTTTCGCCGATGCACGCGGGCCGCTACAACGCCACGGGCAAGGAGGCATCCTCCATGGAAGGAAATGTCATGTTGCCCTCGCTCCTGCCGGCTGCCGATGTCGTTCCACTCACCAAGGAACGCTGGCAGAAGGCGGCGCGAGAGAGTTATGAGGCGGGCGCGTGGATGCTGCTGCTCGACGACGAGAGGCGGATGTCGGGGGATTTCGATCTCAGTGAAACCACGCTGGCCGGTTTTCGCCAATGGCTGCGCGGGCGGTATCCGGGCATCGCCGCGCTCAACAAAACATGGGGCGCGGATTTCAAAGATTTCGACAGTGTGATGCCGCGTGTCCGGGCCGAGGTGGAGGGCAAGCCGAACCAAGCGCCATGGCTGGAGTTCCGCATGTTCATCGGGGATGTGCTCGGCGAGTATTTCATGAAGAAACCGTCCGAGTGGGCGGCGGAAATTTCGCCGGATTTGTCGGTGGGGGAATTTGGGATTTTTGAGCCGTCGTGGACTTGGCCGATCGATTGGAGTCGGTATGCGAAGTTTTATCAGACCACCCAGCGCTATGGTGACACGCAGGGCGTTCTCGAGGATTTGTTCCGCAGTTTCGCGCCCGGCACCCGGCACTCGCGATGGATGGGTTACAGTATGCTGGCCATCTCCGACGGCGACCGGTTGGCACCTTGGCGTTCGCTGCTGAACGGCGGGAGCGCCGCCTGGTATTGGGCGATGGTGGACAATGGCTACTGGAACTACGGCGTGGCCACCTCGGATCAGCGTCCGACCGCGGGATATGCCGCTCTGGCGAAGGACGAATTCCCTGATCTCACAGGCGGGATTGACCGCGTTATGCTCGCGAGCACGTTCACCGAAGATGCCATCGTGATGGCCTATTCGTATCCCTCGTGGGTGATTGATACTTCGGCCCTCGCCGCCGCCGCGAAGCGCACCATCGAGGAAATGGGCCTGCAACATCATTACGTCAATCTCGAAGGATTAAACGCTGCCGCCCTCCGCGAGGCGGGAACGAGGCTGCTGGTTTTGCAGGATGTGAGCTGCCTCTCGAAGGAACAGGCTGCCGCCTTGCAGGAATTTGTCGCATCAGGCGGCGTGGTGCTGGGGGTGGGGTGCCTCGGCTGGCGCGACCTGCATGGCGCGCCGTGGGCGGACGGACCGGTGAGCGATGCGGTCTTCGGGCTGAAAACCGGCATGATCGAGCCGATCAAGGAACCCGTTTCCGCAATCCTAAATGGAAAAAAAATTCTTGTGGGCGGCGCTGTGCGAGGCATCACGGCGGCGGACGCAACCGTGCTGGCGCAGGCAGGCAAAGTGCCGATTCTCACGGTGAAGCGTCAGGGAAAAGGCGTGGCGTTCTGGCTGAATTCCGACATGGCCGAGCGCAAGGCAATCAAGGCCGGTGACGACAACGAGGCGGCGGGCGAGCTGGACGCGAAGGTGCCTGGCGCGCGGTTCCAACTTTTCGATGAAGTTTTGAAAACGGCGGGCATCACTCCGCGATCCCGGATCGTCGCGGACGGACAGCCTGTTTACAAAAACGAATCGTGGTATTACGAGAGCCCATCCGGACGCTCGTTGTTCGTTGCACGGCATCTGAACGAGGACAAACCGATGGCGCTTACCTTCGACCGGAAGGCGTTTGTCTATGACATGCGAACGGGAAAATTCTTTGGCGAGACGCAACAGATCGAAGACATCCTGCCGCCGGGTCGGATGAAAATTTACGCTTTGCTGGACGACCGCATCGCATCCGTAACGCTCACGCCGCAGCGCAAGCAATACAAGCGAGGCGAGACGGCGGTCGTTCAGGTCGCATTGCAGGGAGATAAACGTCCGGTGGATCTCAACGCCGTGCGCGTAGCGGTCACTGCGGCGGACGGAAACGAAATCCCCGCTTATTCGTCAACGCATCTCGTGCGCGACGGGAAGCTGGAATTGCAAATTCCGCTCGCGCTGGACGAGCCCTTGGGCGCGCACACCGTGAAGGCGACCGACGCCATCAGTCACACGGAAGGGACGGCGGTTTTTGACGTGATTGAATAGTTGTCGTGGCAATGTCGTCATCGCGACAGTTATCCAATCAGCACCTCAAATTGCCGATCCGCTCCCTCAATGGGCAGGGGAGTGAGTTTTCCTTGATTGCGATTCGAGATGTGAAAACCGACAACGACTTCGAGCGCCGAGAGAGCGTCCTCGCCCGTAGAGGCGGGCTTGCATCCGTGGGTCAGGCAGCCAATCAAATCATCAACCGCCAGATAAAGCGCGCTGGGTCGGTCTTTCGGAATTTCCAGGCGGCGGGTTGCCCCGGAATCCCTTTCCATTCGAGCCTCATTTTTTCGAATCGTCAGCTCTCCGAGGCTTCCGACAATGCGGAGGGTGTTCGGCGCTTTCACGGAATGCCCGGCATCGACGAACAATTTTGTGCCGCCGGAAAAGTGCACGAGTCCCCAGCCGCCGGGATCGTTATATTCGGAACCTCGGCAGTCTGTCAGAGCGGAGAGATCGAGTGTTCCGCTGACTGCGACAGGAGTCTCATCCAAAAGAAATGCCGTGGCATCGAACATGTGTGTGCCGATGTTGCCCAAGCGTCCGGAAGGCCACTGCGCAACAACATGATGCACTTCGCCGAGCGAGGGAATTTCGTCCCGAGCGATGCGCCAGAGCGGATGCCAGCGCCGGGTGTGGTTGACTGAGAGCAGAGTTCCGGCGGAGCGGCAGGCTTCAATGACTTTGTCCGCGTCGGCCAGTCGGGTGGCGATGGGTTTTTCGCAGAGAATCGCGCGCACGCCGGCCTCCGCACACCCAATCGTGATCTCCGCGTGTTGTGGGCTGTTGGTAGCGATGCAGACAATATCCGGATGCTCGGCGTCGAGCATCTCGCGCCAGTGTGCATATATTTTTGCACCTTCGTGTCTTTGCGCGAAACGCGTCCTGCGTCCCTCGTCGCGGCTGGAACCCGCGATCAGCCTCACTTGGGGATGCGCGGCCAGCGCGGACGAGTGTGTGCCGTCAAGATTCGCGACCTGCTGCCCGATGGCGTCGCCGGACACCTGATCGCCCGCGCCGATAAATCCGAGTCCGATCACTGCGGCTGAATAAGTCTTTTCCATTTATAAATCTAAATCACAGGCTTTCATCCAAAAGGTCTTGCCATGTAAATCATCCTTGTAGTTTACTTCGCAGCTTATGAGTAATTCATCCCAAGA
>Ga0105048_10019645_pt1 | contig 10351 bp, 10 predicted proteins | sample MAT05_FD_78382 | JGI IMG/M metagenome (GOLD analysis project Ga0105048, IMG submission 78382) | Freshwater microbial communities from Lake Fryxell liftoff mats and glacier meltwater in Antarctica - MAT-05 | ecosystem: Environmental > Aquatic > Freshwater > Ice > Liftoff microbial mat | place...
GGTCGTGCTGCTCGCGTCGGGCGGGCTCTCGCACCGCTTCTGGCCGATGCGCGAGTTCTCTCAGCACGAGGCAGCCGGTGTCGAGCACATCCGCACCCCCGAGGCCCGCGCCGCCGACGAGCGCGTCCTCGCGTGGATGCAGGCGGGCGACCACGCAGCGATCATCGACTTCTGGCCCGAGTTCCGCCAGCACGGGCCGGAGGCGTTCTTCGCCCACTACCTGCTGATGGTCGGCGCGCTCGGTGGCAGCGCGTGCACGTCGACCGGCGAACTGTTCTCGAACTACGAGTCATCGGCCGGTACCGGTCAGGTACACGTGTGGTTCGACGGTCCCTTCGCGGACTAAGCATCTCGCCATGCGCTTCGCCAATCTTCAGGGCCGTGCCGTGATCGTCGTCGCCGACGCGGACGGTATCGACCGCACCATCGACATCGAACAGGCCAGCAACGGCCGTCTCGGCAGCGATCCCTCGGTCTACGTCGACCTCGACAACCACCCAGCGCTCGCCGCACTCGCGTCGGCCGGTGCCGGTGCACCGGCCGGCGATCTGCCGGTGCTCGACCTCGGCCTGCTCGGCGCGCCGGTGCCGCATCCGCCCAAGGGGTTGGGCGTCGGGCTGAACTACCGCTCGCACGCGCTCGAGTCGGGCCGCGACCTGCCCACCGAGCCGCACCTGTTCGCCAAGACGAACAACTGCGTCGTCGGTCCGTTCGACGACGTGATTGCGCCTGCCGGGCGCCACGAGATCGACTACGAGGCCGAGGTGGTCATCGCCTTCGGCCGCACCTGCAAGGGCGCCACCGAGGCCGACGCCTGGAGCTTCCTCGCCGGTGTCACCGCCGGGCAGGACATCTCCGACCGCGGCGAGCAGTTCCGGCCGCCGATCAAGCAGTTCACGATCGCGAAGAGCTACGACACCTTCGGACCCATCGGACCCTTCCTCGTCACGCCCGACGAGCTCGCCGACAGGGACGCGCTCGATCTCACCGGCTCGGTGAGCGGCGAGGTGATGCAGCAGACGAACACCAGCGACCTCATCTTCTCGATCCCGGCGCTGGTGGTCTGGCTCAGCAGGTTCATGACCTTCGGTCCCGGCGACCTGGTGTGGACCGGCACCCCCGGGGGCGTGGGCGAGGCACGGAATCCCCAGCGGTTCCTGGTCGACGGCGACATGATCGAGACCACCGTGTCGGGCGTCGGGACGATGCGCAATCGCGTCGTCGTCCGCTGACAGCCGCCGACAGACGCTGACAGACGCCGACAGACGACCCACACGCGCACACCGCGAACCCGGAGGGAAGCACCATGCAGGTGATCGAGGAGGGCGACAAGAACGTCGTCTACGGAGGCCGCTTCACCGGCACGGTGACGCTCGAGATGTTGAACGCCACCCCGCCCGAGATCGACTCGAACGTCGACGGGCCCGACACCGCGCTCGTGCACTTCGCCGACGGCGCGGTCACGTTCTGGCACTCGCACCCGGGCGGGCAACAGCTGTTCGTGGTGAGCGGTGGCGCCCGCGTGGGCACCGAGACCGACGGCGAGGTGCCGTTGCCGACCGGCACGTTGGTGGTCTGCCCCGCCGACGAGCCGCACTGGCACGGGGCGATGCCCGGCCGTGACACCACCCTGCTCGCCATCACCTGGGGCACCACCGAGTGGACCGACCGATCACCGGTCTGACATGAGCCACCACCCCGCCCCCCACGACCCGGCCCCGCACGACCCAGCGCCCTACGACGTGGCGATCGTCGGCCTGGGACCCACCGGGGCCACGCTCGCCAACCTCTGCGGGATGTGGGGGCTGCGCACCGTGGTGTTCGAGCGATCGACGGCCCCGTACCCCCAGCCCCGTGCTTGCCACCTCGACGCCGAGATCGCCCGGGTGTTCCAACACCTCGGCTTCGAGGACGAGTTGCACCGGCTACTCACGGTGTCGGCCGGTATGGAGTACGTCGATGCAACGGGCACCCGGCTGTTCACCTTCGAAGGTTTCGAGCGGGAACCTGTGCTCGGCTGGCACGAGGACTACGTGTTCGTGCAGCCGGAGATCGACACGATGCTGCGCGACGGCCTCTCGCAATACGCGCACGTCGAGGTGCGGCTCGGGGTGGATGCACCCGAGGTCGACGAGCTGCGCCGGGTGGCCCGATACGTCGTCGCATGCGACGGCGCCACCAGCGCGGTGCGCGAGCAGCTCGGCATCGAGTTGGCCGACCTCGGCTACGACGAGCGGTGGCTCGTGGTCGACGTGATGGTGCACGACCCAGCCGTACCGCCCCTGCCGACGATCATCCAGCAGGTGTGCGACCGGCGACGGCTGGCGACGTTCGTGCCCTCGCACGGCAACCACCGTCGGTGGGAGTTCCGGCTGGCCGACGACGAACTGGTGCCCGACGTGTGGCGTCTGCTCGCGCCGTGGGGCATCGACACGGGCAACGCCGAGCTGGTGCGTGCCGCCAGCTACCGGTTCCATGCGCTCGAGGCCGAGCGCTGGCGTGAAGGCAACGTGCTCCTCGCCGGCGACGCCGCCCACCAGATGCCGCCGTTCATGGGCCAGGGGATGTGCAGCGGTGTCCGCGACGCTGCGAACCTGGCGTGGAAGCTCGCAGAGGTGATCCACGAGGGTGCCCCCGACACAGTGCTCGACAGCTACGAGGCCGAACGTCGACCGCACGCGGCAGCGGTGACCGCATTGTCGATCGAGGCCGGCCGCCTGCTCTCGCGTCTGGCCGTCGACCCGAACGCCGTCCCCGCCCCCGATCGCCCCGACCCCGCACGATGGTCGCGGCTGCCGGGTCTGGCGCTCGGTGGCGAGTTCCCGATCGGCCACCAACTGCCTCAGCCCGACCGCCTCGACGAGAGTCTCCCCGACGGATGGGTGTGGGTGGCGGTCGACGACTCGTTCGTCGCCCCCGACCACCGGCCGGTCGTGATCGAACAGCGGGCCACGTACGGCCGCCACGCGGTGCTCGCGCGCCCCGACCGCTACATCGCCGCCACCGCCTGACCCCGCCACGTTCGCGATGAGCGATGAGCGGCCCAGGCGCACTCACCTCTCATCGCCGTCTCGGATCCCACAACCGCGATGAGCGATGAGCGGCCCAGGCGCACTCACCTCTCATCGCGGTCAGAGGTAGCGGCTGGTCTCTTCGAACAACAGTGCTGCCGCGTCACCAGGGCTGCGTAGGTCGAGGTCGTCGTCGGGCACCTCCACGCTCACCGGCACGTGGCTCGGCAGCAGCTCCATGAACGCACGGAGGTCGAACTCGCCGTCGCCGGGCGGCTCGCGGTGGTGGAGGCAGTCCTGCACGTAGTCGTCGAGCACCGGATCGAGGGGGCCGTCGTTGAGCTGGATGCTGAACACGAGCGCCGGGTCGAGCCCGGCGAGCGACAACAGCCCGGCGCCACGGAACACATGCCACGAGTCGACGCAGATCCCGACGTTCGGGCGAGCCGCCCGGTCGACCAGTTCCGCTGCAGCGGCAGCGTCGCCGATGTCGGTGAACGGGAGGAACTCGATCGCGAGCGAACAGCCGAACGGGGCGATCCGGTCGGCCACTGAGCCGAGCCACTCGCCAGCAGCAACGCGATCGACGGCACCGCCGAACGGCGGGATCGTCTGGATCCGGTCGGGGCGATAGGTGGCAACCAGGTGCACGAAGGTGTCGAGCTGGGCGTCACCGAAGATCGGCAGCGCCTCGAGCTCGGCGACACGGGTGTCGTGTTCGGCCAGGATGCCCAGCAGATCGTCGTCGCTGCGCCCCGCTGCCCGCTGCTGCGACCAGTCGCCCACGTACATCCCGAACCCGGCGAAGCCGGCGTCGTGGGTGGCCGCCGCCCGCTCGACGAAGGTGGCGTTGCGGATCGAGAAGTGGGCGAGCACCACCTGGCGGGTCATGGCGCCATGCTGGCATGGGCATCAGGCCGGATGCAGGATCACCGGGCAGCGCTTGATGCCGTTGATGAAGTTGCTGCGCAGCCGCTCGACCGGCCCGGCGAGCTCGACGTGGTCGACCCGACGCACGAGCGCCTCGAGGAACACGCGGGCCTCGAGGCGCGCCATCCACTGCCCGAGGCACAGGTGGGGCCCGCCACCGCCGAACGTGACGTGACGGTTCGGCGTGCGGCCGACGTCGAACGTGTAGGGATCGGTGAACTGCGCGGGGTCGAAGTTCGCGGCGACGTACCACGTGACCACCTTGTCGCCCGCGTCGATCGCCTGTTCGCCGATCTGGGTGCCGGCCGTGGCCGTGCGCCGGAAGTGCACCTGGGGGCACGCCCATCGCAGTACCTCCTCGACCGCAGTGTCGATCAGATCGGGCTCGGCCCGCAACCGGGCGAACTGCTCGGGATGCCGTGCGAGCGCGATCAACGCCTGCGTCAGCGCGTGCCGCGTGGTCTCGTTGCCGGCGATCAACAACAGCAGCAGGAACGTGCCGCGCTCGCGCTCCGAGAGCGGCACCCCATCCACCGTGGCATCCGCGAGCACGGTGATCACATCGGCGGCGGGATCGGTGCGGCGGGCCGCAGCCAGCCGCTCGAAGTGGTCGAACACCTTCAGCGACACCGGGCTCCGGAACGGCAGCAAGCGGTAAGGATCGGTGTCGGCGCGGTCGGACACGTCGCCCACCTGCTCGTCGACGTAGTCGGGATCGGCGTTGTAGACGATCTGATCCGCCCAGTGGAACAGCTGCGGCGCGTCGTCGTGCGGTACACCGAGGATGTCGACCAGCATACGGATCGGCAGTTCGCGGGCCAGACCGGCCACAGCATCGAAGGGGCCCGCACCGACGACACCGTCGAGCAGGCGGTCGATCAGTCGGTTTGCGCCTGCCGAGTAACGCTGCATCGTCTGCTTCGAGAACGCCGGGTTCACCAGCTGACGCAGCCGCGTGTGGCGCGGCGGATCGGTCTCGAGCATCGTCCGTCGTGCGGCGATCGCATCGGGTGCCATCTCCTCGATCTCGGTGCCACCGAGCTCGCTCGAGAACGTGCGCCAGTCCTTGTGCACGTCGACCACGTCCTGCCACCGCGTGAGCGACCAGAACCCGGCGCCGTGGTGGCCGTTGTGCGGCCCCTCGGCCACCCACGCCACCGGTGCCTCGCTGCGGAAGCGGTCGTACGCAGCGAAGGGCACCCCGCGCTCGTAGACGTCGTGGGACACGATGTCGAGCTCGGGGATCGACTCGTGCCGCGGCTCGGATCCGGCGTTCATGCGCACCTCACCCGGCCAACGTATCCGTGCGCGTACCATCCACCCGTGCCGAAGGTTCGGTGCGAAGGAGGCATCGGCGTGCGAGCCGTGATGGTGCTGAGCGAGAACTGGGCGATCGTCCGACCCGACGACCTGGGTGCGGTCGTCGACCTGGGTGCGGTCGTCGACCTAGCCGTCGCCGCCGGGGTCGACACGGTGATGCTGCGCCTGCCTGCCGCCGGCTGGACATCGGTGTGCTTCAAGCCGAACCACTACAGCGACGACGTCGACGAGGTGCTGGCCGTGTGCGAGCGAGTGGTCACTGCGCTGGCGTGAACCACCGGTTGACGGGCAGATGGTCGCATTGGTCTAGAGTCCAGACCAATGACGACGATGCTCATCGGCAACCGGATGTCGGAGGAGGTGGCGGCGCACTTCCGCGATCTCATTCACAGCGGCGAGCTCGCGGTGGGCACCCGTCTGCCGCCGCAGCGCGAGTTGGCAAAGGCGCTCGGGGTCAGCCGACAAGCGGTGTTCGAGGGGCTGGGTGAACTCGAGACCGAGGGCTACGTCGACACCCTGCGCGGTGCCACCGGCGGCACGTTCGTCCGCGAGCTGCACCTTCCCGCCGAGCGCTGGCTCGAGCGGTTGCGGCAGAGCATCCAGACGTTCGAGGACGTGCTCGACTTCCGCATCGGCGTCGAGCGTCAGATCGCCACGCTCGCTGCCCGGCGCCATACCGCGGTCGATCTCGATGCGATGCGTCATGCCGTCGACGAGCTCGCGTCGTCCACCTCGCTGGCCACCTACCGCTCGGCCGACGCAGCGTTCCACCGAGCGCTCGGTCGAGCAGCACGCAACGAGTTCCTCGAGCGCGCCGATTTCGATGCCCGGGCGAAGCTGTTCTTCCCGGTCGACCAGCTCGACTACGAACCCACCACGGCAGCCACCGCCCGCGAACACGCAGCCATCATGCGCGCTGTGCAGCGCGGCGATGCCGCGAACGCAGCCCGGGCGGTCACCACCCACCTCGAACACACGCGAGCGAAGCTCCACTCGATGCTCGCCCACACCACACCACCGACCGGCACCACACCACCGACCGGGCGGACCGCTCGGCGCACGAAGGGAAAGTCATGATCATCAGTCACGAACACAAGGTCGCGCTGGTCACCGGCGCCGGCTCCGGCATCGGCCGTGGGATCGCCCTGCGGCTCGCCGCCGATGGTGCCGCGGTGGCATGCACCGACGTGAACCTCGACGGTGCCGCCGAGACCGTGCGCCTCCTCACCGAGGCGGGTGGCCGTGCGATCGCCCTCGTGCTCGATGTGCGCGACCGCGCCCAGGTGGAGTCGGCGGTAGCCGCAACGGTCGAACAGCTCGGTGGCCTGCACCTCGTGGTGAACAACGCCGGCGTGGTGACGATGAGCGATCTCGACCACCTCACCGACGACGAGTGGGACTTCGTGGTCGACGTGAACCTCAAGGGCCAGTTCATCGTCGCCCAAGTGGCCTCGCGTTCGATGCCCGACGGCGGCGCGATGGTGAACCTCTCGACAGTGGAGGCGGCGGTGGTCGTCAGCTCGTCCGGTCACTGCCAGCCCCACTACAACGCCTCCAAAGGCGGAGTACCGATGCTCACCAAGGCGCTCGCCGTCGAGTTGGCGGCCAAGAACATCCGCGTCAACTGTGTCGCACCCGGGCCGATCAACACCCGCTTCAGCGGCGGCGACATCACCGGCCCCGAGGCGATGGCGTTCATGCGACAACGCCTGCTGGTCGACCGGGTGGGCGAACCCGACGACGTCGCCAACGCCGTGTCGTTCCTGCTGTCGGACGCAGCCTCGTTCATCTCGGGGGTGCAGCTGCCCGTCGACGGCGGATGGCTGACGCGATGAGCGCGTTCACACCGCTGACGATGGACGACCTCGTCCAGCAGGGGTACGACACGGTGATCGTCTGCGCGCCCGACATGACAGGGCGCCTGGTTGGCAAACGGCTCACCCCGAACAAGTTCGCCGAGTTCCTCCAGCGTGGTATCGCACTCAGCTCGTGCACGTTCGGGTGGGACGTCGCTCAGGACATCGGACTCGAGGTGCCGTACACCGGGTGGCACACGGGTTGGCGCGACTTCCTGCTGCTCGCGGACCTCGCGACGATGCGGCCTGCTGCCTGGTTGCAGCGCACCGCGATCGTGCTCGCCGACATCGTCGAGGAGCACGACCGCTCACCCGTCGAGATCGCTCCGCGCCAGATCCTGCGCCGCCAGATCGAGGCGCTCGGCGGCGACGGCCTGGCGGCCGACGTCGGCACCGAACTCGAGTTCCATCTGTACACCGACGGTCTCGACGACCTCCGCCGCCGCAGGTACCGCGACCTCACCCCGAGCACCACCTTCCACGCCGACTACACGGTGCAGCAGGTGAACGCGTGGGAGCCCTTCTTCCAACGGCTCCGCACCTGCCTCGACGACTCCGGCCTCGACGTCGAGATGAGCCAGGGCGAATGGGGACTCGGCCAGTGGGAGATCAACCTCACCTATGCCGACGCGCTCGACATGTGCGACCGGCACACGATCTTCAAGCTCGCCGTGAAGGACGTCGCCGCACAGGCCGGGATGGCCGTGACCTTCATGCCCAAGCCCACCGCCGGCGAGGTCGGCTCGTCGTGCCACGTGCACCTGTCGCTTCGCGACACGAGTGCCGCGAGCACCGAGCCCACCGCTGGCGACAGCGCGCACCCCTTCTTCGACCCCGCCGCACCCGACCACATGTCGACCACGATGCATCACGCGATCGGCGGCGTGCTCGCGCACGCCGTACCGCTGATGGCCTGGTACGCACCGACGATCAACGCCTACCGGCGCACGAACTCGGGCGACTTCGCCGGCCACGGCGCCACCTGGGCACTCGACAATCGAACGGTGTCGTGTCGCGTGCTGGGCACCGGTGCATCGTCGATGCGCCTCGAGTGGCGTGTACCGGGCGCCGACGTCAACCCGTACCTTGCGGTGGCGGGCGTGATCGCCTCGGTCCGCTCCGGCATCGCCGACAGGATCGATCCGGGCCCGGCCCGCACGGGCGACGCCTATCAGCAGGATGCAACCCCGTTCCCGCAGCACCTCGGCATCGCCGCCGAGGAGTTCATCGCCAGCCCCTTCGTCGTCGAGGCGTTCGGCGCCGCAGTGGCCGAGCAGTACGGCCTCACCGCCCGCTACGAGTGGACACGGTTCCTCGACGCGGTCACCGATTGGGAACTCGATCGCTACTTCGAGGTGATCTGAGACATGACGCTCGTGCCACGGGGAGTGCTCCCCGAGCAGACCGACCGCATCGACGGCGAGCGTCGGCGCCCCGACGGCGTGCTCGACGGCCCGTCACTCTGCGACCCGTCGACCGGCGAGGTGCTCCAGCCCCGTCGCGAGACCCTCGCCACCGAGGTAGACCGCGCCATCGCCGCGGCCGCACGTGCGCACCACGAGGGAGTATGGGCCGATCTCGACGCGGATGCCCGCAGCGAGTGGCTCGAACGGATCGCCGCCGAACTCGATGGCCAGGCGGATCGCTCCGGTGATGCCGTGGCGATCGCCGAGTCGAGCGGATCGGGCGTGCCGATCGCGATCACGCGGATGTTCGCCGGTTCACTGGCCGGTGCGTTCCGCGGTGCGGTCGCCCAGCTGCAGACCGGCTCGACCCGCACCGAGCTCCCCGGGCCCGTGCGACCCGTCGAGCTGTTGCGGTTGCCATGGGGCCCGGCCGCCGTCCTCGTGCCCTGGAACGCGCCTGCGGCCATGGCCGCGGGCAAGGTCGCGATGGCACTCGCCGCCGGGTGCCCGGTGCTGTTGAAGCCACCAGAATGGGCGCCGCTCGGATGCAACCTCCTCGCCGATGCGATCGACCGCGTCGGCCTGCCCGCCGGCGTGTTCCAGATGGTGCACGGCGGCCCGGCCACGGGGGCGGCGCTCACCGGCGACGGCCGTGTGAAGGTGATCACCTACACCGGCAGCCTCACCGCGGGGCGGGCGATCGCCCGTGCCGCGGCCGAGCACTTCACCGCGCTGCAGCTCGAGCTGGGCGGCAACAACCCGGTCATCGTGCGCGCCGACGCCGACATCGACGCCACCGCAGCCGCGCTGGCCTCGGGCATGCTGAAGCTCAGCGGCCAGTGGTGCGAGGCGCCCGGCAAGGTGCTGGTGGCCCGCAGCCGCCACGACGAGCTCGTCGATGCGCTGCGCGACCACCTCGGCCGATGGCGGATCGGGCATCACCTCGACGACGCGACGCAGGTCGGTCCGCTCTCGCACGAGATGCACCGCACCCGGCTCGACGCGCAGATGGCCGACCTCGAGGCGGCGGGCGGCACCCAGCTGCCCGCCGGTGAGCTGCCCGACCTGCCGGGTTGGTTCTGGGTACCCCGACTGGTCGTCGGCGCGGATGCAGCAGCATGCGTCGACGAGCTGTTCGGGCCGGTGGTCACACTGCACCCCGTCGACGACGACGATGCGGCCGTCGCCGCAGCCAACGACACACCGTTCGGCCTGGCGGGCTACGTGTTCTCCGCCGACCTCGACGCAGCGCAGGCGCTCGGCCGGCGCATCCGCTTCGGCGAGGTGAAGATCAACGGCACCAGCGTCATCGACCTCACCCCCACCAGCACGCAGAGCTTCTGGGGGCTGTCGGGCATCGGCGGGCACGGCAATGCCGAGGTGTTCCGGTTCTTCACCGGCTCGCAGATCGTCGGCGTCGACCACCCCGACGTCCCCATCTGATCGCTCAGCGGGTCGTGCCCGGATCCCGCGCCACCGGACGGCAGCATGCGACCCCTGGTGTCAGCTGGATGCGACCTCGTCGAGGAACCAGTCGAACAGACGGATCGCCTGCTGCTCGGCGACCGCGCCGTTGCGCCGGAAGCCGTCCATCACAGCCTCGGGCGTGGCGCCCAGCGAGGCGACGTAGCCAGGAGGGCATGCAGCCACCCAGTCCCCCACCAGCGCCTCGGTGGCCTCGGGGTGGAACTGCACGCCCATCGTTCGGCCGAGGCGGAACGCCTGGGTGCACAGTTCGTTGCGCGCCAGCTCTTGCACGCCATCCGGCAGGAGACAGCGGTCGCCGTGCCACGTGAACCAGGGGCCGGGCGCGATCACGTCGGGCAGA
>Ga0105048_10019646_pt1 | contig 10350 bp, 7 predicted proteins | sample MAT05_FD_78382 | JGI IMG/M metagenome (GOLD analysis project Ga0105048, IMG submission 78382) | Freshwater microbial communities from Lake Fryxell liftoff mats and glacier meltwater in Antarctica - MAT-05 | ecosystem: Environmental > Aquatic > Freshwater > Ice > Liftoff microbial mat | place...
ACGCGTACCTATCCCACGTTGCCCGCGGTAACGGCTCCGTTTTTCTCGGTAATCATTCCCAACTATAACGGATTGCGCTTTCTAGCCCCGGTGTTAGATGGCCTGCGCCAGCAGACATTGCGCGATTTTGAAGTGATCTTGGCCGATGACGCCAGCACCGATGAGTCGGTGCCCTTTGTCGAGCGCAGCTATCCCGAAGTCCGACTGTTGCTTAACCGTCACAATGCTGGCTTTGCTCGCACGTGTAATATGGCTGTGGATGCGGCGCATGGACGGCTGGTGGTTTTGTTAAATAACGATACGGAACCCGAATCGACCTGGCTGGCAGAATTGGCCAAAGTGGTCTGCGCCAACCCGCAAGCTGCCGCCGTGACCAGCAAACTTTTGCTCTTCAACGAGCGCCAAAAATTGCACACCACGGGTGATCTGCTCGGCCCCGATGGCATTGCGCACAATCGCGGTGTTTGGGAAATTGATGACGGACAATATGATGCGCAACCCGCGATTTTTAGCGGTTCCGGTGGCGCTTCGGCTTTTCGCAAAGATGTTTGGCAACAATTGGGCGGCTTTGATGAAGAGTTTTGGATGTATATGGAGGATGTCGATTTTGGCTTCCGCGCGCAACTTGCCGGGTGGCAAGCAGTTTTTGCGCCTGCCGCCCGTGTCTATCATCATCTCAGCGCAACCGGTGGCGGTGTAACTGCTAGCTATTACGTAGGGCGCAACACGATCTGGACGATTGCCAAAAATATGCCAACGGCGCTGCTGTTGCGCAATCTGCCAAAGATTGTGCTGGCCCAGTTGGAGATTACGGTGGATGCGCTGCGCAATATTCAAGGCGCGGCCGCACAAGCTCGGTTGCGCGGCCAAGTGGCCGGGCTGCTCGGTTTGCCCAATCAACTGCGCAAGCGTCACCTGATCCAGGATCGTCGCCAGTTGGATGATGAAACACTCGCCCAACGGTTGACAAATCATCAATAGCGAATAATCAATCATCAATCGCTAATTTCTAATGACCAAGGACAAATGACTTGTCCACCTGAAGTGTAATTGTACGGCTTGAATTGGCAGAAGACGCATGCAAGCACCACCCGAGAAGCTCGGCTCTTTTTATCTGGGCGCTGAATATGATCTGAAGCGCAAACAACGCAGTGATGTCGCTGTGAATTATGATGCGCGCGATCTAACGACCCACGCTGTCTGTGTGGGGATGACCGGCAGTGGCAAGACCGGCCTGTGTCTGGGGCTGCTCGAAGAAGCTGCACTGGATCGCGTGCCGGCGATTCTGGTCGATCCCAAGGGGGATCTGACCAACTTGTTGCTGCAATTTCCCACCTTGGCCCCCGCCGATTTTCAGGCATGGATCAACCTGGACGATGCCCGGCGCAAGGGGCAAACCGAGGAAGAATATGCCCAGGCCACGGCCGACCAGTGGCGCACAGGGCTGGCCGACTGGGGCATCACACCAGATCGCATCCGCACGTTGCAGGAGACAATCGAGTACACCATCTTTACCCCTGGCTCCGATGCGGGGGTGCCGATCAACATTTTGGGCAGCTTGGCCGCGCCCAAACTCGATTTTGCTGAACATGGCGAGCTTGTGCGTGAACGGATTAGCGGTACGGTATCGGCGTTGCTGGGGTTGGTCGGCGTCGATGCAGACCCGGTACGCAGTCGCGAAGCGATTTTGCTCTCCAACATCTTTCAACATTTCTGGGCGCAAAACCAGGACATCGATCTCACCCAACTGATTCTTGCCATCCAAACGCCACCGGTGCGCCAAATGGGTGTCTTTGATGTCGATACATTTTTCCCCGCCAAAGATCGCTTTGCGTTGGCCATGGCCTTTAATAATCTGATTGCCGCACCCAGCTTCCAGAGCTGGTTGCAAGGCGAACCGTTGGACATTGACCGCCTCTATTTTACGGCAGAAGGCAAACCGCGCCACAGCATTTTCTACATTGCCCACCTGAGCGACAGCGAGCGCATGTTCTTTATGACCTTGCTCCTAGAAAATGTGCTCACTTGGGTGCGGCGGCAGTCGGGCACGACGAGCTTGCGTGCATTGCTCTATATTGACGAAGTGTTTGGCTACTTTCCGCCCATTGCCGAGCCATCTTCCAAACGTCCCTTGTTGACATTGCTCAAACAGGCGCGTGCCTTTGGCCTGGGTGTGGTCTTGGTGACGCAAAATCCCGTTGATCTGGACTATAAAGGGCTCTCCAACGCGGGAACATGGTTCATTGGTAAATTACAAGCCGAACGCGACAAGGCGCGCGTGGTCGAGGGCTTAAAAGGCGCGATTGCCGAGTCGGGTGGCAATCTGGCCGTCAATTATGACGACCTGATTACGCAACTGGGCAACCGGATCTTCCTCATGCATAACGTCCATGCCGACCGACCGGTTGTGTTCCACACGCGCTGGGCTATGAGCTATTTGCGTGGACCGCTGACACGGCCACAAGTGCGCCAACTGATGGCGGAACGAGTTGCGGCCAGGGTTGCCGCGTCCGCAGCGCCGATCACATCTACGGTCACTCTGCAAGCTACGGTGGCGCGGGCTGTCGTCTCACCCGCCGTCAAAGCAAGCGCGCCAGCGGTCGAATTGCCGCCAACGAACGTTCCACCGTCTGAACTACCCGCCACGGCAGCGACCAGTACGCCAGCTGGTTTTGTCGCCACGCCCCCGGCGCTTGATGTGGATGTAGCGCAAGTCTATTTACCAATCGTTGTAAATGAAGCAGATGCGCTGCATCATCTGGCTCAGGCAACGCGGCTGGCCGTGCAACCCCAAGGTGTGCAGCTAGTCTATGAAGCAGCGATTTTGGGCAACGCCACGATTCGTTTTGTAGATCGCAAACGACAACTGGATGCGCGTCTAGAAAAAATGTTGCTGACACCCGCACCCACTGGCGTTGAACGGGTGGCGTGGTCATTGGCGGAAGAATTGTCAATTGCTGCACGCGATCTGCGCCAGACAACAGAGCAAGGCTCGACCCAGGGAACGACCTTTTTCGCGCCTGTGCCCGAAGCGGCCAATTCGGCCCGCGAACTCAACCGCATGAAAAAGGAGTTAGCGGACTGGCTTTACTACAATTGTCGCTTGACAATTCAGGCGCATGAGGCGTTAGGTATATATCAAGGACCGCAGGAATCGACGCGCGATTTCACGATTCGCCTGCAACAAGCCGCGCGCGAGCAACGCGATCAAGAAGTGGATGGCGTAGTGGATCAGTTTGCCCAACAGATCAATCGCTTGGAAGAGAAAATCCGCAAGCACGAGCGCACGCTGGAAGCGGCAGAAACTGATTATAATTCACGGCAACAGCAAGAGTGGGTAGGCATTGGCGAGAGTGTGCTTGGCTGGGTGCTTGGCCGCCGCAACACGCGGACGCGCAGCACCACCGCCAGTCGTCGCCGTATGACCACACAGGCCGCGCAAGCGCTTGAAGCGAACCAGGCAGAGATTCAGGATCTACAGCAAGCGCTTGCCGAGCTAGCGACAGAGCTCAAGATCCAGACCGATGAAATTACGCGCAAGTGGACGGATTTGTTAGATGATTTGAATCCGCAAGACCTTACGCCACGGCGCACGGATGTCGATGTCCAACTATTGGCCCTGGCCTGGTTGCCTTCTTGGCTGATCACCTATGCCGACGGCACACGCGTGCGCACCGACACCATCGCCGCCTATCAATTGCCTACAGTGAGCTAGGGCGAGTAGACATAGTTTGCTACCCTTGCTAGTTGAAAGATTTACGTGAGTAGAGGAGAGCGCATCTGAAATCGTTTTGTCGACAAGCTGGCATCACTGTGGTCATGCTGGCATTTCTATTGAACAGTGGCTGTGCCTGGTGGTTGTTACCGCCGACGGCACTGCCCGCCACCGTCTTACCAACATCGCTCTCGCCTATCGAACAGCCTGTTACGTTGATTTCCTTAGCTGGACCTTTGGTCTCACCGAGTGCTGAATTGTCGGGCATGGCCTGGTATGGCGATTGGCTCATTTTGTTGCCACAGTATCCAAGCCAGTTTGGAAACCAGCTTTTTGCGCTGCACAAACAAGATGTTGTTGATTTCTTGACCGGTAAAAATCAGACGCCGCTCAGTCCATTTTCGATTCCATTTATCGATGTGGGCATCCAAGAGCAAACCCTGATCTTTAATGGCTATGAAGGCATCACTTTTATTGGCGATCGCGTCTACCTGACGGTAGAAGCGATCTTTGGCACAGGCGGCACAGGCTATCTGGTAGCTGGCTCAATCGCGCCTGATCTGACGGAAATCCGGCTTGATACAACCCAGGTGACTTCTATTCCGCCCCAAGCGTCCTTGCCGAATCTTAGCGATGAGACCATTGTTGCGGCTGGTGATCAACTCGCGACGATCTATGAAGCGAATGGGCGCTTTGTCAATGCCGAACCAGTGGTCCACTTTTTCGACAGTATCACACTCGAACCGGTGGGGATTTTGCCTCTGGCGACGATTGAATACCGCGTGACCGATGGCACTGCCATCGATAGCCTTGGCCGCTTCTGGGTAGTCAACTATTTCTATCCCGGCGATCGCGCGTTGAGTTCAATTTTGCGCTCGCGGGGTGCCACCGGCACGATTGATGCAAGCGCCCAACCCATCGAGCGATTGCTTGAGTTGCAATTTACCACAGAGGGCGTTATTCGCACCGCAACACCTCCCCTCTCACTTGAATTGCTAGCCGACAATGTCGCACGCAATTGGGAAGGAATTGTTCACCTGCAAGCTGAAGGATTAGATGGGTTTCTCCTGGTTACGGATTCTTTCCCCGAAACCCTATTTGCTTTTGTACCAAAATTACCATAATTGAATCACAGGTAAAATCATTAAACCGCGAGCGCGTCAGGCCGCGCGAGTTTATTTCACGCCAAACGAAAAATAAACTCTCCCCGTCTGTCGTAGATCGCTTGTCGAAGAAAGAGCAGGAGCATTGGATGTATAAGAATTTGAATTTAGGCGCAATTGGCATTAAGGCAACACTGGCAGAAAGCATTAAGTATGCGCGCCGTTACGGCTTTTTGGGCATCGATTTTTCGATCACCGAAGCGCTTGCGTTGTCCGAAAAAATTGGCATTGATGCTGTACGCGCCATGTTTGAAGATGCGGGCGTTTTCCCTGGTTCGTGGGGCTTCCCGGTAAATTATCGTCAAGATGAAGCTACCTGGCGCGATGGCTTGATGTTGTTGCCTACCCAAGCCGAGTTCGCTCTGGAATTGGGCTGCACGCGTACGGCCACTTGGATCTTGCCCGCCAGCGATGATCTCACCTTTCACGAGAACTTTGAATTCCACGTCAATCGGCTGCGCCCGGCGGCCCAGATTCTGGCCGATTATGGCTGCCGTTTTGGCCTGGAATTTATTGGCCCCAAGACGCTGCGCACGCCACGCAAGTACAATTTTGTCCACACCATGGATGGCATGTTGGCGCTTTGTGCAGCCACTGGTACCGGCAATGTGGGCTTGTTGTTGGATGTGTGGCATGTCTACACTGCCCATGGCTCGCTGGATGATGTGCGCAAGTTGACGCGCGATGATGTGGTGACGGTGCATGTGAATGATGCCCCGGCTGGAATTGAGATTGATGAACAACTTGACAATGTACGCGCGTTGCCCGGCGAAACCGGCGTGATCGACATTCAGGGCTTTCTCGATGCCTTGCGCGCCATCGGCTATGATGGCCCGATTACAGCCGAGCCGTTTAGCCAACGCCTGCGCGCCATGCAGCCAGACGCTGCCCTGCAGGAAACTGCGGCTGCTATGCACAAAATTGGGTTATAACTAACCCTCTGCTCTGATCAATCCAGGGGTTGCACCCATCCAACGAAAGGACCCGTACCATGAAGCAGGTAGCGCTAATCGGCTGTGCGCATATTCATACACCCGGCTTTGTCAAACGTTTACAAGCACGCAACGATGTGACCGTAACCCAAGTGTGGGACCACGAGCCGGCCCGTGCGGAAAAGTGGGCGCAAGAGTTGCAGACGGCCACTGTTGCCAATGTTGAGCAGATCTGGTCGGACGCGGCGATTGACGCTGTGATCATCTGCTCGGAGACGGACCGCCACGCGCCATTGGTGCTGGGCGCGGCCAATGCCAAGAAACATCTCTTTGTCGAGAAGCCGCTTGGTTTGGGCGCGGCGGATGCCGAATCGATGGCCTCTGCGATCAGCAAGGCTGGCGTCTTCTTTCAGACGGGTTATTTTCAGCGTGGTCATCCCACGAATCTCTTTCTGAGCGAACAGATTCAGCAAGGACACTTTGGCAAGATCACGCGCATTCGCCATTCCAATTGCCACGCTGGTTCGCTCGGCGGCTGGTTTGATACCGACTGGCGCTGGATGGCCGATCTGCAACAGGCTGGCGTGGGTGGCTTTGGCGATCTGGGTACCCACTCACTCGATATTCTCATGTGGCTCATGGGCGATGTGACCAGCGTAACGGCCAGCGTTGGGGTTGCTACGGCCCGCTATGGCGAGTGCGATGAGTATGGCGAAGGTCTCTTGGAGTTTGCCAATGGTGCGGTCGGCACGCTGGCCGCGGGCTGGGTCGATGTGCAGCACCCTGTGAGTGTGATTGTGAGCGGTACCGAAGGCCATGCCTATGTTTGCAACAATCAGTTGTTCTTCAAGAGCAGCCACGTTGCGGGTGCCGATGGTGAAACTCCCTGGACCGATCTGCCCGAAGCTTGGCCCCATGCCTTTGAACTCTTTCTCGATGCTGTGGTTGGTAAGCCCGATATTACCCTGGTTTCGCCCCAGGAAGCCGCGGCGCGCAGTACCGTCATGGAAGCGCTCTACCAAGGTGCTCGCGAAAAACGCTGGGTGACGGTAGGAGCTTAGAATGTTACTGGAAAATAAAGTTGTCCTAGTTACCGGCTCGACCACTGGCATTGGTGAAGCCACTGCCCGCCGTGCCGTGGCTCAAGGCGCACAGGTGATGATTCATGGCTTGGAAGCGGATCTGGCCAAGGCCGTGTGTGCCGATCTGGGCGACGCCACCGACTACATTATCGGTGATGTTGCTGATCCAGAAATCTGTGTGAAGATCGTGCAAGCTACGGTTGCACGCTTCGGTCGGCTGGATGCGTTGGTCAACAATGCCGCCGTGGTCACACGCAGCAACCTGGAAACGACTGACGCAGCTATGTTTGATCGCATTATCAACGTCAACCTGCGTGCGCCGCTGTTGATTATTCGGGAAGCCGTCAATGCTTTCCGTAAGCAAGCCAGTGAGGGGCGTCCTGATGCCGCCATTGTCAACATCGGATCGATCAATGCCCTGAGTGGTGGCGCGAATCTGTTGGCCTATTCTGCCTCCAAAGGTGGCTTGATGACCGCCACGCAGAATCTTGCCAACGCGCTGGCAACCGAGAAAATTCGCGTCAATCAGCTGAATCTAGGTTGGGTGACCTCGCCCAATGAAATTGCGCTGCAAATTCGCGAGGGCATGTCCGAGGGCTGGGAAGAACGGGTGCCGCCGGCCTATGCCCCCAGCGGTCGTTTATTGACCCCCGCCGAAGTCGCCCAGCATGTGGTCTTTTGGCTCTCCGATGCCTCGGCCCCGGCCAATGGCATTGTCTATACACTGGAGCAATATGCGCCGGTAGGTCGTAATTATCGTAAGGAATTCTAGTCGTTACGCCTGGTAGGCCGTGGTAATACCGGTGCCTACCAGGCGCATATTGAATCGACCATCTATGTCTGATCTGCAACTGTTTGCTGTAACTGCGGCTGGTCTGCAGCCACTACCCGTCCCCGCTGGGGCCAAAGAGTTTACCGATCTCTACGCTGGGCTGGCGCTGGGTGTCTATTCGATTGCGCGTACCTTTGCACACAATCAATTTCTGCGCCTGGATCATCATCTGGCGCGCACGGCAAACTCGATGCGCCTGCTGGGCTGGGATTATGCGTTGGACGAAGCGCGCCTGCGCCGCGCGATTCACACCCTTTGCACGGCTTTCCCCGCCGCCGAGATGCGCGTCCGGCTCGACGTGTTGGCCGAGCCCGCTTCTAGCTTGGGCACCGACAGCCGCGAATTACTGGCGCTAGCTCCCTTTACACCCCTGCCCGCAGACTTCTATGCCCAGGGTGTGACTGTAGATTTTGCCACGGGTCTTACGCGCGGCAATCCCTTGATCAAGACCGCAGATTTTGCCGAAGCGCGCAAACACATTGAAAGCGCCGTCGCGAGCTACGAATCTCTCTTGGTCAGCCCCAATGGTGATGTCTTGGAAGGAACTAGCTCCAACTTCTATGGCGTACGCGTGGGTGCCCTCTATACAGCGGGCCAAGGTGTGCTGGAAGGCATTACACGGTCGATTATTCTCGATCTGGCTCGGCAACTCCCCATGCCTGTCCACACGACGCCGATCAATGTCGCGACCATCGAGCACCTTGACGAAGCTGCGATCAGCAGTTCATCGCGCGGGCTGCTGCCTGTTGTGCAGATTGGCCATACGCCGATTGGCAATGGTCAGCCGGGGCCCTACACACAGCGTTTGCTGGCCGCGTATAATACGTTTGTGGCCCAAAACATCAAAACGGCCATCTAACCTGTCTTGGCTTCACGCGGCTAGCTTGGCGCGTATTGTCCCCACCACTTGTTGAAATTGCCGTGCCCAAGTTGGATTAGCAAAAATTTGCGCGCCATTAAAGACTTGCAATCCCCAACTGGCTGGCTCTGCTGCACCAGTGGCGAGCAGACTGTCGGGAAAATCTAGCGCGTCCAAAATGAGCTGAGTTTTGCGATCGGGCGGAACAAAATCTGGGGCGCTGGCTAACCATTCCTGTCCCCAATTCGCCTCGCGGCCACTCTTGGTTCCGTAGATCAACGGCGTAAACACATCAATTGCCGGGGCAAAGAGTGCATAATCCTGCGCGAAAATGCGTGTCAGCGCACCATCAAACTCGACGGGTGTCCAGGGACACATATATGCACCTACCACACAGGTGGGAAGCTGCGCACGAATGATGTTCGCATAGTGGAGTGCGTAGCGCGCCACACGTTCACACTTATGTTGTGTCCATGCCGCTTGGTGATGCGCGAGAAGGGCATGGGGGGATTGCACATCAATGCCAGTTGCCTGGCAAAAGTCGGCAATACAGGCCGCACAGAAACAACTCTCTTGTAGATCGGGGTTGGGTGTCTCAAACCAACCGGCATAGGTCAGATAATCTAGCCAGATACCCACGGGCTGAAAGGTGCGCAGGCCTTCACGCAAGTTGGCTTCGGTCTCTTCGAGAAAAGCTTGCTGAGAGAGGCAAACACCTTGCACGGGGCTACCATAGCGGATCGGGTTGCCATCAACCCCAATCGGGATCAACTCGGGATGTTCGGCAAAATTGGCGCGAAAGGTTTTGAACTCGACACATGGGGCAATTTGATGGCGCGCACAGGCTTCAAAGGCAGCGGCATTAAAGCCATGAAACCAAAGCGCATTGGCGTCGTAGGTCGGAAAATCGGCAATAAACTCTAGCGCACCGCTGCCATAAGGTCCAAAGAGCAGTGGAATGGATTGATTCATGGATTGATTCATCGTGTTCGTTTCTTTTCAATTTTTGGGCAAACTATCTTTATGCAGCGTGCGATAGGCTTGTGACATGTTGGCGCAAACCCACGCTGATCGGCGTGGCCGGCACATGTAATCCGTGGTCACGCAATTTGCTCAGATCGCAGATCCGGTGGCAGGCAAACGAGTGACGGTCGGGGTGCTCGGCCAGAAATTGGCTAACACTGATCTCGGCAATGTGGGCTTGGACGCCAAGGATGTCGGCAATGATTGTATAATATTGGCGCGACTCGATGATATCCGGCCCGGCTGTCAAATAGATTTGGTGATGCGCCTGTGGATTGCCCGCGCAACTGAGAATTGTCTGGGCCAGGTCCGCCGCCAGGATCGGTTGTTGTAGAAAATAACCGCCGCCAATGAGTTGTAGGGTTTCACCCCGCTGCATTTTTGCCAGCAATTCTGGATCGCGTCCGTGGAGTGGGAGACAGCCGAGCAGCGAGCCAGGGCCATAAATATGTCCGGGCCGCAACACAGTCCAGGCCATGGTGCCTGTATCGCCATGGATCAAGGTCAGTTCACATTGACGTTTTTTACCGCCATAGCCGTCGGGTAAATAATAATTGGTTTCTTCATTTTGCGGAAAGCGGCGATGGACAGGGTCATAGACAAAGTCGGTCGAGATAAAGACCAACTGACGCGCCCGATTACGGAAAAGTTCAATATCCTGCTGGGCGTCGGCCTCTTCATAGCCAATACAATCTACGACCAGATCCCATTCCAAATCCAGTTCTTTAATGGCACGGCGCATTG
>Ga0105048_10019649_pt1 | contig 10349 bp, 7 predicted proteins | sample MAT05_FD_78382 | JGI IMG/M metagenome (GOLD analysis project Ga0105048, IMG submission 78382) | Freshwater microbial communities from Lake Fryxell liftoff mats and glacier meltwater in Antarctica - MAT-05 | ecosystem: Environmental > Aquatic > Freshwater > Ice > Liftoff microbial mat | place...
ATGACAAGATGCTGCAGGCCAACCTGATCCTGGGCGTCATGGACGACAATATCGACGGCAAGCTGACCCCGCCTGAGCTGCGTGGCCAGATGGGCGACATGCTGAAGAAGTACTTCGCCATGATCGACACCGACAAGGACGGCGGCATCGACAACAAGGAGTTTGCGGCAGCCCAGAAATTGATGCCCCGCCGCCAACGCCCCAACAACAACCCCGCCGCCCCGCCGCCGGTCGCCGCCGGAACACCCGCCGCGGCGCAGTAGGTTTCACCACATCTCGGCCACCCTTCTCCTCGCCCGGCGGGGGAGGGGACCGCCCGAAGCGGGGTGGCGGGGCCTCCGTCGCACGGTGCCTGGGCGTTCAAATCCCGAGTATCGAAATAAAGAGGGAATTCCATTGGCGCAGTTACGTTGCGGATTGCTGGCACTGGTGGCGGGCCTTGCCGTTGTCCTTTCGATAAGCCCCGCCGCCGCCCAGTCCAACGGCAAAGCCGTGTTCGAAGCCCGCTGCCAGACCTGTCATGAGCCGGCTGTTGACCGCGCGCCCAGCCGCGCGGACCTCGCCCAACGACCCCAGGCCGATATCGCCAAGTCGATGACGAGCGGCCTCATGAAGCCCATGGCCGAGGGCCTGAGCGCCGCCGACATCCAGGCGGTGGCCGCCTATGTCTCCTCGGTCGGGGCCCCAAGGGCTGCAGCTGCCACCGGCGCTGAAATGCCCCAGATCGCGCTCAGCACCGGCGTCATCGGCACCTATCCGATGTGCACCAGCCATCCGCCGATCAATGCGACGCCCGGCGACTGGGCCAGCACCGGCGTCGATGATCCCTCCACGCGGTTCCAGCGCCGCCCCGGCCTGACGGCGGCCGACGTCCCGAAGCTGAAGGTCAAATGGGCGTTCTCCATGACCGGCGGCGGTCAGCCCACGGTGGTTGGCGACTGGCTGTTCGTCACCAACCGGTCCGGCACCTTCTTCGCCATGGATGCCAGATCCGGCTGCGTCCACTGGACCGTCGAAGACCTGGTCTCGCGCACCACGCCGATGGTCGTGCGATCCGCGATCTCGCCCAGCGGCTGGGCCACCTTCGTTGGCCAGAGCGACCGCATCATCCGCGCCTTTGACGCTCAAAGCGGCAAGGAGCTGTGGCGCAGCGCCGTGCTCGATCCCCATCCCGTTGGCGTGCTGACGGGCTCGCCCATCGTGGCCGACAATCGCCTGCTGGTGCCGATTTCCTCCATCGAGGAGGCCGCCGCCATGAGCAAGGCCTACGCCTGCTGCACGTTCCGGGGGTCTCTCGCCGCGCTCGACCTGCGTACCGGCAAGCTGCTGTGGAAAACGTCCATGGTCCCCGAGCCGACTCGCCACATTCGCCAGAAGGATAACGGCCTTGACGTTACCGGCCCGGCTGGTGCTGCGATCTGGAGCGCGCCTGCCGTCGATCGCAAACGCGGGCTCGTCTATGTGGTCACTGGCGACAGCTACACCGACGTCGATACGGTCGGTGCCGATGCCGTCGTGGCGCTGGATATCAAGACTGGCAAGATCCGCTGGCGTGATCAGGTGACGGAGAAGGATAACTTCGTCATGGGTTGCGGTCGCGCGTCCAATTCCGGCAACTGCCCGTCGCCACTGGGTCCCGACTTCGACTTCGGTGCCACGCCGGTGCTGATCCCGATCAAGGGGGGCAAGGCAGTGCTGGTCGCAGGCCAGAAGTCCGGCCTCGCCTACGGCTTTGATCCTGACAACGGCAAGCGTCTCTGGACCACTCAGGTGGGCGTTGGCTCGGCGCTGGGCGGCATCGAGTGGGGCATCGGCGCGGACGACCGCTATGCGTATATTCCGGTCTCGGATCTGGGCGTGATCTTCGGCGAGGCCCGCCCGGGTGCCCCCGCGGCCAAACCCGGCCTGTCGGCGCTCGACCCGGCCACCGGCAAGATCGTCTGGCACACACCGGCACCCAAGGCCCCTTGCGTCTATGCGTCTGACAAGGGCAAACCGAGCAACTGCATGCGCGCCCAGTCCGCGGCCCCGGCCATCATCCCGGGCTTCGTATTCCAGGGTGCCCTCGACGGCTGGTTCCGCGCCTACGACAGTGCCACCGGCAAGATCGTCTGGGAGGATTCCACCACCGCCCGCACCTACGACACCCTGAACGGCATCAAGGGCCAACCCGGCGGTGGCATCGACGGTATGGGCCCCACCATCGCGGGCGGTATGGTCTACATCATGAGCGGCAACAACGGTGCCGCCCGCGTCGGCTCAAACGGTGTCAACGTCCTGTTGGCCTATTCGGTGGACGGGAAGTAGGGGCGGGTAGCGGGCCGTCGGCTGATCAGTCGGTCACAAGCCCCAGCGTCGCCTTGACGCGAATGTCCCCTGCCGATCGCCCCACCAGCACGTCATACGCCCCGGGATCAATCGGCCAGGTCCCGGTCTCCGGATCGTAAGGTGCGAACGCGCGGGGCTCGAGGTTCAGGGCCACCGTCCGGGTCTCCCCTGCCGCCAGCCACACCTTGGCAAAGGCCTTAAGCTCCTTGGGCGGCCGCGTCAGTCGTGGCTCAAGCTGCGACACATAAACCTGCACCACCTCGGTGCCGGCCCGGGTCCCGGTGTTGGTGACGCTCACCTCCAGCGCCACCGCCTCGCCGCACCGCGCCGTTGCCGCCACCTTCAGGTCGCTGATCTCAAACGTCGTGTAGGCCAGGCCATGGCCGAACGGGAACAACGGTCGCACGGGCGCGGCATCGAAATACCGATACCCGATCGCCAGTCCCTCCGCGTAATCACAGATCAGCGGATCGAGGTTCGCCGCGTGCGCCGGGTGATCACCAAAGGCCCCGGGAAAGCTCACCGGCAGCCGCCCGCCGGGTGACCTGTCGCCGAACAGAACGGCGGCCAGTGCGTCCGGCCCGGTCTCCCCCGGCAACCACATCTGCAACACGGCTGGCACCGCGTCGATCCACGGCATCGCAAACGGCGAGCCGGTGTTCAGCACCACCACTGTGTTTGGATTGACCGCCAGCACGGCCCGAACGAGCGCGTCCTGCGACCCCGGCAGGTCCATGTCCGCGCGGTCATACCCCTCCGCCTCGGTCACTACCGCCGAGCCCAGTACCAGGATCACTACGTCCGCCGCCGCCGCCGCCTCGACCGCGCGCGACATCGGCTCAGCCGGCGGCCTGACCCCCAGCGCCAGATAATCGTTGTCCGGACTGGCCGGAACGTAGTCGAGCTCGATCCGATAGCCGCGACCAGTCTCCAGCACCACACTGGCCAACCGCCGCGGCACCAGATTGCCCATCACATCAAACCGGTCCGCTGTGGCTGGGTCGCCCGGCGACATCAGCACCTCGCCGTCCAGGGTAAGGGTGGCCCGACCACTGGCGCGCAATCCGAACTCGAACGCGCCGCTCGCTTGCGGCCAGTACCACCCGCTCCAGCGGAACGAGCCGTAGGCAACTCGTCGGGCCGACGCCATCGCCGAACTGACCCACCGCATCATGTGGCGTTCGACGCTGGTCCGGTTGGGCGAGCCGTTCAGATCCGGACTTTCGAAATAGCTCGCCGTCAGGCCCTCGGCCAAGCGACCCTCATCAGGGCTGAACTGCCGCCGATCCGCCGCGGGCGGGAATGGGTCGTTGTCCACGCCCGATCCCTCCAGCACGGTCACGCCTGGCCCCAACCGCTCGCGCAGCCCCTGCGCCATCGTGCGCACGCTGTCCGTGGTCACCTGGGAGCTTCCCCCGCCCTGCAACAATACACGGATCGCGTTTGGACCGATCAGCGCCACGGTCTTCACATCCGGCGACAACGGCAACAGATCGCCGTCGTTCTTCAACAGCGTCATTGCCTCACACGCCGCCTCAAACGCGATGGCCTTGTGGCGCGGCGTTCGCAATTCCCCCGCCGGCCGCGGCAATCCGTCCATCAACCCGCAGCGCACAATCAGCCGCACCACCCGGCGCGCATTGTCCTCGATCTGCGCTGCGCTGACCGCGCCCGTCGACACCGCTGCCAAAAGCTTGTCGCCGAACCACTTGGCCGGACCGGGCATCTCCAGATCCATTCCGGCGTTGGCCGAGGCCGCCGTCGACCGCACCGCCGTCCAGTCGGACACCACCATGCCCTCGTAACCCCATTCCTCCTTCAGAATGTCGGTCAGCAACGCGCGATGCTCGGACGCCAGCGTCCCGTTCAGCTTGTTGTAGGACGCCATCACCGTCCACGGATCGGCCTCGGCCACCACCCGCTCGAACGCCGCCAGATAGATCTCCCGCAACGCCCGCGCATCGACCCGGGCGTCCACACTGAACCGCTCCAGCTCCTGATTGTTGGCCGCATAGTGCTTCAGCGACGCGCCAATCCCCTCGCCCTGCAACCCCTGCACAAACGCCACCCCCATCACCCCGGCCAGATAAGGGTCCTCCGAATAGGTCTCGAAATTCCGCCCCCACGTCGGAATGCGCATCATGTTGATGGTGGGTGCCAGCACCACATGCTCGCCCAGCGCATGGGCTTCACGTCCGATGGCAGCAGCTACACCGCGCGCCGTCTCCGGGTTCCAGGTCGCCGCCACCGCCACACCCACCGGAAATACCGTCGCGGGTTCGCCCTTGATCGACCGCACCCCGGTGGGCCCATCGCTCATCCTGAGCGACGGGATCCCCAACCGCTCAATCCCATGCAACGCAAACGAACTGGCCCCGGCCAGCAGGCGCACCTTTTCCTCGAGCGTCAGCTGTTCCATCAGATCACAGACCCGCGCGTCCAGCGACGCAGCCGTATCCAGATAGGTCGAGGTCACGTGCGCTCCCGTCACTTGCTTGCCTTACCCGCCAGGCGGGGGAAGCGAGGCTCTCGTTCAGCCAAACCTAACGCCGCCCGCCCCGGGCGGGCGCTGGCCCCTGCACCAGGGTTCGCCGCAAATCCGCCAGCGCAACCTTGCTGTCGCCATCCACGTCCAGCACGCCAAATCGTCGGTCGGCGGCGGCGCGAAACTCCGCCGCGCTGACGGTGTACGAGAAATCTGTGTCGGCCCCGCGGATCGGATGCGGCTCGTTGATCACGCTGTAGGGTCCTGCCCCCTGCCGCGCGGTGTTCAGCTCGTTGCGTCCCAGGACCGCCCTGCGGTCACGCGGCCCGCCGCCGCCGCCGCCCGCCGTGCGGGTGATCTCAGGCACCAGGTCTTCTTCCCAGCGAGTGACCTCCGGCATGTCGATCTGGCCGTCCATGTTGGCGTCCAGCACTACGAACCACGCCTGCGCATCCACCCGCAACTCGTCGCGCGTCAGCACCCCGTCACGGTCCCTGTCAGCCTCTGCGAACCAGTCGGCCACCGGATAGGGTTGCCCCGGCGCTGCGCGAAACGGCTTTCCGGCCGGGCTGATAAACAGCTGTGCGCGCGGCACGGCTGGCCCGTCCTCCGGCTCATCCTCGTCAAAGCCCGGTGCCGGCCCGCCAGCGCAACTGGCGCACACCAGCGCCAGCGCCACGACCACGATCCCGTTTCTGATGCTCATTCCCAACCTTAGCGCCAGATCGGGATCCGGCACCCTCAGTATTTCCCGAACCGTACCTCGGCACTGCCCACCGGCAGGTCGATGGTCATGCCGTCCACCGCCAGCCGCCAGTCCAGCTTGCCGCCATCATCCATGCCCTTGGTAAAGGCCTCGGGGGTGTAAAACGGCAATCCCGCCTGCGTCAGATGGCTCAGCACCAGCGCCTTCACCCCCGCCGCCCGCGCCAGGTCCGCCGCCTCTACCGGCGTCGTATGGTAGGTCAGGGTGTCGGTCATCAACGAGCTCATCCGCGCGTTCCCTAGCGTTGCCAGCCCCGCCGCCATCTGCCGCGTCATGCCGGCGTTCTGCGCCTCGTGGATCATCACGTCGGCGCCCTTTGACGCTGTGGCCAGCGGCGGCCATGGCCGGGTGTCGCCGCTGATCACCACCGAACGGCCCTTGTAGTCGAACCGGTAGGCAAAGGCCGGCGAGATCGGCTCGTGCGCCACGCGGATCGCGGTGACGGTGAGATCGCCATCCTTCCAGGCCAGCGCGGTCTCTGCGGCAGCGGGAATGGCCACCACCTTCGCCGTCAACACCCCCGCCGGAATGTCGAACTTGAACGCCCCGTGATCGTGGTGCGCCTTGCGGAAACCGTGGTCGTTCTCGTAGGCGAGGTTCAGGCCCCGGGCCAGCTTGTCCACCCCCGCCGGCCCCACCACGGCCAGCGGCGCAGGTCGCCCGGCCACCCAGCTCTGCAGATTGAACTCGCCCAGGTCGCCAATGTGGTCGGAATGCAGATGGGTGATGAACACCGCCTTCGCCGTCGCTACTGGCACCCGCCACAGCATCAGGTTCTCGGTCGCCTCCGGCCCGATATCCACCAGATAGAGCGAACCCCCCGCCTGGATCGCCGTACACGGCTTGGCCCGCCCCACCACTGGCAACGGCCCCGACGTGCCGCAGAAGATCACCTTCAGCGTGTCAGGCTTTGCAGCGGGTGTCTGGGCCTGGGCGGGAAGGGAAAACAGGGCCAGCGTCGCCAGCGCAATGGCTGCGCGGCCCAGCCATGAGTTCTGTGACATCGGGGTTTCCTCTCGTCGATACGACCTCACCCGGATAGTGTGATCCGCCGTCGGCTACGATGTAGCCCCAGGTCAGGGCAATGGCCAAATCCGGAGTTACCCCAAATGACCCTGACCTACGATCTCTACTGGTCCTTTCGGTCCCCCTATTCCTACATGGTCGCCCCGCGTCTGTTGGCGCTGGACACGGAATATGACGCCGCCTGCAACGTCCGCGTCGTCTATCCACTGGCCGTCCGTACGCCGGAATTCTTCGAAAGCCGCGACCCGCTCTGGTTCTCCTACTTCATGAAGGACGTGTTCCGCGAGGCCGCCTACCTCGGACTGCCGTTCCGCTGGCCGCGCCCTGACCCGGTGCAACAGGCGCCCGGCGTCGGCTACCGCATGGACCAGCCGTACATTCACCGCCTTTCTCACCTGGGCGTCGCCGCCACCGAGCGGGGCAGGGGCCTGGCCTTCCTCACCGAGGTCAGCCGAATGATCTGGGGCGGCGATGTAGACAACTGGCACGAGGGCGACCACCTGGCCCGCGCCACCGAACGCGCCGGCCTGGACTACGCCGACCTCAGCGCCGCCGTTGACACCAACCCCGATCACCACCGCGCCATTGTCGAAGAAAACCAGACGGCCCAGCGCGCCGCCGGCCACTGGGGCGTCCCCATGATGGTGTTCGCCGACGAACCCTTCTTCGGCCAGGACCGCGTCGACCAGCTCAAATGGCGAATGGAGCAGGCGGGGTTGGCGCGGCGAACCTGACCATGCCCGGCGGCTATGCGAACCGTCCGGCGCTGTCCCGGCGCATTTCGCCCGGCCGATAGCGTGCGCCCCGTCGGTATGCGACGATCCTCCGATGCCTGCCCGCGATGGACGCCGAGGAGCAATGATCAGGACTGACCCTGTCACCGCCGCGCCTGTCGCACCCGCGCTGGATTCCGCCCACGTGCTGCGGGTCGCCGCAGAGGTGTTTCGCGAATGCGGGCTTGCTGACATCGCCCTGGCCCCGGTGGCCGACCGGCTGGGCGTGCCATGCGCATTGCTCACCGCGTATTTCGCCACCAAGGAGCTGCTGGCCGAGGCGGTCCTTGCCGAGGCCCTGCGGGTCCTGGGGATCGCCGATACCCAGGCCTGGACCGGCTATGGTACCGGTATGAGGAAGTCGCTCGCCGCGGCCCGGTCATTCCCGGATGGCTATATCCTTCTGGCTCGCGACGCTGCGTTATTGCCGGCCTACCAACCAAGCTGGCTGGCGCTGCGCAAACGCTCCGCCCGGCGTTTGCAAAGTCTGATCTGGCATCCCGGCCAGCCACCTGCCGAGGGCGCGCGTTCCCCGCTGAACGACGTCGCCCTGCAGCCGATGATCGACTTCAACATCACGGCCATCCGCCAATGGATCGAGACCGGCGACCCGTCCAGGGACGACCTCTTCCTGCGCTGGTGCGGACAGATGATGCGGGACTGGCGGCACAATACCTGTGAGTTGCTCAACCTCGATACGCCCGAACAGGACTGGCCCTTTGATACCGAAGGGCCGACCCTGCCGAGGCGGTCCAGACCGTCGGAGCCCTGACCATGATCCCGTTCACCCGTCGTGCCGCAGTGATCAGCGCGAGCGCCGCTGTGGTCACGCCAGCCCTCGCTCGGGACCGGCCCATCCGTGCCCGACGGCTCATCGACCGCCCGATCATCGCCCCCGGCATGGACGCGCGCATGGGGGCCAATATCGAGGGGCCATCCCTGATCCGGGCACCGGACTGGCTGCCCGGCCGGTTGGGCCGCTACTACCTCTATTTTGCCGATCACAAGGGCGACTACATCCGCCTGGCCTATGCAGACCGCCTCAAAGGTCCGTGGAAAGTCCATGCGCCGGGATCGCTCCAGTTGGCGCAGTCCGGTCTCCCGACCCGGGTGCCACCCATCCCGCCCGACGCCGAGGCTAGGCTGGCAGCCAGCGGTGCCGCCAACCGGGCACCCCCCGGCACGCCTGGCATTCCGACCCTGATGGACGACGCGACCCTGCCACATCTCGCCTCGCCCGACGTCCACGTGGACGAGGCCGGGCAACGGATCATCATGTACTACCACGGCCTCGAGGCGTTCGGCGTCCAGCGCTCGCGGGTGGCGATCTCGCGCGACGGGATCGATTTTCAGCATGTCGGCGGGCCGCTGGGCGCGGCCTACATGCGGGTCTTCCACCACGACGGATATCACTACGCCATGGCCATGCCGGGCCTGTTCTCGCGTTCACGTGACGGGTTCACGGATTTCGAGTTGGGACCCCGGTTGTTCGGCCCTGATCAGCGCCACAGCGCGCTGCTGAAGCGCGGAGATCAACTCCATGTTTTCTGGACGCGGGTCGGTGACGCACCCGAACGGATCTACGTCTCCACGATCCGCCTGCTCCCCGACTGGATGTCATGGACGGCCAGTGCGCCGGTCGAGGTGCTGCGCCCCGAACGCCGCTGGGAAGGAGCCGGCCTGCCGCTCAGCCCCTCGTATCGCAGCGCCGTCAACCACCCGGTCAACCAGTTGCGCGACCCGGCGATCTACGAGGAGGCCGGCCGCACCTGGCTGATCTATGCGGTGAAAGGCGAAGGCGGGCTGGGCATCGCCGAGCTCACCTTCTGACGTTGGTCCTCAAAACCGCGCCTTGACCTCGACGGTGAGGGTGCGGGGTTCGTTGAGCGTGCAGCGCAGCAGGGTGCCTCCGGTGGCGGGATTGTTGACGCCCAGGGCGGCGTTATTCGGCTGGTTGAAGATGCCCTGGCAGAACGCCTTGTTGCTCAGGTTCTGCCCGACCAGGGCCAGTTCCCATCGTTCCCCCGGCCCACGGATCGCGATCCGCCCGGAATAGAGTTCATACCCCGCTTGACTGGCATCGGGATTGTTGTCGCCGGAGGCGCTCAGGTTGAGCCGGGTCGTCAGGCTCATGTCGAACCGCGCCAGCCAGGTCATGTTCGACCCCAGCTGCCCGATGTACTGGGCCGACGCCGCGCCCTGCCATTTTGGCGAGTACGGCAGCCGCTCGCCGGTCAGATCCTGCGGCGCTGTAAAGGCCGGCAGTGGCGGGCCGCCTTTAAACTCGAGATACTGGGAGTCCAGATAGGCGCCTGACAGCGTCAGGGTCAGGGGTCGCGACGGACGGGCGACCAGATCGAACTCAACACCCTGCTGGCGGACCTCGCCGTTGTTGCGCACCCTGAACTGCACGCCGTCAAAGCTGCGGAACTGATACTCGGTGATATCACTGCGATAGAGGGTGAAGTTGGCGGTCAGGCGATTGTCAAACAGCTGGGATTTGACGCCCACCTCCATGTTCTTCGTCGTTTCAGGTTGGAACGTCCGGTTGATTGCACCGATCGCCCCGGTCGTCCCGGCGCTGGCGTCAAACCCTCCGGACTTAAAGCCGGTGGAATAGCTGGCGAACAGCATCACGCTCTCCATCGGACGATAGGTCGCGTTCAGGCGATAGGTGATCTTGTCCTGTTCGAGGCCCAACCGGGTCACTTCGGGCGACTGCGCGGCGGCGGTGTTGTTGGTGACCGTGCGGAACTGGCCCGTCTTGTCATCCTTTGAATAGCGCAGTCCGCCTGTGATCCCCAGCTGTTCAGTCAGCTTGAACGTACCCTGGGCGTAGGCGGCATAGGATTTGGTCGTCTGGTCGAAATAGAGCAGCGAGGCCCTGTTGAGCGGCGCGGCGCGGCACGCGGCCAGGCGGGCGGCCGTACTGGTGTTGCGGATGAACACCTCGCAGAAGGCGGGATACAGG
>Ga0105048_10019651_pt1 | contig 10349 bp, 7 predicted proteins | sample MAT05_FD_78382 | JGI IMG/M metagenome (GOLD analysis project Ga0105048, IMG submission 78382) | Freshwater microbial communities from Lake Fryxell liftoff mats and glacier meltwater in Antarctica - MAT-05 | ecosystem: Environmental > Aquatic > Freshwater > Ice > Liftoff microbial mat | place...
AAGCGGTGCTCGATCACCGTCCGCTCGACGTCCGTCAGGTCAGCGCGGTTCTCCATCACGATCCGCTTGACTTCCTCGGCGGCGTCCTTCTCAAACGTCGCCCGCTTGGTTTCAAGGAAGTTGCTCTTCTCGAGCTTGGGGTCAAAGTCTGTCGGGAAGCGCTGGCGGTACTTGCTCAGCTTCATGCCCTGGCGGCTGAAGGCCTTGAGGATCGCCCGGCATGCGTAGGTGCTGAACTTGTAGCCGCGGCCGGCGTCGAACTTGTCGACCGCGCGGAGCAGGGCCATGTTGCCCTCGCTAACGAGGTCGGCAAAGTCAACCTCGCTCATGCGCGTCCGCTTGGCCATCGCCAGAACCAGCGCAAGATTGGTGTTGGCGATCTGCTCGCGGATGAGATCACCCTTGTGGTACCAGCGCAGCACGTCCTTGGCCTGGGCCAGCGTGGGCTTGCGGCTAGGGGTCGCCCAGACCTCCTGCTGAATCTTCCAGATGCGGTAGCGCGAGTAGTTGAACTGGTGGAAGAGCACCTTCTCTTGCGCGCCAGTCAGGATGACCTGCTGAGCTGTCTTGATGGTGCGGGTGCGACCAGAGAGGTCGTCCATGACCGGGTGATACCAGCTGGTGTCGGGCTTGGGGATCTCCGGCGCTTCGTCGTAGATCTTCTTCTCGGCGTCGTCCTCGTAGAAGGCCGGACTGTCGATGAAGTCCTGCTCCTGGGCCATCACGCTGGCCAGAAGCTCTTCCTGGTGCGTGCTCAGGCCGCCCGAGGGCGACTTGCCACGCGCGGCCTTGGCGGGCTTCTCAGCGCCATCACCGGCTTTGGCGGTCTTGCCCGCGCTGGCGGTTAGTTTCGATGGCGAAGCTTCAATGCCAGAGCCCACGGCCGGATCGGCCAGGAGCGACTCGCTCAGGTCGACGCGGTTGCGGCGGCGCTGCTGCTCAAGCGGGCTGGGAGTAGACGGGGTCATCATCAGGCTCGGGGACATATTTGGCAATCTCCCTTCCCGGCGCGTTCGCTGCGACGGACAAGGTTCACAAAGGCGGACAAGGCATGCATGGGCCGACTTGACGCTTCGAGCTGGTTCACTCGCAGTTCGAGACGCGCACCCGCCAGGGCCAAGGGCTGGCCCAGCATCGGGGCGAATCGGTCAAATCGTTCAGGCAGGCACGATCGAGGCTGTCTAAGCGGGGGAGTTGGCGGGCGTTTGAGACTGGCGGGCCGGGGCAACGAGCCGCGGCCTCGGACAGAGGCGGAAAACGATCCGAGGCAGGGAACCAAGGCATTACGGCGGTTGAGTCTGCGGTGTGCGAAACTCCAAACAAAGTTTTCACATTCGGCACTACACACCGAGGCGCCGGGCGGCATAGTCGTGACTCAGGGTCGGACTGTCAACTTTGCACCAGATTCGCACTTACGCCACCTGAAAGTCTGTGGAATCGTCGTGGATGAGGTGGTAACCTTACACTTAAACTGGCGGGCCCTGCGTCCGCCTTTGCGCGGTCCGGTCGGGCCTTCTTGAGACGCTTTGCCGCCGATCTGCCGAGGAATGCTGGTTTTGGACGGATAACCCCGCGCCGGGCGGCGGCGCGAGAGCCCGGGCGGAACTAACCGCCGGGTCGGACGGCTGGCGGAAGCTGGCGATCTACGGTTTGAGCCGGGGGCTCGGATCAGGCCGAGGTTGCTGGCTCACCCCAAACTCGCAGAACACCTGTCTTTACGCGGTCTTGACACTTCAGGGTGCGGGGACTGATGCTGAATTCATTGAAGTAGCCCAGGTTAGGGCAATCGACCCACGTCTTTACCTTCGCGCCGGCGTTGGGCGGCGGAGCAGCTCGGGCGGCGGGCTTGTGTATCGACAGTTTGGTGCTTTGAAAGGTCGTCCATATCGTTCAGAGCGATTCAGATCGAAGGCCGGTGCACTTTGGCTTGAGTGATGGACAGACCGCGGAAAACTGATTGAGTCCCGGGCGGATGGCTTGGGGTGGGTGTTGGGCGTGGCGGCGGGCTCCTATAACAGGTCGTCGCCGTCGGTGCTGTTGCGCGATGCCAAGCCGCTGGGGTGGCCGTGGGCGCGCGTAGCCGACCGACGAAGGAGCTTTGATAATGCCGTTCACCTTGCCAGCCTTGCCGTACGCGTTGAGCGCTCTTGAGCCGTCGATTGATACGACGACGATGGAGATTCACAGTCAGAAGCACCACGGCGCGTATGTGACGAACGCCAACAAGGCGCTGGAGGGGACCAAGTGGGCGGAGTTAAGCCCCGAGGCGGTCATCAAGCAGTTGGCCGAAGTGCCCGAGGACAAGCGTGGGCCGGTGCGGAACAACGCGGGCGGCCACGTGAACCACTCGATGTTCTGGCTGACGATGGCGACGCCGGGGCACGGTGGCGGCGGCGAGCCGACCGGTGCGCTGGCGGACGCAATAAAGGACAGCTTCAGCACGTTTGCGCATTTCAAGGACGCGTTTGGTGCGGCGGCACTCTCGCGGTTTGGCTCTGGGTGGGCTTGGTTGATCTGGCACGGGGGCGAGAAGAAGCTGGTGGTGGCGAGCACGCCGAACCAGGACAATCCGCTGATGGGCAAGGCGATCGCCGGCTGCGAAGGAACGCCAATCCTGGGCCTGGACGTGTGGGAGCACGGATACTACTTGAAGTATCAGAACCGGCGCAGCGACTACGTGAGCGCCTGGTGGAACGTGGTGAGCTGGGGCGCGGTGGCGGCGAACTTCGACAAGGCGCGGTGAGGCAGGGTGGGCCTATGCGCTTCTGGCAAGAGGGGCCTGCAGGCTTTGACCAGCGAGAACTCTTCGGAGTTGCTGCTGATGGCGAAGACCTTGAAGCCCGCGCGGTTGAGCCTGGCGAGGGCGTCGATGGTCGCCTGTGGGCCGACAGACTCAAAGCGGTGATGGAACTCGATGAGTAGTTGACCGATGGGCAGGTCAGTGGCGGCGAGGGCGTCAATGACGCCGTACTCGGCGCCTTCGATGTCCATTTTGAGCAAGTCGATTTGGGTGTGCCCGAGCTCGCGCATGATGGTGGTCAGGGCTTTGACGGGCATGTCAAAGGTTTCCGGCCCGCTGAGCTTGTGTGGCATGGCCGAGGCGGAGAGGTGCTGAAAGTTGGCGGGCTTGAAGACCTTCAACACTCCGTCATCCGCACCGAGGCCGAAGGGATGAACGTGGAAGCCGGACGGGAGCTGCTGACCCTTGAGCCAGGCGAGGCTTTAGGAGTGGGGTCAAAGGCGTGGATGGGCACGGCGGTTTATGCGGTCAGGAGGCGGTCGAAGCTGATATTTTCGCCGATGCCAAAGCTGTAGACGATCGACTTCGGGCCCAGGCCAGTAATGTCAACATTCCAAGAGGCCACGGGATCGCCCAGCTCCCGAAAGGGCCGCTGCACCTGCACGGTGCCGAGATTTTCTCTGGGGTAGATGACCAGGCTCACGGCGGTACGGAGACGGCGAGGATGCTGCCCGTAGGAGTTTCACTCGGCTGTCAAGGCGGGCGGCTTGGTCACGGCCAGCGCTAGGGGAGGACGAACCGCAAGCGTCGGCGTGCGGTGCATCACTTATGCAGCACAGATATTGGGTTGAAGGCATTTACTCGAGCGCACTAGGTGAACGCCCGCGGTCGCTGGGAGCTAGGTCAACGGGCCACGCGAAGGCTTGCGCTCACGCGCTTCCTGTCAAGAAAGGGAAGCCCTCAGAAAACCTGTTCACTGCGGCGGTGAGGAAGACGGCGACCGCTTGATCCGTCTTTCCAATGCGGTGGCGGGCCTGTGGTGGTGGCGGGCTTGTCGCGGTGAAGGACGTGAGGTTGCGTGCTTGGATTTGGTGTATACTGAGCCCTTCACAGAGGGCCCCGAATGAACAAGCTGGTACTAACGTTGTTCTTGTGCGCACCGGTCGCGATCGTCGCGGGCCTGTGGTTCGCCATCCCGAAGGACCCGGCGCGCCGGCTTAACGCGTCGACGGCGGTCAAGGCGGCCTCAGCGGGCGATGCCCGTCAAGCCAAGGTCGCGCGCGGCGACGCGCCGACAACCGACGAGGTGGGCGAGGCGGTGAAGAACGCACTGGGCAAGGGCCAGCCGGCGGCGGCCGAGAAGCCCGTAGGCCAAGTGCCTGGCCAGCCAACGGGTCAGGCTGGGGGTCAGGCTGGGGGTCAGGCTGGGGGTCAGGCTGGGGTAAAGCCCGCTGGTCAAGCCGGTGGCGTGCAGGCCGATTGGCTGGAGCGTGCCAAGGGTCAGGCCCCTGGGATGCTGCGGCCCGAGTTCTTGCCGCAGGGTTACATCATGGTGGTCGAGGACGGGCCGAAGCTGGCGACTGCGGACTCGCCGGTCTACCTGGCGAGCAGCTACAACGGTTGGAACCCGGGCGACGAGCGGTTCCGGATGACCAGCCGGAGCGACCTTCGTTGGCAGATCATCATGAAGCCTGGGAAGACCGACGCGGCGATCGCGTTTAAGTTTACGCGCGGGAGCTGGGACTACGAGGAGCTGACCGAGCAGCTTCAGCCGCTTGACAACCGCGGCCTGCCCGAGGTGCCGCTGGCGCAGTACGGCGACGGTAAGACGCAGCCGATCTTTGAGTTCAAGGTGGTGCGGTGGGGTGATCAGCGTCCGAACACCGCGGCGCGTCCTGATCTGAACCCGTACTACATAATCGAGGCGAAGGGTGTGGTTCGGCTGGAGGTGTCGGGCGGGCCGGTGTCGCCGTTCAAGCGCGACGTGCTGGTCTGGCTGCCCCCGGGCTACGACAAGGCCGAGAACGCGGGCGTGAGCTACCCGGTGCTGTACATGCACGACGGGCAGAACCTGTTCCAGAAGCACTCGGCGGTGCCGGCAGAGTGGCAGGTTGACGAGACGGCGGCGGCGCTGGTCACGTCGGGCAAGGTCGCGCCGATGATCATTGTGGGGATTCCGCACATGGGCGGGCAGGCGCGGTACACCGAGTACGCGCCGTTCGCGGCCAAGCGGCTTGAGAACGTCACGCCGCAGGGCGACCGGTACGTGGACTTCATCACCAGCGAGGTGATGCCGCGGGTTGAGCGTCAGTTCCGTGTCAAGACGGGCCCGGAGAGCACGGCGATCGGCGGCGCGAGCATGGGCGCGATCATCAGCCTGCACGCGGCGATGAAGCGGCCCGATAAGTTTGGTAGCGTGCTGCTCGAGAGCATGGCACCGCTGGGTGAGGACAATCCGACGCGTGAGTTCTTTGAGCGCAGCCGCGGGACGATGCCCAAGCGCGTGTTCTTTGGGATGGGGACGCTTGAGGGCGCGCCGGCGAACCCTGCTGATCCGCTGAACAAGCGGTACGAGACGTCAATGCGTGAGATCGCCAAGCTGCTGGAGGGCAAGACCGCGATGAAGCTGGTGGTTGGCGCGACGCCGCACAACGAAGAGGCGTGGGCGGGCCGGTTTGGCGGGGCCTTGGAATTCCTGTTCCCGCCGACGGCCAAGTGAACCCCCAGGCGCGGGGATGTTGGGGTAGGTGTTGGGGTGGGTCGCTCGCTTGGCTGGGCGGCGTGCCGGGCACTCCACGTGATTATGGCGTTACGCGACCCGGTCGAGTGGCATAGGTTGGTTGGGGTTGCTACTTTGAAGTCGCATGCCTTTGGCACTATCGGTGATGGCGCTGAGATCAAAGCTTGCCACGACGCGTGGCGGGCCGGGTTTGGCGTTGACAGACGTGCCGCGGTTTGTGCGTGATGAGCTTGGGCTGACGGGCCTGTACCTGACGACGGACCTGCTGGCGGGCGCTGACCGAGCGCGGCTGATGCACATTCTTGAGTGCGCCGACAAGGCCGGGTGCCCGGTGCTGGTACTGGGCGAGGTGGCTGGGCAGCCGCTGGCGGACGACAACGATGCGCGGGCCGAGCTGGCGGTGGAGCGTTGCATGCGGGTGGCACAAGCGGCGCACTGGATGGGGTGCAGCGCGTTTTCAGTGCCCGTGAAGGCGCCCGACACCGAGGACGCGATGGAGATGGTCAGCGAGCGGCTCAAGGGCGTTGCGCGGCGCAGCGAGCGGCTGGACCTGAACCTCTCGATCGCCCCGAGCACGGGCCTGACAGCGACGGCGGACAAGGTCGGCGAGCTGCTCAAGCGGATTGGCGGGTTTCGGATCGGGACGCTGCCGGACTTTGCGACGGCGGCGAAGGCGAGTGATCCGATCGCGTACCTGCGTCGCCTGGTGCCGTACGCGAGCATGGTGCTGGCGAGTGCGGAGAGCTTTCAGCTCGCGGGTGCGGGGGGCAGGGCTGGGCGCGGCGTTGCCAAGGCCGCGGTTGCCCCGGCTGTGAATGGCCCGGCTGTGAGTAGCCCGGCTGTGAGTAGCCCGACTGCGGGCAGCGCTGCCAAGGGCAAGCCCAAGGGCAAAGCCAAGGCGGGCGTCACCATCGCGAGCGGTGCGGCCGAAGCGGTGCCCGAGGGCGTGCGGCCTGAAGAGCTGGTGCACGCTTCGTACGACCTGGCCTCGATGGTCAGCGTGCTGGTGGCGGTGGGGTTCGAGGGGCCCATCGCGATAGATTACAAGGGCGCGGGCGACCCGGTGCCCGGGATCTTGCACGTCAAGGGCCTGCTGGAGCGGCTGTTCAGCAGCGGGGTCAACGACGACGTGCTGGACAGCATCGAGGCTGACCTTGAGAAAGACCTGCCGGACACGGAAGAAGATCGGTAAGTGCCGCCGGGCGTGCGGCCCTGCCCGCGTACCCGCCCATTTCCAGATCCGTGGTGACGTTGTGCCGGGCTTCTTGGGCACCGTGCGTGGTGCCCTCTGCGCTGGGCGCGGCGGGCGGTGTATGCTGAGAGCGAGTTGGGGTGCGATTGGATGTTGGACGTAGCAGGTGGGCTGGTTGATCGGCCATAGAGTGCACGCGATGAGCAGCGCCGGGATGAGCACACGCCGGAGCACGAGGATGGACGCCGCGGCGGGCCTGCGGGAGCCCTGGGTGGTGGCCATTGACGGCGAGGCCGCGACGGGCAAGAGCAGCCTGGGCGTGTTGCTGGCCCAGTCGCTGGGCGCTGCGTTCCTTGATACTGGCGCGATGTACCGCGACGCGACGGCCCTGGGCCTTGAGCGCGGCGTTGACCTTGGCGATGCCGCGGCGCTGGTCGCGCTGGTGCAGCGCGAGCGCGCGGCGCATGTGTGGGAGCGGGTCGGCCCGACGTGGACGCTTGATGAGGCCTTTGACCAGCGGCTGCGCAGGCCTGAGGTTGCCGAGCGGGTTGCGGTGGTGGCCAAGCACGCCGAGCTGCGGGGGCTCATGGTGGCGTGGCAGCGGGCGGTTGGCGCGCGTCGGTCACGCTTGGTGAGCGAGGGGCGTGACCAGGGGCGTGTGGTTTTTCCGGGGGCGCTGGCGAAGCTGTATTTGATCGCTGACCTTGACGACCAGGTGCAGCGCCGCGCGGCACAGATGCGGGACGCGGGCCATAGTGTGGACGTCGCTCAGCTTCGACGGGCGCTGGCGGAGCGCAACGAGATAGACCGCAACAACGCGCTGCAGATGGGCGACGGCGCGGTGCCAATTGATACGCGCGGGCGCGAGCCGGCGGACGTGCTGGCGCACATGCAGCGCGTGGTGCTGGAGGCGGCGGCCAAGCGTGACACCTGAGGCTACTTCCAGGGGGTCAGGCGGGGCGTCGGCTGATATGCCAACTGGCCTGTGCGGCCGCAACCCGGGGCGCTCGCGGGGGGCGATCTTGTTCTACGAGGCGTTCTGGCGGGTCTTCCGGATCATCTGGGGCGCGCTGTGGCGGTTTGAGGCCTTGGGGATGGAGCGCGTGCCGGCGGCCGGAGGGCTGCTGATTGTCGCCAATCACCAGAGTCACCTTGATCCGGTGAGCCTGGGCATGGCGGTGCGTCGGCGACACGTGACGTTCATTGCCAGGAGCGGTCTGTTGAAGGTGCCGGGGTTTGGCGCGATCATCGGCCTGCTCAACGCGGTGCCGCTACGTCAAGATGCGCCGGACGTGCAGGCGATCCGCACGGCGGTCTCACTGCTTGGGGCGGGGCGTGCGGTGCTGATTTTTCCTGAGGGCTCGCGGACGCCCGACGGGGCGATGCACCCGTTTCGGCGCGGGGCGTGGCTGGTGCTGAGCCGGGCACGGTGCCGCGTTTTGCCGATGGCGGTGGAAGGGACGTATGACACGATGCCGCGCGGGAAGCTGCCGCGTGTCTTTGGCCGGAAGATCATGGCGAAGGTTGGCGTGCCGATCGAGGCTGACGAGCTTCTAAAGCTGGGCCACGAGGCGGGGCTGGAGCGGCTGGCGGAGGTCATCGAGCAGATGCGCGGGGAGCTGGCCGTTGAGCTGGCACGGCAGGGCTATCGCGTCACGACCAGCGGGCGCAGCAGCGCGGAGCTGAGTAGTGACGGGCTGGTGACGAAGGCGGCGGCGGAACATGCGCCGCATGGGCAACGACCAGATGTGCAGGGGTCCAGCGAATGAATGAGCCGCGCGCACATGGCGGCGTCGGGCCGCGGCTGTTGGTGGTCGCGCACCGGTCTGAGGCGCTGGCGCTGCTGGCGGGGCTGGGATGTGAGCCGCGTGCGGCGCTGGAATTTGTGGTACGGCTGGAGCGGAGCTGGACGCCGCTGGACTTGCAGGAGTCGCTCGGGCGCGCGGAGCTCGACGGCGCGTGGCTTGTGCTCAGCGGGGTCGGCAAGGCGTCGGCGGCGGGCGCGACAGCGCACGCGCTGGGCGCGCTGATGGGTTCAAAGGTGGGCTTAAAGGTGGGCGGGCCCGTGACGGTGCTCAATTTGGGCGTGTGTGGGGTGCTGTCGCAGAGGGACCGCGCGTTGATCGGGCGGGTGGTGATTGCGTCACGGTCGGTCGCGGCGGATGAGGGCGTAGTGACGCCGGGGGGCTGGCAGGACCTCGCGCAGATGAACCTCGGGCCTGTGTCAGTCGGCGGCACGGCGCCGCTGGTGACGGGCCTGGGCGAGGCGTTTAGCGCGTTAAAAGTCGGGGACGCGGCGGGCCTGGCGAGCTCATCGGGGATAGACCGCGGCGCGGTGATTGCGACAGTCTCAAGCTGCTCAGGCACGGACGCGGCGGCGGCAGAGATAGTCAGGCGGACTGGCGCGCGATACGAGGCGATGGAGGGCTTCGCTGTCGGGCTGGTGGCCGAGCGGCTCGGCGCACGGTTTGCCGAGGTGCGGGTGGTGAGCAACACCTGCGGGGACCGCGATGGCCAGGTATGGGCGCTCTCGGGCGCGCTGGCGGTGCTGGGCGCGGTGGCGAGGCCGGCGCTGGCGGCGGCGGCGGCTTGCTGAGGGCTGCCTTTGCGTTCTGCCCCGTGTTATCGGGCAGCGCAGCGCGCTGCTGAATCGGATCGGGGGGCGGCGGGCTTTAGCCCGGGGGTTGAGCGGTCGATGACGCAGGGGTCTGCGCCGGGGCGATAGGCCTGTGGCCTGTCGATAGCACCTACGGCGCGGGGAGGCACCCTTGGGCTTGCGGCTTGACAAGCTGGCCGGACTGAACCCCTTCGCGGGCGGCGGTGTGCTTTCGATCGACTTTGGTGCCCAGAGCCTCAAGCTGCTGCAGGTGAGCACGGGCGAGCCGGCGCAACTGATCGGGGCGGCCTGCCAGCATGTGCCAGCGGAGCTGGCGGGCGATGCGGTTAAACGATTTGAGCATCAGTGCGACGAGCTGCCGGGGCTGATCAAGAGCTCGGGCTTGCGGGCCAGGCGCGCGATGGTGGCGATCCCGGCCTCGCAGATGTTCTGCAAGCACATGCAGGTTGCAGCGGGGGATCGGCGCGAGGTTGAGCGTGCGACAGCGACGGCGGTGGCGACGCAGCTTGGCTGTGACGAGGCGATGCTGAGCTGCCGGACGGTGGTTGTAGAAGGCGCTGCGTGCCCGCCGGGGCGGGTTGAGGTGCTGGCGCTGGCAACGGCGGGGACGCTGGTGCAGCGGCTGATGGAGGCGCTGCGGGCCGCGAAGCTCGAACCGATGGGGATGACCAGCGAGTTTCAGGCGCTGCTCTCGGCGTTCCGCCCTGTGAACCGGCGGACCAGCGACGAGGACCTCACGAGCCTGTACCTGGACATCGGCGCGGGCTCGACGAAGATCGTGGTAGGGCACGGCACGAAGCTGGCGTTCGCCAAGGCGATCCCGATGGGCGGGCGGTTCTTGGATCAGTGCGTTGCGCAGCAGAGCCGCTGCTCACTGCCCGAGGCCAGGGCCCTGCGCCAGGGGCTGACGACGCTGACGCGGCAGGTGACGCCCGCGGTGACTCTCGGCGCAGCGGGCACGATGAGCGCGAAGGTCGAGGCGGCGGCGAAACTTGCAGAGACCGCGTCGGGCGCGACGGCGACGATGGCACCACCGGTCGCGTCTGCTGGCCCCGAGGCA
>Ga0105048_10019652_pt1 | contig 10347 bp, 10 predicted proteins | sample MAT05_FD_78382 | JGI IMG/M metagenome (GOLD analysis project Ga0105048, IMG submission 78382) | Freshwater microbial communities from Lake Fryxell liftoff mats and glacier meltwater in Antarctica - MAT-05 | ecosystem: Environmental > Aquatic > Freshwater > Ice > Liftoff microbial mat | place...
ACGAAACATCCCTTGTTGTTGAAATAGCCAGCAACGATGGATACCTGCTGCAGTATTTCAAAGAAAAAAATGTGCCGGTACTTGGTATTGAGCCAACAGCCAATACAGCCAAGGTTTCCAGCGAAAAGGGTATTGAAAATGTGGTTGATTTTTTTGGAGTTCGTTTAGCAACCAAACTTGCAGACGAAAATAGAAAGGCCGATCTGCTGCTTGGGAATAATGTGCTGGCGCATGTGCCCGATATCATTGATTTTGTGGGCGGCATGAAAATTATTTTAAAAGATACCGGTGTTATTACCATGGAATTTCCGCACCTGATGCAACTGGTAGATAATAACCAGTTTGATACCATTTACCACGAACATTTTTCTTACTTATCATTCTACACCGTAAAACAAATTTTCGAATCGCAGGGGCTGCAGATGTTTGATGTAGAAGAAATACCAACGCACGGCGGTTCTATACGCATTTATGCCAAACACCAGGACGATATCACTAAAACTGTTTCGGAAAATGTTGCAGCCTTATTGAAAAAAGAAACAGATAAGGGCCTTGCTTCATTGGCTTATTATGATAATTTTCAGCAAAAGGCATTAAAGGCAAAACTCGACCTTACCGATTTTTTGATACAGCAGAAAAGAAACGGAAAAAGCGTGGCTGCATATGGTGCTGCTGCCAAAGGAAATACCATGCTGAACTATTGTGGTATCAAAAGCGATCTGGTAGATTTTGTAGTGGATGCTAATCCGCATAAGCAAAATAAATTTTTACCTGCCAGCCATATACCTGTGGTTAATGAGCAGTTTTTGAAAGATGCCAGGCCGGATTTTGTACTAATTTTACCTTGGAATTTAAAAGAAGAAATAGGCGAACAGTTGAGCTATGTTAAGGAATGGGGTGGTAAACTGGTTGTGGCTATACCGGGTATCGATATTTTTTAATTATTGTGCTTCAACTAAATCAATTCAATTCTTATGAAACTATTGCTATCGTTGAGTTCTAAGCCCCCTCTCCTTTGGAGAGGGAGTTGGGGGTAAGGTCAATACCAGCAAGGCTTTGACTACTTTTACCGGGTATCGATATTTTTTAATTAACATTGCACAAAATTTTAGAAATGAATATTATCAGATTTAACCCTAAAATTGACGACGATAGGCGCCGCCAGCTTTTATTTGATGGTGATTTTATTTTGTATTCACAAACAGATGCTTTGAAAAATTTGGTCGCTTTTGCAGAGTCATTAATTAAGGAAGCTTTTGGCGATCAGCCGGAAACCTCACAATTTGGGATGGAGGTTGGTGAATTTATTAAAGCAGCATCGGCCTTAAAAACAAAGTTTACCAACCACGCTACCACTAAAGAACTTATAAAAGCACTTTTGGCAGAAACCAAATGCGATGAAACAAAAACCTATTTTGATGTTCCGCGTTTGCGTATTGTAACATCTGATAATTATTTAACAGCCGGTGTTGGGTATGCCTACAAAGCACATCGCGATACCTGGTACTCAAGTCCTGAAGCACAGGTAAACTGGTGGTTACCGGTTTTTGACCTGGCTCCGGAAAGTACTATGTCTATTTACCCTTCTTATTGGGATACCACCATTAATAATTCATCGGAGGATTTTAATTACGATGAATGGTGCAGCATAGGAAGGCAAATGGCAGTTAACCAGGTAGATGCAGACACACGTAAACATCCGTTGCCTACAGAAGAAGTAAACAATATTGCAGAAACCAGGTTTGTACTTGCTTCAGGTGAAGTGATGATTTTTTCTGCATCGCAATTGCATGCAACGGCGCCTAACACCTCGGGAAAAACCAGGTTCAGTATTGATTTTCGTACGGTAAATACCGATGATCTGCAGCAAAAAAAAGGAGCAAAGAATATTGATAACAAGGCAACAGGAACTACCCTTCGGGATTTCCTTAGTGCTGTAGATTTTACAACACTGGATAACAGCATCATAGACCAATACCTTAACTAATTTTAAACACTGCAAGTTTTAAAACTTATGAGCATTAAAGAAACGTCACCAACGATGCATGATCCGGTAACCCAATCCGGTAATGACTATACATACCGCCAGGCATTGGAAGCATATTTTAATGAAAGCCAGGGATCGGGTACCGAAAAGATGGAAAATTTTTCGAAGTATGTACCACGCCAGAACCTGGCAAGATTTCTTGCACGCTACGAAATTTTTAAACTGATACAGAACATACAGGGTTCTATTGTTGAATGCGGCGTTTTGTTTGGCGGAGGCCTGATGTCTTTTGCCAATATCAGTACCATTCTTGAACCTTATAATTTTCAACGGCGCATTTTTGGATTTGATACGTTCACCGGTTTCCCAAGCATTGCTGATGAGGACAAAGCTGGTTTAGCTGATAGAAAATCGGCACACATGAAAGCCGGCGGCTTTTCCGTACCGGATGCTTACGAAGACCTTTTGCAATGCATTGAAGTATATAATAAAAATCGTTTCCTTAATCATTTTCCAAAAGTAAGTATCATTAAAGGCGACTTTGCCGAAACAAGCAAAACCTTTCTTAAAGATTATCCGCACCTGGTTATCAGTTGCCTGTATCTTGATTTTGATATTTATCAGCCAACCAAAATTGCATTGGAAAGTTTTGCGCCCCGGGTTTGTAAAGGAGGCATTATTGTTTTTGATGAATTGAATGAAGAGGCATTTCCCGGAGAAACGCTGGCAGTGCTTGAATACTTCGATATTAATAAATTGAAAGTTCAACGCTTTCCTTTTGAGCCACGTATTTCTTATGTGGTGATGGGGGAGTAATTAACGGATGTGCAGTATTGCTTTACAACAAAAAAAATGAAAATACTTGTTACCGGTGCTACCGGATTTATTGGCAATCATGTGGTTATTGAATTATTGAAAAATAACTTCCAGGTAATTGCAACTTCTTTGCATGAAGAAAAAGCAAAAGCTTCATCCTGGTTTTCGCAGGTAAAATATATCCCTTTCGATTTAAAGAATTTTGATGGCGGCACTAATTACTATTCCTTTTTTGGAGAACCGGATGCCATGATCCATCTTGCATGGGAAGGGTTGCCCAATTACAAAGAAGCATTTCATACACAGGAGAATCTGCCACGCCACCTGGCTTTTCTTACCAATTTAATAAATAACGGGTTAACAAACCTTACCGTAACCGGAACTTGTTTTGAATACGGGATGAAAGAAGGCTGCCAGAGTGAAGAAATGGATTGCGAGCCAGCGAATGCTTATGCCATTGCAAAAAATGAGTTACGCATACAATTACAATTACTTAATGCCTCGCAATCCTTCAATTTTAAGTGGATCCGCTTATTTTATATGTATGGACAAGGGCAAAGCGTAAAATCCTTAATTTCGCAGCTTGAAATGGCTTTGGATAATAACGAACCGCAGTTTAACATGAGTGGCGGCGAACAGGTACGTGACTTTTTGCCGGTTTCAGCAGTAGCAGCAAATATTGTAAAGATTACCTTACAAAATAAAGTGCAGGGCATTATTAATTGTTGCAGCGGAAAACCGGTCACCGTAAAGGAGTTTGTAGAAAATTATCTTAAAGAAAAAAACAAAAGCATATCACTAAACCTGGGATATTACCCTTACACCGATTATGAGCCAATGGCGTTTTGGGGCGATACAAATAAATTAAAATTGATAAAAAGTAATGATTAAATGTCCGTTAACAGGTAGTGAAAATATACAGGTTATTTACCAGCAGCTGGCTGTGCCTTTGATACAAAATAAAGTTTACCCAACAAAAGCCGAAGCTGAAAACGCACCCTGTATTGATGTTACGCTGGCCCAGTCGTTGGATAATGGTTTTGTGTTTAGTGCAAATTTCGACGATTCAATCATTGATTATGATGCCCATTACCAGAATGAACAAAGTAATTCGCCTTATTTTAAAAAGCATTTGGATAACGTAATTGAAATAATGCAGGACAATAAAACCCTGGATGGAAAAGTGGTGGAGATTGGTTGTGGCAAGGCTTTTTTTATGGATATGTTGCTGGCGAAGGGCTACGATGTCACAGGGTTTGATCCAACTTACGAAGGCGACTCCCCCAAAGTGATCAAGGATTTTTTCTCAGATAAATATTCAGGGATTGAAGCGTCCTTCATCATTCTCAGGCATACTTTGGAGCATATACCCAATCCGCTACAATTTATCAATACTGTTGCTGCTGCCAATAATTACAAAGGCAAAATTTATATAGAAGTACCAACCTTTGAATGGATAATGAAACACAATGCCATTGAAGATATCTTTTATGAGCATTGCAATTATTTTACGCTTGATACGCTGCAAATGGTTTTTACCAATAGTGTTGGCGGGCACATATTTAACGGACAATACATTTACGTAATTGCTGATCTTGCTGATGTAAAAAAAGAACTTGAAACCAGAGACGTAACGCCTTATGTCGCAAAATTTAAAGAACGGCTTACCGGGTATCACGCATTGTTGCTGGAAGATGGGCCAACTGCTATCTGGGGTGTGGGCGCAAAGGGCTCTACATTTTTAAACCTGTTGGATAAGAAAACCGAAAAAGTTAAATGTGCCATCGACATCAACCCAAAAAAGCAGCACCGGTATGTTGGTGGCACCGGCCATTATATTATTAAACCCGAAGAACTGAAGGAATATGGAATTGCCAATATAATTGTAATGAACGAAAATTATATTGATGAAATAAGGCCTGTAACCGATCCGCTGAACATAAATTTGATAACACTATAAATTGATATAAAATGAACATGGTTGAAGCGTATAAAGAAGAATGTAAAAACAGGGTAGCTGCGCAGGGCAAGAATGAAGAACTGCTGGCTATCAGCAGTAAGTTTGCTGCCGAAACAATCCGTGCAGGTTACTCTTACAATTTTACCTGGATGGGAAGGCCGATCATTCAGTATCCGCAGGATATGATTGCCATGCAGGAAATTATCTGGGATATAAAACCAGACCTCATCATTGAAACCGGTATTGCGCACGGCGGTTCTATCATTTATTATGCTTCAATTCTTGAATTGATTGGTAAGGGAGAAGTACTGGGCATTGATATTGACATCAGGGCACATAACCGGGCTGAAATTGAAAGCCATCCTATGAGCAAGCGCATCACCATGCTGGAAGGCTCTGCCATTAGTCCTGAAATTATTGAAAAAATAAAACCATTTTTAGACGGAAAGAAAACGGTAATGGTTTGCCTTGATTCTAATCATACACACGACCATGTTTTGTCAGAATTACAATTGTATGCACCATTTGTAACAATTGGCTCTTACCTTGTAGCGTTTGATACGATTGTAGAAGATTTGCCGGCTGATTTGTATGCTGACAGGCCCTGGAGCGTTGGCGATAACCCTAAAACTGCTGTTTGGGAATTTTTAAAAAGCAATGATTATTTTGTAATTAACAACGAGATTGATAATAAACTTTTGGTTAGCGTTGCACCAAGCGGGTATTTGAAAAGAGTAAAATAACTGCTGGAAGAGTTAGTTTTATTAATGCCTCGTAGAGGCAAAAGATTGGTAGAATAATTAAAACAGCAAACAAGAGTGCCGAAGGCACGACAGATTTTTGCTGATTGTGTCATGGTTACGGCATTTATTTATATTGTAGCCTTTTTTTTCTACTAATATATCGTCCCTGACGGGACTGAGCAATGCCCTTTTGTTTGCTACAAAGATTATTATGGACAGTTTAAAAATTCCGGAACCGAATATTGCAGAAGATTTTGAATTAAGCATTGTTATACCTGTACATAATGGAGGTGAGTATCTTAAACTATTTATACAAAGTATTTACAGCCAAACGCTGCAACCAAACGAAATACTTATTTTAGAAAATGCCAGTACCGATAATACGGTGAACTGGTTAAAAAGTTTAAACGATCCCCGGATAAAACTTTTTCCTTCTGATTCGCTTTTGCCAATAGAAAAAAACTGGGACAGGATAAAAACCATTCCACGGAAAAAGTGGATGGTCATTTCTGGCCATGATGATATCATGAAACCCGGTTTTATTGAAGGCATTATGAAACTCACAGAGAAATATCCTGACGCCAGTTTATACCAGACACATTTTGATATTATTGATGAAAATGGTTTGGTAAGAAGCAACTGCGATCCAATGCCCGAAGTGCAATCTATGCCGGAGTTTTTTGAAACTACACTTAACAATGGCAGTGGTTTTGCCATGCGCAGTGCCGATTATGATGCCATTGGCGGCATTCCAATGTATCCCGGATTTTTCTTTACTGATTTTGCTTTGTGGATGAAACTTACCGCCATTTCTTACAAAGCCACAGCCACTGAAAATCTTTTCTCTTACAGGCACCATCAGCAAAATACAAGCTCAAACTCATCTGTTATTAATTTCAGTAAAGGCCTAGAAGCATTCCTGGATTACTTGTATGAGTTGAAACAAACCGATGCCGTTTTTAGTAAGACTTTGAATACACATGGAAAGAAGCTTGTGGAACTTTATGTAAAATCACTTTCGCACCGGCTTTTGCGGGAAGATTTTAAAAAGCGGGATTATTACACAGTGAGACAGCTTGTTGATAAGTTTGAAGCACATTTAAACAGGCTTACCGATCAGCCTTCAAACAATTTGTCTACAGATTATAAGGTGAAGATGGCGTTGCTGATTGACAGCAATAATCTCACACGGAAACTTTTCCTGCTCTTTAAGAAGCTGTTTCCTAAACCGGTATTTAAAAATTAAACACATCAACCTAATAAATATAAATGGCCAGATTTAGTATTGTAATGCCTGTATTGAATGGAGGCGAATACGTTAAAGAAAGTGTGCATTGTGTGATGGCCCAAACCATCACTGATTTTAATTTGCATATTTTAGATAGTGGCAGTACCGATGGAACACTGGAGTGGATTGCTTCATTGGCCGACCCCCGAATAATAGTTCACACTTCCAATTCGGTTGCTATTTTAACAATACAACAGAACTGGAGCAGGATGAAAACCATTCCACGCAATGAATGGATGAGCATTGTTTGCGCCGATGACAACCTGTATCCCGATTATCTTGAAGTGATGCAATTGCTTATTGATGCAAATCCTGATGCATCTGTTTTTGGAACCCATTTTGATTTTATTGACAGCAAAGGCGATTTTATAAAAACAATGGGACAGATGAATGAAAAGTTCACTCCCTTTTCTTTTGCCGAAAAATTAATTACCAATGAGGTGGGAGTTGTTTGTATGATGGTAAGGTCTGCCGATTTTGATAAAATGGGCGGTGTGCCGGAATTTCCTAATTTCCTGTTTGCCGATTTCCCTTTATATATTGAACTGGCGAGGCTTTCAGGCAGTGTGGTCATCTCTCCTAAAATATGCCTGGCTTACCGGTTACATGAGTTAAGTACAACAAAATCATCTGTAAATGAAACCTATTACCTGGCTTTCGACAGGTACATTAATTATTTGCATTCCTTAAAAAATATTGATGAAGGCTTTCGTTCGGTAATAGATAAAACGGCCAAAAATCTTTTGCAAAAAAGAGGCATTGAGTTTGTGAACAAAGTGCTGCACACGCCGCCTGCACAGCGTAAATCGTATAAAAACATCCGTACGCTTTTACAAAAGCAGAAAGGATATGCTGATTTGTTAATTGCTGAACAGCAATTCAATCTGGAAAGCCTTACGGCTGTAAAAATTGCCAAACTGATAGATAAGACATGGGTAACCAGGAATTTATTTATTGCTTTCAAAAAACGCTATAAAAAACCGATTTTGAAGCAATAACGCAGGTTTGCCTTTTAAGTTTTAAATTTCAACTTTATTTACAGAAAGTCTGGTAATTCAAAAACAGTGTTAATGAACGCAAAAACAAGTAAAGGCCGGTTCAGCAAAAACCTGTACTCCATATTTTTTTATAAAAGATATATTGAGCAGGTGTTGATGTACCCGTTTGTTTTACTTGGAAAATGCATCGCTTTAATCAGTCCACTCAAACAGCAATACGATATTTTTTTCTTTTTCCCTTCTTATCAAATTGGAGGTGCCGAACGGGTGAATGCTGAAATAATAAATGCAGTTGCAGAAAAAAAAATAATTATTTTCTTTACAAAAAAATCGGCAAATGACGGCATGAAGCATTTTTTTGCTTTGCCGTATGTTACCATAAAGGAAATAAATAAGTGGACGGATAATAAATGGATCTACTGGGCCAGCTTTGTTTACAGAGGAATATGCAGCCGGTACGTCAACAGCCAGAAAAACAAGCCGGTTGTTTTTATAGGTCAGTGCAATTTCGGGTATAAATTAACGCCACATATAAACCGCAGCGTCAAAATACTTGAATTGATTCACATGCACGACCCGAAATTTACCTGGGTTTGGGCTCCCTTTATTCAATTCATTAATAAAAGAATAATTATTGCCGATGTATTTAAACAGCAATTTGCTGCATGTTATCTTACATTCGGTATTCCCGAAAAATACCTGGAACGGTTGTATAAAATTTCGAACTGTTTGGAATATATACCTGCAGAAATGATTAAAAAGGATTTTGATCTGCCTCTTAAAATTTATTATGCCGGCAGGGGAGGGCCGCAAAAAAGAGTATGGCTTATTGTAAAAATAATTGAGCAATGCAGACAGCTTAAATTAAATGTAACATTTAAACTTGCAGGGTCATTTGAAGCAGCATTGCCTGCAGAACTGATTAATGATGGCACTTATGTAGGAAAGCTCAAAGGCGGCGAAGAAATATACCGGTTTCATAAAGAGAATGATATTTTATTGATGACTTCTGCATTTGAAGGTTTTCCGATTGTTATTATGGAGGCAATGGCTTTTGGCGCCATACCCTTTGTTGTAAATGTTGATGCTATTCCCGAGCATGTAAAGGATGGCTATAACGGGTTTTTGATAAATGAAGTAAATGATGAAACAGTACTTGTGGAAGAAGCAGTATCAAAGCTTCAGTACATGATATCTAAACACCGTGATCTGGCAACCATTTCAAAAAATGGGTTTGACTATGCCTGCAAAAATTTTACCAAAGAAAAATTTATCAGCGAGTACAGGAAAGTAATTCTTGATTAAACCTTGCTGAGTAAATTTGAATAGTTGGGAAGGAATTTATGGTTGCGCAAATACATTTTCTGTTTTCCTAATAATATTCCCCCAATAAAATTCATCAAAAAATGAAGCTGGTATATTAGCGGAACTGTCCATTAACATAATTTGCCGGGCAAATTCGTTCCAGTCTGAATCTGCAACAACAAGCATTTTTTTGCCTGTTTCTGTCACATCAATACCAATGGCGCCCGATTGGGTGCTGATAACCGAAAGGCCGTACCCAAGCGCTTCTACAACCTTTGTTTTAATGCCGCCTCCTTCAATAACCGGGTTAATAAAAATGTGGGAACCTTTAAAGTAAACGGTTATATCTTCCACAAATCCTGCATAAATAATATTTTTTTCTTTGTAATCAACAAGGCCTTTGAACTGTGCCGGAAGCTTATTGCCGCAAATAATGATCTTATACTTAAAACGTTTTTCGGCCAGCAGCAGTGGATTTATTTGATTAAGTATTGCTTCAACAGCATCCAGGTTTGGTGCATAACCAAGTGAACCATTGAAGAGCAATATTTTTTCATCGGCAGCAATTCCGTGTGTTTTGCACAAGTACTCCTTTGCAGCTTCTTTGTCTGTTGCAGAAGGTGCAACGCTCAGTTCAACGCCATAAGTAACTATCATGCATTTTTCGGGGTTCAGTTTAAATTTTTCTATTGCATAATTTTTGTCATCGCCCTGTATAAAGAAACTGTAGTCGGCTCTGCGATGCACAAATCTTTCATAATGCCATAATAAGCCCCACCACCATTTCTCAAGCGATTTAAAACGTTGCGATTCTATATTATGCGAATGCACGATGAGTTTTATGTTGCAGGCCCACTTTAACAGCATACCCAGCCACCCCCAATAAGGATGCTCAATAATAAGGTGTGTAATTTTGTGCTGCCGGATAAACCGCTTTAATGTAAAAAAATAAAACAGGTTGATATAGCGCAGTTTGCTGTTGCTTAAAATATTGTGTACGGGGTATTCCTTTTCATAAACCGTTTCGTTTTGCTGTACACCCACACAAACCAGGTTCTGGGTTTTACTGAGATAGCGGTTAAAAAGGGCAATACATTTTTGTCCACCCATTAGAGCAGGCAAAAATTTGTAAGACACCAGGCTTGCAATATTTACTGTATCGCTTTTCATTCAGTTTTTATTGCCACAACATTTACAAAAGGTGAAAAATAAATTCCCTTTTTGCCAACCGTTTTTATGATGCTGTTAAA
>Ga0105048_10019653_pt1 | contig 10347 bp, 7 predicted proteins | sample MAT05_FD_78382 | JGI IMG/M metagenome (GOLD analysis project Ga0105048, IMG submission 78382) | Freshwater microbial communities from Lake Fryxell liftoff mats and glacier meltwater in Antarctica - MAT-05 | ecosystem: Environmental > Aquatic > Freshwater > Ice > Liftoff microbial mat | place...
CCCCGTAGCCCAGGTCGGCATGCCCTTGTGGTTTGGCGCGAACACCAGCCCGAGGTACAGGTTGATGACCCACTGCGTCCCGATGTAGATGGCAAGCCAGCGCCACCCGAGCAGCAGATACGGCGACATCCAGAGGGTGATGCTCAGCGTCAGCAGCAGCGCCTCGACGGCGCGTCGTGGCCCGTGTAGCGCGCGCAACGTGAAGCGCCAGCCCTCGGACCGGAACGCCATGTCCAGCGTCAGCATCACCAGCGGCACGAACAGAAACGCCTGATACCGCGTCAGCCACCGTCGCAGTCCGCGCTGCGCCCGCGCCTCATCCTCGTTCAGCGTGAAAAGCAGGTCGCCCGCCGCGACGTGGCAGGCAGCGCGCGCTCGTTGCCAGCGGGCTGACAGCGTTTGCCCGCCCGTACACGCGCACTTTTGAGCAGGGCCGGACCGGGCACACCACCAGTCGGTTCCCGGCACGTATGGTGTTTTGCATCGGGTAGCGGCCCGCGTTGCTGAGCGTCGGCCACTGGCACCGCACGGGCCGCGCAGCAGAGACATGCCCGGTGCCACTCCTCGACATGCGACGCTGTGCGGCGTTCGGCGGGCGCCGTGCCTCTACCGCGCCCGCATCACGGGGGCAGCCCGAACTGGGTCGGGGTGGGCGGCAGCGCGAACGTCGGGGGCGGCTCGTAGGGGGCGATGACCGGCGCGCCAGGCGGCCCCACCGGGTTGACGGGGTTGAACGGAGCCGGCGGCGGCAGCGGCTGCGACGCGTCCATCGTCGGGAGTGCGCCCGAGACCGGTTGCCCCGGCTGCACCTGCTGCGGCAGGGAGGCTGGCGCGCGGGGATCAATCTGGATCGGCTGGAAGCCCGGATTCGTGATGCCAGGGTCGACCGGCTGGATCGGCGGCGGCACGTAGTCCGACGGCGGCACGATGATGTTCGGGATGTTCGGCACCAGTTGCGGCAACTCGGGGAGGGGCGTCGGGGGTGGGCCGGCGTTACCCTCCGTGGCCGTGGGCGTCTCGTTCACGACCGGTATCAGCACGCCCGGCTGGCCGCGCGGCGTCGGGGTAGGGGCCGGCAGCACGTTGACGACCACATGCGTGGTTGCCGTCCTGCCAACGGTGTCGTAGACCGTCAGTCGCAGCGTGTACTCGCCCGAGAACAGCGGCGCGGTGTCCCAGGTGCCCAGCACGCCATCCTCGACAGGCTGGTCACCGGGGCTGCCGATGGGCCGCAACGACGACGGTGATGATCCCGACCCGTAGTGCAGCCGGTAGAAGGAAAATGTGGACCCGGCCGCCGTGACGGCCCGCCCGCGCACCTCAATGGTCCCGACGACGCTGGCACCGTTGGCAGGGCTGTCGATGCGAACGGCATCGTCAGCCAGGATCGGCGACGCGGGGAGCAGCGCCAGCGTCAGGAAGAGCGCGAGCACCAGCCCCAGCAGCAAGAACCGAGCGCGATTCGGCATGGCGCGAGTGTACCACGTCGGCAGGCCGCGCCCGGGACGCCCGGTCAGGACGGGGTGCGGTCGCGCGCCACGCGCCGTCGCCCCGCCTACTGGCCCTTGCCAACCCGCTGCATCGCGTCATTGGCGACCGGCAGCAGCCCGAGTATCCGCTCCAGATCGGGCGCGGTGGGGGCCGTCGCCACAGCCATCAACGTGCTGGCCGTGGGGGACGGTGCGGGGCGGCACCGCTCGATGGCGATGGCGTAGTACGTCGGGTCAATCTCGACGCCGACCGAGCGCCGGCCCTGGTCCTTCGCGGCCCGGCAGGTCGTGCCGCTGCCGAGGAACGGATCAAGCACCACGTCGTCCTTGAAGCTGAACATGCGGATCAGCCGTCGCGGCAGTTCCTCAGGGAACGGGGCCGGGTGCTTCCAGCGCTTCGAGTTCTCGCCGCGGAACTCCCAGAGGCCAAGCGTCCAGTCCAGGAACTCTTCGCGGGTGATCTCGGTGATCCTGCCCTTGCCGTCGCGCTTGCGCCGCTCTTTGGAGAGCACCAGCACCGCTTCGCCGGCGGTGTTCACCCACGGGTCAGACGCCTTCAGCCATGAGCCCCAGGCTGTACGCCGCGAGATGTTCTTTTCCAGCCAGAGGATCGTAGTGTTGTAGAGCCAGCCCTGCTCGTTCACCAGCCGGTGCGTGAAGTCCGCCAGGACCGGGCGCTTCTGGGTCGTGCGCTTGCCGCCCGCGTCAAACGACAGGTTGATGTCCAGCGGAATGTTCAGGCAGAGTCGACCGCCCGGCTCTAGCACGCGCCACAACTCTTCGCACCATTCGGCCACCCAGTCCAGGTAGCCGTGGTATGTCGTGTCATCGCGGGCGGTGCCGTAGTCCTTACCCAGGTTGTACGGCGGGCTGGTGACGATCAACTGGACCGAGTTCGACGGCAGGAATTCGAGGTTCTTGCTGTCGGCGTTATAGATCGTGACAAGGCCATCAGCGTCGCAAAAATACGGCGCGCCAACAGCGAGTGACTCAGAGATCGGGCGAGACTCGGTCATCATGACGGAGGGCAAGCCTAGCATGGCTGACCCCGGCCCGTCGAGGGGCAGTGTGCGCCGGATGCCTCGCACACGCGCTGAAACGCTGCGAATGGACCGTCTGACCGTCGTCAACCGACGTGCGCGCCGACCCAGTGATTCAGCTTTGCCGACAGGTCAGCCTCACGGATTGGCTTTGAGAGGTAGTCGCTCATGCCAGCGGCGAGACACCGCTCACGGTCGCCGCGCTGGGCAGAAGCCGTCAGCGCGATACTGGGCTAGCGGCTGCGCCGAGGGTGCCCTGACGCGGCACTGCCTGTCCGGGGACGGCGAGTGCTGCGGGGCAGCGTCAGGGCAAGGTGGCCTGCGTGGGGATCTCCAGGCGCACGCGGGTGCCACGCCCAGGCGCCGAGTCCAGGCTGAGGCGGCCATTGACCAGCGCCGCGCGCTCGCGCATGCCGAAGAGGCCCAGGCTGCGCTGCCGGCTGTCCAGGGCGGATTCGATCTCGAAGCCCTGCCCGTCGTCGGCCACGCTGACGGAGAGCAGGCCGGCGCTCGCCCCCAGGAGTACTTCCGCCCGGCTCGCGCCGCTGTGCCGCGCAATGTTCGACAACGCTTCCTGAATCACCCGGAAGGCGACCAACTCGACTTCGGGCGGCAGGCGTTCCGGGCGGCGCGTCATACGGACATCGACAGGGATGCCAGTCCGGTGCGAGAACTGCCGGCCAAACGCTTCGACGGCGGCCACAAGCCCGAGGTCGTCGAGCATGGTCGGCCGCAACTCCAGAGCCATCCGGCGGACGCCCTCCAGCGTCTCGGCGGTGAGGGCGCGCAGGTCGGCCATCGTGCGCTGCAACGACTCGGCGTCCGGCGACCGCTCGGCCACCCGCTGCCGCACCAGCAGCGACGCCAGCGCCTGGGCTGTCTCGTCGTGCAACTCGCGGGAGATCCGCAGGCGTTCCTCTTCCTGGGCATTGATGATCTGTGACGAGAGCGCCCGTAGCCGCGCGCCGTGCTCGTCCAGCCGATCGAGCATGGCGTTGAGCGTCTCACGCAGCGTCTCAATCTGCGGGTCGCTGAACGGGTCACGCTCGACGCGGGCGCGCAGGCTCCCCTTGCGGACGGCCTCGACGGTCCGGGTGATGCCGTCCAGCGGCCGGAGCGCCAGCTTGAGGACGACCCAGTTGACCGTCACGCTCAGCAGCGCGCCAATCGCCGCGAACAGGAACGCCAGCTCCAGCGGGGTGCCGGCCGTCTCATAGCGGACGGTATGGGCGGTGACGTAGGTGCCAGCGACCGCGCCGAAGATGACGACGCCGCCGTTGCCGATCATGACCTTCGTGAAGATCGGGAGCGCGGCGACAAACGAGAGCCAGCGGCGGCCCGTCGCAACCCAGGATGGCACCGGAGCGGGCAGGGTGGCCGGGGGCTGGCTGGCTGGCGCAGCGAGTGCGGGGGCGTCTGGCATGGCTGCCGTCTGCGGGGCCGACACAAGAGTCCTAGGGGAATCTGGCGGCGGGTCTGGGCTGCCGCGCTCCGGAATGAACGTTGCCATGAGCCAGCCTCCCATGCGCGGGCCGAGCCGACGACCGCGCTGCTTGAAGTGTAACGGCGACGACGTGGAACGGGTACACATGACACGGACGACAGCGATGTCAGGCCGGCGCACTCTCGGGCGAATTGGCGGTTCGTCTCTACGAGGTGCGCGTCGGTGGGGGCCATCCGCCTGTGCTCTCGGCCGACCCGGAGTGGCCGCTGAAGGTTGCCAATGTGGCGGCCGGGTGCCTACCGTGTCCCCCAACAAGCATGGCCGCTCCAGACGGGGCGGCGCGGGGGTGGCTGGCATGGTCGTAGCGAAGCGGAGCAGGCAGGCGGCTGAGGCGTTGGGCGGGCCGCAGGGCGGGGCGTACCGCGCGCCGTCGGTCGGGATGAACGGCGTGGTCAGCGCGGCGCACGGGCTGGCCGCGACGGCCGGCCTCCGCATCCTGATGGAGGGCGGCAACGCCATCGACGCCGCCGTGGCGGTCGGCGCGGCGCTTGGCGTGGTCGAGCCGTTCATGTCAGGGCTGGGCGGCGGCGGCGGCTTCATGCTGATCCACGAGGGCAAGACCGGGCAGGTTCACGGCCTGGACTACATCGGCCTGCCGCCTGCTGCGTCCGACCCGGGCGTCTTCCCGAGTATCGAGGGCATCAGCCGCGACGTGCGGTCGTCCACGGTGCCGGGCACGCTCGGCGGCTGGCTGGCGGCGTTGGAGCGCTTCGGCTCGATGGACCGCGCGGCGGTCTTCGCGCCGGCGCTCGGGCTGGCCGACCGGGGCTGGCCGGTGACGGCGTTCGCGGCGCAACAGCTTGCGGAGTGCGCGAACGCGCTGGGCCAGCATGCGTCGTCGGTCGGGGAGTACCAGCCGAAGGGCCGGCCGCCGGTGGCAGGCGAGGTCGTCCCGCGTCCGAACCTGGCCCGCACCTACCGCGAGGTCATCGAGGGCGGCGCGGAGACGTTCTACACGGGCGACCTGATGCGCCGCATCTGCACCGCGACGCAGGCCGCCGGCGGATGGTTGACCCCGGAGGACTTCGCGGCGTTTGAGACGAAGTGGGTCGAGCCATTGGCGATTGAGTACCGAGGCAAGACGGTCCGCACGCTGCCGCCGTACTCGCTGGGGATGCAGTACCTGGAGTGCCTCAAGATTCTTGAGGCGTACGACCTGGAAGAGTTGGGCCACAACTCGACGGAGTACCTGCACGTCGTCCTCGAAGCGATCAAGCTGGCGAGCGCCGACCGCACCCGCTGGAGCCGCGAGGGTGCGCCGGTGATCCAGGCGTTGATCTCAGGCGAGTACGCCGCCGAGCGCCGTGCCCTGATCGACCCGGCACGGGCGCACCCCAGCGAGGGCGAGCGGTACCTGCCGGTCAAGCACGGCGAGGTGCCCCCTGGCGACCCGCTGCGCTACGCCCGCGACCACACGACCCACTTTGAGGTGGCCGACAGGTGGGGCAACATCGTGGCGGTGACGCAGAGCCTGGGGGCAGCCTTCGGGAGCGGCTTCGTGGCGGGCGACACCGGCCTGGTGCTGAACAACTTCCTGTACTGGACGGACCTGGACCCCGCCAGCCCGAATTACATGCAGCCGAACAAGCCGCGTGAGAGCGCGATGTCGCCGTGCATCGTCACGGATGGCGGGCGGCCGGTCCTGGGCATCGGCACGCCTGGCTCGTTCGGCATCCTCCAGACGACGCTGCAGATGCTCATCAATCGCCTGGACTTCGGCATGAACATCCAGGCGACCATTGAAGCGCCGCGCGTGCGTGCCTTCGAAGGCACGCTGGTGGACGCCGAGTCGCGCATCTCGTCGGAGGCACTGGACGGCTTGCGGGCGCGCGGCCACACCATCAACGAACTGCCCGGCTGGACCTGGAAGGTCGGCGGCGGACACGGCGTCGCGCTGGACCCTGACAGCGGGGTGCTGACTGGCGGCGCAGACCCTCGCCGCGACGGCGTGAGCGTGGCGTTCTAGGGGCTGGCGGGCCGTGGGGATCAAGGGATGTTGCGGCTGCGGCCACAGAAAGCGGCGACACGGGGAGGCCCGAAGGGAGGGGCTGCCCACCATGGGGCCCCTCGCCTTCGGCGGATCCCCTCGGCCCCGTCGTTCGTGCAACCGATATTTGGGCAGCGGCCCATGGTGGGATGGTGAGGGCCACTACGGGTGCGGTCGGCGGGCCAGCACGCGGCGACCGGCCTCGCCGTCCTGTGCCCGCACCTCCCAGACGGACGGGGCGTCGGCCAGGATGTCCAGGCCGGCCGTCGCCAGCGCCGGCCCGAGCCGCCGGCCGGCCGTCGAGCCGCCGTAGCCGAGCATCCGGTGAGCCGGGCGATCCATGTGGCGATGAAACGCAGCGATCATCTCGGCGTCCAGCGGCGCGTCAGGCGCGAACGCCGTCAGGCCGTCGTAGGCCAGGGCCAGGTGCACAAGGCCACCGGGGCGGACCAGCGCCGCCGCCCGTTCGGCCAGCCGGTCCAGCGGCAGTAGGTCGGCCAGGGCGTGCCCGACGATGAGATCAACGGAGCCGTCAGCCGGGCCGCCGGCTGCCGCGAGCGGTCGGAGGAGGTCGCAGCGGACTGGGCGCGTGCCGGCCGGGCCAGTGGCAACCGCCCGGGTTAGCAGCGCCGCGTCCTGATCCACCGCGTAGGCGACGAGTGGGCGCGGCGCGAGCCAGCGAGCCACCCGCCGGAGCGCCGCGCCGGTGCCGCTGCCGAGGTCAACCACCCTTGGCGCGTAGCCAGGCGGCAGGGCCGCGCCCCAGGCCGCCAGGTGCGCTATCGCCGCCTGATCGAGCGCCGCCTCGTCGTACGGCGCGCGGGCGGCCAGCCAGTCGGCCTCAAAGCTCACGCGCGGCCTCGGCCGGCGGCGTCGGTGGCGAATGCGCCGCTTGTGCCGTGCCCTTGAATGGCTCGGTCAGGCGTAGCCGTGCCGCTCAGGCCGGCCAGCAGGCGCGCGAACGCCGGAATGCTCGTCTCCCAGGTCGGCAAGGTACGGGCGCGTTCCAGAGCCAGCCGCGACCGCACCGCACGGTCGGTAGGGGCGTCAGCAAGCCGCTGGATAGCGCGGGCTAGCGCCGGCACGTCGCCGGGCGCGACCAACTCCGCTTCGAGGCCATCTCGCACTACCTCTGGGACGGCCCCCACGCGCGTCGCGATCACCGGCAGCCCGGCCGCGAGCGCCTCGGCCAACACCATGCCGTACCCCTCGTGGCTGGACGGCAGCAGCAGCGCATCAGCAGACCGGTACAGGGCGGCCAGCGCCGTATCCGACAACCGCCCGTGAACCCGCACCCGCCCGGCCAGCAGCGGATCACGCAGGGCGGCCTGCACCCGCGCCGCATAGGTGCGGTCGCGGTCCTGCTCCCCGACGAGATCCAGCGTCACCCCCGCCGCCACGCGCGTGAGCGCCGCCAGCGCGTCAAGGATGCCCTTGCGCGGCGTCCAGTGACCGACGAGAAGCAGGCGCAGCGCCCAGGCCTCGGACGACACGTCCGCGCGCGCCCCGGCGTGAGTCGTCACCTTCTCGGGCCGGAGGGTGTCCCAGCCGGGCCGCACCACGGCTACCGTCACACCAGGGCGGGCCAGCGGGCGCACCGTGCGGGCGGTCGTCTCGCTGGTGCAGATGAGCAGGTCGGCGGCCCGCACGGCAACGGCTTCGGCGGCCAGCGCCAGCAGCCGCACCGGCCAGGGGGCCGGCTCGGAGCAGCGCAGATGGTGAACCAGCAGCACTAACGGAGCACCAGCCAGCGACCGCCGTAGCCGGCCCGCCAGAATGGCCGCCACCAGCGCCGGATGCGCCAATTCGTCCACCACCACCGCGCCCCAGCGCTGCGTTCCGCCCCGGCTGCCGGACATCCCTGCCGCGCCTGCGCGCTGATGCCCTGCCGCGTCCTCGCCCTCCCCTGCCGGCCCCATTCGGAGGCCGCGCACCAACCGGCGGCCGGCCGGTGCGTCGAGCGGCCAGCGCGTGGCCTGCACGTCCAGCACGCCTACGGTCTGCCCGCCCGCCCGCAGCCCGTCCACGACGCGCGCGTCGTACAGGTAGCCACCGGTCACCTGGCGCAGCGGCCCCGGTATCACCCAGGCAATCGGCAGCGTTGTCCCATCGTGCACGTGACCCACCTTCGCTGGATTCCCACCGACATGCAGACAGTTCCGTGTCTCCGCGCGGTTCCGTGGCGCAGGATACTGCTTCCGGCATCATGACGGGGCGCTCTCGTGCCCGGCCGAACACTCCCGCCCACGGAAGGCGTGCTACGCTTTCCGGGACGTGTCCGTCACGGGGTGCCATGACCATCTACGACGCGACCATCATGCTGCATGCTGCGCTGCCGACCTGGGACGGCGAGCATGGCCCGGTCTGCCGCCCGATCAAGCAGATTGGCGTGGACGGCGAGGCGGCACAGGTTTCGCTCTTGACGGTGGGCACCCATGCTGGCACCCACATCGACGCGCCGGCCCACTTCATCGCCGGCGGGGCGGGCGTGGACGCGCTGCCGCTGGCGGCACTCGTTGGGCCGTGCCGGGTCGTGGAGGTGTCGGCCAGCCGCTTGATCGAGCCGGCCGACCTTGACCCTGCGGCCTGCGGGGCGGCACGCTTGCTGCTGAAGACGGCCAGCGGCGTGTTCTGGGATGATCCCGAGTTCCGCCGGGATTTCGTTGCACTGTCACCGGCAGCCGCCGACTGGCTCGTCCAGCAGGGCACGCTGCTCATCGGCATCGACTATCTTTCCGTCGATCCGTACGACGCCGATCCGGCCGCTGCTCACCTGACCCTATTGGGGGCAGGTGTCGTGGTGCTGGAGGGACTCGACCTTCGGCAGGTTCCACCAGGGGAGTACGATCTTGCAGCATTGCCACTCAAGTTGGCGGACGCCGATGGCGCACCTGCCCGCGTCATCCTCCGCACGTGCACGCACGGGAGCTAGCCCACGATGACCGTCACCCGCCGCGCCAAGATCGTCGCCACCATCGGGCCTGCCACCGACACCGAGGAGTCGCTTGAGGCGCTCCTTGCAGCCGGCGTGGACGTGGTGCGCCTGAACTTCTCGCATGGCTACCACGAGCAGCACGCCCGCCGCTTGCGGATGGTCCGGACCATCGCCGAGCGACTGCACCGCCCGATCGCGATTATGCTGGACTTGCAGGGGCCGAAGATCCGCACCGGCACGCTCAAAGGCGGCGAGCCGGTCACGCTGGTGCGCGGCAAGGCATTCTCCATCACCACGGACGAGATCGAGGGCACCGCCGAGCGCGTCTCGACGACGTACCCGAACCTGCCGTCGGACTGTCGGACGGGCGACACGGTGCTGGTGGACGACGGCAAGATCAAGCTGATCGTCACCGACACGACGCCGACCGACGTGGAGTTTCAGATCGTTGACGGCGGCGTCCTGAAGGAGCACAAGGGGATCAACCTGCCGGGCGTGGCCGTGTCTGCGCCGGCCCTGAGCGAGAAGGACGAGTACGATCTTGCGTTCGGGCTGGATCAGGGCGTTGATCTGGTGGCCCTCAGCTTCGTGCGGTCGGCGGCCGACATGCACCAGGCGCGGGCGTTCATGCAGCAGCACGGGCGCGTCGTGCCGCTGATCGCGAAGCTGGAGAAGCCGCAGGCGATCAGCCAGCTTGACGGCATCCTGGCGGCTAGCGACGGCGTGATGGTGGCGCGCGGGGACCTGGGCGTGGAAATGGCACCCGAAGAGGTGCCGCCGATCCAGAAGACCATCATCCGGAAGGCGAATAGGCGCGGCATCCCGGTGATCACGGCCACGCAGATGCTGGAGTCGATGATCGTGGAGGCGGTGCCGACGCGTGCCGAGGCCTCGGATGTCGCCAACTCGATCTGGGACGGCACCGACGCGGTGATGCTCTCCGGCGAGACGGCGGTGGGCAAGCACCCGGTCGAAGCCGTCGAGATGATGCACCGCATCGTGGTGCGCGCCGAGGCGACGATGCCGCGCGACATCAGCGAGGACCGGGGCCGGGTGGGGCACGCGCAGGCGATCTGCCGAGCGGCGACCGGCCTGGCCGACGACTTGAAGGTGGCAGCCATCGCGGCGTTCACCCGAACGGGGCGCACGGGCCAACTGCTCTCGACGGAGCGCCCGCGTGTGCCGATCTTCGTATTCACGTCAGACCCGAACGTCTACCGCCGGCTGGCTCTCTGGTGGGGCGTGACGCCGATCCTGGAGGCGTTCTCGACGGACAGCGACGGGATGATCCGCGAGATCGAGGGGGCGCTACTAGCCCGGCAGGCGTTGATGCCGGGCGACCTTGCGGTGGTGGTCGGGGCGCTGCCGTTCCGGCCGGGCGCGCACACCAA
>Ga0105048_10019654_pt1 | contig 10347 bp, 7 predicted proteins | sample MAT05_FD_78382 | JGI IMG/M metagenome (GOLD analysis project Ga0105048, IMG submission 78382) | Freshwater microbial communities from Lake Fryxell liftoff mats and glacier meltwater in Antarctica - MAT-05 | ecosystem: Environmental > Aquatic > Freshwater > Ice > Liftoff microbial mat | place...
CGGCAAGGGTTCGGACCCGGCGCCGTTGCTGGTGCCGTTCGCCGGGGTGTGTCCGTTGGCGGCCGGGGGCGCCGGCTCGGGCTCGGGTGTCGACCGGCGGCGCGTGGATCCGTCCTGGTCGAGGTAGTAGCGGTAGTAGTACTGCGCAGCCGAGGCGTCGGCCGAGCCGGTGAGCACCACACCCAGCACCGGGGCGTCGATGCGCTTGAGGAGCTCGGCCGCGCGCTTGGCCGATTCGAACTGCGTGCGGCCGGACCGCACGACGAGCACGACGACGTCGGTCTCGTTCAGCAGCTCGCTGGCATCATTGGTGGTGAGGAACGGGGCGGTGTCGAGCAGCACGATGTCGAAGTGCTCCCGGGCGAACTCGATCACCTGGCGCTGGTAGGTGACGATCTCGATGGGGCTGGCGTCGGGGAACGCCTCGCCGATGCCGGTGACGAGGCGCACGCCGGGCAGGTCGCTCGCCAGGGCCTTGAGCTGGCCCTTGGCGGCGATGACACTGGTGGACTCGCGATCGGACTCGAAGCCCGAGGTGAGCGAGAGGCCCTCGGCCAGGTACTTGTGGATGCGCGGCCGGCGGAAGTCGCAGTCGATCACGAGCACCGACTGGCCACCCTCCGCGAAGACCGCGGCGAGGTTGGCACATGACGTGGTCTTGCCCTCGCCCGGGTTGGGGGAGGTGACCATGATGACCTCACCCCGCTTGGGGGCGTCGACGACCTCGGCCTCGTTGACGGCCGTGGCCTTGGGGGTCGCGGTGCGGGCGAACACGATGGCCGTGCGGGCGACGCGGTAGGCCTCGGCCGTACTCGAGCGGGGTTCGGCCGCGGCGAGGATGCGGGTCTCGTGCTGGGCGTGGCGGTCGAGGGGCGGGATCTCGGCCAGCACCGGCAACCCCGTGGCGGCCTCGACGGACTCGCGGCGGCGCAGCCGGGTGTCGAAGCGGTCGAGCAGGAGCACGATCGCCATCCCGAGGAGCAGACCGAGGAAGCCGCCGGCACCGGCGCGCAGCGGGGCGCTGGCCGGCTGCGACGAGGTCGTGGAGGTCGACACCCGCGTGGTGGGCGTGACGCCCTGGGTGAAGCTGCCGGCGATGATGCTGGCCCGCTCGGTCTCGTACTCGTCGACGGTGATGGGGATGGCCGTGGCCGCCTGCACGGTGCGCAGCCCGGCACTGGGCTCGCCCTGGGCGACGAGCTGGCTGTATCGCTCGTACGCGACCCGGTACTGGTTGATGATCGAGTCGAGCTCGGGCGTGGCGGTGGGGCGCTCCTCGATCGGCGTGATGGCGATCTGGTCCTCGAGCACCTTGCGGTCGGTCTTGAGCTTCTCCATCCGGGCCTGGGTGGTGCTGAGCTCGAGGTTGTACGCCGCCGACTCGGTCTCGCCGAGGTAGGTGACGAGCTCGGAGGCGGCGGTGTCGGCCAGGCGCACGGCCTCGTCGGGGTTGTCGGACACGGCGGAGACCTCGAGCGAGCCCACGTCGCCCCGGGCGGTGGCCGAGACCGACGCGAGCACGATGTCGACGCCGGTTCCGAGCTTGGCCGCCGTGCGCACCGGCACATCGCCCGTGGTGACGTAGAACGCCGCGGTGGCGAGGGTGGTACCCGCGTCGGTCGACGAGTCACCGCCGGTGTTCGGGGTGTTGTCGATCAGGGTGTGGGTGGCCTTGTAGTACGGCTTCGCCGACGCTCCCGCCCCGCCGTCGCCGCTCGGGGTGGTGACCCAGCCCACGAGTGCGGCCAGCACGACACAGGCGACGAGGATGGGCCAGCGTCGCCGAATGGCACCCAGGTAGCGCTTCAGTTGTCCGGCATCACCGCCGAGATCCGAGACGGATCCGCCACCCGCCGGTGACCCGTTGTCAATCTGCACAGAAGGAGCCAATTCGCTCGAGGACCGTCGTTGGAACGGTCGGAAGCCTACCAGCCCGCCGGTAGCGGGGGTGCAGCACCACCAAGGTCGTCGTCACGGCGTAGACGCACCTGGGAGACCCCGAAGATGAACGCCACCGCGGCCACGCCCGTGGCGTTGTGGAGCATCGTGAGCAGGGGCCAGGCCACGAACGCAGCCGCGATGAGCCGGTTCCAGCGGGTGCTCGCCGAGCGGACGGCCGAGACCGCCATCGATCCCAAGAGGACCAGGGCGGTGAGCCCGAGCACGCCGTGCTCGCCCAGCAACCGGGTGAACTCGGTGTGGGCCTTGGTCTCCTCGACGTCGAACGACGTGGAGGCCCGCTCGTACTTCGACACGCCCACCCCGACACCGAACAGGGGCGAGCGGGTGAACAACTCGAAGTCGGCCCCGGCGATCGCTTCACGGTCGGTGGTGTTGGTGTCGACGAAGCGCTCCTCGAGCGAGCCGCTGGTGAACGCGTTGAGGGTCGGGTAGGCCGCCGCGAGCACCACCACCCCGATGAGCACGCCCACCAGCACCCGCGAGCGCAGTCCGCTGGTGGCGAGGCCCACCACGATCATGGCGACGACGGCGATCCCCAGGCTGTAGAGCCCGCCGCGCGAGAAGGTCAGCGCCGCCTGGGCGACGAACCAGACGCCCATGCCGATCTGCACGACCAGGAGCGAGGCCGAGGTGCGAGTCAGGGCGAGGACGAGGCAGATGAGGGCGCCCAGGCCGAGCATGACCGACACCTGGTTGGGACCGAACCCTCCTGACGTGGTGAAGTTGGACTCGGTGCCGAAGTCGATGGCGCCCGCCGTGAGGGTCGAGGTGGTCGACACGGCCGCGACCGCGGTGATGGGGCCGAGCAGCACCCACAGGAACCGGCCCACATCGGACTCGGACGCGATGACCTGTCGGAACATCATCACGCTGATCACGAGCAGGGCGGGCCCGGCGATGTTGGCCGAGATCTGCCCGCGGGCCTCGGCCGGACCCAGGACCACGATGGCGGTGATGCACGAGGGCACGAGCAGGACGAGAAAGGCGATCGGGACCGAGATGCGCTTGGGCCGGGACACGAACCGGAAGAAGGCGATGAGCAGGATGGCGCCGGCGAGGTACTTGGCGCCCTCCCAGGGCATGGCGGACTTGGTCATGCGCCAGAACACGTCGCAGAGGGCGCAGTAGCCGGCGATCGCCAGCACGCGATCGACCCGCTTCGACAACAGGGCGAGGCCGAACGCCACGGCGACGGTGGCGACGCCGTGCAGGGTCGCCACCACGCGGAACTGCGAGCAGATCACGCCGAGGAGCACGTGGGAACCCACGAACGCCAGCACCCACAGGATCGGGCTGCCGGGGGCGCGCCGAGCGACAGCTACCGAAGGAGCGACGAGGGGGGGCAGGGACATGGGGTGGGGCTCTCCGACCGCGCAGGCGACATCCCACCGTAGCGGTCGGGGTCGGGGACGGGTAGGAGGCACCGGTGCGGACGGGGGCGTTGCCCGACCGGGTCGGATGCCGTGGAAGGATGGTTGCCCGTGAAGGTCCGTCGTGCAGGCCGTCGCCCGTGAGCTCGCCCGAGGAGTCGTCCGATCCGACCCGGTCGCCGTTCGCCGCGGGGAGCCCCCAGACACCGACGTCGACGACGGGTCCGGCCCGGCGGTCGCCGCCCCGTTCCGCGACCACAGACCCGACTCCCGACGAGCGGGCGTGGCTCCGGTGGCGGCGGGTGATCGATCGCGTCGTCGCCGCCGCCGTGGCCCTCCTCACTGCGCCGATCGTGGCTGTGGCGGCCGTCCTGATCCGGCGCGAGGACGGCGGTCCGCCCCTCATCAAGGTGGCTCGGGTCGGCGAGGACGGCCGCCCGTTCGGGATGTGGAAGCTCCGATCCATGCGGGCCGAGTCCCCGAGCGGGCTCGCCCAGGGATCGACCCTCACCAACGGCACCAGCGACGACCGCATCACCGGCGTCGGTCGGCAGCTGCGCGCCTACCACCTCGACGAGCTCCCGCAGCTCTGGAACGTCGTCGCCGGCGACATGAGCCTGCTCGGACCCCGTCCCGAGACCCCCGAGTTCGTGGACCTCAACGATCTGCGGTGGCGACGGGTCCTGGCCTACCCACCGGGCATCGCCGGTCCGACCCAGCTCATCGTGGGCGACTGGGAGCGTGAGGTCATCAGCGCATCCCGCGACGGCTCCGGCTACCGCAACGCCATCCTCCCGACCAAGCTGGCGATCGATCGCTGGTACCTCGACGTCGCCTCGCCGGCCACCGACCTCCTGGTGGCCGCCACCCTGGCCCGCCGGTTCCTCCCCGGATCCGAGGCCTGGACCTTGCGCCAGCGCGTCTTCGCCGAGGTCGCCGAGGCGGCGCCGGCCCGTGCCTTCGTCCGGGCCCACCAGTTGGCCCAACGCATCAGCCGCGAGGGACGGACCGCCTCGACCAACCGGTCCGCCCGCTCCCTCACCGCCACCCTCGCCCGCTCCCTCGACGCCCGCATCACCCCGACCCGCTCGGCCCCGGTCAGCCAAGACCTGGCGCTCACCGGCCACGCCTGGGTGTGGGAGGCCGAGATCGACGGCGAGATCGTGCTGTACGACCGGGTGCACGAGCTCGCGCACCTGCTCAGCCGCGAGGCGGCAGCCGTTTGGCAGCGCTGCGACGGGCGCGCCACCGTGCAGGCCATCGCATCGGAGCTCGCCGACGACCTCGGCGTCGACCACGAGCAGATGCTCCGCGACATCGCCACGGTGGTGCTGCAGCTCGAGGCGGTCGGCGCCCTGGTCGACGCCCGATCACCCGAAGCGGCCCTCGCGCCACCCGATCCCGACGGCCGCCGCCTGTACGCCTCCGATCCGCCCGATCCCGTTCCCGCCTTCGAGATGGACCACCACCTCGCGGTGGGCGCCGCCGACGGCCCCGTCTTCGACGCCATGGGCTACCGGTTCCGGGTGCACAGCGAGGGCGAGGTCAACCAGCGGGTCGCCATCGCCCTGGCCCCGTTGGCCGACACCCGGTCGGCGGGTGACGCCGGCCGGGAGGACGCGCACTACCACCTCGTGAACGCCGACAGCGGCGCCACCGTGCAGCTGTACCGCGACGGCGTGCACCTGAGCACGGGGCCGTCGGACGACGCCGCCGACCGGCTGGTCTGGTACGTCACCCAGCACGCGGTGGCGGCGTCGAGCCACGTCACCCTCCACGCGGCCGCCGCCGAGCAGGGCGGCCGCGTCGTGCTCCTCCCGGCGCCGGGTGGCGCGGGCAAGACCATCCTCACGCTGGCGCTCGTCGCCGACGGCTACGGCTACATCGCCGAGGACATGGTCGGCCTGGAGGTGGGCTCGGGCGCAGTGGTGCCCTACCCCCAGACGTTCCGATTGGCCCACGACAGCCACCCGCTGCTCGCCACCCTGGTGCCGGACGCGGCGCTGACCCCGCCCGACGACGACGCCTGGTTCGTCGATCCCGACGACGTCCGCCCCGGCAGCCGCTCGGACGGCGGTCAGCTCACCGTCGTGGTCGCGTCGGCCTACCGACCGGGCGGCGATCCGCTGGTCGAACCGTTGAGCCGGGCCCAGACCCTCGTGCGGCTGCTGTCCGCGGCCACGAACCTCGACGTGGTCGGCCGGGACGGCTTCGACCAGCTCGTCGCCCTCGCCCACCGCGTGCCGGGCTACCGGGTCGAGTACGGGCGGGTCGCCGACGCCCGGGCGATCATCGACGAACTGATCGAGACCCACACCGACGCCACCGACCACCGCTGAGCGGGGGCCGAACCCGGTCGAACCCGGCGGACCGAACCCGGCCCGACGATCAGCGGGCGCGGCGAGGGGGGATGCGGGGCGCGTCGGAGGTGGACGGGCCCGCGGTGAGGGCCAGGGTCTGCACGACGGGCGAGCACCAAACCAGGGTCTCGGTCGCCTCGGGCGCCTCGGTCGGCTCGGTGGCGGCCATCGGGGGTCCGAGTGTCTCGACGGGCGCGACGGCTGCGCCGAGCGTCGTGTCCACCTGCGTCATCGTGATCCGCCTCGTCATCGCTCGCCCGTTCGGGAGATCTCGAACCGAAACGACGGTAGTGCCAGGCCGATCGGCGAACAACGATCCCAACCCGAATGAGCCGATCGGATCAGACCGGCGGGATCAGGCCAGGGACTCGGTGAGCGCGGCGCAGACGCGGTCGACGTCGGAGTCGGCGAGACCGGGGTGCAGCGGCAAGCTGAGGGCCCGGTCGAGCACGGCGTCGGCCACCGGGGTCCCTCCGAGTCCGATCTCGGCGTTCTTCTCGAACCAGCCGAAGCTGTGCAGGGGCTGGAAGTGCACGCTGGTGCTGATGCGGGCGGCCGAGAGCGCCTCGGTGATGGCGGGCCGGTGCGTGCCCTCGGGCAGCAGCACCACCGCGAGGTGGTCGGCGCTCCCCGGATCGGGCTCCCCGGGCACGAACCGCAGGCCGGCGACGCCGGCGAGGTTGCGCCGATAGCGCTCCACGATCGCCCGCCGGCGGGACTGCATGGCGTCGAATCGGGTGAACTGCGAGCGGGCCAGCGCGGCGAGGACGTCGGGCAGGTTGCCCTTGATGCCGGGCGAGACGAGGTCGTAGCCTGAGGGCGCGTCGGGGTGGTAGCGCGCCCAGGCGTCCTTGTTGAGGCCGTGCAGCCGGAACGAGCGGGCGAAGTCGGCCAGCTCATCGTCGTCGGTGGCCACGGCGCCGCCTTCGCCCGACGTGAGGTTCTTCGTGGCGTAGAACGAGAAGCAGGCGCCGGCGGTGCCCTGGCCGGCGACCCGGCCGCGGTGGTCGACGGTGCCCAGGGCGTGCGCGGCGTCCTCGATCAGGGGCACGCCGGCGGCGGCGCAGAGCTCGTGGATCTCCGGGGCCAGGGCGACACCGGCGAAGTGGACGCCGATCACCGCTTCGAGGCCGTCGGCGAGGGCCCGGCGCAGGGCATCGGGGCTGAGGTTGAGGGTCTCGGGGTCGATGTCGAGCAGCACCGGCTCGAGGCCCTGGTGCACGACGCACAGCGCGGTCGACGCGAAGGTCCAGGTGGGAACGCCGACCCGCGCTCCGGGCGGGAGGCCGAGGAACGCCACGGCGGTCTCGAGCGCCGCGGTGCACGACGACAGGGTGACCACATGGGCGACGTCGAGGTACGCGGCCAGGTCCTGTTCGAGCAGGACGCACTCGCGCCCGGTGGTGATCCACCCGCTGCGCAGGACCCGAGAGACCTCGTCGATGTCGTTCTCGGTGATATCGGGGACCGCGAAGTCGATCTGGGCGGGTTCGGCGTGCCGCCCCGAAGCCGTGATCTCCATGCGCTCGTCCCGCTCCCGCTGCCTGTTCTCGGTCATCTCCGGCCCGGCAAGGCTACCAGGCCCGATTCGACGGCTGGGCCTCCAGCGGGGTGCCTTCCGTCGCGAGCTTCACCCCCCAGTCGGGTCCGGAACGGGGTCGTGGCCCACGGGCGCCGTTGGTGTTCGCGCTGATCGAAGAAGTCCGATTGCGGCGCTGGGACTACATGGCAGCGCCGGCAGGACGGACCACGATCATCAACCATCGGGGCCCCACACCGAGTCTGGGCGGGCCTGTCAGCTCGGGCGGCGGTTGGCCACGTCGCGTGGTCGTCAGCCGACGAACCTGCGGAGACCCGGCCGCATCATGTGCCGAGCCGCTGGGCAAGAACAACGTGAGTCGATCCAAGCACCCCGAACCCGAGGAGATGCCACGTGAGCACCGACGCCAACGTCACCAATGAACTGATCGAGACCCTGAAGGACGGCGAAGAGGGTTTCGCCAAGCTTGCCGACAAGCTTGCCAACTCCGAGGCTCCGGAACTGGTGACCTCCATGCGTCGCCTGAGCCAGCAACGGGCGGACTTCCGGATCGAGCTCGAGACTCTCGCCAAGGGCTACGGCGACGACATCGAGGCGTCCGGCTCGACCGCTGCGGCGATCCACCGAGGGTGGATCGGGCTGAAGGACGCACTCACCGGTTCGTCCCCGAAGGGTGTCCTGAAGGCCGCGGAGACGGGTGAGGAGCACGCGGTCAGCGAGTACGACAAGGCCCTCGAGGCCGACATCTCCGACGGTCTGCGTGCGGTCGTCGTTCGCCAACGTGGCGAGATCATCGCTGCCCGTGACCACGTCAAGGCAGAGGCGGACCGGCCGGACTGAGCGCACCAGCGCCCCACGGACAAGAGATGTCCGGACGAGGTCGAGGGACACGCGGCGCGACCGTGACGGGTTGCGACATGATCCGACGGGCGTGGCGCAACACCGGCCGTTCAGGAGGCGTCGTGCCGTCGATGATGCAGTCGGCCGAGCGTTGGTCAGGTCGGGGCGATCACGGTCACGCCGTAAAGGTTGGCGGCTTCGGCCAACCGGTCGTCGTAGGTGACCACGGCGTCGAGCTCGTCGCCCAGATCGAGTGCGGCGGCGAGGTGCAGTGCGTCGAGGCTGCGCAGCAGGGTCGACTCGAGTTCCGCGGCTCGCTCGAAGAGTGGAGTGGGCAGGGTGAGGATGGTGATCGAGTCGAGAACGGCGCGGGCTCTGGGCATCTGGTCGGGCGCGCCTCGGAGGGTCACGCGGAGCAGTTCGGTGCGCAGCAGGTCGCTCGAGACCACCGAGTCGGAATGCGCGTCGGCCCAGGAGCTCATCGCTTTCGATTGCGGCTCCGACACGACGAGCTTCACTGCAGCGGACGTGTCGAGGTAGAACGCCATGTCAATAGCGTTCTTCGTCGCGCATCTGGGCCAGAACCGAAGAGAGCGAGGGTTCGCCACGCCTACGCTTGGGTGCGGCTCCCAGGTCAGCCAGCGATCGCTTCGGTGGGCGGGCGCGTCCAGCGGCGACCAAGGCCTCGACGCGACTCGCAGGAAGCGGGATGAGCTGGGCGACGGCTCGCCCGCGGTCGGTGATGGTGACGATCTCTCCGGAGGCCGCGTCGGCCACCACGGCGGACGCGTTCTGCTTCAGTGCTCGGACACCCACCGTCTTCATGAGCTACATCGTAGCTCATCGGCGCGCAGGCGCCTGGGCCCGGAACCACGAGGAGGAGCGCGGCCAGCGGAACCGACAGCTGCGCATCGCAGAAGCGACCGTTCGGCTCTCGCCCGGCAGCCGCCGGTGGTCGCTCGAGGTGTGGCCTCCGCGTCGCGCTCAGGCCACCCGCTCCGCTGCCCTCGGTCAGCCGGTGAAGCGGGGGGTGACGACGGTGGCCTGGGCGGCCGTGGTGCTGGTGCCCTTCGTGGTAGTCGTTGTCGTGGGCGTGGTCGTCGGCGTCGTGGACGTGGTGGGAACGTCACCACACGTGTCCCCCGCTGGGTCGAAGGTGATGGACACCTGGCCGTCTCCCGCCTGCACGCCGGTCTCGAATGTGGTGCCGGCCGGGCCAAAGCCCGATCCGCCGCCGCCGCCACCCGACGCGTTGGCGTCCCCCTCAGGTGCGCCAGCTGCCCCGGCGCCGCCGAACCACCCGCCACCTGCACCGCCACCTGCGATGTTGAAGCCGTCGCCTCCATCGCCGCCCACACCTGCGGCACCCGCTTGGCCGTTGCCAGTCGCGACGCCACCAGCGGACTGCGAACCGCCTCCGCCACCGTTGTTGCCGGTACCCGCTTCGCCGTCGATTCCGCCGCCAGCGCCACCGGATCCGGATCCGTTGCTGCGACCGCCGCCACCGCCGGCCACGACGACACGATCTCCGAGCGACGAACCGGCCTGGCGGATGTCGGAGGAGCCGCCACCGGCGGACGCTCGGGACTGGTTGTTGAGGCCGATGCCGGCGTCGCCGCCGCCGTTGAAACCGCCGGTGGTGTCGGACGGGCTACCGCCGACATAGACGGCGAGCACCTCGCCGGGCGTGACCTCGAGTGTGCTGGTCGCTCGACCGCCGAGACCTCCGGTGATGGACCCACCGACGTCGCCGCCCTGGGCACCCGAGACCTCGACCGAGACCACGCACACGTTGCCCGGCACGGTGAACGCCTGGGAACCACCTGTGAAATCGAAGGTCTGGACGATGGGCGCGGCATCGGCCACGCCGGGGACCACGACGAGAAGTGCTGCGGCGGCTGTCGCGCCCACGATCAGTTGGCTGGCCTTGTTCACTGCGGTCCTCCCAGGATCCTCCGTGTGAGGAACCCCGAGAGCCTACGCAGGCGCAAGTCGAACCGCCAAGGATGCCTTGGCGCCAGCCCGGTGGTGCTCCCGCCGTGAACGAGGAGCACTGCTGGGCCCGAGGCTCGATTCAGCAGTTGGCCATGGCGTCGAGCGCGTCACAGATCTGGCGCTGGCCGCCGACTCCGAGGGACCCGAGGCGGACGCTCAGAACGGACTTGGGAACGGAGGCGAGGTTGTCGAAGGTTGCGACGCTCTCGCGGTCGATCCCCTCGTCTGGTCCAACGGGGACGCAGGTCGGGATGGCTCGGATCGTGCTGGTGACCGGCGC
>Ga0105048_10019657_pt1 | contig 10346 bp, 9 predicted proteins | sample MAT05_FD_78382 | JGI IMG/M metagenome (GOLD analysis project Ga0105048, IMG submission 78382) | Freshwater microbial communities from Lake Fryxell liftoff mats and glacier meltwater in Antarctica - MAT-05 | ecosystem: Environmental > Aquatic > Freshwater > Ice > Liftoff microbial mat | place...
GCTGCAGCGGCAAGCCCTCACGGCGGAACTCCTTGGTGAGCTCGTCGCGCCCGGCCTCGACCATGTCGACGCGCCGCTCGCGCGAGAACCACTGGCGGATCTTGTTGCGTGCTCGCGGTGACACCGCGAACTGGAGCCAGTCGCGCGACGGCGCTGCCGACTCGAGCTTGGAGGTGAAGATCTCGCAGGTGTCGCCACTGCGCAGCTTGTGGTCGAGCGCTACCAACCGGCCGTTGATCTTGGCGCCGATGCAGGCGTGACCCACCTCGGTGTGCACGGCGTACGCGAAGTCGACGCAGGTGGACGCGATCGGCAGCGTGATCACCCGACCCTTCGGCGTGAACACGAAGACCTCGTCCTGTTCGAGGTCGGTCTTCAGGTTCTCCATGAACGCGGCCGGATCGCTGATGTCGGCCTGCCAGTCGATGATCCGATTCAGCCAGTCGATGTCGTTGGTCGCGGACTCGTCCTTGTAGGCCCAGTGCGACGCAACGCCCCATTCGGCGCGCTGGTGCATCTCACGGGTTCGGATCTGCACTTCGATCACCTTGCCGCCAGGGCCGATCACGGTGGTGTGCAAGCTCTGATAGAGGTTGAACTTCGGCATCGCGATGTAGTCCTTGAACCGACCCACCACCGGCTTGTACCGACCGTGGATCGACCCGAGAGCCGCATAGCAGTCCTTCACCGAGTCGACGATGACGCGCACGGCCACGAGGTCGAAGATGTCGTCGAACTCCTTGCCCTTCTGCACCATCTTTTCGTAGATGCTCCAGAGGTGCTTGCCGCGACCGGTGACATCGGCATCGATGCCCACCTCGCCGAGCCGGCCCCGTACCTCTGCGATGGCCTTCGCGAGGTACACCTCCCGCTCGGGCGTTCGTGTGCCGACGAGATGGTCGAGTTCGGCGTATCGCTTCGGGTACAGCGAGGCGAATGCGAGGTCCTCCAGCTGCTGGCGGAGTTCCTGGATGCCGAGGCGGTGCGCGAGCGGGGCGTAGATGTCGAGCGTCTCCTGGGCGATTCGTCGCTGCTTCTCGCTCGGCATCGCTGCGATCGTGCGCATGTTGTGCAGACGGTCGGCGAGCTTGATGATCAGCACGCGCAGGTCCTTCGCCATCGCGACGAGCATCTTGCGCATCGTCGCGGCCTGCTGAGCCTCCTTCGAGTCGAACTGCAATCGCTCGAGCTTGGTGACGCCGTCGACGATCGCTGCGACCTCGGCGCCGAACGCAGCCTCGACGTCGGCGACACTGATCTCGGTGTCCTCCACCGCATCGTGCAACAACGCAGCCGCGAGACTGATGTCGTCGAGACCGATGTCGGCCACGATGCGGGCCACAGCGAGCGGATGGTTGATGTAGCTCTCGCCGCTGCTGCGCAGCTGATGGCGATGGGCCTCGCACGCGGTCTCGTACGCCCGGTTGATCAGCGCCACCGACGCCTTCGGCCGGCGCTTGCGATACGCGGTGAGCAGCGGTGTCAGTTCCTCTGCGGTGGCATGCTGGTGCCGACGCCAGGGTAGGACGCGGTCGACCGTTGCCATCGTTCGATCAGTACCTGGCGAGGCTCTCGACGTGATGCTCACCCAGACGCCCGCGACCGCCGAGGCCGCCGAGCTCGATGAGGAAGCCCAGCCCCACGACCACGCCACCGAGTGCTTCGACGAGCCGGCACGTGGCCGCCGCCGTGCCACCGGTGGCGAGCACGTCGTCGATCACGAGGATCTGCTCGCCTGGATGGATGGCGTCACGATGCATCTCGAGCTTGTCCTTGCCGTACTCGAGCGAGTACTCCTCGCGAACCACGGCCCAGGGCAGCTTGCCCGCCTTGCGCACCGGGACGAAGCCGGCGCCCAAGGCGATGGCGATGGGTGCGGCCACGATGAAACCTCGGGCCTCCATGCCCAGCACGCGGTCGACCTTCGTGCCGGCGAAGCGGCTGCGGAGTTCGTCGATGGATCGTCTGAACGCCGGCCCGTCGCCCAGCAGGGGCGTGATGTCGCGGAACGTGACCCCGGGCGTGGGGTAGTCGGCGATGTCGCGAACGAGTGAGGTGAGCCAGGGGCTGTCGGCCGACATGGACCCAGGGTACCCGCCGCGTCCGCCGCTCTGGTGGCTCGTCAGCGGCGCTTCTTCTTGCGCGGTCGCGGCGGGTGGGTGAGCACTGCTTCGGGCGTCGTGGCAGCCGTCACGATCGTCTCGCCCTCGGCCACGACCGCCGTGCGATGAGCACGCGCGATCTCGCGACGATGACCCTCGTACGAGCCGCCCAGCACCAGGCGCTCGAGCTCCAGCCCCGTCGCATGCTGCGAGATGAGGTTCTTGTAGCGAGGATCGCGCTCTTTCAACATCACCAGCAGCGGTGAGGCGATGAAGATCGACGAGTAGGAGCCGATCGCCAGACCGACGATCAACGCCAGCGAGAAGTCCTGCAGCGCGACGGCACCCATCAGCTGGCCGCCGATGATGTACATCGCCAACACTGGCAGCACTGCCGCGACGCTGGTGTTCAGCGAGCGCATCAGCACCTGGTTCATCGACACGTTCACCACGTCGGCGTAGGGCGCACGCGACCCCGAATACCGGGCCGTGTTCTCGTTCACCTTGTCGAAGACCACGATCGTGTCGTACAGCGAGAACCCCAGGATCGTGAGGAACGACACCACCGTGGCCGGGGTGACCTCGAAGCCGAACAGCGAGTACAGACCCACGCTGAGCAGGACGTCGTGCAACATCGCGGCGATCGCAGCGAGCGCCATGCTCCACTCGAACTTCCAGCTGATGTACAGCGCCACCAGCACCAGGAAGATGACCAGCGCGCGGATCGCCTTCTCGGTGATGCTGCGACCCCACGACGAACTGACCGACGAGGACGAGACCTCGGCGACATCGACCTGGGCGAGCGCAGCGAGATCCGCCTGCACCTGCTGGGTGACTGCGGACGGCTGGTCGCCGACCTGCACCCGCAGCCGCCTGCCCCTGTCGGAGGTGAGCGTCTGGATCTTGGCGCTGTTGGCATCGATCGAGTTGTCTTCGAGCACGGCGCGAACGTCGTCTTCGGTGAGCTGTTCCGTGGGAACCTCCCAGGCGACACCCCCCTTGAAGTCGATGCCCAGGTTGAGGCCCTGGGCCACCAGGGAAACGACGGTGACCACGATCAGCACCGCCGATACGATCAGCGTCAGCTTGCGGCGCCCGTAGAAGTCGAATGCAGTCTCGCCGTGGTAGAGCCGCCCCCAGCTGCCACGGCGCACGTGAGTGAGCGGGGTGAGGGTGTCGGCAGCGTCAGCGGCGTCGCCGGCCCGCGTGGTGGTCTCGGTCATGAGGGGCTCCCAGCAAGGGCGGCACCGGTCGACACGGGTTTCACGCCCATCACGCCGGTGCGGGCCATCCAGTCGGTGCGTGCGAGCAGCAGCACGACCGGACGGGTGAAGTAGTACGACACGACGAGGTCGATGATCGTCGACAGGCCGAGGAAGAACGCGAAGTTGCGAACCGAGCCGACGGTGAGCCACCACAGCGTGAAGGCACCGATGAACGACACGATGTCGGCCATGAGGATGGTCCGCCACGCATCCGTGAAGCCCCGCTGGGCGCTGTTGCGCATCGTGCGACCGTTGCGGAGCTCGTCCTTCAATCGTTCGAAGTAGACGACGTACGAGTCGACGGTGACGCCGACCGACACGATCACACCGGCCACGCCCGACAGCGACAGGGCGAGTCCTTGCGTCTGCGACAACCACGCGATGACCGAGTACAGGATCGCTCCCGACACGGCGAGGCCGCCGACGACCACGAGGCCGAGCACGCGGTAGTAGGCGACGAGCAGGAGCAGCACGAGCAGCACACCGATCAGGCCCGAGAGCAGCGCTGCATCGAGCGAGTCCTGGCCGAGGGTGGGCGACACGTTCTGCACCGACTGCGTCTCCATCCGCACCGGCAGCGAACCACTCCTGAGGACGTTGGCGAGGTTGCGCGCCTCGTCCTCGTCGAACGCGCCCGTGATCTGCACGCTGGTGTTGAAGTTCGCCTCGTTCACCGAAGGAGCCGAGACGATCAGGCCGTCGAGTTCGATCGCGAGGCGTCCGCTCGGGCACGTGGCCCCGCGGCCGAAGCACTCGGCCGCGAGCGCGTTCCAGAGGTCTTCACCCTCGGCGCCGCCGCGAAGCCCGACCGTGACACCCCAGCCGCCACCGATGATCTGGGCGCCGGCGTCGTTGTTGAACACCGCACCCGTGGTTGCCCGGCCGTCAGGGGTGCGGGCCGCGCCGACGAGACACTGACCGCCACCGTTGAGTGGCAGGATCTGCTGGGTCTCGGGATCGGACTGGCTGACCGTGGTGAGCGGCGCATCGATGGGCACCACTGGTTCCGTGCCGGTCGTGGTGTCGCCGGTGGTGGTGTCGGTGCCGGCTTCGGTGGTTGGCGTGGCCACCCGCCGCGACGGGCCGGGCGCCGCCGTGGTGGTCGGAGCGCCCCCCGTCGTCGCGGTCGTGTCGGTGGTCGCGGTCGTCGCGGTCGTCGCTGTCGTCTCGGTCGACGAGGGCACCGACGACGAAGTCGTGTCCTCGACGCCTTCGTCGGCACAGCCCTGTACGGGGCGCAGGTACACCTGACCGGTCACCTGGACGAGATCGATCGCCTCCTGCTGGTTCTTCACACCCGGCAGGTTGACGACGATCGCATCGCCCTGACGGATGATCTCGGGCTCGGCCACGCCGAGGCTGTCGACCCGGTCGCGGATCCGCTCGACCGCGAGGTCGAGGGTCTCCGGTGCGAACTCGCCGACCGGTTGCTGTGTGACCGAGATGCCACCCTGCAGGTCGAGGCCGAGTGCCGGCTCGTTCCCTGCGACCAGCGTGGCCAGCAGGCCGCCGAACGACAGGGCCAGCAGCACGGTCAGCTGGACGATGAGTCTGCGGCGCATCAGCGGCCGGCCGAATCCTCGGTCGTCTCGGCCGGCGCCGCCGGCTCGATCTTCGAACCCTTGCCCGAACCGTCGTCGGACGGGATCGCCGTCTCGCCGGCGGCGGTGTCGACCTTGCGCTGGACTGCAGCGCGAGCCACGCGGATCTGGATGTTGTCGTCGATCTCGAGCCACACGATGTCACCGTCGAACCCGGTGATGAAGCCGTAGAGCCCCGACGTCGTCATGATCTCGTCGCCCACGTCGATCGCAGACTGCATCGCGGCCTGAGCACGCTGGCGCCTGCGCTGGGGACGGATGAGGAGGAAGTACATCGCAACCGGGATGAGCAGGAAGATGCCCAGCTGGATGACGGCGGCCCCGGCCGAGCCGGAGGATTCGCCTTCGGCGCTCGCGAGTATGGAGAGGAGGTGCATGATGTCCCACTGTTGGATGGCGCGCCCTGCGGACGCGGAGGTACGGGTACCGACCAGCGGGCGATTCTAGCGATTCCGTCCCGCTCCCGGCCTCACCCCTGCACCATCCCGGACATCTGATCCGGCATCAGCCCCAGACGTCGAGCACCTCCCGGCGCAACTGGTCGAACGTGCCGGCGGCGATCGCCGATCGCATCCGGTCCATCAGCTGCAGCGTCCAACTGATGTTGTGGATGCTGACCAGGCGCGATGCTGTCGGTTCGCCCACCTGGAACAGATGGCGGACATACCCTCGCGAGTGCCGCGCGCAGACGTCGCACCTGCAGTCGGCGTCGATCGGCTCGTCGGCGAGGGCGTGCTTCGCGTTCTTGACGTGGAGCTTGCCGGCGCCGGTGAGGGCGGTGCCGTGACGGCCGATGCGGGTCTGCATCACGCAGTCGAATTGGTCGACACCGAGGCCGACGGCCTCGACCAGGCTCGCCGGGTCGCCGACGCCCATCAGGTAACGGGGCCGATCGGTCGGCAGGTGCTCGAGAGCCGCAGCGAGCGCGGGCATCATCTCGGCCCGCGTCTCCCCGACGCTCAGGCCGCCGATGCCGTAACCATCGAAGTCGAGCTCGGCCGTGCGCTGGGCACTCTCGGCGCGCATCGCCTCGCTGACGCCGCCCTGCACGATGCCGAACAGCGCCTGATCGGGTCGTCGGTGAGCTGCCTTGGCGCGCTCCGCCCATGCACTGGTGCGCTCGAGGGCGAGACGGATCACCTCCGGCGGCGACGGCAGTGGGGCGCACACGTCGAGCACCATCTGGATGTCGGCGCCGAGCAGCTCCTGGGTGTGGACTGCGCCCTCGGGCGTGAACCGGTGCTTCGATCCGTCGTAGGTGCTCTTGAAGGTGACCCCGTCGTCGTCGACCTTCGGGTCGAGCGAGAACACCTGGAACCCGCCGCTGTCGGTGAGAGTGAGCCCCTCCCAGCCGGCGAACTTCCCGAGGCCGCCGAGCGCAGCGACGGTGTCGGCACCGGGGCGGAGCATGAGGTGGTAGGTGTTGCCGAGCACGATCTGAGCGCCGAGGCGCTCGTAGTCGTCTGCGCTCAGGTACTTGATCGCGCCGCGGGTGCCGACCGGCATGAAACAGGGCGTGATGTACGGGCCGCGAGCGGTGTGCGCCGTGGTGGCGCGAGCTGCGCCGTCGAGGTGGTCGATGGTGACGAAAACTGGGTGCATAGAGCGCCGAGCACCGTATCGGGGGCCTGGGAGAACCCCGACGCGAGCCCCGGCTGCGTTCGTTCAGCCGACGGGCAGCTCACGTGCTCGTGCCGACGGGCGCAGGATCAACGAGCATGCCGATCGAGGAGCATCGCATCACCGAAGCTGAACAGTCGGTACCGATCGGCGACCGCAGTCTCGTAGAGCCGTCTCCAACGCTCGCCCACGAACGCATCGATCATCATCAGCAGTGTCGTGCGCGGCATGTGGAAGTTGGTCATCATCAGATCGACGAGCTGCCACTCGTACGGGCGATGGATGAACAGCTGGCTGCGTCCCTCGAGCACGCCGGCGGCTGCTGTCTCCAGCGCACGCACGCTCGTGGTGCCGACCGCGACCACCCGTCTCGCTGCCCGGCACTGATCGAGCACTTCGGCCGTCACGCGATACCGCTCGCTGTGGATCTGGTGGTCGCGCGGGTCGGGTTCGCTGACCGGTTTGAACGTGTCGAGGCCCACCACCAGTTCGACGCGCGCCGTCGGCACGCCCATCGCTTCGATGCGGGCGAGCAGCTCGGGTGTGAAGTGCAGCCCCGCGGTCGGGGCCGCGGCCGAGGCGGGCTCGGCGGCGTACACCGTCTGGTATCGGTCCTGCTGCTCGAGCCGGGTGGTGATGTACGGCGGCAGCGGCATCTCGCCGAACCGGGCGAGGATCTCGAGCGGGTCGCCCTCACCGACGATCGTCACCTCGGTCGTGTCGCCAGCAGCCGTGCGCGCCCCGATCTCCACCAACTCCACCCCAGTGGCAGTGAACAGCTTCTCCCCCGCCCTCAGCTTGCGGGCGGGGCGCACCATCGCCTCCCATCGCCGTCGCTCGGCATCGAGCGGTTCGAGCAGCAGTACTTCGGCCGCCCCACCGGTCTCACGCTGCACCCGCAGCCGCGCCGGGATCACCTTCGAGTCGTTCACCACCAGCAGATCGCCCTCGCGCATCTCATCGGTGAGGTCTCGAACATGACGGTGACCTGGTGCCGCACTGCCACGGTCGACCAGGAGCCGGGCCGAGTCGCGCGGCTCGATGGGGGTCTGAGCGATCAGCTCGTCGGGCAGGTCGTAGTGGAAGTCGTCCAGCTGCATATCGGTGCAAGGCTACGGTCGATGTGCCGGTCGATGTGCCGGTCGTCGGCTGTGCAACGATGCACGCCATGCGTACGGAACCAGTCATTCGTGGAGATGCCGGGGCGATGTCGCTCTTCGTGTGGGACCCGCCAGCGGGCGTGCGAGCCCGGGGCTCGGTGCTGTTGATCCAGGAGATCTTCGGCGTCGGCCCGTACATCACCGCCGTTGCCGATCGCCTCGCCGCAGCGGGCTACGTGGTGGGAGCGCCCGATGTCTTCTGGCGCTTCGCTCCCAACTGGGCGAGCGACCACTCCGAGGCGGGCCTCGGCGCCTCGATGGAGAAGGTGCAACAACTCGACGTCCCGGTGGCCGTCGGCGATTGCGCGGAGGCGCTGGACGTCCTCGCCCGCATTGCAGGCGCAACCGGCGCGATGAAGGCGCCCGCCGTGATGGGTTTCTGCCTCGGCGGTACCCTCGCCTGGGCCGTTGCTGCCGCCGGCGAGCCGTCGTGTTGTGTGAGCTACTACGGCTCCGGGGTGCCGAGCATGCTGGGCATGATCGATCAGGTGACCTGCCCCACGCTGTTCCACTTCGGCAACGCCGATGCGTTCATTCCCAACGAGGGTGTCGACGCGGTAGCAGCGGCGATCGCCGGTCGCGATGGCTTCCTGCTCAACGTCGAAGACGCCGGGCATGCGTTCGACAACCACGAGAGCGAGATGTTCTGGAACCAGGCCGCAGCCGCAGCCGCCTGGGCCAAGACGATGAGCTTCCTCACCGAACACGCGTGAACGGGGCGGAGCCCCGTGAGCGTCAGTCGAACAGGCCGGGGATGCCACCGCGGTCGGCCGGCAGGGCGAGACCGAGGTGGGCCCATGCGGCCGGCATGGCCACACGACCTCGCGGGGTGCGGGCGATCATCCCCTGCTGGATGAGGAACGGTTCGTACATGTCTTCGACCGTCTCGGGCTGCTCACCCACGCTGATCGCCACCGTGCTGAGCCCTACGGGCCCACCGTTGAACTGCACGCACACCGCGTTGAGGATGGCCCGGTCGACTTTGTCGAGGCCGAGCTCGTCCACGCCGAACAGCTTCAGTCCCTTCTTCGCAGTGGCCTCGTTGATCGTGCCGTCGCCACGCACCTCGGCGTAGTCGCGTACCCGGCGTAGCAACCGGTTGGCGATACGCGGTGTCCCGCGCGACCGACGGGCGATCTCCCACGCCCCCTCGACGTCGATCTCGACGTGGAGGATGCCGGCGGCGCGCAGGGCGATCGCCTCGAGCTCGTCGTCGGTGTAGTAGTCGAGACGAGCCACCAGACCGAAGCGGTCGCGCAGCGGACCGGTGATCATGCCGGTGCGTGTGGTGGCACCGATGAGCGTGAACGGTGGCAGCGTGAGCCGGATGCTCGACGCGGCCGGACCCTTGCCGACCACGATGTCGAGCTGGAAGTCCTCCATCGCCGGATAGAGGATCTCCTCGACCGCCCTCGACAGGCGATGGATCTCGTCGATGAACAGCACGTCGCCCTCTTCGAGCTTGGTGAGGATCGCCGCGAGGTCGCCGGCACGTTCGAGCGCCGGACCCGACGTGATGTGCAGGTGCACCCCCATCTCGGCTGCGACGATGCCGGCCATCGACGTCTTGCCGAGGCCTGGCGGCCCTGCGAGCAGGATGTGGTCGGCTGGCTGGCCGCGCTTCTTCGCGGCCTCGAGCACGATGGTGAGGTGCTCCTTGAGCTCGCGCTGACCGACGAACTCCGACAATCGCTTCGGGCGCAGACCAACATCGTCGACCTGGTCGGCCGCGTCGACGGGGCGCGGATCCACCGGGCGCGTGGCCGACGGGTCGATGAACTCCTCACGCACGCTTGGCTCCCAACAGCTTCAGCGCGTCGCGCAACAAGGTGGGCGCATCGCCGGAGGATGGCAACTCACGCAGCGCGTCGCGGACCTCGTCGGGGCCATAGCCCAGCCCTGCCAATGCCTCGCGCACGTCGCCGACCACGCTGCCACCGACAGAACCGTTCACGCCGGCGCCGACGGGGTCGAGGATCGGCAGGCTGAGCCGGTTGCGTAGCTCGACGAGGAGCCGCTCGGCGGTCTTCTTGCCCACTCCGGGCACGAGTGTGAGCGCACCCTGATCGTTCGTGGCGACGATGTCGATCAGTGCCGACGGCGCATGCGTGCCGATGATCGCCATCGCCAGCGCGGGCCCGATGCCGTGGGTGGCGATGAGGATCTCGAACGTCGCCCGCTCGTCGCGCAGCCGGAAGCCGTAGAGGGTCTGGGCGTCTTCGCGGATGTGGTGGTGGACGTACAAGAACACGGGCGACGACGGCTCGAGCTCGGCAAGGGTACGCGGCGTGACCGAGACCACGTAGCCGACCCCACCCACCTCGACGAGCACCGAGGTGTCGCCCGAACGTTCGAGCACCGTGCCCCGCAACGATCCGATCATCTGCTGCTACCGTCCCGCACTCGCAGCGGCCCGAGCCGCCTGGCCCGCCACCTGTTTAGCCATCTGAGCAGCCACCTGAGCGGCCATCGGTGCCAGCGCCAGGTGGCACAACGCCAACGCAGCCGCGTCGGCCGCATCGGGTGGCTCGGGCACGACCGTGAGCCCGAGGCGGGCCTGCACCATCTTCTGCACCTGCGCCTTGTCGGCGCCGCCCC
>Ga0105048_10019658_pt1 | contig 10346 bp, 8 predicted proteins | sample MAT05_FD_78382 | JGI IMG/M metagenome (GOLD analysis project Ga0105048, IMG submission 78382) | Freshwater microbial communities from Lake Fryxell liftoff mats and glacier meltwater in Antarctica - MAT-05 | ecosystem: Environmental > Aquatic > Freshwater > Ice > Liftoff microbial mat | place...
CCGTTGATCGTATCCGGGCGGAAGATGCTGGGCCGCGGGCAGGCGGGGCTGCCGCCGCCGATCGCTTGGCCGAAGACGTCGTCGTTGCTGGCCGTCGCCATGAGACTGTCGAAGTCGGTGGCATACCACCATCCCCAATCGCCGGGAATGTGGACCGGCCGTTCGCCGATCACGAGTGTGCTGCTGGTGCCGTCCGCGATGCTCGCCATCTTCATGCTGCGCTTGACGGCGGACTGGCTGAAGGTGTTTACGGCGAAGAAGCCGTTGCGGGCGTTGCTGCCCCAGCCGCCGGATTCGTTCCAGTCGTCGTTGCCGGTCACGCCCAGGTAACTCGTGAGCTTGGATTGACTGCTTCCGTTGGACTGACCCGCGGAGTTCGGATCGGACGGGCACTGAAAGGTGCTGACGGGTTGCCGGCGAATTTGCCCGATGGCCGTGAGGTACGGCCCGGAAGTGGTCTGCCCGCCGACGATCCTCTGCAGGTTGTCCTGCTCGATGTACGGCAGAATGCGGTACGTCCACGAACCGAAGCTGTTCGTGTTGATCGGGTACGGCAACGTGCCCGCCGTAAAGCCCGAACCGTTGCCCGCACCCGAGACGCGGGCGTCACCGGCGCGGATCGGTCGTGGGAACGGGAATTCGCCGACAGCGTCGTGATAGCCGTGGATGGCCAGCATCATTTGCTTGATGTTGTTGGTACACTTCGCGCGGGCGGCCGCCTCGCGCACCTTCTGCACCGCAGGCAACAGCAACCCGATCAGAATCGCAATGATGGCGATGACCACCAGCAATTCGATGAGCGTGAAGGCCTTGCGGCAGGAACTGAACCGGATCAGCATCAGGAAAGTCCTCGGATGGAACGCCGAATGGGAAAAAGCCAATGGAGAGAATCGAGTGAATTCCACTCAATTCCTTCATCATAGCAATATTCTCATTCATTCGCATAGGTTCTTTTTCGAAGTTGCCTTGCGGGTTTCCGCGCACGGTCTGTCCATAGGAATCGTGGCGGTCGATGGTAGCGGCGCGTGCCAAACGAAGACCGTCGGGAGGAGCAGGTCTGCGCAGCCGCCGGAGCATGATTCAGCGGACGCGAAGACCGGCGGCCTGTCGACGGCGAGCACCTTGAACCATGGCTGAATGAAGAATCTCCTCGTTCAACATGCATCGACGCTGCGTCGTCGTCGGCATATCCTTTGGGGGTTGTGACGCTTGTGCCGGGAGAATCGCCGATGACACTTCGCTGCGTTCGCTTGCTGTTGGATGCCTTGGAGGCGCGTGAGGTGCCCGCGGTGGCGGGGTCGATCGACTCGTCGTTCGCCAACGGCGGGCGGGCACAAGTGGCCTTCAACCTCGGCGGCAACAACCTCGATCGGGCATTGGCGGTGGCGGCACAGGCCGATGGAGCCACGGTGCTGGCCGGCAGTATCGCCGTAACGGGCGGCTCGAATTTCGGGGTGGTGCGGCTCACGCCGACCGGCGCGTTGGACGCAACCTTCGGCGGTTCGGGCAAGGCGGTCATCAGCTTTGCCGCAACCGAATCGGCAGGCACTTCGCGCGCCGCCGCGGTGGCGGTTCAGCCCGATGGTCGGATCGTCGTGGCGGGGACGACCAGCGGCAACGGGGACGATTTCGCCGTCGTGCGGTTGAATGCGGACGGTACGCTGGACACGACTTTCGGCAGCGGCGGCAAGGTCGTATTCGGCTTCAACCGTGGCGGCCGCAACGACGACATCCTCGCCGGCATCGCACTGCAACCCGACGGCAATATCGTGTTGGCCGGAACCGTGGAAGCAGCCAACGGGACCGACTTCGGCTTGGTTCGGCTCACGAGCGCCGGCATCGTCGACGACACCTTCGGAACGCTTGGCACCGCGACCGTCGGCATGGATCTCGGCCGCACCAACGACGACAAAGTCGGCGCGGTGGCCCTGACGCCGGACAACCGCATCCTCGTGGTCGGCAGTGCCGATACTCCGGTCGGCTTCGATTTCGCCATCGCCCGCTTCACCTCGGCCGGACTGCCCGACATGTCCTTGGACGCGGATGGCAAGCGCGCCTTCGGCTTCGATCTCGGCGGCAGTGCCGATGACTTCGCCAATGCGGTGGTGGTGAAGTCGAACCTGCAGTTCGTCGTCGCCGGGCAGGCGGTCGCATTGGGTCGCAGTGAGTTCGCCGCGGTTCAGTTCAACGCGGATGGTTCTGTGGACACGGCCTTCGGGACGCAGGGCAAGACGACGGTGAACATGAATGCCGGGGCTGCCAACCAGTCGGCAGCGAACGCAGTCCTGATTCAGCCGGGGGCAAGCAACGTTCCCGGAACGGAACGCTTGGTGCTGGTCGGCTCGGTTGACCCCGGCACGAACGCTGAGTTCGCGCTCGTCGGCCTGACGACCAACGGTGGACTCGATGCGACCTTCGGGATCGGCGGCAAGACGACGGTTGCCTTCAACCAAGGCGGCCGCAACAACGACTATGCCTACGGAGCAACCGTGGTGCCGAGCGGCCGCATTGTGGTGGTGGGCAGTGCCGAAACCGGCGGCACGAACAACCTGGGGGACATCGCCGCCGTACGGTTGTTCGGCAACCCGCCGGAGCCGCAACCGCTGTTGGCCGGCGGCATCGCCAACGGCACGGCGCGGGTGCTCGCCTTGGGTAGCCGCAGCGGTTCGGCAGTCAACAACTTCAGCTACGTCCCCAGCGAGACGCTCAACATCTTCCCGGGCTTCACGGGCACGGTCCGCACCGCGACCGGCGACCTCAACAACGACGGCGTCGCGGACTTCATCGGCGGCGCCGGCCCCGGCGGCAGCCCGCGGATTGCGGTGTTGGACGGCAAGACGGGTTCCCGGATCGTCGACTTCTTCGCGTTCGAAAGCGTCTTCTCCGGCGGCGTCTTCGTCAGTGCGGCGGATGTGACCGGCGATGGCCGGGTCGACGTGATCGTCACACCCGACGAAGGCGGCGGCCCGGTCACGGTCATTTACGACGGTGCCCGCTTGGCCCGAGGGCTGACGGGGGAAGCGGCCCAGGTCATCCGCTTCTTCGGCATCGACGACAAGAACTTTCGCGGCGGCGCCCGCAGCACCGCCGGGGACATCACCGGCGACGGCATTGCGGACGTCGTCGTGGCGGCCGGGTTCGGCGGCGGCCCGCGGATCACGATCTGGGACGGCAGCACCGTCCGGGCTGGGACGCCTGCTTCGATCAAGAACTTCTTCGCCTTCGAACCGGAACTCCGCAACGGGGCATTCGTCAGTGCGGGCGACGTCAATGGAGACGGCACGGCCGAACTCGTGTTCGGCGGCGGCCCCGGCGGCGGGCCGCGCATCCGTATTTTCGACGGCAAAATGCTCAACGCTGCGAGCTTCGACCGGCTCGATCAGATCCCGACGGCTCAACTCGCAAACTTCTTCGCCGGGCCGACCACCTCGCGCGGCGGCGTTCACCCGGCGCTTGCCGACCGCAACGCGGACGGCAAGACGGAACTGATCGTCGGCAGCGGGGCGGGCGATACGCCACTCGTCTCGGTTTACTCCGCCGCCGATCTGCTCGCCATCGCGACCCCGACGCCGAGCGATCAGTTCGATCCGTTCTTCGTCGCCGTGCCGGGCGGCGTATTCGTCGGGTAACGTCGGCTGACAAGCGGGCGTGCGCTCCTATACTTACCCGAATGATTTGTTCCGGGTGACTGTGAGACGCTCGATGACCGCCCCAGCCGTTCCGCCCGCGCCGCCGCGGAAGCTCGATTTCTTTGCCGCGTTCCTCAGTTACCTGCTCCCCGGATTGGGTCAAGTATTGCAGGGCCGCATCGGCAAGGGCGTGCTCTTCTTCATTTGCCTCTACTCGCTGTTCTTTTACGGCCTGTGGATGGGGAAGCTGAAGAACGTTTGGCTGCCGGAACCGAGCAGCCTGCCCGCGGCCCGGCTGCCGATCGTCGGCGAGTTGGGTGGTCCGCTGAAAGCCGCCTACAACCGACCGCAGTTCCTCGGCCAATTCTGGATGGGCATCGCAACCTGGCCTGCCTGCGCCCAGTACCTGCTGACGAAATCGCCCGAAAATGGCGAGCCGCTGCCCGAACCGTCTCCAATCCTGGGCCGTTACATGCAGGCACCGTCGGAGATTGAAATCAACGCCCTGCAACGATCCGGGGACAAACGCTTCGACCTCGGCTGGGTCTACACCGTCATCGCCGGGGTCTTGAATCTGCTCGTGATTTACGATGCCCTGGCCGGCCCAGTCATCAAGAACGAGGACGAAACGCCCCCGGCCCCGATGCCGAAGCCCGGCGAAGGAGCCGGCTCATGATCCCGTTCGCCCTGAGCATCTATTGGGATTTCCCGATCCTGCTGATCGTCTTCAGCCTCGTCTACAGCGCGACCCGCCACGACCCCTGGCCGAAGATCTTGCGCGAAGCCGTCTACTGGATCGGCCGCATCGGCGGATTTTTGCTGGCGGTCGGCACCGTGCTGTATGCCTGCTCGACGTGGCTGTAGGAGCATGTTTTGGTCCCAAGACCTGCACAAAAATGTAGATCGAGGCTATCGATGACCGAAACTTCCACCCTTGAAGCCGTGCGTTCTTGACCGATGGAGAATCAACTCGAGTTCGTCTTCGATCTTTGGGATGCGATTCTCGACGCAGGTGTACTGCCGTCTCCTTCGCCGGAACTCTTGACCGAACTCAACCGTCGTTTGGCCGCCCACAGGGCCGATCCGAGTCGTGCACTGACTTGGGATCAAGTCGTAACCCGCGCCCGGCAGGGCCGGTGATGCCGCCCGTCATGTTCCTCGACGAAGCTGCCGACGACGTGACTGATGCCCGTGCCTATTACAGTAATGTCTCAGCTGTGCTGGGAGAGCGGTTTCCGGCTTCGGTTCGACGTCTTACCCCTCCGGTCGCAGCAGCGGGAACAGCAGGATGTCCCGGATTGACTGGGAGTTCGTCAGCAGCATCACGAGGCGGTCGATGCCGATGCCCAGGCCGCCGGCGGGGGGCATGCCGTGGCGCAACGCCAGGATGAAGTCGTGGTCCATCTTGGCCATGCTGTCCTCGGCGGCCTGGCCGGCGAGTTGCTTGCTGAGGGTCGCTTCCTGCGTGATCGGGTCGTTGAGTTCGGTGTAGGCGTTCGCCAGTTCCATGCCGTGGACGTAGAGTTCGAAGCGCTCCGCGATCAGTGGCTCGCTCGGCTTGCGCTTGGTGAGCGGGCAAATCGCTGCCGGGTAATCGTAGACGAACACCGGGCCGGTGAGCGTCTCTTCGACGTGGTCCGAAAAGAGATCGTTGACGAGGACCGCGTGTTCCTTCGGCGTGCCGTCCTTGGCCTTGAGTGCGACATTCAGTTCGATCGCCTTGGCCTGCACGGCGGCTTCGTCGAGCATCGCGATGCCGAGCTTGGCCTGGAACGCGTCCCCATATTTGAGCCGCTGGAATGGCGGCGTCAGGTCCACCTGCTTGTCACCCCACGGGATCACCCGACCGCGGCCGAGGGCATCGACGCAGGCGGCGAGCAGGCTTTCCGTCAGCTCCATCATCGTGAAGAGATCGCCGTAGGCGTGGTACAGCTCCATCATCGTGAATTCGGGATTGTGCTTCGGACTGATCCCTTCGTTGCGGAAGACGCGGCCGATCTCGTAGACCTTCTCCAAGCCGCCGACCAGCAAGCGCTTCAAGGGTAGTTCCAGTGCGATGCGCAGCGTCAGGTCCAACCCGAGGGCGTTGTGGTGCGTCTCGAACGGTCGCGCCGCGGCGCCGCCGGGGACGGCTTGAAGCACGGGTGTTTCGACTTCCAAATAACCGCGGTCGTCGAGGAAGTTCCGCATCGTCCGCAGCACCTTCACCCGCTCGTGGGCGCGCTGCAGCGTCTCGGGCGTGTAGATGAGGTCGAGGTAACGGCGACGCAGGCGATACTCGCCGTCGCCCATGCCGTAGGTGTCCTTGGGATGCGGCTCCAGGGATTTGGTCAGGAACGTGAGTTGCTCGACCTGAATAGTCAGTTCGCCCGTCTTGGTCCGGCCGAATTCGCCGTGCACGCCGATGAGGTCGCCGAGGTCGAGCAGGTTCAACACCTTCCATTCCAACTCGGTCACCTTGTTGACGCGGATCATCAATTGGATGCGGCCGGTCTGGTCCCAGAGTTCCAGAAAGTGCAGCTTCCCGCCAATGCGGTGCCGCACGACGCGACCGGCGGCACAGACCTTTTGCCCCGCGGGGGCCTTGTCGTCGAAGGGCTGCGGTTGGAGCAGGCGAAGCTCGCCGATGGGCGAGGCACCATCGAAGCGTTGGCCCCAGGGGTCCAAGCCGAGGGCTACGATCTGCTTCAACTTGTCCAGCCGCACGGCGGCGTGGTCGGCGGATTCAACGGGTTGCTCGGTGGACATCGAAGCCTTCTCAAAATGATCGGAAAGGAACATTGTACGGCCACGTTCCCGGTCTGATCCCGTTCATCCCGGTGATCCTGCCTCGTTCTTCCTCAATCGAACCGGACAGGATGACGGGAGGACCGGGAACCGGTAGACCAAAACCAATTCGGAACCTTCAGAGACTCGACTGATGCCGCTTTACGGCGCTCACTTCTCGATCGCGGGCGGCTTGGCGAATGCCGCGCTGACCTGCGGAGTTTTGGAATGCGGCACCTTTCAGCTCTTCACCAAGAACGCTTCGCAGTGGGCCGCGAAGCCGATCTCGGACGACGACGCGACGAGCTTCCGCAAGGCCGTCAAGCAGGCCAAGGCGAAGTTCGTGACCGCCCACGATTCCTACCTCATCAACCTCGCCGCCACCGACGAGGTCCTGTTCCAAAAGTCGGTCGCGGCCATGGTCGTTGAGGTGGAACGCGCCGAGCAACTCGGCCTGGCCTATCTCGTGGCACACCCCGGCGCCCATGTCGGCGCCGGCGACGAATTCGGACTGGCGCGGGTGATCCAAGGGATCGACGAGGTTCATGCACGCTGCCCCGGTTTCGCGGTCAAAATCCTGATCGAGACGACGGCCGGCCAGGGGACGACCTTGGGTTGGAAGTTCGAGCACTCGGCAACAATCCTGAACGGTGTGAACGCCCCGGAGCGCCTCGGGGTCTGTCTGGATACCTGCCATGTCTTTGCCGCCGGCTACGATCTGCGGACGCCGGAAACCTATGCCGCAACGATGCAGGAATTCGACGCGGTCGTCGGGCTGAAACGGATCCGCGTCCTGCACGTCAATGACAGTAAAAAGGGGCTGGGCAGCCGCGTGGACCGCCATGCCGGCTTGGGCGAAGGGATGATCGGCGAAAACGCGTTCCGGTGCATCGCAACCGACAAGCGATTCCGCAATGTGCCGATGATCCTGGAGACACCGAAGGAGAACGACGCCGGCGAGCCGCAGGATCCGATCAACCTCGGCCGGCTGCGGCAGTGGGGTGCCGGTTCATAAGATGTCGTCACCTTCGAGGGGTTTCGCATGAGTCCGGGTATGCTCGTTGTGGCCGCGTTCGCCGGCTGCCTGGTCGGCTTTTTCGCGCTTTCGCTCGGCATCGCAGTCATCCTTCAGGGCTTCTTGTACGGTCAGCCCGCGGACAAGTTGCCGCTGCGGGCTTTGGTTGCCGGGCTGCTCTTGGCCCTCGTCATCGTGGGCTGGGGCTATGCGAACGCGCGGGCCTCGCACAAGGACAAGTACGGCACCTTCTTCGAATTCAACCCCACGGCCGTGCGGGATATCGACGCCTTCGAGGCCATGCGGATCCTGAGCGTCAAGGACCAGACTGGTAAGCCGCGCGAGGAAACCGTGGCCTACGTCCTGCAAGGGAAAGCTTTCGTCGAGAAGGAAACGCTTCGCCCGTTCGCCCGCAGTTCGAGCAACTACGTGACGACTGCACTTCTGATCAAAACCGACGACGGCCCCGCGAAGAAGTTCGTCGCACCTCCCTTGGAAGGCATGCGATACAGCGGGCTGACCAACGCCAGTGACGCCCTGACCTTCACCGAGGAAAACGGCTCCGCGTTCGTGACCGATCAGGACCTGCGCAAGCTGGAAACGCCAAGCAAAGGCGCCTTCCTGATCGCCCTGCTCCTGAATGCCGGCCTGTTCGTCGCCTTCTTCGCCGCCCATTGGCCGATCCTCCAATACCGCATGGGCCATGCCGCCCTCCTGACGGTCCTGCTCGGCGGCGTCACCCTCTTCATCCTCATGCCGCTGCTGTTCAACCTGCTGCAGGCGAAGTAGAATCGTGTATTGAAGAAATCATCGCGGGTATCGCCGGAGGACTGCGCATGAGTACGCTGATGGCGGATTTCGGCATCGATCGACTCAGTCCGAAAGCCAAGGCCGACTTGGCGCAGGAAATCCGGGACAGCCTCGGCCAGGAACGACCCGCTGCAAAACTCGACGACGAACGAATCGCGGAACCGGCGCGACGCGACGCGGAATCGGAAGCCGATCCCGGCATCGCCTTGACGCGGGAACAGATTTGGGCACAGGTGGAGGGGCGTCTATTACAGGCTTCTAACGAATCGAATCCAAACACTTGCGGTGTTCGATGCCCAGACATCTACCCTTGTAGTTTTGGAGAATAGGGTGGATTGGAAACTCGCTTATCTATAAAAATTCGCTGTCGGGGTGTCTTGGGGCAAAGTATTGTTAAGGCTTGGCCACACAGGAAACGCGTTATGATTAAGTCCCTGAAGGTTGAGAAGCTGAACGAGAGGATGTCATTCGACTTAAAGTTTAATGCTGATATTAACGTTATCACTGGAAAGAACGGTTCAGGCAAAACGACGCTTTTGAAACTCCTTTGGTACGCCATCAGCGGCAACCTAGAGCGAATCATTGAGGAGATTGCTGTCGAGTCATTCGAGTTGGAAACGGACAGCGTCTGGGTCGTTATGACTATGACAAAGGAGACGCCAGCGAAGCGGCCCTTCGTTAATATCAAATACAAGATACATGGAGGCAGCATACACGAGATTGAGCAGCGGATTGAGCGCATTGCACAGCAAGAAAAATTGATGGAAGCTAATAGGTCCATTTCTGCTGCGACAGGGTCGTCAGTGTTCTTCCCAACCTTCCGCCGGATCGAAGGCGGGTTCTCCATCTCTGGCCGTCAGAACGAAAAAATTATGCGGTTCGTTGACAGTGGTCGAATGGTTAGGTCCACTAGCGTCTATAATGATTCAACTGGTTTGCAGCGGGAAATGTTGCAGCTTTCGGAAAGGATCAGTGTCGGCGAACATCGCTTCGTGGCATCAATCTCGACTGACGACATCACCCGACTGCTGACCTCAAAATACGCGGAGATTTCGGAGAAGAACAATCGAATGCATATGGATATGTCTAAATATATTCTCACCAAGGTCGGCGACGACAGCGTCGACTCGCCCACTACAGGGACCAGCGGACCAGCCCGGGAAACGCTGACAGAGATTAGGCAACGGGCTCGCCGTGTCACCGAAGATAGCGATACTTTGCTCCGACCGTTCACCGTCCTTTCGGGTTTGATTGAGAAAATCTTTCAGTACAAGGGTATCCGGATCAGCGAGCCGCTTAGCTTTGGAGAGGCCAAAGAAGCGATCAAATCAGAGGTACTGTCCGCCGGCGAGAAGCAGATGCTGAGTTTCCTTTGCTACAACGCATTCGCAAATAAAACTTGCCTGTTTATCGATGAGCCTGAGATCAGCTTGCACGTCGACTGGCAACGAATACTCTTCCCTATCCTGCTGGAGCAATCTACCGGGAATCAGTTCATCGTGGCAACGCACTCTCCCTTCATCTACTCCAAGTACGCTGATAAAGAACTGGTGCTGGCTGATCGCGGAGATGAATATGCCGACGCCTAATATGACGGAAAAGGAGATCATCGACTACCTTGGAAAGACAACCTTGCCAACCGTTCTCGTAGAAGGTGAGGACGACGTTGCCATCTACCGATGGCTAGAAAACCAACTTGGTGTGTTCAACGGCAGCGTCCTTTTCTGCGGCGGTCGCGATGTCCTAATTTCGATCTATCGCAAACGGGCCGTGTTCAGTCATAAGAAAGTAGCTTGGCTCGCCGACCTCGACATGTGGAAATTCTCGGACGTCCCGGCCGATCTAGAGGGCATCATCTTTACGACAGGCTACAGCATTGAGAACGATCTGTATGCAGGATCGGAGATCGAATCGCTGCTGGACGAGGCTGAGAAAGCCCAGCACTCACAATTACTGACTGTAGTCAGCAGGTGGTTCGCATTCGAGATTATCGAATACCAGGCAGGGCGGTATGCCAATATTGCTTCTAACATAAATCGAGTGGTAGATTTATACACGATGGACATTTCCCCTAAGTTCGCCGTTGATCGCGGATACTTGGAGCCTAATCAGACGCTCGTCAACGC
>Ga0105048_10019660_pt1 | contig 10345 bp, 8 predicted proteins | sample MAT05_FD_78382 | JGI IMG/M metagenome (GOLD analysis project Ga0105048, IMG submission 78382) | Freshwater microbial communities from Lake Fryxell liftoff mats and glacier meltwater in Antarctica - MAT-05 | ecosystem: Environmental > Aquatic > Freshwater > Ice > Liftoff microbial mat | place...
ACAAACGCCAAGCTAACCCCTCAAGCTACAAATTCAAAGCTAAAAATTCACCCATTAACTCTCAATTGGAAAGGGTTTTTCACCTGATTCAACCAGGACCTGATTTTCTTTTTCGATCAATTCCTTTCCTGCAAAAATAACAGTTTTTCCTATTTCAAATTGTGGCTGAATATGTTTTTTAACAGCATTAATAACATCATCTGATGTCACAGATAAGATCCTGTCTCTAAATTTTTGCCTAATTTCTGATGTTTTACCCTCTTGAAGCCAACAATAAGCAAGATAGCCACGGCTCCCAGGTGATACCGGTGCATCCATTCCTTGGATCATTTCAAGTCTTGCCTCTTCTAAATCTTCAGTTTCAAAATTTCCATCTATTATTGAATCTATTGATTCTGAAAAAGCTTTTAAGGTAGAAACAATATTTGGATCCCTGTAAGAATAAAAATAGAAGTTTCCTGCCATCGTGTTGCAAACAGCGCCTCCACCATAGGCTCCACCTTGCTCGCGGATTTTTTGGTGAAGTACAATATTATCAAAAAGATGAGAAGAAATATTTAACGCAGCAGAATCAATATGAGAATAAGGGACTGTTTTAAATGCTTTTCCGATAAAGGCAACAGGAGATGCTATGACTCTTGCTTGTGAGTTAACTACAGGGGCTAAACCATCTATTTTCCATGGAGTAAAGGGTCTTAAATTTAAATCTTGAAGACCAAAGAATTTATTTGTTTTTAAATAGCTATAAAGAGTTTTATCAGATGTCACAACAAGTTCAGGGTGATTGACACAAAGAAGAATTTCTTGAAGTTCTTTTAATTTACAGCAAAGAGCAGGTAGGTGAGTATCTAAATCGGTTGCAATTTCTTTGATGGTTTCATAATAATGTAGCCCGTACCACTCGTCTATGATGCTGCCTGCTATATTAATCGTACTACCGGATAAATTGATCGCATACTTTAATGCATTTTGGTTAAATGAGCTATGAAGAGCTGTGTAATGTTTTAAAATGATTTCTTTGATGCGTTTAACATCGAGAAAATCAGGGGATGAAACTGTATCTGTCATGATTTTAAACAAATGTTCTGCATACCTGTGCAAGGCTTTACCGTGTATATGTAACGAGGGTTTAAATTCATCACTATTTGTTGCTTGCAAATTAAAAACTAAAGAGCTTGATATTCCACCTGTTTTTGCTTGGATATAATCTAAATTTTCAATGTAATCACGTCCACCTGAACCTATTTGTGTTAAAAGAATCGTAAAAAGCCGCACATAAGGCAAATCTTTTTTTGCTATTAGCGGTAGGTGAAAAGTAATATCAGCGTAGACAATTTCATTAGTGAAACATTCGTGATGATAAGCCGTTAATGTATTTAAACGATCAACAGTTAATGAAAACTGACGGATATTAGGGTCAACGTCTGCAATAGTAACTTTTGGAAGTATCGTGAGATCCTCAGATTCTTCGCTCTTTTGAAAAGCTGCAAGTTCAGCTGCTTGATTCACGATTCTTTTGACATCATCTTCATTAAAGTTTGATTTAATATTCTGGAGAATTTGCCTCTCTGCAGCAATTTCTTTAGCGCCAAGAGTTTTATCCGGCATCATGGTGATAGAAACAAAATGTGGGTTGTCCAGCAAATATTTTTTGATTAGATTCGTCAAATATTGCGGATCTTTTGCAATATGATCTCTTAGCTGTTGGAAAAGAGAGTGAATCATCAAACCACGCTCAGGATCTGCGCCATGTTGTTTAATTAATCCAGATCTAAAGAAAAGACTTAAGCCAAACGGTGCTTGATCACCTGTTATTTCGCTTCGATAAAATTCTACGCGATGTAAAGCATTCTCGATCGATTCCTTAGCAATCCCATCTTTTATAATGTTATTAAGAGTCTCTCTAATGATAGATTCTAACTTCTCGGTAGTGCCAGGATTGCATCCTCTTAATGTAATAATTAAAGGAATTTCTGTATAATCGTTTTCTGTAAAGCAAGAGGCTTGTTTGCATAGACCAGAATTCATGAGAGCGCGCTTAAGTGGAGATGCATCGGTGTCCATTAAAACAATTTCAATTACGCTTAAGGCAAGTAATTCTTCTTGTTGAAGGATATTACATGTCAACCAACCAAATGAAACTAACGTTTTATCAATTAACTCTTCATCACTTGAAATAGGGTAGAAGGCTTGTAAAGATTTTTTTTCCTTAAAACGAGGCTGAACAAGAGGTTTTGGTAGTGCCGGTAATTTTTCAACATTTGCTAGTGCATTTTTTTCTATGAAGTCTAAATGTCCCTCAAGTGGCATATTGCCGTAAAAGAAAAATAGACAACGACTCGGGTGATAATAAACATTGTGAAAATCTAAAAGCTCTTGATAGGTAAGATCCGGGATAGATTGCGGATCACCACCTGAGTTATGACCATAAGTAATATCTGGAAAAAGTGCATGATTCATGATTTCAGATAGGCGTGCATCAGCAGATGATAGTGCGCCTTTCATTTCGTTAAATACAATCCCCTTATATTCAAGAGGTGAGTTTGGATCATTAGGAATTTCAAATTCCAATCGGTGACCTTCTTGCTTAAAACTTAAAAGGTCAAGCTTTGGATGAAATACAGCGTCTATGTAAACATCTAGTAAATTATAAAAATCTTGGGCATTAAGAGTCGCTGCCGGGTAGCATGTAAAATCAGCACCTGTTAATGCATTCATAAAAGTATTTAAACTTCTACGATTCATTGAAAAGAAAGGGTCTTTAACCGGAAATTTTTTGGAGCCACATAAAACTGTATGTTCTAAAATGTGAGCTACTCCATTAGAACTATATGGCAATGTTTGAAATGAGAGACAAAATAAATTTTCCGGCTCATCATTGTCGATTTGCATGACGTGGGCGCCTGTCGGAATATGAACAAATTCTCTAAGTATGCACTGTAATTCTTTAATTTCGGTGATTCTGGTCAGTTCAAAATTGTGATATTTTTGTCCGGGTTTTTGTAAATTTTCTGCTTTATTTCTCATTTTCTTATCATTTGTGTTAAAGTTTTGTCGTGGTTAGATTACCCCAATTTTCCATAATTACTCCACAAAAAAGAAAGCCAGCTCACTTTTTATCATATTTTAGTTAAAAAAAAAGAAATAAAAGGTTAAAATCATTGCTTATGAAAACAAAAACTGCAAAACGCATACATTTATTACCAAATGTCATTACGGCATTTGGGCTTTCCTGTGGATTATTTGTCATTTTTAAAATGAACATGACTCCGATAGGTGGAGCTACACTCCAAATTTTAACTGAAATTTCAGGTCTTTTTCTTCTTACAGCTCTTGCAGATTTACTTGATGGTGCCGTTGCAAGGATGATGAAGGCAGAAAGTGAATTTGGAGGCGTTTTTGATTCATTATCTGATGCAATCACCTTCGGTGTTGCTCCTTCAGTGATTGTTTTAAAAAGTCTGTCGCTTGCTTCAGGGACTGAAAGCTCATTTTTATTGACGACAGCAGCTGTTGTCTATTCGGTTTGCGGGGTATTAAGGTTAGTACGTTTTAATGTTGCAAGTCAGCAAAATAAAGATGATGAAGAATTAATATCTGCAGGTAAAAAGAATTTTACAGGGCTTCCTATCACGGGAGCTGCTGTCGCTGCTGTCTCAGGCAATCTTTTTTTAGTCTCCAATGAATTTCGTGCGATGTTTGATATTTCTGATAAGACAAGGGCATCTCTCTTATTCCTTCAAATGATTTTGCTTGGCTATTTTATGATCAGCCGCTGGAAATTCCCAAGTCTTAAGACTCTACAAATTAGAGTAGCTTCCTTTAAGCTTGTGCTCTTGACAGCATTGTCTGCTGTTTTTATCTTTTATAGTATTCTTCATCACTTCCCCCTCATCTTTTTCATCATTTCATGGGGCTATCTCTTTGTGGCTCTTGTTTTATCTATCATTAGGCTCATTTCCGGCAAAAAATCTAAGACATTAGAAGATTTTGAGCCTGAACCAGATGATGATGACTTGGAAGATTAATTACTTACGTAAAATATGTAGCTTAGAATTTATTCTAAGCTACATATTTTACTTATTTAAGTATTTCTTTAGGATATAGTGATTATTTTCAAAATGAAATCGTGTTGAATCATGAGATCTATTTAATTAATTCCAAAAACTAGTTTTATAGCCTCATCAACAAGTTTAATTTTAATATCAACTTCTTGAATAAAGCCTGCGATTCTAGATTTATCAATTGCCCTACATTGGTTTAACATTATTTTTGCAGGTTTTCCAGCAATCGTTGCTTCAACCTCAAAAGGGTAGACATTTTTGATTTTACTTGTTATAGGTGCTATCATCACCATTTTTGAGAGTTCATTACCTAAATCATTTGAAACTATTAAACAAGGTCTTAGTTTTTTAGTCTCTGATCCTATAGTTGGATCAAGATTTACCCAGTAAATTTCGCCTCTTCTTGGGAATTTCTTACCAGTCATTTTCACCATCTGCTAACGTAATCGTCCAATCGATTGAAGCCTCTAGCTGCCCATCATCGTCATTTGCTGAAATGTAGGCATCTCTAAGATTTTGTTTTTGTAATTCAAGCTCTTTTCGAATTGCATCGGATACAAAACGGCTAACCTGTCTATTTTTGACATAAAGATGAAGTTCTTGAGCAATTTCAACAGGAATCGAAAATGTTTGATTTATTGTTTTTGTTTGTCTCATAACCTCATGATATCATTTAATTGATAATTACGCAATATGTATTTCATAGTAATTTCCTTGTTTAGTTGTCACTTGACCAGACTAAATAGTCCATACTTAAAGCCGTAAGCCATAATAATAGGGCTGAAAAAACAACATCTGAAAAGAAATGGCCCCCTTGCATAATTCTAAGAATCCCTAAAATAATTCCAAGAGATAGTGCTAATCCAAACCCAAGATCTGTCAACCATTTTTTATTCAAACGCTTTCCAACAAGAGCAAGAGCAAAAAAATAAAATCCCATGCTGCAGTGACCGCAAGGAAAAGATTTTGAGGGTTCCGGCTGATTATAAAAATTAGGTGAATAAAAGGGTCTAAAATTTTGGGTACCGCCAAATTCAGTAACTTGTTTTGGGCGAGGTCTTCCCCAATGATCTTTTAAAATAAGGTGTGTAAAAAACCCGGCTCCCATAATAAAAGTCAGGATTAAAACAAGAGAAGGGGAACGCCAATTTTTAAATCTTTTTAATACATAAGATAAGAGAAATAAAATGGTAGCTCCAATGAAAAGAATCCAACCTGGAATAACTCCATAATTGAAAAGAAAATCAAAAATTGGCCCTCTGCTAAATCTTTCTAAAAGAGGGTTGTTAGGATTATAGAAAAATTTTGAGATATTCAAATCAAGCCATGGAGTAAATGGAGCTAAGATGGTCATTAAAACAATGGGAAGAAGCCATGTGAGATATTTTTTTTTCATTTTTTAAGCCTGTACTGAGTTTTATGGTTTTTTCAATAGTTCTTTTAAGTCTCTTTTGTCTTAACCTTAAAAGCTCTAGATTCGCGCATTTATTTTTAAAAAAATTAGCCACTTCTAATATCTAAGCAGACCATCGGGGCCTTTGTTGATAGATTGACAGTTTCTTTTAAAACACCTCGATATAATTGTAGAAACTCTCAATGTTGTCAAGCTAGGACCGCGGATAAACTGCTCAACTTTTCAATAAGACATAGTAAAGCTAAGACCCCGATAGTCTGGCCCATGCCGACAAATGACTAGGAAAGTAGAGATTTTAATGAGCGAATTTATAGACTCACAACTAAAACGAAATTGCACTTTCATTTTTCTTGTTATAGACTATCATTTTTAGAGATAAATTGGTAGAATATCCACATGAAAGAACAAGATGCCGAACAAATTATTATAGAAGCAATTGAAAATGGGGAATTTTTACACGCAGTGTTTAGCGATCCTTTATTAAGGCATGCAACCGTTGCTAAAAAAATAGAAATTAGACCGATTCTAATAAAAAAAACTCTTCATTATCAAATCACTGAATTTAAAGACCAAAAGGCTCTTCATCAAAATTGTGATGTACTGAAGTGCAAATCGTTACTGATGGATCAGTTAAACCAGTATAAACAAGTTCTAATTTGTTTAAAGTCGATGGATTTTCATGTCTTAACGAATAAAAATAAGATGAGAACATATTTAAAAAAAGCACATCCTGAAAAAAATCTACCAATATTTTCTCACAATCGAAAAAAAAATTACATTCTTGAAGAGGGTAACCCAATTCCTTTTTTAGTCGAACTTGGAGTCATGTCAAAAGATGGAAAAGTTATAGCGAAAAAATATGATAAATATCGTCAGCTCAATCGGTTTTTAGAAATGATTGAAGATCTTCTCCCTTCATTAGATCAAAATAAAAAACTTCAGATTATTGATTTTGGATGTGGTAAATCTTACCTTACCTTTGCGCTTTATCATTATCTTCACATCATGAAAGGAATAGATTTGGAGATAATAGGGCTCGATTTAAAAAAAGATGTCGTTGATCATTGCCAAGCAATCGCTAAAAAATTAAAATATGAACAGTTAAATTTTTTGGTTGAAGATATAAATCGTTTCCAAACAGAAAAATCAGTTGACATGATGGTGACCCTGCATGCTTGTGATACTGCAACAGATGCAGCCCTTGAAAAAGCAGTCCTTTGGAACACTAAAGTTATTTTATCTGTCCCATGCTGCCAGCATGAACTACTACCCCAAGTTGAAATGGAAGTTTTAAATCCTCTTTTAAAACATGGGATTTTAAAGGAGAGGTTTTCATCTCTTATAACTGATGCGGCAAGAGTCCAGATTTTAGAAATCATGGGTTACCAGGCTCAGGTTTTAGAATTTATAGATATGGAGCATACCCCAAAAAATTTGTTGATTCGTGCAATAAAAAAATTGACAAGTTCAAATAAAGAGCAGTTAATATTAAGTTATCAAAATTTTAAAAAAGAATTACATATCAATCCATCACTTGGTAAAAGACTAGAAAAATATTTTTGATAGCTTTATTGAAAGTATTTCTTTTAATTAGTTCTTGATTTCCTAAATCTTTGTGTGGTAAAGTGTTATAAAGAATTAAAAAAATTAAAGGTATGAGAAGTATGTTAAAAAATAATTTAAGCATAATTGCCGCAGGTTTTGCCTTATTTTCCATGTTTTTTGGAGCAGGAGATTTGATTTGGCCGCTTATTCTTGGTGGTAACATGGGAGACCAAAATCTTTTTGCTATGTTAGGTCTTTTAATCACGGGAGTTAGCTTACCCTTGCTCGGGCTTTTATCGATGATGCTTTTTGATGGTGATTACCGCGCATTTTTTGGTCGCCTTGGAAAAGTTCCAAGTTTTCTTCTTATATTTATTATTCAAGCAATTTTGGGGCCTATTGGCTCAATTCCAAGGCTGATCACACTTTCATATGCGACAGTAAAACCTTATCTACCAGAGGATTTATCGCTTTTAACCTTCAGTATTTTAGCCTGTCTTGGTGTACTTTGCTTTACCTTAAAAAAACAACGCGTTATTGATTTATTAGGTCTTGTTTTGACACCTATATTAATCCTCTCACTTGGCTTTATTCTTTTTTTAGGGTTTATGGATCCACCAACTGCATTTACATCCGGAGTTACTACTCAAAATGCGTTTAAAGAAGGTCTAAATGTCGGATATAACACATTAGATTTGATTGCTTCCTTTATTTTTGCTCCGCTTGTACTTTCTCATTTCCGCTCAGAAAATAGAGAAACTGATCCAGAAATTGCAAAACGCTCCATGTTGAACAAAATGCTTAAAGCGTGTCTTTTAGCGGCAGGTCTTTTGTCTGCAATGTTTATAGGTTTAACTTTTGTAGCTTCTTATTACACTCCTCATTTAACTGCAGGACATTTGCCGGAATCTCGTCTTTCTGAAATTGCCTTGCATTTATTAGGGCCAACAGGCGCTCTATTTTCATGTGTTGCAGTTGCGATGGCTTGTTTAACAACAGCGATTCCTTTAACATCGATTTGTGCTGACTACATTAAAAATGATTTAATGAGAAGTAAGGGGGGGGATTTAATTCCACTTCTTATTACTCTTGGACTTTCAGCTACAATAGCGAATTTAGGATTCATGGGAATTGCGGATATGTTATCACCTGTGCTTCATGTTTTGTGCCCTGGATTGATTGTTTTAAGCGTTTTAAATATTATTTATCACTTATACGCAATAAGCCCAATCAAACGTCCTGTTTTTGCAACTTTTGGACTTTCAATTGGATACTCAATTATTGGTTATTTTGTAAAATAGCTTTAGAAATTTTATTTTTTTTACCAAAGAGATTTTCATATCTCTTTGGTAAAAAATGCTCAATTGCTTTATCATCGAATTTTTATAGTCTTAGATCAAATGAATAACGGCTTTTTAAAGTGAATATCTTACCTACTAATCTACCCGCCTTTTTTTGGCATTTTATAAAAAAGCAGTGGTTTCTTTTTGCCCTAATTCAACTATTTTGCTTTGGATGGGCTCTTGATCAGACCTTATTTCCTTTTATTTTTATGAACGTCATTGACCTTATCACAAATATGCCGGCTGATCGATCTGATATGTGGTCGATTTTAGCTCCTACAATTTGGATGTGGGCTTCCCTGTGGGTTATGCTCGAGTTTTTCTTTCGAATGAGCGGTTTTTTAGGATCAAAAGTATTCCCAAAAATTGAAGCTGATGTCCGTATGTCGATGTTCAATTATGTACAACATCATTCGTACCGTTATTTTAATGATCATTTAGCCGGGACTTTATCAAATAAAATCTCCGATATGCCAAAAGGCGTTACAAACGTTATACAACTTGTTACCTCTGTTTTTTTTCCTGTTTTGCTGGCTATTTTCATTGCACTTGGCTCGTTTTTTCTGATTCAACCACTTTTTGCTGCTATTATGCTAACTTGGATTATGTTACATCTTGGAATCTGTTTATGGTTTTCAAAAGGCTGTAGCCAATATGCAAATATTCATGCAGAGGCAAGGAGTAAACTTGCAGGAAAGATTGTCGATAGCTTTACAAACCATATTACTTCAAGATTGTTTGGTAGACAATCGCAAGAGTATCGCAATTTACTTAGCGCTCAGAAAGTTGAAGAAAAAAAACATGCTGATTCCATTATCTATATCGAAAAAATGAAGCTTGCTCTCGGATTTGCAAGTATGCTGGGGCCAGGAATTGGCATCACGTGGTTTATGCTTTATGCTTGGCAAAACTACATCATTACAACTGGCGAAGTTGTTTATATTTTCAATATCACATGGAATATTACCATGATGGTTTGGGTTGCGGGCTTGGAATTTCCTAAACTGTTTAAGGAAATTGGTGTTTGCCGCCAGTCGCTTACTGTTTTAACAGATCCCCATGATGTGAAAGATAAAGAAGATGCAAAAGTCCTAAAAATTACTTATGGGACTATTGCGTTTGATCATGTTACTTTTTGCTATAACAAGAAGGTTAAAATTTTTGATGATAAGTCTCTTGTTATACATGCAGGTGAAAAAGTGGGGCTTGTTGGCTTTTCAGGTTCTGGAAAAACAACATTTGTCAATTTGATCCTGCGTCATTTTGACCTTGAAAAAGGTAGGATTTTAATTGATGGGCAAGATATATCAAAAGTTACTCAAAAGTCCCTTCGGCAACAAATAGCCTTAATTCCGCAAGACCCGTCGCTTTTTCATCGTACAATTATGGAAAATTTAAGGTATGGCCTTTTAGAGGCAACTGAATCTGAAATTATCGAGGCCTCAAAAAAAGCCAATTGCCATGAATTTATTATAGAATTGCCGGAAGGTTATGAAACCATAGTAGGGGAAAGAGGAGCTAAATTGTCAGGAGGGCAACGTCAACGAATTGCTATTGCCAGGGCCATTTTAAAAAATGCACCGATCTTAATCTTAGATGAGGCGACTTCAGCGCTTGATTCTGTAACGGAGCAATATATTCAAGAGTCCCTAACAGCCTTGACGGCAGGAAAAACAACTATTGCGATTGCTCATAGACTCTCAACACTTTCCGGAATGGATCGTATCCTTGTTTTTAAAGCCGGAAAAATTATTGAAGAGGGAAGTCATGACTCTTTAATAAAAGCTGAAGGCCATTATTCTCATCTTTGGAAAATGCAAGCCGGCGGATTCCTCCCTTAACCTGCGTTCTTGTAGCGTAGGCTTTAGCCTGCGTTCTGATGGCGTTCTTGTAGCGTAGGCTTTAGCTTGGCGTTCCTATGGCGTTCTTGTAGCGTAGGCTTTAGCCTGGCGTTCTTATGGCGTTCTTGTAGCGTAGGC
>Ga0105048_10019661_pt1 | contig 10344 bp, 4 predicted proteins | sample MAT05_FD_78382 | JGI IMG/M metagenome (GOLD analysis project Ga0105048, IMG submission 78382) | Freshwater microbial communities from Lake Fryxell liftoff mats and glacier meltwater in Antarctica - MAT-05 | ecosystem: Environmental > Aquatic > Freshwater > Ice > Liftoff microbial mat | place...
CAGAATGATCCCCACGCCAAACGGGACCTGCACAAGCCCCGTGATGAACAGCAGCTTGGGCACCACCTCAAGATGCGCCGGCTGGCTCGTCACCAGCCCCGTGATCGTCACCGAGAACACGCAGAGGCACAGGCCCAGGAGCCCCATCGCTCCCGCCGTGATCACCGTGCACCGGGCCACGGCCCGCCGCGCCAGCCGCGGGCTCCCCGCACCCAGATACTGCCCGACCAGCGTCGCCGCCGCCGTCCCCATCGCGAAGCCCGGCAGATAGCTGAACGACTCGATGCGGATGGCGACGATGTGCGCCCCCATCAGCCCGCCCCCGTCCGCCGTCACCCCCGCCGCCCCCGACATCGCCAGCCACCCCACGATGATGATGACCAGAAAGTTTCCGGCCCACATCCCCAGAGTCTCGAGAAAACTCGGGATTCCCACCCGCACCAGTCGCCCCAGCGTCGCCCTGTGCGGCCTGAGCCACCGCCGCTTCAGCCGCACCCCGCTCACTCCCGTCGACAGCATCCACAGCACCACCGCCAGCCCGACATACTCCCCGACCACCGTCCCCCACGCGATGCCCGCGATCCCCCAGTTCAGCCCAAGCGGGTTCTCCAGGATCACCCGGCTCACCGCCGCACCGTCCACGATGTGCGTCACCTTCAGGTCCACGCCCGCCAGCAGGAACGAAAGCATCGCGTTGACGATGTTCACGATCACCACGGCCTGCAAGGGCCGCAGCGAGTCCCCCGCCCCCCGCGCGCACGCGATCGCCGCCCCCATCATCGTCATCGCCGGCGTCCCGAGCGCCACGATCCGCATGTACACGACAAACGCCTCGTAGCCCGCCGGCGACAAGCTCAATAGCCGCGCAAGCGGGTTGGCCAGCCCCAGCACCATCCCGGCCGCGACAAGGCCGCCGAAGAAGCTCAAGAGCATCGTCTGCCCCGTGGCCCCGTTGGCCACGCCCGTCCGCCCGGCCCCGATCGCCCGCGAAACAATCGCCGTCGCCCCGATGCCCAGCGCCATCGCGATCAGCCCGACAAACCACATGATGTACGACGCCCCGCCGATCGCGTCCGTCGCCGACGCCGAGAGCTGCGCTGAGAGATACGTGTCCGTGAGCCCGACCAGCGAGTTGAGCAGGCTCTCGACCATGATGGGCCAAGAGAGCACGAAGATCGCGCCCCACATGCTCAGGTTGGCGAGCTTCCCCGTCCGCAGCCGCCCGTCGGGCGTCAGGTTTCCCCCGCCCCCGGCCCCAGCCGACACCCCATTTCCATTCTCGCCCGTCCCCCAACCCGCGGCCGCCCCGCGCCCGCCGCTCATCGTCCTGCTGCTCACGCTTGGCCCCTGGCCGCCGGTCCCGGCTGCCAGCCGATCACGCGCGAACGCCAGTGTAGCCCGCGGCCTTCCGCACTCCCCCCCTCGCCCCACCCTCACACCTTGTTGCGAGGCAGCAGTGCCACCACTACCCCCAGCACCGCCAGCGCAACCGCCCCCGGCGCCGCACGCATCCCCCCGAGCTCATCCACCCCGGCCGCCGCCCGCTCACCCGAGCTCGCGCCGCTCACCGCCCCGTGCGCGACCGCCGCACCCGTAAGCACCAGGCAAGCAACCAGACCAGCAACGACGATCTTCGGGGTGGAGCGCATCTTGAAGTGTTCCTTGTGCCCTCGGCCCCGGAGCCAAACTGCCCCGGAGCCGACGACTGCCCTAAAGATGCGATCCACCCGCCCCCTCGCCCACCCCCATCACCTCGCAAGCCCGCCACCACACCGCTCGGGCAATCCAGCGAACTTCTCCGGTCCCGTTCACCGTCCCAAAAGGCCCAACGGCTCAATCGGTGTAACCGCTCTCATGATGGACCGGCTCCCCGGAGCCGCGGCTCACCTGCCTCCATCCGCACCAACCCCCCATCCCACCACCACCCAGCTCCTGCCCCCAAAAACGAAACACGCCGAGGCGAATCGCCTCGGCGTGCATCTTTGTCAAAGAGGGCGAAGGGGCTTGAACCCTCGACCTACACGTTGGCAACGTGTCGCTCTACCACTGAGCTACGCCCTCGACATGTCCGCCGGAAATCGTCTCCCGGCAAGGGTCCAACAATACCCCGGCCTCACGCAAGCGTCAACGCCGGTTGATCGAAGCCGGGCCCGAAGACGTCATCGCCCCCCCATTCCCCGCGTCGCTCCCCTTCACCCCCGCCTTATCCAGACTCGTCAGCACGTTCTCAGACGTCGGCAACGTCAGGTCCACCAGCACCGGGCTCTCCGACCCCGGGCCATACACCGCCCATGTCGGGATCCCCGTCCGCCCGAGCCCCTTGAGCAGCTCCCACCCTTGCGCCCTCGTCGACGTCAGATCCACCTCGAGCAGCACGATGTCCGAACTCTTCAGCCGGCTCACCACCGGGTCGGTGTCCAAGAGCGCACGCTTGAACGCCTTGCAGTTGATGCACCAGTCCGCCGTGAAGTCCAGGAACACAGCCTTCCCGCTCTTCCGCGCCGCCTCATACAGCTCCGGCGTGTACTCCCGCCACACTCCCGTCAGAATCACCGCCTCCCCCGGCGACTTCGCCAGCCGCTCCCGCAGCTCCACATAGTTCGCCCGGTCCTCCCGGAACGTGCTGCTCGCAAACACCCCGATCCCAAGCGTCCCCACCACCGCCAGCAGCGGCATCACCACCTTCGGCCACGCTGTCTTGGCGATCTGCAGCGTCCGCACCGCCAGCCAAACTCCCGCAACCGCCACGAAGAACCCCACCGACCACCACTTCATCGACCCCGACAGATACGGCATGTCCGTCAACAGCGCCTTGATCCCCGCCGTCACAAAGAACGCCGACGCCGCAATCAACAAAATCCCCAGCACCTGCTTGAGCAGGTCGCTCGCCGGCCCCGTCCGCGGCAGGAACGCCAACATCTTGGGATACGCCGCCAAAACCACATACGGAAACGCCATCCCCACCCCGAGCCCGACGAAAATCACCATGATCGTCGACGGCGGCAGCACCGACACCCCCGCCAGCAATCCCCCCGCAACAAACCCGAAGCACGGCAGCCCCAGCACCGCCGTCATCACGCCATACAGCACCGACCCGCCCACCGTGTCCGCCTTGGCCTCCACCGAATACACCGACTGCGGCAGGTTGATGCTGAACAGCCCCATGATCCCCAACCCCATCAGCGCGATCACCAGCCCGATCCCCAGACACACCCACCAGATCCCGAAGATGTAGCGGCTGGGATCGATCCCCTTGCTGATGAACGCCACCGGCACGCCGATCAAGGCCCAGAACGCCACCACACCCGCCGACATCCACAGCGACATCACCACCGCTCGCCGCCGCGATCCCGCATGCTTCGTCAGGCTCATCACCTTGATCGGAATCACCGGCAACACGCACGGCGTCAGATTCAGCAGGAACCCGCCCACCACCGCCCCGAGCCCCAGCAGCAGCACACCCGATCCCAGATCCAGCCCGAAGATCGTGGCCGACATCGCACCGGCGCCGCCAACACCGGAAGCGGCCGTGCTCCCCGCGCTCCCGCTCCCCGCGGCCAAGCCCCCCGTTCCCCCGCCGCCAGCCTTCGCCGCAAACCCCGCCGGGAACTCCAGCCCCGCCCGCTCGAGCTTTCCGAACACCCCCGGCTCGATCGGCTCCCCCGCCGCCTCGCCGGCCTTCACGACCGTCACCCTCACCTCAAGAATCATCTCCTGCGGCATCAAACACGCGGTGTCGTCGCAGGCCTGATAGTTCGCCATCACGCTGATCGTCTGCTCTCCCAGCGGCGCATCGCTCGCAATGCGCACCGGCACAAACGCCATCGCCGTGTGCGAATACAGCAGCACCTCGATCGTCCCATCCCCCGTCGGATTGGCAACCTTTCCCTTCTTCGCCTCCGGATACCTGGTCTTCCCCGCCCTCGCCCACTCCGTCACCGCCCCGCCGCCCTCCGTCTTCGCCAGCCCGATCTCCGTCCGGATCGCAAACTCCCGCACGCTCTCGGGCAGCTCGATCTCCGCCGCCGGCCAGGCGTGGTACTTCTCCCCAAGCTTCAGCTCGACGGCCAGCACCAGCTCCCCGCCCTGCACCACACTCGCCCGCTCTCCCACAGCCCGCACCGCTACGGGGGAGTCCATCCCCCCCATCGCCCCGATCCCCCCCATCCCCCCCTGCCCCCGCGCCGGCATGTCGCCAAGCAGCAGCATCGCCGCCAGCGCGAGAAGCCCGACCATCCAGGCCGACTTCGCGCCGGCCCGCCAAGGGATCTGGATCTGCATGTTCATTACTGGTTGTATCCCCGAGCACGCGAACGGTTGCCATACCCCGGTCCCCGCCCTCCATCCAAGTCTTGGATGCTACGAGCCCGTGGCGGGTCTCTGCCCGGGTGTGCGACCTCCGGGTCTGCCCCCCGCATTGCAGGCCCCTGCCCCAAGCGTCCGATACCACCATCGCCTCACGCCTCCACATCTCTCCCCCGCCTTCTCCCCGCCGCCCCACCCATGACCGACATCCTCGATCAATCCGAGATCGACGCACTCCTCGCCGCCGTCGATGCCGGCGAGGTGGAGGAAGAAGAGAATGCCATCCAGATCTTCAGCCGCACGCGGCGAGATCTGGACAACGTCGAGGTCCGCCCGTACGACTTCAAACGCCCCGAGCGCGTCAGCAAGGACCAGATGCGGTCCCTGCAAACGCTCCACGAGGCCTTCGCCCGGAACTTCGGCGCGGCTCTCTCGAGCTTCCTCCGGACCATCGTCGAGGTCAAGGTCGCCAACTGCGAGCAGATGACCTACGCCGAGTTCATCTCGGGCCTCCCCAACCCCACGTCCTTCAACCTCATGTCCGCCAAGCCCCTCGAAGGCCAGATGTGCCTCGAGATCTCCCCGCTCATCATCTACCCCATCATCGACCGCCTCCTGGGTGGCACCAACGCCGAGCTCTTCATCCCCCAGCGCCCGATGACCCTCATCGAGACCCGCCTGATCTCCAAGGTCACCACCCGCGGCCTGGCCGCCCTCTCCGAAGCCTGGGCCAGCATCAGGCAGCTCTCCTTCGACATCACCGCCACCGAGTCCAACCCCCAGCTCGTCCAGATCGTCCCGCCCAACGAGGTCGTCGTCGTCATCGGCTTCGAGCTGAAGATGGCCACCCGCGCCGGCACCATGAACCTCTGCATCCCCTACAACGTCATCGAGCCGATTGTCGAGGACCTGAGCGCCCAGAACTGGTTCAACGTCCCCAAGGCCGGCCGCGACGGCCAGGTGATGAAGCAGCGCATCGCGACCACCCTCAGCCGCGCCCCCCTCACCGTCACCGGCCTGCTCGCCGAGACCACCATCACCCTCAGCGATCTGATGAACCTACAAGCCGGCGACCTGATCGTCACCGAACGCCCCGCCAGCAGCAACGTCGTGCTCTGCGTCGAACGCGAGAAGTCCTTCCTGGCCAACATCGGTCAGTTCAAGGGCCAGCGAGCCCTGAAGGTCGTCCGCTCCGTCCAGGAAACCGACCGCGTCTAGTCGTCAAGCGCCCGAACCGCCCTTCCCCAACCCCCGTCCTGCCGTCCCAGACGCGCCCGGACCCCCGCGTCCCGGTTCCCTGTCCCCACACAATTATCCCCCCGGTTTGACCCCCCACCCCTCCCCCCTTACCCTCCACGGACATCTCGAACCGCTTTCAGTCTTTCGGCAAGGAACGTTCTTCATGCACCCGGTCAACGCCAATGCATGCTGAAGCCACGGTGCACCACTCGATGACGAGCCCCCCGCTCGCCCTCGATCTGGCCGGCCCCGCTCGGCTCGGTCCCAAGTCCCCCGGCCTCGCGCCGGGAGGCTTGCTCTCCGGGCTGTCGTCCCTGGCCCGTCCGTCCCCGTCCGCCCGCCCGGCGCCCCCTTCGGAGCCCCGGATGGTCTGACGCTGCCGGACAGCCGTGCGCCCTCTCTCGCTCCATCCCCGGAGCGCGTCGGGCGGCCCAAGGGCCACGAGCGAGCCGAGCGTCGCTTGTGGCCTGTGTCGTTTTGCTTTCCCCGTCTCGCCAGTTCAGTCCCGCCTCGAACATCCAAACATCTCGGCATCTTCGGAGCCCCGTCCAACATGAACACCCAGGAAATGATGCGCATCCTCGATTCGATCGCTCGCGATCGGAAAATCGAGAAGACCCAGCTCATCAAAGACCTCGAGCAGGCCATGGTCTCCGCCGCTCGCAAGCACTTCAATACCCTCGACACCGAGGAGTTCGCCTGCACTCTTGAGCTGACCACCGGCCAGCTCACCCTCTTCCGCCACGGCCAGCCAATGGCCATGTCCCCGCAGGAGCTCGGCCGCATCGCCGCCCAGACCTTCAAGCAGGTCATGATCCAGCGCTTCCGCGACGACGAGCGCCAGAGCGTTCTGGACGAGTTCAACAAGCGCATCGGCGAGATCGTCACCGGCATCGTCCAGCGCTACGAGGGCGGCGCCCTGGTCGTCACCATCGACCGCGCCGAAGCCTTCATGCCCCGCTCCGAGCAGATCCCCGGCGAGCAGTTCCAGGCCGGCGACCGCGTCCGCTGCCTCGTCCTGGATGTCCGCGACGTCGGCTCCCAGGTCAAGATCGTCCTCTCCCGCTCCCACCCCGACTTCATCAAGCGCCTCTTCGAGGTCGAGGTCCCCGAGGTCTCCGAGAAGATCATCGAGGTCAAGGCCATGGCCCGCGAGGCTGGCTACCGCACCAAGATCGCCGTCTCCAGCGTCGATTCCAAGGTCGACGCCGTCGGTGCCTGCGTCGGTGTCCGCGGCTCCCGCATCAAGAACATCGTCGACGAGCTCAACGGCGAGAAGATCGACATCGTCCGCTGGAACGACTCGTCCCAGATCCTCATCCAGAACGCCCTCAAGCCCGCCGAGGTCGCCGAGATCTCCCTCTGCTTCGAGCTCGGCCGCGCCACGGTCGTCGTCCGCGACGACCAGCTCTCCCTGGCCATCGGCAAGCGCGGCCAGAACGTCCGCCTCGCCGCCCGCCTCACCGGCTGGGACATCGACATCCTCACCCCCATCGAGTTCGCCAAGGGCCTCGAGATCATGTCCGAGACCATCAAGGCCATCGAGGGCATGACCGACGAGATGGCCGACCGTCTCGCCGCCCTGGGCATGATCAGCGTCTTCGACGTCGAGGAAGTCGGCGCAGACGCCCTCGTCACCGAGCTGGGCATCCCCGAGCCCCTCGCCCAGACGGTCATCCAGATCGTCTCCGTCAAGGCCAAGGAAGTCGCCATTCAGCAGGCCAAGGACAAGGAAGAGGCCGAGAAGCGCAAGGCCGCCGACGAGGAGGCCACACGCCGCCTCCTGGGCGACCCCGCCGCCGCCGGTGCTCCCGCCGACCCCGCCCTCTCCATCCTCGGTACCGACCCCGCCCCCGCGGCGGACGCCGACGCCCGCGCCGCCGACATCCTCGGCGGCGGGCCGCCCGCGTAAATCCGCATTTCCACGATTTCTTCACCCTGCTTTGCAGGCCCCGCCCGGGGAGATCGGGCATGGTTAGAACTCACGGCTCGATTCGGTTCAACGGCAGCGGAGCGACGATTGGCTAAGCGGATTTCCGACATCGCGAAGGAACTGGGCGTCACCTCGAAGGTCATCATCGAGAAGTGCGTGTCCGAAGGCGTCCCCACCGACAAGGTCAAGGGCCACATGAGCACCGTCTCGGCGGGGCTCGAAGCCTCCATCCGCGAATGGTTCTCTTCCGGCGGGGTCGCGACAGCGATCGAAACCGGCGAGCACCTCGACGTCGAGAAGGTCAAGGTCAAGCTCGCGCCCAAGGCCGGCGCCAGGAAGAAGGGCGCCGACAACGACCACCCCGCCGGCGAGGCCCCCGCCCACGAACTGCCCGCCATCCCGCGCCAGCCCGAGCCAGCCCAGGAAGCTCACGCGCCCGTCGCGGCGGCTCCGCAGGCCCAGGTCGAGGCCCCCGCAGCAACAGCCCCGATCGCCGCCGATCCTGCAGCGCCCGTCGCGCCGACGCCCCCGGCCCCGATGGTCTTCAAGCCCTACGTCGGCCCCTCGCCCATCGCCCAGAGTCCGCCCCCGCGGCGGATCCAGCCCGGCACCGAGCTCAAGTTGCCCTCGCAGGCGACCCGCATGGTGCCCCACCCCCCTGCGCCGCCCGCCCCGCTGCCAATCGCCCCCCCGGCCGCCCCGCTCGTCCCCTTGGCCCCCGCCGCCGAGCGCGCGGCCCCCGCGCCGATGAACGTGCCCAGCCGCCCGCGCGTCGTCGCGCCCGCCGGCCCCCAACTCGTCCTGAAGACCGCCGTCAAGCTCTCGGGCCCCAAGGTCGTCCGCATCGAGGCCCCCGAGGTCATCGACAAGCCCCGGGCCCGTCGCGACGACGGCCCCTCCACCGGCCCCGGCCCCCGCGGGCCCTCCGCCGGTGGCGACGACGACGGCCGCCGTCCCTCTCGCGGCAACGTCCGCAACCGCACCGACCGCCCCCCCGCGGGCGCCGGCGCTGGCAGCGACGCCGCCCGCGGCGTCCCCGCACGCCGCCGAGGCGTCTCGGGCGACGAGAAGATGCACACCGGCATGTGGCGCGAGCAGGACCTCGCCGAACGCGAGGCACGCCTCTCCCGCGCCTCGGGCTTCCTCAAGCAGCGCCGCCAGCAGGCCCGAAAGCTCGGCCAGGGCCACGCAGAGCGTGCCCTCTCCGCCGCCGAGACCGGCGGCCTGGTCCGCATCGCCGAACCCTTCACCATCAAGGACCTCTCCGCCGCAACCGGCGTCAAGGCCGCCGACATCATCAAGAAGCTCTTCATGGGCGGCGTGATGGCCACGGTCAACTCCGGCATCGACTCGGCCAAGGCCCAGGAGATCATGATCGACTTCGACATCGAGCTCGAGGTCGTCCAGGCCCAGTCCGCCGAAGAAGCCGTCAGCCAGGAGTTCGGCAAGCGCGAGGCCGTCGACGTCCGCTCACGCGGGCCCATCGTCACCATCCTCGGCCACGTCGACCACGGCAAGACCTCCCTGCTCGACAAGATCCGCAACGCCAACGTCGCGGCGGGCGAGGCCGGCGGCATCACGCAGAAGGCCTCCGCCTTCCGCACCATGGTCACCGTCAACGGCGAAGAGAAGCCCATCGTCTTCATGGACACCCCGGGCCACGAGGCCTTCACCGCCATGCGGGCCCGCGGCGCCGCCATCACCGACATCGTCGTCCTGGTCGTCTCCGCCCCCGAAGGCGTCATGCCCCAGACCATCGAGTCCATCAACCACGCCAAGGCCGCCAAGGTCCCGATCGTCGTCGCGCTCAACAAGATCGACCGCCCCGACGCCACCGAGGCCCGCATCAACCAGACCCTCAGCCAACTCGCCTCCGCGGGCCTCAACCCGCAGGAATGGGGCGGCGAGACCGAGATCATCCGCACCTCCGCCACCAAGGGCATCGGCATCGACAAGCTCCTGGAAACCCTCGACCTCCAGGGCCAGGTCCTCGAGCTCAAGGCCGACTTCGACGGCCCCGCCCGCGGCACCGTCGTCGACGCCCGCATGCAAGAGGGCAAGGGCGCCGTCGCCGATGTCATCATCCAGGACGGCTCCTTGAAGATCGGCGACTTCATCGTCGTCGGCCGCGCCTTCGGTCGCGTCCGCGATATTGCCGACGACCGGGCCGAGCGCCACAAGGTCATCGGCCCCGCCACCGTCGCACGCATCTCCGGCTTCGACGAGGTGCCCGACGCCGGCGACAAGTTCTATATCGTCGACACCCTGGACAAGGCCCGCGAGGCCGCCGAGCAGCGCCGCATGCGCGTCCGCGAGCTCGAGCTCGCCAGGCCCAAGGTCACGCTCGATAGCCTCCTGAGCCAGATGAAGGACTCCGACCTCAAGGAGATTCTCATCGTCCTCAAGGCCGACGTCCAGGGCTCCGTCGACGTGCTCAAGAACGAGATCGAACGCGTCAAGACCGAAGAGGTCCGGGCCCGCGTCCTCCACGCCGCCGTCGGCGGCATCACCGAGAGCGACGTCCTCCTCGCCGACGCCTCCAAGGCCGTCATCATCGGCTTCAACGTCATCCCCTCGGGCAAGGCCCGCCAGCTCGCCGAGGCCAAGGGCGTCGAGATCCGCTCCTACCAGGTCATCTACGAGATCACCGACGACATCCGCAAGGCCGCCGAGGGCCTGCTGGCCCCCGAGACCAGGACCCAGATCCTGGGCCACGCCGACGTCCGGAAGGTCTTCCGCATCTCCAAGGTCGGCGCCGTCGCCGGCTGCTTCGTCACCGACGGCGTTATCGAACGCGACGCCCTCATCCGCGTCACCCGAAACGGCATCGTCGTCGAGAACGACCGCAAGCTCGAGCAGCTCAAGCG
>Ga0105048_10019662_pt1 | contig 10344 bp, 7 predicted proteins | sample MAT05_FD_78382 | JGI IMG/M metagenome (GOLD analysis project Ga0105048, IMG submission 78382) | Freshwater microbial communities from Lake Fryxell liftoff mats and glacier meltwater in Antarctica - MAT-05 | ecosystem: Environmental > Aquatic > Freshwater > Ice > Liftoff microbial mat | place...
ATCTTTGACATTGTCTCCTCAAGGCGATCCGCGAAGCCCTCTATTTCGGGTCGGCTCACCGACAGGCAGCGAAAGCGCCTCACGCCCTGCGCCAGCGTGTCGTCGGCCTCGTCGGGGACAGCCTTCGCCGCCAACCGGTTCCCCGTCCCCATCCCCCTGTGCAGATGAATCAGCCCTGCCTCCGCGGAGTGATGGCTGACAGTGCACGTTGCCTGAGCGCACTTCGCTCAAGTACGATCGGAGATCATCAAACTCCCATTGGGTCGGTGCCGCACCAGCTTGGCTTGTCTCATGACGGGCCTGATGGTGAGCGCGCAATCGGCCAGCAAACCACAGCTTTCTGTCCAGCAAAGGGCTCGCGATGAAGTGACCCTCAACTGGCTGGGACCGGCCACGGGATTTGTGCTCGAGCAAACCGAGGATCCCACGCTTTCCGGGCTGTGGGAACCCGTCCCGACACCGGTCATCGAAGAGGAAGGATTGATTACCGTCACGGTCAGCAGCGGAGTCACCTCGCGTTTTTTCCGACTGCGGAAGGATCTGTTCACCCGGGTCGAGGCCAGTTCCCCGGCGGATGGCGAGACCGGCGTCGCGGTGATCCGTGAAACCATCGTTCACTTCAGCGCCCCGCTCGCCAACGATTCTGTCATTCGGCCCGACAACTTCTATGCCGGCTTCGGCGGACGTCGTCTCCTTTCCCGATCGGAGTTGTCGGCCGATCGCCGTCAAGCGTCCTTGTTCTACCTGGAACCGCTTCCCGGCTCCACGCGGGTCCAAGCCGTCTTCGATGGGGCCGGATTGACCGATGAAGCCGGGCGTCCCCTGGACCCGGATGGCGACGGCGTTCAGGGCGGCCAAGCGTTGATTGCCTTCGATACTCTCAGTCTGACCGCACTCCCCGGCACGGCGGTGGTCGGGCGCGTCTTCGCCTCGGAGTTGGTCCCCGGATCCGACACCGGGACCAATGCTGTGAACCGTCCGCTCGCAGGGGTGATCATCACGGTGGACGGGCGCGAGCAGGACTTGCGGGCAACCACCGACGCCCAGGGCCGGTTCACCTTGTCCCCAGTGCCGCCGGGGCGGTTCTTCGTCAAGATCGATGGTCGTCTGGCCACGGGCAGTAGCTACCCGGACGGGGCCTACTATCCCTTCGTAGGCAAGGCCTGGGAATCCGTGGCCGGGCGGACCAACACGCTGGCGGGCGGCACGGGGGAGATCTTCCTGCCGTTGATCCAGGTTGGCACGCTGCAAACCACCAGCGCGACGCGCCCGACCACCATTACCTTTCCCGACGGTGTGGTGGCCGCCAACCCCGCGCTGGCGGGAGTCAGCCTCACCGTTCCCGCCAATGCCCTCTTCAGCGATGACGGGACGCGCGGCGGAATGGTGGGAATTGCGCCGGTGCCACCGGACCGTTTGCCCGGCCCCCTCCCGCAGGGCGCGTCCATTCCGCTCATCATCACGGTCCAGACCGACGGCGCGTTGAACTTCGACCGACCGGTTCCGATCTGCTTCCCGAACCTGGCGAATCCGATCACGGGAAAGGCGTGGCCGCCTGGCACCCGGGGGTCGTTGATATCCTTCAACCACCGGAAAGGAATCTGGGAAGCGGCTGGCGGCATGACTGTCGGCGCAGACGGCCGCTTGTTCTGCAGCGATCCGGGAGTGGGCATCCGCCAGCCGGGATGGCACGGCGTCCAGTGTCCCAAACCCGCCGATCCACCGCCGCCGCCGCCCCCGGACGATCCCTGCAAGCAGGATCCGGTACAGTTGAAGCAGTGCTTCGATGCCTGCCTGGAAACGGGAAGCAAATGTCACGAGATCGCAGTGGTGATCTACAAGCAGAACCTCGCGCTTTGCTCGGCGGTGCGCTCCTTGGGCCAGACCAAAAAGGCCAACGAATGTCTCAAGGCGGCAACCGCCAATCTGAAAGGTCGGGATAGCGCCTGTCTTGTTGAGGCCGGCCAATGCTCCAAGGCCTGCATCGCGTGCAGCGGCACGCCCATCCCGGGCGGCGCTGCCCCGCAGTCGGCTTCACCCCGAGGCCTCGCCGGACTTCACGGCTCAGACCCGGATCCCATCCAGATCCAGATCACCGCGCTCCTGATGACAATCCAGCGACTGGTCGAACCGTACCTGGATCCCGATTCGGAAATCCCCGTCGCCGTGACCGACCAGATTGACGTCCTGACCGCCCAGATCGACGCCCTGGCAGGGGGCGATGCCGTGCCCTACCTGATCAATCGAATGATTGAAGCCGAGCGTGCCAACGCCGCCGTCCTCGACGATCTGTCGCTGAACCGGGGCAATGCACCGGCTTATCCCGTCTGGTATGCGACGGAGATCGCGAGAACCAATGGACCCCTGACGCTGCGGGGCGAAACGGCACCCCGCGGGCAGTACCTCCTTTTCGTGCCCCCCGATGGCATTCTGGGCTCGGTGGCCTTCTACGCCCCGCGGACCCGCCACTACGGCGAAATTCTCCCCTTCTACCGTCCCGAGGCCCGCTATGGACTCCCCCGATTCAGCCTCGCTCCATTGGATCCCGATAGCCTGGACACGGATGGGGATACGCTGCCGGATGTCGCCGAGTTCGTCCTCGGAACCAACCCCACCCAGGCGGACACCGATGGCGACGGAATTTCGGACGCTGCGGAATTGGAGCAGGGAACCAATCCTCTCGATGGGCTGCCCACCGTGACCGGGATCATTGCCACGGCGCCAACTCCTGGTCCCACGGTGGACGTCTGCGCCTTGAACGATCTGGTGATCCTCGCGGCCCAGGACAAGGGCGTGTCGATCTTCAGCGCCGGCAAGGGCATGAATCCCATCCTCGTCGCCCAGGTGGATACCCCGGGAATCGCACAGCGGGTCGCCTGCTCGGGAGACTTCATCGCCGTGGCCGACGGCGCAGCCGGGCTGGCCATCATCGACGTCCGGGATCCCGCAGCCGCACGACGGGTGCATCAACTGGATGTCGGTGGCGCCGCGCAGGCCGTCGCCACGGCGGGCGATCTGGGTTTCGTGGGACTCGACTCCGGCCAACTGGTCATGGTGGATCTGGGAACCGGCACCATCCTCGAATCGATCCCGGCCGGCGGGGCCATCCACGACCTGGGTCTCGAAGGAGACGTTCTGTTCGTACTGCTTGAATCGCAGTTGCGCACCTACCGATTCGCCGATGGCACGCTTCAGTTCCTCGGCAACTCTGATCCCCCCGGTTTCATCCCCGATGGGATCTCGCGGTTGCGCCGCCTGTTCGTCGGGGGCGGGTACGCCTACGTCACCAGCTATCCCGGCTACGACACCTACGACGTACGGGATCCATCGGCCCTGAACCATGTCGGGCACGCCGTCAATCTGGGGCCCAATTCCTTCAAGCAGATCGTCCTCAATGGATCCGGCCTCGGAGTGGCCGTCGTGGGCGTCAATCCACGCCCCGACGGAACGCACGACGTATCGCTCTATGATGTGTCCAACCCTGCGGCGACCACCATCCTGACGGTCCTGCCCACGCCTGGCCTGGCGAGGGCGGTTTCCCTCTACAACGGCCTGGCCTACGTGGCCGACGGCGAGGCCGGACTGCAAGTCGTCAACTACCTTCCCTACGACAGTCGGGGTACCCGTCCGACCATCGCGCTCTCGGCCAGCTTTACACTGGATGGAACGAACGGGGTGACAGAGGAAGGCCGACTGGTTCGCGTCACTGCCGGCGTCACTGACGATGTTCAGGTGCGGAACGTGGAGTTCTACGTGGACGGGGTGAAAGTCCAGACCGACGGCACCTTTCCGTTCGAATACCGCTTCATCGCCCCCACCCGCAGCCCGACGAAATCAACTTTCACCCTGCGTGCCTGCGCCTCGGACACAGGGGGCAACACCGCCTGTAGCACAACCTACACTCTGACCTTGGTGCCGGACAACCGGCCGCTCTTCGCCCGGACAAGCTTTCCTGGGCCAAGGTCGATTTCCACCGCCGCTTCCGCCGTGTCCGTGGCATTCAACAAGCCAATCGACGTGGCCACGCTCAGAGCGGCGACATTCACGCTGACCTTCGCCGGGGGGGACAACCGACTCGATAGCGACGATGACGTCCAGGTCGGCGGCGGGGTGTTCGCCTGGCGTGATTCCTTCAATCTGGCCGTGCTGTCCTTTCCCGGCGCGCTTCCAGCCGGATGGTATCGCGGGAGCGTCACCACGGGCGTCCAGGATCTGGCAGGCAATCCGTTGCGGACTCCGTTTGTCTGGACCTTCTGGGTCCTGCCCGCAGGTGCGGATGCAGACGACGACGACGACGGCCTGCCTGCCACCGAGGAGGTCCCCCGGGGCCTCAACCCGTTTTACGCCGACACCGATGGCGACGGTTGGACCGATGGAGTGGAAGTGGCGGACGGCACCGACCCGTTGCGGCCGGACCTGACGCCACGCAGTTCGGTGATGGGACTGCCGCTGGTTGAGCTGCTCATTCCTGAAACGGAAGCGGCGTCCGGGACACGGGGCATCACGATCGGTCAGCCGCCCATTGAGATCGGGTTCTTCGACCCGGACCAGTCGGACCCCAGCACCGGAACGACGATTGGCCGTCCGAACCTGGAAATCCATCTGCCCGTGCTCGACGAAATCGACGGCTTCCGAACCGGCATCACGCTGGGTGTGCCCCCCATTTCCCTCCGATTCGCTCCCTGAGCCATGAACCCCAACCGATTGCCTGAACGCCCGCTGCCGAAACTCCCGATGAAAAACACCTACCCCGCGGCGCTCGCGGCCATGGCCACTCTGCTCTGCATGGTTGTCGTCTCCGCGGCACCCTTCGATTCCGGCAGCACCGGAGCGTATGGACCGATCAACGTCACGAGCAACACCACGCTCGAGATGCCGGCCGACGGCATCTTCCACTGCACCACCATCCACGTGCCGGCGGGGCTCAGCCTTCGCTTTGCCCCGAATCCCCTGAACACTCCCGTGTACCTGCTGGCCACGGGAGCCGTCACCATCGTCGGCACCCTCGACGTGTCCGGTGCGATCAATTCCGGTGGAGCCCCTGGCCGGGGCGGCCCCGGCGGATTCGATGGCGGCTACGGCGGATTCGGCCTGGGCGACACCTCCAAAGGCGGAGACGGCCAGGGACCTGGGGGCGGGCGGAACCTCGCCCGCTGGTATGGAGCGGCGTATACGGCGGCCGCCGGCTTCAACACCAACAAATACGGCAATTCCCTCTGTATCCCCCTGATCGGGGGCTCGGGAGGCTCCGGAGGGGACGGAAATCCGGGCCCAGGCGGAGGAGGAGGGGGCGGTGCCATCCTCGTGGCGGCCAATGTCTCCATCACCGTCGGGGGGCGCATCCTGGCCAACAGCGCCAATGGTTTTGGAGGCGGGAGCGGTGGCACCGTTCGGTTGGTCTCGCCGCTCGTCACCGGAATCGGCTCCATCCAGGCGAATCCCGGCGGCGGTTACTCCGGGGAAGTCAGTAGCCCGGGACGTATCCGCGTCGATTGCGAGGATCGTCAGGCGTTCCGCACCCTCAATCTTCAGGGATTTTCCACCCGCGGTGCCCAACTGTTCGCCTTCCCTTCCGCTCCGCTCCCCCGCCTCGACATCGTCGAAGCCGCGGGCCAGTCGATCCCCTTCGGCACGGGCTCAAGTGTTCAGATCGAATTGCCGGCCGGCTCTGCCACCACCCGGACGGTGCGGGTGCAGGCGCGCCATTTCATCGGAACGGTCCCGATCACCGTCGTCGTCATCCCCGAGAACAGCCCGTCCACGCGCTACGACGCACAGATTGACATGGCCTCAGGCAACCCTGCGGAAGTGACGGTGGAAGTCTTGATTCCTCGGAGCTCGATCAGCCGGATCCAAACCTGGACCCGGTGAGCCCGGACGCGTTCCTCCTTGCCGCGATCACTTTGCCCTGCAAAGCTGTCGGCCAGAATGGATCCGCGCGAAGCCTTGGACGAGTTGGGCACCATCCGCCTGCTCATGGAGCGGTCGGCCCTGTACCGTCGCGCCCTGAGTCCCATCTGCCTCGCGATCGGAGTCCTCGGCACCGTCGCCGCGGCCATCCCCCAACTGGCCGTCATCAATGGAGCCAAGGGCTTCGCCGGATGGTGGCTGGGCACCGCCGCCCTCGCCCTGGCACTGGCCTTCACGATCGCCCGGCGCCAGGCGATGGGCGCAGCCGAAGCCTTCTGGTCCCCGCCCACCCGCCGCGTGACGGAGGCCGTCCTTCCCCCGCTCGCCGCCGGTGCCCTGCTCGCCGTCCCGTTTCTGCTCGGTGAAGATTGGGCACTCCGCGTGACCTGGCTACTGCCCGCCCTGTGGATGATCCTCTATGGGTGCGCCCTGCACGCCGCCGGATTCTTCATGCGCCGTGGCATCCGCCTTTTCGGGTGGACTTATATCCTGGGCGGAAGCGGCCTGCTGCTCTGGTGGACCTGCCCGCTGAACCAGTTCCCTCCGGTCGCCCATTCCCATCTGGCCATGGGCCTCGGTTTCGGCGGCGGTCACCTCGCCTACGGGCTCTACCTGCACTTCACGGAAAAGGACGCCTGATCGTGAATCCCGAGCCTTTCCTCCAACTCGACCGGGTCATCCACGAAAAGGTCCGACTGGCCATCATGTCGATGCTCGCCGCCAGTCCCGACCTGTCGTTCACCGAGTTGCGGGAGACGCTCCACCTGACCGACGGCAATCTCACGTCCCACCTCCGCACCTTGCAGGAATCCGGTTACCTGGCCGTCACCAAAGCCTATCAGGATTCCCGCCCACTCACCACCTGCTCGCTGACGCCCAGCGGCCGCAAGGCGTTCGCCGACCACCTCGGACGCCTCGAAGAAATCGTCCGTCAGGCCCGCCTGATTCCTTGAGCGTTTCCGACGCGGAAATCCTTTGAACGTTCTGCCCCTACCCATGTCCGCTTACTTTGTGTTGCAAAGCATACCATGAAACTCCATCGCGCATCCCATCTTGGCTGGTGCTTTGGCGTCCGTGATGCCGTCCGGGACGCCCAACTCGCCGCCACCTCCGGCCCCGTCACCATCCTGGGTGAACTCGTCCACAACCCTGCCGTCATCGAGGACCTGCGCCAGCGGGGAATCCTCACCCGTCACGATCCGGCGGACCTGACCACCCAGCGGGTGCTCATCACCGCCCACGGGGCCTCTCGCCAGAGGATACGGGCCCTTCGCGAACTCGGCCTGGAGGTCACCGAAACCACCTGTCCCCTGGTGCACAAGGCCCACGCCGCCCTGGACAGCCTCGTCCGGCGGGGATGCCACCCGGTGATCATCGGCCAACGCCACCACGTCGAGGTCCGTGGCCTCGCCGAGGACCATCCGGAATGCGACATCGTCCTGACCGAGATCGAGATCGACGCGCTGACGCCCCGACCCGTCTTCGGCGTCGTCAGCCAGACGACCCAGCCCATCGCACGGGTCCGCGAACTGCTGCAGCATCTCAAGACCCGGTTTCCCCAGTCGGAAGTTCACTTCCGCGACACCGTTTGCCAGCCTACCAAGGATCGCCAGCAGGCCGCCGAGGATCTGGCGGCCGCCTGCACGGTGGTGGTGGTGGTGGGCGGTCGGCACAGCAACAACACGCGGCAACTGGCCGCGACCTGCGGACGCTTCTGCGCCCGGGTGCATCACGTGGAGGCCGCCGGAGAAATCAGCCCCGACTGGTTCAATGCCGAGGATCGGGTGGGACTGACCGCCGGCACTTCGACCCCCGACGACGCCATTGAAGCGGTCGAAGCCCGGTTGCGGGAGATTGCGGCGGCGCATCCGATCGGACGGCCCGCCCATTCGAGCGCCTCCTGAGAGCCGGGGCTTCGTGCGCTCTGGGGGGGACGCGTTCCACGAGTCCCCTTTTCCGCCGTCACGGACTCGCGGAGCTCGCCCCTCGGTGATCCGTCCCGACAAACCGGTTGCTGCCGGGGGGACTCGACCATATCGTCCGCACACGTATGAATTCGGCGCCCCCCTCTTCCAGTAATACCTGGCTGATCCTGACCTTCCTGACCGTCTTCTCCTGGGGTGTCTATGGCATCCTCCTGCACAAGGGCCAGACCCTGATGCAGCCCGTTGGCGGGGCTGCCATCCCGGCCGCCATCCTCCGCTACAAGGCCTTCCTCTTTGTCGGAGTCGCCTACTTTCTCGTCGCCGTCCTGGCTCCGCTCTTTCTGCTGATGTCCAAGGGACAGGCTTTCACCGGATACACCCCGAATGGAGCCATCTGGTCCCTGATCGCCGGCATCGCAGGTGCCATTGGAGCCTTCGGCGTCCTGCTCGCCTTCGCCGAGGGCGGCAAGCCCCCCGCGGTGATGTCGATCGTCTTCGCCGGTGCCCCGCTGGTGAACGCCCTCATCGGGACAATCCTGCATCCCCCTGCCAAGGGTTGGGCCTCGGTGAAGCCGCAGTTCTGGATTGGAATCCTCCTGGCCGTCACTGGAGGATTCCTGGTCGCGCGGTTCAATCCTGGCAGTCCGGGACCGGCAACCAAGCCGACGGCGGGATCAGCGCCCACCGCCGCGACGCCCAGCCACTCCTGAATCGTGGCCCTGGGAACCGCTGTTGCCCGCGATGCATCCGCCCTGGCGGCGTTGCGCGGGCTTGTGGTCGAGTTGCGCGATCGCAACCCGTTTTACACTCAGAAACTTCGTGGGATTGATCGTCCACCGCTGCCGTCGTCCCTGACCGATTTCGCCACCCGCTTTCCCTTCACCACCAAAGCGGAACTGGTGCAGGACCAAGGAGCCTACCCTCCCTACGGCACGGCCCGTTCGGAACCGGTGGAACGATTCACCCGCTGTCACCAGACCAGCGGCACCACGGGTGCCCCGCTCCGCTGGCTCGACACGCCGGAGTCGTGGTCGGCGATGACGGAAGACTGGGTGGAAGTGTTCCGGCAGGCGGGATTGCACTCCACCGACCGGGCTCTGTTCGCCTTCAGCTTCGGCCCGTTTCTTGGTTTCTGGCTGGCCTTCGAGGCGGCCTTGCGGATGGGAGCCATGTGCATTCCTGGCGGCGGCATGGGCAGCGCCCTGCGCGCCCGGGTCCTGCTGGAGAACCAGTGCACCGTGCTGTGCTGCACCCCGACCTACGCCCTGCATCTGGCCGAGGTTCTCCGGGCGGAGAACCTGGACCCGGCGGCGAGTCGGGTGCGCTTGCTCGTGGTTGCAGGTGAACCCGGCGGCAGCCTGCCTGCCACGCGGACCCGACTCGCCGAGGCCTGGCCCGGAGCGCGCATCTTCGACCATCACGGCATGACCGAGGTGGGCCCCGTCACCCACGAGGATCGCCATCACCCCGGCAACCTGGTCGTTCTGGAACGAAGCTTCTACGCGGAGGTCATCGACCCCGACACCCTGATGCCCCGGCCCGAGGGCGAGACTGGGGAACTGGTCCTGACGACGCTGCGACGCCGGGCCTGTCCCCTGTTGAGATACCGGACCGGTGACCTGGTGCGCGCCGTCCGCACTGCCTCCGGGCTGACGTTCGCGGGGGGGATCCTCGGACGGGTGGACGACATGGTCGTGGTCCGTGGCGTGAACGTGTACCCCTCGGCCATTGAACAAATCATCCGACAGTTCCCGGATGTGGGCGAATTCCGGGTGACCCTCGATCAACTCTCCGCGCTGCCGGAGCTTTCGGTCGAGGTCGAAGCCGGGCCTCCGACGGCCACCGCCGTGGCGGAGCGCCTCCAGGCCGCGCTGGCCCTGAGGATTCCGGTGGAAGCGGTCCCGGAAGGCTCCCTGCCGCGATTCGAACTCAAGGCGCGCCGATGGCGCCGAATCCGTTAGCCATGACCCCTGCCTCCCCAAAAAAACCGGGCGGGAACCGCTCCGCGGGAACCCGCAATCGCACTTCCCGAAAAAACCCCTTTCCCCAGAAAGCATCCGACCTCACATTCGCCTGTCTTTTTCTATGGACGTAAGACTTCCGAACATCGGCGATGGAGCCGAGGGCTCCGTGGTCAGTATTGTCGTCAAGCCCGGCGACACCATCACAGCAGGCCAGACGATCATCGAGGTGGAGACCGGCAAAGCCGTTGCAGGCGTGCCGTCTCCCACCGCGGGGGTCGTGGGCGAGATCAAGGTCACCCAGGGCCAAAAGGTCACCCAGGGAACCGTGATCCTGACCCTCACCGGTGCCACGGGGGCCCCGGAGGCCGCTGCTCCCACCGCCAAGCCGGCCGCCGCAGCCCCGACCCGGCGGGCCGCCGCGCCCATCGGCGACGACGACGAGGACGATCTGCCGTCGTGGCGCGACTCCGGCCGCGTCGAGGCGATCGACGCGCAGCCCTCTGGCCCGGTGATGCCGATGCCGTTCACGCCGCGCGCGATTGGCG
>Ga0105048_10019664_pt1 | contig 10343 bp, 11 predicted proteins | sample MAT05_FD_78382 | JGI IMG/M metagenome (GOLD analysis project Ga0105048, IMG submission 78382) | Freshwater microbial communities from Lake Fryxell liftoff mats and glacier meltwater in Antarctica - MAT-05 | ecosystem: Environmental > Aquatic > Freshwater > Ice > Liftoff microbial mat | place...
CAACAGCGGTCCGTTCACCATCGATGGCAAAGCCTACAACCAGATCATGCCAGGTCAGGAAACCGCGCTAACCGACCAGAAAGTTGCAGCGATTATGACTTATGTCCGCGCCAGCTTTGGCAACAATTCCGGCCCCGTGACCCCCGAAGTCGTCGCGGCGGCGCGGAAGAAATATGCCGATCGCAAAACGCCTTGGACGCAGGCCGAACTGGACGCGTGGAAAGATGACGCTCCTGCGGAAGCCGCCAAGTGAACTCACCATTGTCTTTCCAAACCAACCCAGCCCTATGATTCAAAAAACGATCTTCGCTTTTAGCACATTCCTCACGCTCGCCACTTTTGCCCATGCACAGGACGCCGCCGCGGACCAAATGGCGGAAGGCAAAAAGAATTACATGATGATATGTGTCGCCTGTCACCAGCCGACCGGGATGGGCCTGCCTTCGGTGTTTCCGCCGATCACTAAATCGCCTTACGTGAACGGCTCAGCCGAGCGCTTCGCCTCGATTATCCTCAAGGGCAACGCCGGTCCGTTCACCATTGATGGCAAGCCCTACAATCAGATCATGCCAGGCCAGGAGGCCATGCTGACCGACGAAAAGATCGCCTCGATTATGACCTTCGTTCGGGCAAATTTTGGGAACACCAGCGGCCCGGTCACCGCCGAGGTCGTCGCCGCTGCGCGCAAGAAATACGCCGATCGCAAGACGCCGTGGACCCAGGCTGACCTCGACGCTTGGAAAGACGAAGCGCCCGCCAAGTGATTCCGGGCTTTCCTGTGTCCGCCCAGCGCGACGAAACGTAAATGTTCACTGATCCGCGACTGCGAAACCTCGCCCGTCCGCTATTCTTTCCGAAACCAAGACCTTCCTGAATCATGTCCACCGCCGCCACCACGCACGCGCCCGACGATCACGCGCACGCCCACGACGATCACCACTACGACCCCGGTTTTTGGCGGAAGTGGGTTTTCTCGACCGATCACAAGATGATCGGCATTCAGTACGGCACGACCGGGCTGGCGTTTCTGATGTTCGGTTTCATGCTGATGATGGTCATGCGCTGGCAGCTCGCGCATCCGGGTGAAGCGGTTCCGGTAATCGGTGGGATGCTTCAGGCGATCTTTGGATCAAGCGCTTTTCAGGCGGATGCCAATGGCATTCGCGGCGTGCTCACGGCCGACGGCTACAATTCTTTCGGTGCGATGCACGGCACGATCATGGTGTTCTTTGGTATCGTCCCGGTTGCCTTTGCCGCGTTCGGTAATTTCGTCGTGCCCCTCCAGATCGGTGCGATCGACATGACCTTTCCGAAGATCAACATGGCGAGCTTCTGGTGTTTCTTCATCAGTTGTATCTTTATGGTCGTTTCGTTCTTCGTGCCGGGCGGCGCGGCCAAGTCGGGATGGACCTCCTACCCGCCACTCTCCGGCATCGCGGATCTCGGCCCGCTCAACCACGTTTTCATGAACGGCCAGACCCTCTGGGTCACGGGCATGGTTTTCAATATCACCGCCTCGCTCCTCGGCTCGGTGAATTTCATCGCCACGATCATCCAGCTCCGCGCGCCCGGCATGACGTGGATGCGGCTGCCGTTCTTTGTCTGGGCGCAGTTCGTCACCGCGTTCCTGCTGCTCCTCGCCTTTCCGCCGCTCGAGGCCGCTGGAGTGATGCAACTCATGGATCGCGCGTTTGGCACCAGCTTCTTCATGCCGACCGGCCTGATTGTGAATGGCGCGATCACGCAATGGTCCGGCGGCGGCAGCCCGATTTTGTGGCAGCACCTTTTCTGGTTCCTCGCGCATCCGGAGGTCTATGTGCTAATCCTGCCCGGCATCGGCATGGTCGCGGAAATCATCGCCTGCAACACGCGCAAGCCGCTCTACGGCTACAAGGCGATGGTCGGCGCGATCTTCGTCCTCGGCTTCCTCTCGTTCATCGTCTGGGCGCACCACATGTACATGACCGGCATGGGTGCGAAGGTGGCTGGCTTTTTCCAAGTGACGACAATCATGATCTCTGTGCCGTCGGTGATTCTGGTCACGGCGCTGATGCTCTCGCTCTGGGGCGGCTCGATCCGGTTTACCGTGCCCATGTTATTCGCCACGGCGTTTCTGCCAATGTTCGGCATCGGCGGGCTGACGGGCATCCCGCTGGCCTTCAATGCCGTCGATCTCTATCTCCACGATACCTATTACATCATCGGCCACTTCCATTACGTGGTCGCGCCCGGGACGATCTTCGCAATCTTTGCGGGCGTCTATCATTGGTACCCCAAAGCGACGGGCCGCATGCTCAATGAGTTTCTCGGGAAGATGCATTTCTGGCTCTCGTTGATTTTCATCAACGGCATCTTTTTCCCCATGTTCCTGCAAGGCATGGCGGGCGTGCACCGCCGTTGGTACGACGGCGGCGCGACTTACGAGCAACTCATCACGCCGGTCATTCACTGGAACAATTTCATGTCCGTTTCCGCCTTCCTTTTGGGGCTGGCGCAAATTCCGTTCATCATCAATTTCTGCGCGAGCATTTGGATGGGACGCAAGGCGAGCGACAATCCGTGGGACGCGACGACCGTCGAATGGGACACGCCCACGCCGCCGCCGCACGGTAATTTCATCAAGGAGATCAGCGTTTATCGCGGACCCTACGAATATAGCGTGCCCGGCGCGGACAAGGATTTCACGCCGCAGACCGAAGCTCCCCGATCCGACCGGCCGCCGAGTGTCGGCGTCGCGGGACCGATCGCCACCCACGCTCACTGAGCCGTCACCGCTTTCCCTGCTGCCATGCAAATCCCGCACGAAGTCACCGCCCGTCCCGACACCGGGCTCTACAACGCCAAGCTCGGCATCTGGCTCTTTCTCGCCTCGGAAGTCATGCTTTTCGGCGGCCTGTTCTCTGCCTATATCTTCCTGCGCATGGGTGCGCCGGACGGCTACTGGCCGCACGGCCTGCTGAACGTGCCCGTCGGCGCGATGAATACCGCGGTCCTCATCGCGTCATCCGTGACCGTGGTGCTCGCGTGGGCTTCGCTGAAGATGCGGAAGTTTTCGCAATACAAGCTCTGGATGGGCATCTCGATCCTTTGCGGCGCGCTCTTCCTCTTCGTCAAACTGGCCTACGAGTGGCCGCAGAAATTCGACCATTTCGGCGCCTTCATCAAACCGGAAGCCCTGGCGAAGTATGAGCCCTTGCTCGGCAACAAGCGGATCGAGGAGGAGAACAAAAAGGGCGGGGCCAAGATTGATCCGCGCGTCGAGATTTCGGGGCACTTGCACGAGGTGGTGATCGACGCGAGCGCAGCGGACAAGGAGCGCTTGGATGCGTTTCTGAAAAAGCATCACCTCGAAGCAAAGCCGGACGCGCATCATCCAAATCTGCTGGCGGTCGAGGGCAAGCATTTGACGCCTGGAGTGGTGGAAGACCTCGCCAGGCTTCCCGATGGGACTCTCAAAGCGCCCGGAATCAAGCTCAAGACTTTCGTCCTCGCCCTTGATCCGGTGAACGCCGATCCGACGAACCCGGAAAGCGACAAGCCGCATTTCTGGTATAAAGGGGCGACGGAAAAGCACGGCGAAATCCAAGTCGAGGATGTGGAGTCGTGGAGCGCCTTTGCTCCAAAGCACAGCCCGTACTTCGCGGTCTATTTCACCATCACCGGCCTGCATGGCCTGCACGTCCTCGCGGGTGTGCTCATCATGCTCTACTTCTGGCTGCCCATCGAAGGCGGCGCGAACATGTTTAAACGCAACCCCGAGCATCTCGCCAACCGCGTCGAAGTGGTCGGCCTGTTCTGGCACTTCGTCGATCTCGTTTGGATCTTCGTCTTCCCGATCTTCTACCTCCTCTAATCCCGCACATGACCGACTCCCACGATCACGGAAAATCCGCGGCCCCCGCCGTGCCCCACGCAACTGCCGCGGCCGCCGACCACGGACACGACGCGCACCACGACATGCACCTCGGCCTTTACCTTGGGGTCGGCGCTTTCCTCCTCGTCGCCACTGCCGTTACAGTCTGGCTTGCGTATGTGGATTTCGGAAGCCGAGCCGCAAACATCACCGTCGCGATGATCGTCGCCTCCATCAAAGTCGGGTTTGTCGCTGCGATCTTCATGCACTTGAAAGGAGAGAAATGGATGATCTGGAAGATCCTCCTCTTCACGATTTTCTTCGTCATCGGGCTTTTCATGCTCACCTACCTGCACTGGGCAGATCCGATCTTCGGCACCACCCATTCGCACCACTAAATGTCGCTGAAAGCCTTCCATATCTTTTTCATCGTCGTGGCGATGCTTCTCGCCGCCGGATGTGCCGCGTGGGGTTTTGCGAACGGGATGGCCGCGGGGTTCAGCCTGACCTGCGCGGGGCTCGCCGGGGCGTTGCTGATTTATGGGATCTATTTTGTGAAAAAATCGCGCAAGCTAATCCTATGACGGGCTCCGTCTGGTCCCGCTTTCTCACCCTCCTGCTCGCCGCCGTGCTCGTGCAGTTACCCTCCACCGCCGCCGCTTGCACCGCGTGCATGGGCGATGCCAATTCCAAGTCCGCCGGCGCGATCAACGCCGCGATCTTTCTTCTGCTCGGTTTCATCTTCACAGTCCTCGGCTTGCTCGTCGCGTTTGGCCTTTCGCTGATGCGGCGCGCCGCCGCCCTGCCGCCGCCCCACACCGAATTCCCGCATCACGACTCCGATTCTGGAGCGCACTCCTAACCCTATGTTCAGCATCAACAAAGCCCTCGGGCTTTTGCCCAACGCCTCCGAGCATGGTCGCGCCGTCGATCATCTGCTCGAAGCCTGTCACTGGTTCATGGCGATCCTGTTCGTCGGATGGATCACCTATTTCCTCTACACGATTTTCCGCTTTCATAAGTCCCGCAATCCGAAAGCCGACTACCATGGCGTGCAGAGCAAAGCTTCCGCGCATCTCGAGTTTAGCGTCGTGCTCATCGAGGCCGTCCTGCTGCTTGGCTTCGGACTCCCGCTGTGGGCCAAGCGCGTGGTCGAGTCGGAGTTTCCCGACAAAGCCGAAGCCGTGCGGGTCCGCGCCGTCGGCGAGCAGTTCGCCTGGAATTTTCATTACCCGGGCCCGGATGGAGCCTTCGGCAGGGTCCACACCAGCTTCCTCAACAGCTCGAATCCCCTCGGCCTCGATCCACGCGACCCCGCAGGCAGGGACGACATCGTTTCCAAAAACGAGATGCACCTCGTGAACAAGAAGCCCGCCGTGATCGACATCAGTTCGAAGGACGTGATTCACAGCTTTTCGCTCAAGCACATGCGCCAGTGCCAGGACGCCATTCCCGGCTCCGTCATTCCGATGTGGTTCCGGCCCATCGTCGCCGGGGAGTATGAAATCGTCTGCGCCCAGCTCTGCGGCGCCGGGCATTACGCCATGCGCTCGATCATGAAAGTCGAGTCGCAGGCGGAGTTCGACGCGTGGATGAAGGAGCAGGCCAGCCTGAAACCGGCCCCTGCGGCAGCCCCGCCCGCTGCCGAACCGGCCGCGTAATTCGCCGGCGCGCGGGCGTCGGCGGAGTCAGCCGCGCGGCGCGGCTGGGGCGCACGCGGTTCAGTCGGCCCCGCATTTTGAACGTCACCACCACCACCACCACCGCCTTCAACCCCGCGCTCGCGCTTTACGCGAAGTGCGTCGTGGCGGTAACCTTCGCGCTGCTTTTCATCGGCGGGCTGGTGACGTCGTATCATGCCGGGATGGCGGTCCCGGACTGGCCGCTCAGCTTTGGCTCGCTCAATCCCGAGGGCTGGTGGGGAAACTTTCCCGTGCGCCTCGAACACGGGCATCGTCTGTTCGCCACGGGTGTGGGCCTCCTGATCATGATTCTTTGCGCGTGGATTTTTGCTTCACGATCCACCTCGCGGGCGGTGCGCTGGCTCGTCGTCCTCGCGTTTGTCGGAGTGGTTTTGCAGGGCACGTTTGGCGGGCTGAGAGTCACGCTGGAAACCGCGGGAAATTTGGGTGCGGCAATGACGCTGCGCATCGTTCACGGCTGCACCGCCCAGATCGAACTCTGCCTGCTCGCGGTCATCGCCACGCTGCTTTCGCGGGACTGGATCGAGAGTTCGTGGAAGATCCCCGGTCAGAGCCTGGCGTCCGTGCGTCGTCTCGCGTGGATTGTCGTCGCCGCCCTTTTCTGCCAGCTCGTGCTCGGCGCGACGATGCGCCATCTCGGGGCCGGTCTAGCGATCCCGACTTTTCCCGAGGCGAATGCCGACGGCGGATGGATGCCGACGGTGCATAACAAATTCGTGGACATCAATTTCTCCCACACCCGCCTCGGCGCGATCGTGGTGACGCTGCTCATTCTCGCGCTCGTCGCCCTCGTCCTCCGTCGCGCCAGGGGCGAGGCACGGCTGACGAGCCCGGCCACGGGTCTGCTCGGCCTCGTGCTCGTGCAGCTTTCGCTCGGGATCGCCGTGATCATCCACGTCAAGCCCGTCACGCTGACGACGATCCACGTCATCAACGGCGCGGCCATCCTCGCGCTCAGCGTGCTCCTTGCAGTGCGCGCCAGCCGCTTTGCCAAAGAGTCCGCGCCATCCACAGCGCAGACGCCACCGCCGGAGGTTCGCGCGTGAACGGCGCCGCGCCCGAGGCCGCCGTCGCGCTCGAAACCCCGCGCGATCTCGCCGAGCCCGGCCTGCTCACCGACCTGATGACGCTGACCAAAGCGCGCCTCAGCCTGCTCGTCATCATCACCACCTTCGTCGGCTTTTGCATGGCGTCGGACGCCGCGCCCGACTGGCTGCGGCTTTTCCACGCCGTCGCCGGCACCACGCTCGCCGCCGCCGCCGCCGCGGTTCTCAACCAGCGGATCGAGACGAATGTCGATCGTCTCATGGAGCGCACCCGCAATCGACCGCTCCCCGCCGGGCGGATGAAACCCGCCACCGCGCTCGTCTTCGGCATCGCGCTGGGCGTCGCCGGCACCGCGTGGCTCTGGCTCACGACGAACGCTCTCGCCGCGTCGCTCGCCGCCGCCACGATCCTCATCTACATCGCCTTCTACACGCCGCTGAAACGCCGCACCTCGCTCTGCACCATCGTCGGCGCAGTCGCGGGGGCGATCCCGCCGGTCATCGGCTGGACGGCGGTCCAGCCATCATTCGGTATCGGCGCGTGGGTGCTTTTCGGCATCCTCTTCACCTGGCAAATGCCGCACTTTCTCGCCATCGCGTGGATGTATCGCGACGAGTATGCGCAGGCCGGTTTCGTCATGATCCGCCGCGACGATCCCACCGGCTCCGTGACCGCCATGCAAAGCCTGCTCTACACGCTCGCGCTCCTGGTCATCACCGCGATCCCGTTTTTCGCCGGGCTGAACAACAGCATCTACCTCGTCTTCGCGCTCCTCCTCGACAGCGTCATGCTCGTCTGCGCCCTGCGCTTTCTCTTCGAGCGCACGCGCCCGCCGGCGCGCATGCTCTTCTTCGCCTCGATCTTCTACCTCCCGCTGATCCTCGGCCTGATGATTTTTACGAAAAGTTGAGAGTTGCGCAGAAGTTGACAGTTGAAAGACGCCGCCCGCATGCCTTGTCCAATGGACTGTGAATTAAGTGCATTAGCCCGCGCGCCGGAGCGCGCGGAGCGGACGCGCGGGAGCGCTTGCCTCCGGGGCGTCGGAGCCAAGCGCTCCTGCGCGCCGAGTGCGCGCTCCCGCAGAGTGCGCAGACTTATTTCACAGTTTCTGACAACTCGCCTGCTTATCGCCGCCCTGTGCGCCGCGGTGTTTGTGGGATGTAAAAAGGACGAGGCCGCATTTGAGGTCCTCCCGGCTCCGACCAGGCCTGCGGTGCTGCCAAAGCATTGGCCAGCCCCCGATTTCGCGCTCACTGAGCGCAGCGGCCAGACCGTGAAGCTCGCGGACCTCGCGGGCAAAGTGTGGGTCGCGGACTTCTTCTACACCACCTGCCCAGGGCCGTGCCCGATGATGAGCAGCCGCCTGAGCGACGTGCAGAAAGAACTCGGCTCCGAGTCGGATCTCCGCCTCGTTTCCATCTCCATCGACCCGGAAAAGGACACCCCCGATGTGCTCAAGCTCTACGCAGAAAAATTCAAAGCCACCGACCGCTGGTTCTTCCTGACCGGCCCGAAAGCAGACATTTACGCCCTTGCGCGCGATGGCTTCAAACTCCCGATCGCCGAGCCCGCCAGCCCCGGCGAGCAGATCATCCACAGCACCCGCCTGATCCTTCTCGATCGGTCCGGCATCGTCCGCGGGTTCTACGAAGCCACCGGGGAAACGGGCGTTCTTGATCTCGTCCGCGACATCCGCAAACTGCTCGGGGAAAAGCCATGACCGTCACCGACCTTCCGCTCTGCAATGCCAGCCTCAATGCGCTGAGCACGCTCTTCATCATCGCGGGCATCGCCTTCATCAAAAACGACATGAAACAGGCGCACATCCTCGCGATGGTCAGCGCACTCATCACTTCCACACTTTTCCTCGCCAGCTACGTCACTTATCACGTCCTGAAAGACGGCATGGTCACGAAGTTCACGCACCCCGGCTGGCCCAAAACCGTCTATTACTTCATCCTCGCGACTCATGTCCCCCTGGCCGCACTCACGCTGCCGCTGGTCATTTTCACCGTCATCCCCGCCTTTCAGGCCCGGTATGACAAACACCGCCGCCTGGCGAAAATCACCTTCCCCGTCTGGCTCTACGTCTCGGTCACCGGCGTCCTCGTCTATCTTATGCTCTACGTCTGGTTCCCGCCGGGAGCCGTTCAGCAGATGAGCGGGCCATGATGAACGAACCAGGCGCAGTGTTTTGAAAGCGCCTCTCCTCTTCCCACTCCTACCGCTGATCTTCGTCGCGCGCTTCACGCTCGCTGCCGAGCCCGCGCACGTCGCAGATGCAGCGGGCTACGTGAGAATCGTCCAACCGTTCATTCGGGATCACTGCGTGAAATGCCACGGGCCGGACAAGCAGAAGGGCGAACTGCGGCTCGATACGCTGCCGAACAATTTCCTCGATCCCGCCACGGTGGAGAAATGGTCGGAGGTCGTGAATACCGTGAACGCGCACGAGATGCCGCCGGAAAAAGAGCCCAAGCCCCATCCGCAAACCGCAGGAATTTTTGCCGACTGGATCACCGCCGAACTGGGGCGCGCTGAAGTAGCGAAACGCTCAACGCGCGTGATCCTGCGGCGAATGAATCGCGCGGAATATGACAACACCATCCGCGACCTCGCGGGGGTGAGCTTTTCGCCCGCGGAGAAGTTTCCCGAAGACCCGCCGGCGGGCGGCTTCGATAACATCGGCATGGCGCTGACGATCTCGCCTCTGCATGTGGAGTTGTATTACGCGGCGGCGAGGCAGGTGCTCGATCGCGCGCTCTTCGAGGGCGCGCAGCCGACGGTGTTAAAGTGGCGCTTCGAACCGGAAGATGATGGGCAGGGCGGTGACCGCACGCGGGTGAAGCGCGACGGGCAAAACATCCTGCTGAACAAAGGCGAGAACCCCGTCGAGAACGGCCTCACCGTGATCCATCACAATTCATGGAACAAGTCCGTCGGCTTCCGTGATTTCAAGCTGCCGGCCGAGGGCGAATACATCATCCGCTTTCGCGCGGCAGGGCGCGTGCCGAAGCGCGCCGGTGTCGTGGCGGCGGCTCAAGCAATTCTCGAAAAACGTCGCGACGACGAGGTCGCGAAAAATCCTACGCGCAAGGAGGGCGCGCAGCGTCAGCTCGAAAACGACCTAAAGCATTTCGAGACACATCGCATCTATGACTACGGCTCGCCGCGGGTGAAGCTCGTGCAGAATCTGGGCGGCACACCCCGCGTGCTGGCGGAGATGGATGTGGATGCGCCGGACTCCGCGCCGAAGGTCTATGAGGTGCGCGCGAATTTTTCCAAGCTCAGCGCGGGCCTGAGCTTCGAGTATGCCTACAGCGTCCCCAGCATGCTGGAGAATTTCTGGATGCAGGGCCGCGATGAATTCGCGCGGCCGGTGCTGCTCATCGACTGGATCGAACTCGAAGGCCCGATTCATCCGAGCTGGCCGCCGCCGAGCCACAAGCGCCTGCTCCCGGAGATCGCGGGGAAGAGTTTGGAGAAGGATGAAAAGGAATACGCGCGTGAGGTGCTGAGCCGGTTCATGACGCGCGCCTACCGCCGGCCGCCGACCGCGGACGAACTCGACCCGAAGCTCGCGCTTTTCGAAAAGGCTCGGGCCGAGAACGTGCCATTCCTCGAAGCGATCAAGCGCCCTCTGTCCGCCGTGCTCACGTCGCCGCACTTTCTCTACCTCGTGGAGCCCGAGGCTCCGGCGGCGCAGCTCCGCAAGCTCAACGGCTACGAACTCGCCTCGC
>Ga0105048_10019665_pt1 | contig 10343 bp, 7 predicted proteins | sample MAT05_FD_78382 | JGI IMG/M metagenome (GOLD analysis project Ga0105048, IMG submission 78382) | Freshwater microbial communities from Lake Fryxell liftoff mats and glacier meltwater in Antarctica - MAT-05 | ecosystem: Environmental > Aquatic > Freshwater > Ice > Liftoff microbial mat | place...
GCCCAAGGCGCCGAAGGTAGCCAAGGCCCCAAAGGAGCCCAAGGCCCCAAAGGAGCCCAAGGCCCCAAAGGAGCCCAAGGCGCCGTCGAAGCCCAAGGCCCCAAAGGAGCCCAAGGTCATCGCCGACGCTGAGTCGTCCGTGGTCGAGGTAGTCACCGATCAGCCCGAGGTCGCCGACGCACTGGCAGCCCCGAAGCCCCGCCGGACACGCCGTGCCGCGCAGCCAGACCGCGAGTCACCCCGCGACTGATCGTCGGCCACGGACGGTTTCGGCCGACATACCGGTCCACCCGACCGCCGAGCGACCGGGTCAGATGGCGGCGATGAGGCCAGCGATGGAGCGCCGAGTGGTGAGTGCCACGATGGGTCGCCACGCGCCAGGCAGGGTCTTGCGCAGTGAGGCCACCGTCGCCTCGCGCGTCGCGAGGTAGAGGCTCACCGCCTCCCGTGTCGCTGATGCCGATCTGGGCCCGCTGGACATCAGGAACGAACGCGCCATGGTCGCCGCGACGTCCGCATCGTTGAGCGCGCCAAGGTGGTCCTGGAGCACGACGACCTTGGCGATGACGCCCTCCACGCCCGGTGGCAGGACCTCCCGGAACGACTCCAGGGTGTAGCGCAGCCGCTTGGCATCGATGCGGATGGCGTGCAGCGCCACCACATCAGCCCAGCCGAGCACCGTCTCGTGCGCTCGCAGATGCTCATAGGCGGTCCAGATCCGACCACCCGCGGTGTGTCGCACGAGCACCGGCAGCCCGGGCTCGGGACGCAGCTCAGCCGCGCCGGGCGTCTCCACGAACTCCAGGTAGTCGCTCACGAAATCCTGGTAACGGCGCGAGTCCAGCAGCTCGATGAGCGCGGTGCGGGCCGTGTCGCGCTGCTCGGTGAGCTCGTAGCGTAGGGGCGCCATCGCGCCGACCGTGGGCTCCGCCAGCTCTGCGGTGTACGCGTCGAGGCCTTCCACGAGCACGTCCAGGTCGCGCACCGCGCCGAGGGATGCCGCCACGACCTTCAGCTCCCGGACGTAGCGCAGCTGCGTCCTGGGGCGATAGGCGCCGTCGAACACCCGCCACATGGAGCGCATCCGGCGGGTCGCGACGCGCATCTTGTGCAGTTGTTCGATGTCCTCGCCCAGGCGAGTGCCGGATTCCGCTGCGAGCATCCGCGCGAGGTGCATCCGGAGCACCTTGCGACCCGCTTCTGAGAGCGGATCATCGGCGGTCACGCCGGGCGCCTTGGGCACCCGCGGCAGCCGCCGTACCCGCTCCGCGGCCAGCTCCTGCTCCACGAGCAGCCGCGCCTGCAGCTCCTTGGACCCGGCCGCAGCAGACACCAGGCCGCTCGCCTCGAGTTCCACTGCGAGCCGCCGCAACAGCGACGCATCCCCCGCCGTCGATTCGATCTCCAGCTCCGAGAATGTCCCCACGACCACTCGACCGACGATCACCTCGACCTCGTCCAGCGACAGCTGGGCGGCGCCGTCCGATCCCTGGACTTCGCACACCGCACGGCGTTGTCGGATGGTGAACCTGGCCTTCAGCCGCGCATCGCCGCGCAACTCGTCCACCAATTCGCGGGCCGGGCTCGACGGCCAGGCATCGGGATCGAGACGCGCGGTCGCGGGCCCTTCCAGCTCGATGCGTCGGTGCAAGGCGTCCGGGGGCACATCCGAGCCGAGCTCGTCCAGGGACAGGGACTTCACGGTCAGCGTGACGTCTTCACCGTGGCGTCGCAATCGAGCCCCGAAGCCATGGCGCTGGAGGGCGCCGTGCTGCGTATCGAAGTACCGGTCCTCCACCAGCCGGAGCGTGGTCTCGCCCAGCACCACATCGGGCAGCGCCGCGGTCCATGGTCCGCTGAGATAGCCCCGGACGGACGCGATGTCAGTGACCCGGTACTTGAGCTCGACCTCGTGGGGGACGCCGTCCTCCGCCATCAGGTGGCGACCTGGGCCAGCGGCTCCGGCACGGTCCCTGCCAGCAGCATGAGGGTCTCGAAGGTGTCGAAGCCGGCGGGCTCCGCGGTCAGTGTCTCGACCCGCGTCCAGTCGCCCTCGCGGTCCAGTGACCACGCCCGCCGATCGTCCTGGAGCAGCGTCTGGAGGATGACCCGGAGGCGGTCCTGGAGGGCGGGCTCCGCCACCGGCACGAGGGCCTCGACCCGTCGGTCCAGATTGCGTTCCATCATGTCCGCCGAGCCGATGAGGAACTGTTCCCGCTCGCCCTGCCCGAAGCACAGGATGCGCGAATGCTCCAGGAACCGGCCGATGACCGAGCGCACGGCGATGGTCTCGCTGACCTTGGGCACGCCCGGCACGACCGAGCACATGCCGCGCACGATGAGGTCGATGGGTACCCCGGCCTGGCTGGCCGTGTACAGGGCACCGATGATGCCCGGGTCCACGATGGAGTTGACCTTGAGCACGATGCGCCCGTCGCCGTGCGTGCGCTGTCGCTCCGCTTCTTCCTCGATGAGAGCCAGGATGCCAGAGCGGAGGCTCACGGGCGCCACGAGAAGACGCCGGTAGGCCTCCTTGCGAGCGACACCGGTGAGCACGTTGAACAGGTCCGTGATGTCCGCCGTGAGCGACGAGTCATCGCTCAGCAGGCCCAGGTCCGTGTACACGCGAGCCGTTTTCGGGTTGTAGTTGCCGGTGCCGATGTGGACATACGAGCGCAGGCCGCGACCCTCTCGCCGGACGACGAGGGCCGCCTTGCAGTGCGTCTTCAGACCCACCATGCCATACGCGACGTGTGCCCCGGCACGCTCCAGCGCCCGCGCCCAGACGATGTTGGCGCGCTCGTCAAAGCGTGCCTTGAGCTCCACCATGGCGACCACCTGCTTGCCCCGCTCGGCGGCGTCGATGAGCGCCCGCACGATGGGTGAGTCGCCGCTGGTGCGATACAGCGTCATCTTGATGGACAGCACGTCCGGGTCCTCGGCAGCCTGCTCGATGAAGCGCTGCACCGAGCCGCTGAACGATTCGTAGGGATGGTGGACCAGCAGGTCGCCCGCGCGGATGGCTGCGAACATGTCCGGTTCCTCGTCATCGAGCGACCTGAGGCTGGCCGGCTGGAGCGGATGCCACGGCCGCGGCTGGAGCTCCGGAACGTCCAGGTCGGCGATGGTCGTCAGCTCCCGCAGGTCGAGCATGCCCGCGATCTCGTAGACGTCGGCGGCCTCCAGGCCAAGGCCCTTCTGGAGCAGCGCCCGCGTGGCCCAGGGCATCGACCGCTCGACCTCCAGCCGGACGACCTTGCCGAAGCGCCGACGGCTGAGCTCCTCCTCGATGGCCAGCAACAGGTCGTCCGCCTCGTCCTCCTCGATGGAGATGTCCGCGTTGCGGGTGACCCGGAACAGATGGTGGTCCAGGATCTCCATGCCCGGGAACAGGGTGTCCAGGTTGGCCGCGATGATCTGCTCGACGAGCACGAACGTCCGGACGCCCACCTCCCACAGGCGGGGCAGCACGGGCGGCACCTTGACACGCGCGAACCGATCCTCACCCTCGGCCGGGTCCCGGACCGTGACCGCCAACGACAGCGACAGGTCGCTGATGTACGGGAACCGGTGCGACGGGTCCACGGCCAGCGGCGTCAGGACCGGGAAGATCTCATCCAGGAATCGCTGCCGGAGCTCCAGCCGACGCTCCGGCCGTTCGGCGTAGGGCACGATGCGGACGCCCTCGTCCGCGAGCTGGTCCCGGATGCGCAGGTACGCCCCCGAGTGGGCCGCCTGCAGCTGCAGCACCCGGTCACGGATGCGCTCCAGGATCTGGGGCGCCGTCATGCCATCCGCGGATGGCCACGAACGACCCGCCGCGACCTGCTGCTGGAGGCCCGCCACCCGGACCTGGAAGAACTCGTCCAGGTTGCTGGCAAAGATGGCCAGGAAGCGAGCACGTTCCAGGAGCGGGTTGCGCTCGTCTTCGGCTTCATGCAGGACGCGGGCGTTGAACTCCAGCCACGACAGCTCGCGGTTGAGGTACGGCAGCCGACCAGCGAGGCGACTGGCGGCGCGGCGGCGAGATGGGCGCTGGGTGGTCGTCACTGGGGCGGTGCTCTCACTCAGGTCAGGGCGGCCTGACGGGCCCGGAAGCGTAGCACGGAGGTCGCTCAACCCAGACGGTGGATGGCGTGCGGATCGCTGCCCCGGCGAGCCGTGTCCTCGGCGCAGGGGCACTCCTCGCGGAGGCGCGCGAACGTGTAGTAGCCCGTGTGGTGGCCGTCTGCCCAGGTCGGGGCCACCGCGTACTGGCCGACCAGCTCCATGGTCGTCAGCTGCGTCTGCGCCTCGCTCAGGGTGGGGTTCGAGTCCAGCCAGCCGGGCTGGCCCGCCTCGCCGCGGCAGAACGCACAGGGGCACAGCCAGCGCAGGGTCACGAAGTCATATCTCGTCCGGTGGCCGTCGGACCAGTCGATATCCAGTGTCGCGGCCGCGCGGTCGGCATGGATCCGCGTCGGCATGAGGTACTCGCCGCCGGTGGTATAGCTGGTCATTCGCCTGATTGTCGCATCGGTGTCACTCGGGTGGGTCTGACCCTGGATCTGACCTGGGTCTCGACCGCGGCAGAAGGTGGCGTTCGGGAGGGCGTGCGTCCGGCTGGTGGAGGAGGCCAGCCCAGCCGGACGCGCCGAGCGGTGCTCGGAACTGCACCAAGGCCATCCTCGACGATGCACGTCATCACGTGATGAACGCACGGTTAGACGTCAGGCGGCTCTCGCGGTGCGCGTGGCCGGCAGCCAACGCGCGGCCAGCCGGCCGTCAGATGTTCGATGCCATCGGGCGCGAGTCTCCTCGGGCCTGGCGGTGTTCGGGAACTTGCGCGTGCGGGCGGATGCGTGGTTCATCGGTGTTCCTCGGGTGCGTGGCGATCTGTTCGTCGCTGAGAGGAGTGTCGGACGGACGGGCCGCTCGGTCATCGGTCGGGCGGCCCATCTCACGACCGTCACGAGACCAGCACACGCGTACGTCGAACGTCGCAGCTGGCAGTGCGGGGAACGGACGTGAACGTCCTGTGATCGGACGCGCCGATACCCTACGGTCACCCGGCCATCCGGTCGGCGACCGGAGGACCCTGATGCCCGATATCAAGCTCGACACGACGACTCACCTCTCCCCAGATGCGATCGATGGACCCGACCCGGAAGCACCGGTCGCCGATGGTGAGGGGGACGGCGACCCGAGGGCGCTGGGTCGCGGGAACGACGCTACGGACTCGCCGAGCCTTGCCGGTGTTGGCCGCGACCACCTGTTCGGGAATGAGGTCGAGCGCGAGATTCCCGATCGATAGGCGACCATCGGGTCGGGGGAGGATCGACCCTGAAGCGTGTCCCTTGGCCCGCGATGGGGTGCCAAAAGGCACTGTCTGCACGGGCGAGGATGAGCCCATCGTTGGGTCCAGGCGAGTCTCTGACCGGTTTCCGGGCGGATCCTCGTTCTGACCAACGAGGTACGCAGGATGGCTCCGGCACATCGGCTCGGACTCTGGCAACGCTTGGTCAACATCCCCTTCCGGTGGCTGACTCGCCACGGGCATGGGGCGGAGTATCGGTACCTGCTGACGGTCCGCGGCCGCGCAAGTGGCCGACCTGTCACTACCCCGGTCGACGTCATGTCCAGTGGGGGACGGCGGTACCTGGTGTCCGGATATGGCGACTCGAACTGGGTCATGAATGCCCGCGCCGCGGGTGAGGTCGAACTCGTGCGAGGGGACAGTCGGGAGCGACTCGCCGTGCATGAGCTATCAGCAGAGAGCGCCGCGCCGGTCCTGCACCAGTACGCGGAGGAGGTGCCGGTGATGCGTGGCCGGTTCCTGGCCCGCCACACTGACTCGGACGCGACCTTCCTGCCGGACGTGCCGCAGCATCCGGTATTCGAACTCACGGCCATCGCGGCATGAGCACCCGGACACGCTTCGAGGAGTTCAAGGTCACCGGCGACGAGCTCCTGGCGCAAGCCAGGAAGTTGCTCCACGAAGGCAATGTGCGGCGCTTGATCGTCAAGAACGAGGCGGGCGACACATTGGTCGAGGTGCCCTTGTACCTGTCGTACGACGTCTCGGTAGTGCCTGCCTCTCGCCGACGCGAAGGCCGTCAGCCTATGGCTGAAGAGTCTCGCTGACAGGGCCCAGGTCGAGGAACAGGGTCTCGTCGTCGTTCCGGGAGGATCAACGGACCGTTGATCGTCCGTTGATGTCCCGCCGACCTGATCCGTCGATGCTGGGCCGAGGACCGGTGAGGGCGCCAACTACCCGTCACCTCCCATCGTGCCGGTCGCTCATCCGACAGAGGACCGCCCCATGCCCCATCGCACTCGCTCCATCATCCTTGCCCCGCTCACCCTGTGCGTCGCCTTCGGTGCCCCCACGGCAGCGCAAGAGACGACGGAGGCGCCCGCGCTGCCGACGATCCAGGCCGTCACGGAGACTGTGCCAACGCGAGAGGACGGCGCCAAGGGCATCACCCTGTGGCTCCACCCTGACGATCCTGAGCAATCGCTCATCCTGGGCGCGGACGACGGCGCAGGGATGGGCGTGTACGACCTCGACGGTGCGGAGATCCAGTACGTCGAGGACGGACCGATGAAGTACGTCGACGTGCGCTACGGCATCCCGTTGGGCGATCGGACAGTGGACCTCGTAGCCGGATCCGGGGACGAGGAGCCCCTCATCCGGCTGTACACGGTCGACGCCGCGACTCGACAGCTGTCCCTGCTCCAGGAGGTCGAGGTCGGTGTCGACGCGAATGGCATCTGCCTGTATCGGAGTCCCTACACGCTCCAGACCTTCATGTTCGTGCCTGGCATCGATGGCGACCTCGAGCAGTGGCGCCTCACGCCGGGTGATACGGGGACGTTCGAGGCGAGCCTCGCGAGAGTGATCCGTGTCGGCAGTGAGCCCAAGAGCTGCACCGTGGACGACGACCTCTCCAACCTGTACGTCGCCGAGGCGGACGTCGCCGTGTGGCGATATGGCGCCGAGCCCGAGACCGGCTCTGCCCGGACCCTCGTCGACTTCACCGGTGTGGCGCATCCGGGTGGCAACCTGGACGAGGACGTGGACGGCCTGTCGATCGCGGCGTATGCCGATGGCACGGGCTACCTCGTCGCTGGCAACAAGGCGGCGTCTGCCATCAACGTCTATCGGCGCGACGGCGCCAACGCATTCGTGGGCACCATCGAGGTGACGCCCTCCGCTGACGGCTCGGTCGATGGCATCGACGAGCCCGGTGGGGTGGCCGTGCTGCCCGTGCCCATCGGTGACCGGTTCCCCGCGGGCATCATCGCCATCAACGACGACGCCAACTCCGACCCGGATGGCAACACGGACTACAAGATCGCGAGTTGGGGCGATGTGCTGACCGCACTCGGCGAGCCCGCGGCACCATCCACATTGGCGGTCCGCCGCGACCCGCGGTCCCCCAGCGGCACGGCGTATATCGCGTCCGTGACCGGGACCGTCGAGACCGACCCGGTCGAGGCGCGCGCCGACGCCGCCGATGACCCCTCGATCTACGTCGACGCCGAGCATCCCGAGCTCTCGGCGGTCATCGGGACCGACAAGCAGGGCGCCCTCGTCGTGTACGGCCTCGATGGGTCCGTACGCCAGGAGCTTCCCGTCGGGGACGTCAACAACGTGGACCTGCGCTCTGGCGTCGACGTGAACGGCACCCCGCGCACCGTGGTCGCGGCATCGAATCGGACCGACGACGCCATCTGGCTGTTCGTGGTGGACGAGGCGACGGGCACCGTCGAGGTCGCCCACGCGGCGCCGATCGCGACGGGCCTGCCGGTGTATGGGTTCTGCCTCTACCAGCAGCCCGAGACCGGTGCGCTGTTCGCGTTCGTGACCAGCGACGGCGCCGGCGGCATCGAGCAGTACGAGATCTCGGCCGGGACGGACGGCAAGCTCACCGGCGAGCTGGCGCGCACCTTCAGTGTCAGCAGCCAGGCCGAAGGCTGCGTCGCAGACGACGAGAACCGCACGCTGTACCTGGGTGAGGAGAATGTCGGGCTCTGGCGGTTTGCAGCAGATCCCGACGGCGGCGAGGAAGGCGAGCTGGTCGATGCCATCCAGCCGGACGGCAACCTCGTGGCGGATGTCGAGGGCGTCACGCTGGCTCGGGGCGAGGACGCGGAGTCGGGCTACCTGCTCGTGTCCAGCCAGGGCGAGAGCCTGTTCGTGGTCTATGAGCGCGACGGCAACGACTACGTGGGCAAGTTCCAGGTCGTCGATGGCGACGGTTCCGAAGGCGCCGTGGATGCGGTGAGCGGTACGGACGGCATCGATGTCACGACGTCGGCGATGCCGGCACCTTTCGAGGGTGGCTTGTTCGTGGCACAGGATGACCTGAATCGCGAGCCCTTCGACAACCAGAACTTCAAGCTTGTCCGCTGGGTGGACATCGTCGAGGCGATGGGCCTGGAATAGCCCGCGCACGGTCCCGGATGCCCAGCCTGGCTGCCGGGGTACCGTTAATACTCTGGTATCACTGGACTGTCAGGATGTGCCCATGGTCATCCCTGATGAGTCCGAGCGTCTCCAGCTGCTCGCGGCCAGCCTGGAGGCACTGGCAGACGATGTCCGTCGCGGCCAGCGCGTGCGACTGGCGACGTGGCGGCAGCGGCTCGTCGGCTCGCCGTACGCTGGCAGCGCCGCGAATCTGGCCGCATACCTCACGTTCCGACATCACGACATCCGGGATATCCAGGACCGGCTGTCCATCCTTGGCCTGTCGTCACTGGGCCGGACCGAGGCACACGTACGTACTGGCATCGCGACCGTCCACGCGGCGCTCGAGGCGCTCCTGGGTGATGCCGCATCCATCCACAGGCTGAACCGGCTGTCCCGACTGCGCGCAGCCCAGGGTGGCACCCTTGCCGCGCGGGCCACGGCACTCCTGGGCCCTGAGCCGGCCGAGCGTCGGACGCGCGTGATGGTCACGCTGCCGACCGTAGCTGCTGTGGACCCCCGCATGGTCCAGGAGCTCGTGGATCGAGGCATGGACGTCGCGCGTATCAACGGCGCTCACGATGGACCTGACTCCTGGCGTGCGATGGCCGAACAGGTTCGCTCCGCCGCCCGCGTTTCGGGTCGCAGTTGCCGCGTCCTGCTCGACCTGCCCGGTCCCAAGCTTCGGATAGCGCCCCTCCCGAGCAGTGTCGGCAAGCTGGACCTGAAGTCTCCGCGGGAGAGCCTGGGAGCGACGTACCTTGTCCTCGATGGTTCGGGGGCGCCGGGTACATCCCAGCCGGTGAATGGCGTGGAGCCGCGGATCGCGGTCGACCCTGACTGGCTCGAGCGCCTTGACCGCGGCGACCTCATCACGTTTGACGATGCACGTGGACGACCCCGCAAGTTCCGGGTCGAGTCCCGAACACCGGACGGCGGCGTTCGGGTCACCACGGAGCGGGGGATATCGGTCGTCCAGGGAACGGTGCTGCACCGGGAACACAAGCACTCGGGGAAGTCATCGGCCACGGTCGGGCCGTTCGAGCCGTCAGCCGGAACCATCGCTGTGCAGGTCGGCGATGTCATCCGGCTGGTCGCCCATGGTCCAGCGGAAGGTGCTGAGCAGGAACCCATGGCCGATGGCAACCCGCCCTCGATCGCGTGCGCACAGGACGGTGTGCTGCGCGCCATCGAAGTGGGGCATCACGTGATCGTCGATGATGGCCACGTCGTGACCGAGGTCGAGGATGTCGATGCGGATCGGGCGCTGCTGCGCGTGGTCTCCACGCGTCGACCGACCGAACGACTCCGTGTCGACCAGGGCCTGAACTTCCCCGACTCAGCGATACGGGGCCAGGGGTTCGGTGAGGATGACGTGCTCGCGCTCGACGTGGCGGCCGAGGTGGCCGATATCGTTGGTCTGTCATTCGCCCAGGGACCCGAGGACGTCGACCGCCTGATCACGGAGCTGGAGGCGCGTGGCGCTCACGACGTGGGTGTCATGGCCAAGATCGAGACGCAGCTGGGCATCGAGCATCTGCCGGAGATCATCGTTGCCGGCGCTGCCAGGCGGCCGTTCGGGGTCATGATCGCGCGCGGCGATCTGGCTGTCGAGATCGGCTACGAGCGGACCGCCGAGATGCAGGAGCAGCTCATGTGGCTCTGCGAAGCGGCGCAGGTGCCGGTCGTGTGGGCGACGCAGGTCCTGGAGTCGCTGGTGAAGACGGGCGTCCCGACCCGTGCCGAGTTGACCGACGCTGCGATGGCCCAGCGCGCCGAGTGCGTGATGCTCAACAAGGGTCCTCACATCCTGGAGGGGATGGACACCCTCATCGACGTCATCAGCCGGATGCAGGCCCACCAAAGCAAGAAGTCCCCCAGATTGCGAGCA
>Ga0105048_10019670_pt1 | contig 10342 bp, 5 predicted proteins | sample MAT05_FD_78382 | JGI IMG/M metagenome (GOLD analysis project Ga0105048, IMG submission 78382) | Freshwater microbial communities from Lake Fryxell liftoff mats and glacier meltwater in Antarctica - MAT-05 | ecosystem: Environmental > Aquatic > Freshwater > Ice > Liftoff microbial mat | place...
ACGCGAGCGAAGAACGCGGCGAAGCTGTAAAAGTCGTCTTGCGAGTAGACTTCGAACGGGTGGTGGTGGCACTTCGCACAGTCGAGGCGAATGCCGAGGAACAGTTGGCTCGCCATCGTCGTCAGTTCGTCGGGTTGACGGCGATTGCGATAAAACACGACGGCCCCATTGCGGAACGAACTGCCTTGTGCGGTGAGTATTTCGCGAACAAACTGATCGTATGGCTTGTTCTTGCGGAACGACTCGCGGATCCAGGCATCGTAGTTGAATGTCGCCTTGATGCCCGCGTGATACGGGTTCGGCCGCAGCAAGTCCGCCCACTTGTTCGCCCAGAAATCGCCGTACTCCGGCCGTTCAAGCAGACGATCGATCAGCGTGTCGCGCTTCTTCGGGTCGGTCTCTTTCAGGAAGGCGGTCGTCTCAGAGGGCATCGGTAACCGGCCGATGATGTCCAGATACGCACGGCGGTGAAACGTCGCATCGGGGCACGGGTCGGACGGTGTGATCGCGAGTTGTTTCAGCTTGTTCCAGACGTGGCCATCGATGAAATTCTTGCGCGGAAGCGTCTCGTAATATTTCGCATCGACGGTGCCGGGGAGCGGGATCAGGATGTTGCACACAGCGAAGGTATTTTGGAACCGCGCCATCACCGCGGCTTCGCCGGGTAGCGGCCCCGCGACGATTTTGCCGAACGCATCGACGGCGGCATAGGTACTGTCGTTCGATTGAAACTGCGACATCCGCGTCACATCTTCGGTGCTGCCGTCGGAGTATGTGGCGGTAATTTGCAGCGGGACCGTCGTGCCGAATGTCATGATACGCTCGCGCGGATTGACCGCGATGCCGACGAGCTTCGCAGCGGTTGTCGGCGTGCGCGGCGTGCCCGATGCGATCCACTGTTTCAGCGTCGCGTAGTTCGGGTCATCCTTCGGCAGTTTCTTCCCGCCACCGTGGGGAACTTCGCCGCTCGCTTTCCGCAACAGCAAACTGAACTCGGGGTTCGCGGGGAACAACCGCCGCCCGCGGGCTTCCTCGGTGATGGCTGCGAAGTCGGCATCGGGGTCGTATGCCAGCAGCGATAGCGAGAAGCCGTTCTGCCCGCGTGCCTTGCCGTGACACGCGCCCGCATTGCAGCCGAACCGCGTGAGGATCGGTTGAATGTCTCGTTCGAACGTCGGTTCGCGCGCAACCGAAAGCGATGGCAGGCCACCGAGAACAACGAGAGCGAAAAGGATGAGAGTCTTTGGCATGTCTATCCGAGCTTGTAAGTAACGATCTTGTTGTGGCCGACGGCGACGATCGAATCGAAGGCGTCGGTGACTGCGAAATCGTGAACGTGCATCGGCACTTTTTCTTGCTTGATGACTTTCTTCCCCGCGACATCGATCGCGATCAGAAACCCTTCACCCGCCCCACCCGCACCGAGTAGCCACGAACCATCGGGTGCGAATGCGAGCTTATTCACCAGCCCTTGCGACTTATCCGCGACGATCTCGGCGAGTGGTTTCTTCGCCTTCCAGTCGAAGAGTTCGACGCGCGCCTTCGCTTCGAGGTGATCGATGTTGCCGATCTTCCCCGTACCACCGACCGCGAGGATTGCGTTGTCCGGCGAGAACGCCACCGAGCGTACGCCGCCGATCGAGTGGAGGCGTTGGGCTTTGTCCCACGTGTACATAACCGGGGCCTCGACTGCCGCGAGTTCCTTGCCAGTGTTCGCATCCCACACGACGACGTGGCCGACTTTGTCGCCCGTCGCGATCAGCGAACCATCGGGTGAAAACGCGACTGCATACAGCATCGAAACGTAATTGTTCGGCGTCTTCTCGGAGTGGCCGCGCAGTTCGCGAATCAACGTGCCCGTGGTAGCATCCCAGATCTTGCAAACCATGTCGTCCGCGATGCTCGCGACGATCTTCCCGTTCGGCGACGCGATCACTTTGCGAATCCATTTCGCGTGGGCATCGTGCGTGCGGATGACGGCCTTTTTGTCGGTATCCCACCACGTCAGCTTGCCGTCGTACCCGCCCGATACCAGCGTCTTCCCAGCCAGTGTCACACCGGTGACATAGCTGCCGTGCGCGTACAACTCTTTCGGCTCGAACTTCGCTGCCACCAAGTCGGCCTCGGTCACTTTGAAGTCCGACGCGCCGAGAAAGACGCGATCCGAACCGGGCACGCGAATCACGGCAAACGTGATCACGGGCCGCGAATATTCCTTGAAGAGCTTCAGCGATTCGGCATTCGGAGTTTTCATGGTGATGCCAATACTTTGAGGGATGATTACGCCATCAGCCAATCGATCGAAAGTCGCCAACCGGGTACGGCGGGTTCGGCGTCGGCTTCGGACCCGGCCCGGAACGTCATCGGAACTTCGCTTTCGGCTCGATAGCGACGGACGACACCGGCAATCGGATCGACGTCCCACACCACGAGCGTGCCCGCCTCGAAATATTCCGCGCGTTTTGCGGCGATGTCGGCATCGGCTGCGGGACCATAATCGCCCTCGCTGCGAACTTCGACTGCAAAGTCTGGCGGGCCAGGTACGAATCGCATCTGGTTGGTGGGTAGCGGGCCGGTGTAATACGCCGCATCGGGCGAGAACGACTGCCTGCCAGTAGACATTTCGGGGACGGCGAACCCGACGTTATCAGTGAGAGCCACCCCGTGCCCAGTCGCATCGGCATAGTCGGCCAATCGACGGAAAATACGGCCAGCAAGGATATTTGGCCAATGTCCGGAACACGTACCTACGACGATCTTTCCTCCGATAAGTTCCGCGTTACCGTCGTATCGAAGCAGGTCGTCGAGAGTCGCCACTATCGTTTCGTTTTCCATCATGCCAACACGGCCTCGATCGGCTCGATGCCCGGTTCGACGAGCGGTACGGGCCGCGAGCCGACGTGATAATCTTTGTCGTGTTTGATGCCGAGCGCGCTGTAAATCGTGGCGAACAGCGAACCCGCGTTCACTTCTTCGGCGATGACTTTGTTGCCGAGTGCGTCGGTCTTGCCGTACACAGAGCCGCCCTTAATGCCACATCCGGTAATCGAACTGCTCCACGCACTCGCGAAGTGATCGCGGCCCAAACTCGAATTGATCTGCGGAGTTCGCCCGAACTCGGCGAGCGTGATAATCATGACGTCGTCTAGCAATCCGCGATCTTTCAGGTCGTCGATCAGCGTCGCCATGACGTGATCGAGTTCGGGGACCATCTCCTGGTGCGTTTCGAAGTTCTGCCCGTGGCTATCCCACCAGGCGCGGGCCACGCGAACGAATGGTACGCCCGCTTCGACGAGTCGCCGCGCGATCAGGGCTTGTTCGCCGAACTGCGTATGGCCGTATTTCTCGCGAACCTTCATCGGCTCTTGCGAAATATCGAACAACTTTTCGCTCGCCATGATGCCGCGAACCCGCTCGTAGGCTTCGTTGTGGCTGCCCATGACTTCCGACTGGCGGCCCTTCATGAACTGCTTGCCGAGCAGGTCGCGAAGTTCGGCACGTTGAACGTGGTCGAGGTCGTTGATGCCATCGAGTTTGCGGACGAATTCGGGGAAGTTATTCGTCGTCAGTTCCATCGGCGCGAAGCGGGCACCGAGGAAACCGGAATCGCCGGGGGCGAAACTTCGGCCTTCGGTCTGCGTGTAGAACGTCACGTAGTCCGGAACTTTGCTGTCGGCGCGCCCCATCTCGCGGGCCACGACCGCACCGAGGTCGGGGAACTTGAGGCTCGCTTCGTCCTTGCGGCCGCGCATCATGAGTTTCGCACCGCTACCGTGATCGCCGTTGCGGGTGTTCAGTCCGCGAATTAGGCAGGTGTTCTTCATCCGCTTCGCCATCTCTGGCATCAGTTCGGAGATCTGTATGCCGGGCACATCTGTCGAGATCGCGCGGAACGGGCCACCCGTACTGGCACCCGGTTTCGGGTCCCACGTTTCGAGTTGGCTGGAACCGCCTGCGAGCCAGAACAGGATCACCCGTTTTTGCTTCTTTTTCAACTCGGAGGCAATCGCTGGCGAAGAGAGCACGTTGACGCCGGACATATCCGCGCATGCCATCGCACCGAGTGCCGCCGATGTCGCGAGGAACTTGCGACGGTCAGGAGCCGTACGGTCGAAGATCGGATTCATTGTTCGTGCCTCTCGTTTAGTGGTTGAAGCGGAATTCGGGGCAAGTCGCGAGCGCCCACAACACCTGCCGCTGGGCTTCGGGCAAACGGTCGTTTCGCGATGTCAGATAACTCGCCAGCGTGCGTATTTCGTCGTCGGTAGCCGGTCGGCCGAGTGCCGTGTGGATGAACAGCTTCACCGTTTCTGCTGGTGTCTTTTCCAGTTTCGCGCGGCCGAGGAGACTGCCTCCGCCATCGATGAGGAGTTCTTTCATCACGCGCTCGCCGTTGCTGAAGAAGAGCGCTTCGGAGACGCCGATCTGGAAGGTATCCGTCGGTTGCGCGATCATTGCGGCGATGCCACGCCCCGCCGATTCCGCTTGTTCGATCCGCTGCTCGAATTCTTGCGGTTTCAGCGCATCGTACGTTTTCGGGTCGGTCGTGGCGATTTTCAACGACGTACCGAGTTGTTGCGGCGTCAGTGGTCGCAACCGTGCGACGGCGAACGTGCGGACATCGGGGTGCGTGTCGCTCGGGTATTGGCTGCTTCGCGAATACGCTTTGCTGATCGCGATGCCACGAATGAGCCGCTGCAAGTCGTACTTATGTGCGGCCATATCGCGGGCCAGCCACTCGAGCAATTCGGGGTGTGTCGGCGGATTTTCCGAGTGCATCTGATCGAGTGGCATTACTATCCCGAGGCCGAACAGCCGATGCCACAGGCGATTGACGATCGACTTCGCGAAGTAAACCGATTCCTTCGGCTGGAGTGCGGTCTGTACGAGTTTCGCTCGCGCGCTGAATGCGGGTACGCCGGGCGCGAGCTTCGCTGATTTTGCTTTCTCGGTTACTTCCTTCTCGCGTTTTTGTTCGTCCTTGTTCGGCTCGCGGAGCGTATCCGTCTCGACGATTGCACCCGTCAGGAACATCAATTTTGCGGCGCGTTCTGGCCCTTTCGTCGGCTTGAACTTCACCACGCCCGAATCACGTTCCGCAATAAAGCCGCTCGCATCGTAAGTCCGCGTCAAGAACGATTTCATCCCGAAAAAATGGTCCTGCGTCCAGTCCTTCACCAGAGGGTGATCGTGACACTGCGCACAACTCACGTTCACACCGAAGAACGAAACGCTCACTTCATTCGTTAGCTTGTCGGCATCGGTGAGGCGCGGGCGAAGGAACTCGGTCGAACCTTTCATCGCTTCGTCGGGGAGCATCATTTCGCGGAACATGCGGTCCCACTGACGGTTCTCTTTCATCGCCACAAGCAGGTAATCGCGGAGACTGCCATTCTTGCCACCCGAGCCGGGCCGTTCGTTCAGCATCACATCGAACAGAATTGCCTGGTACCGGGCAAACGCGGGCGATGCAATCAGCCGATCGACGAGCTTCGTTCGCTTGTCTGCATCTTTCGAAGCGAGGTACGCATCGCTTTCGCCGACCGTGGGAATGCGGCCGAGCAAATCGAGCGTGAGGCGACGCACGATCGTGAGGTCGTCGGCTTGCGGTGCGGGCGTGACGTTTTCTTCGGTGAGTTTCGCATCGACGAGCATGTCGATCACTTGCGGGATCGGCAAAGTGTCCGGTGGTAGCTCCGCCGCCTGCGAACGAAGCGACAATAAAAGCACAAAAGCGGGTATGACAAACCGGAGGGTCATCATCGTCGATGCTCCAACCGAGGCAAGTGATTCGAGGCAGACGCCGTTCGCGGCGAGCAGGCAGGTACGATTGATAGTAACAACCTTAGTGCGTAAAGCCAGCCAAATTTCTGCTTTGGCGAATTTCATTCGGCAAAAGCTCTACGCGCAACCGCGCCGTCGAGGGCTGATTGTCATTTCTACGATAGCGTGCAGATCAATGTGGGTTGCCATCGCTAACGCGTAAAGCTAACAATTTTGTTCGCACAGCACCGAATGTGATCGTTTCTGCCATGGGTTTCATTTTCGTCACTTCAGCAAGCCGCGATCGCGTAGGTAGTTCAGCACGAGTTTCTCGAACGGTACGCGATTGCTGGTGTACAAGTACGACATGCCGCGGCGGTTGCAGAACCCGGCGAGGCCCGCACGGAACGCGGCCAACGTGCGTTGATAGCGTTCCAAAAGCGGGGCACTGATCGTCACCTCGGCCACATCCGCATCTTCGGCATCGGTGAGCTTCAAATCACCGGTGAACGTCGGGTTCACCTCTTCCTCGGCGAGAATCTGGATCGCGTAAACGTCGTAGCCTCTGGCGTTTAAGTAGCGAAAGCCTTCCTCGTAGCCGCCTTTGTCCATGAAGTCGCTAAGAACCACGACGACACCGCGACTGGAATGACGCAAGCTGAACGCTTTCATCGAATTCGAGAAATCCGAAGAGCCGCCGGCGGGGATTTCGTCGATGAATTTGATCAATCGCCACAGGCTTGGTCGTCCGCGAAACTGCGGCGAGCGGGCGGAAGTCGTTCCCCCGAAAGACTCGACAGCCACGCGATCGAGGTTCGCAAGACCCACGAAACCGAGTGCGGCGGCGACTTGTTTTGCATAGCGTAGCTTCGTCGGCGCACCGTAGTTCATCGACTCGCTGACGTCGATGAGCAAGTGGACGTGCAAATCTTCCTCTTCGACGAAGATCCTTAAAAACAAGCGGTCCAGTCGGCCGAAAAGGTTCCAGTCGAGGAAGCGGAGATCGTCGCCGACGGTGTACGCGCGGAAGTCTGCGAATTCGGAGCCACGCCCCTTCCGCTTGCTCAGGCGGTCGCCTTTCATGCGGCCCGCGCGCACCTTTTTCGAAACGAGTTCGAGTGTCTCGAGGCGTCGCAAGAACGCTGTCGACAGAAGTGGCTCATCCGCAACGGCGATAGTTTGTGCCATGACGTAAGTCTTTCCTGCGTTCGCGATTTAACCGTCACATCCGCGTCAGGCTCCGTTGCCAGTGTAACGACTTTGCAACGCGCGGGACTGTGACTTTGAGGAAAATCGATGAATCGCGTATAAAAGAAAAACGACTTTACGGGCAAATTCGTCTCAAGTCTAAGGTGTAAACTGCATTGTCGTGCGTTTGTAGCCAAAACTTCGGCGGAACAGGTGGTTGGGACGATGGGGAAACGCCTGAAAACACGAAAGCCGATTCACTTGCGATGCGAGTCACTCGACGAGCGAATCGTACCTGCCGCGCTGATCTCGAGCAATTTGCCTGTTACCAGCACGGAAATCGTCGCACAAACCACTTCGAAACAGCCGCTGCAAGATCTGACGAATATCGTCTCGTTTTTGAACTTATCGAGCCAAGTCGATGTTTCGCGGTCCGCAATTGTCGTCCAGATGACCGCGTCCGGCGTGACGACTTCGACTTTGCAAATCGCGATTCGGTCGGGTGCCAATTCGAACACGGTCGTGCAAACTCTCTCGCAACTTCACTTTTACGACTCGGTAACGCCGAACTACATCTACAGCCGGGCAGCGGACCTGCGCGAGAAGATCCCGAACGACCCGAAGTTCGTCGATCAGTATCACCACCCGATTATTCGCACGCCGCAAGCGTGGGATAAGACCGTCGGCAGTCCCGGCGTGATCGTGGCGATACTCGATGATGGCGTCGATATTAACCATGCCGATTTGAAAGATAACGTCTGGGTCAACCGCAACGAAGTGCCAAACGATGGCATCGATAACGACGGCAACGGCTTCATCGACGATGCGAATGGCTGGGACTTCGTTCACGATACTTCGAACGTATTCCCCGACGACGCGATGCGCGATACGCACGGCACCGAAGTCGCAGGGTTGCTTGCGGGGCGAATCGACAACGCGACGGGCATTACCGGCGTTGCGGGGCGCATTACGTACTTGCCGCTAAAGGTCGTTGGCAGTGGATCGACGACATCGCTGACGTTCGCACGGGCGGTGGCGTATGCCGTGCAGAACGGTGCGAAAATCATCAATAACAGCCTGAACATCGACTCGTTCGTCGGCGACCCGACGTTCCAGTCGGCGGTGTCGTTCGCTTACAATCGCGGGCTGTTGTGGGTGAACTCGGCTGGGAACGAGAACATTTCGAATGCGGCCCGACAGGCGTTCGAGGAGTTGATCCTCGTGGCCGCAACTGACCGCAACGACGCCAAGACCAGCTACAGCAACTACGGCTCCGGCATCGACATTTCGGCTCCCGGTGGAACAAGCAGCGATGGCCTCGTTACCACGATTCCGCAAAATGCGTACGGAACCGCGTTCGGCACGAGCGTTGCCACGCCCCTCGTTGCGGGTACGGCTGCACTCATTTGGTCGGCGTTCCCCAACTATTCGCGCGATCAAGTTGCATCCGCATTGATCGCGAATGCCGACGATATTGCCGCGAACAACATGAGCTTCATCGACATGCTCGGCTCGGGCCGTGTGAATGCGGCGAAAGCGGTTTCGGGCACGCCGTTCGTCACGAAACTCGGCCGATTATCGGGCCTGCCGGACGAAGGCGCTTCCGCACCGAGTTCGATCGCCGGCTTTTCGCTGCGGCTGAATAGCCCGTTGAATGCAAACACGGTGATCGTCAACAACTTCGAACTGCGTTGGGCCGGGTTAGATAATCAGTTCGGCACAAACGACGACGAATTGATCCCGTTCACGATCAACGGCGGTCGCGCTTACAAGATCGGCACGAACGGCCTCGATTTTGCGGTCGGTGCGGATTTGGAACGCGGACTGTATCGGTTTACCGCGAAATCCGGCGGCTTGACCGATCCGTTCGGCAACGCGGTCGATGGCGATGGCAGCGGTACGGCGGGCGGCAACCTCGTGCGGAACTTCGGCATCGCCTATCAGGCCAGCGGTCGCATTTACGAGGACATCAGCAACGACGGCTTCCAAAATCCGTCCGATCCGGGGCTGAAGGATGTCATCGTTTACGGCGATACGAACGGCGACGGCCGTTACGATAACCTGACGTTTCCTAGCATCAGTTTCTTCAACATCCCCGACGCGAACCCAGTGGGTGGCAGTATCCCGATTTCAGTTTCGGGGGCGGGGATCGTCGGGTCGATCAGTGCGACGGTTTACATTTCGCACTCGAGGCCGTCGGAACTGACGATGACGCTCGTATCGCCCGATGGTGACCGCGTCGTGCTCTACCGCAACGGGGATATTCCCGAGATTAATACGCCCGGTTTCCACATCTTCAAATTCGAAGACGGCATCGAGGAACGTGCGGAATTGCAGCCGACACTCGTCCAGCATTTCGTTCGCCCCGTCGAATCGCTGTCGAAGTTCATCGGCAAAAACGCGAACGGCAACTGGCATGTGGAAGTTTCGGACAACGCGGTTGGCAACACGGGGAGCGTGACGTCTGCGGTCATCACGTTGTCCGCCGAACCGACGGCCCGAACCGACCCGAACGGCTTCTTTACCCTCAACAGCCTGCCGCCGGGAACGACGCGGATTTTGATCGCCAACGCGACGGGTTATCAGCGTGCGGCGAACGGCGGCGCGATCAGCGTCGACCTCAGCGGGCCGAATCCTCCTGCACCGATCTCCATCGGATTGTCGCGAATCAACGGCATCACCGGCCGGGTGTTGCGAGATAACGGCGATGGCATTTTCGGACTCACCGATGCCGGTATCGTCGGCGTGATCGTCTATCTCGACGCGAACGCCAATGGCATCTTCGACACGGCGGAACAATCGGCAACGACCGATTCTTTCGGGAACTACTCGTTCGGCAACCTCGGCGTCGGCGCGTTTACGGTGCGTTATCAAACGCAACCGGGATTCCTCGCGGCGGCTAGTTCCCCGACGACGCGCACCGTGAATCTGACTGGCGTAGCCCCACTTGCAACGGGGAACGATTTCCTGCTGGTCCGCGATACCGCACCCGTTGGCGTTGCAATTTCGAGCATCGCGCCGATCCGAAATGCCCCGCTCGAATCGGTTGCGATCACGATCAGCGAACCGCTGCCAGCGTTCGGCATCGCGAATGTCGCACTCACGCTCAACGGCGTGCCGGTTAGCCTTGCGGGAACGACGTTGCTCGGTTCGGGAACACAGTACACGCTGATCGGATTGAAAGAACTCACACGCGCCGATGGCGAATACGTGTTGACCATCAACGCCCCCGCGCCGACGGGAATGCCGGGGCGACAACCGATCGTTATCACATCGACATGGACGATGGACGGCATCGCGCCGACGCTGGACTTTGTTGCGACGACGAACCCGGCGGGGAACGTCACCGGCGGGAATTTGACGTTTACCAAACCCGTGACGGGCGTCACGC
>Ga0105048_10019673_pt1 | contig 10341 bp, 8 predicted proteins | sample MAT05_FD_78382 | JGI IMG/M metagenome (GOLD analysis project Ga0105048, IMG submission 78382) | Freshwater microbial communities from Lake Fryxell liftoff mats and glacier meltwater in Antarctica - MAT-05 | ecosystem: Environmental > Aquatic > Freshwater > Ice > Liftoff microbial mat | place...
GCTGTAGTACGGAACAAGTGAAGTCGTTATCGTTCTGCCAAATCGAAAGAGGAAACAGGCGTCAAAGGATGGGACTAGATAACGGTGGCAGACTTAATCATAGTAGTGTTGAAGGGCTTGTAATGAGTCTGGGGTCGCACACGATGGAGCGAAGGATTAAGCTTGTTTAGTTTCAAAACCATTCACAACCAGGAATGGGATGATTGATTACTATGAAACAAAATCGCAGCCAATTACCACCCCTGGCAATTGGCCCATCCTTACTTGCGATTTACAAACAAGAAGAGCCGTGTGAAGGGAGACCGCCGATACGAGAGACTTTCACGCACGGTTCTGTGGGAACGTAGGGGTGAGATTCCCCTGCGTGACCCGATTGGCCTCACAACATGACCCCAACAAAATCGCGCTGAATAGAAACAAGGTTATCTTTCCTGGTTGAGCCAGTGAAGAAATCGGCAAAACCAATTTAAGTCCGATTATGTAGCCTATTAAACGGCTGAAAAATGGATATTTGCGGACGATAATCAAGCTATTTAGTTCGATGAAAGACCAAATTGCCCGGCAATTGCTGGAGGTGCAAGCTGTGAAACTCCGGCCCCATGATCCATTCGCCTGGAGTTCGGGCTGGCTCTCGCCCATTTACTGCGACAACCGCGTAACACTGTCGTTTCCAGCCGTTCGAACGTTTATTAAAAACGCACTTGCTGATACCATCCGACTCAATTTCCCCACCGTCGAGATTATTGCGGGCGTTGCCACGGCCGGTATTGCGCAGGGCGCATTGGTAGCCGATGTACTGGAACTTCCTTATTGCTATGTACGACCCGAGCCCAAAAAACACGGTATGGGCAATCAGATTGAGGGGCACTTTCAGTCAGGCCAGAAAGTGGTGGTAATCGAAGACCTGATATCAACGGGTGGCAGTTCGCTCAAAGTAGTCGAAGCCTTGCGGCAGGCAGGGGCCGAAGTTCTGGGCATGGCGGCCATTTTCACGTATGGATTCCCGCTGGCTATTGCCAATTTCGAGGCTGCCAACGTGCCACTCATTTGCCTGAGTGACTATGCAGCCCTGATCGACGAAGCCCAGCGGATGGAGTATGTGCAGCAAGACCAGTTAGTCTCACTGGCTGCCTGGCGCAACGACCCGGCAAGTTGGGGTCGGTGACATCGCCTAAACAGGCTCCGTTCCGGCAAAAGAATCTCCCACTGCCCGGTAATTTTTTTTAACTGGGCAGTCGTTTTATTACCAACGGGTTAAGGTGTCAACGATTAATAAAAAGACATTTTCTACTTGTTTGAGGGTTGCTTTATGTGGTAAAGATTACGTAACATTGTGGTAATCATGGAGAATTCTCGACCCAACCAGCACCTGCGAAAAACGCCCGGAATCGGCGGAACTCGCTCACAGTCAGGCAATCAGTGGTTAGATCGCTTAGATACCGGTTTGGGGAAGCTTCCCCCGCAAGCCACTGACCTCGAAATGGCGGTGCTGGGGGCACTCATGATCGAGAAAGATGCCCTGTCGGCAGTGATTGACATTCTAAAGGCCGAAAGTTTTTACAAAGAAGCGCATCAGCGCATCTACAATGCCATTCTGATGCTGTTCCAGAATTCGGAACCCATCGACTTGCTCACAGTAACCCAACAACTGCGCAAAACCGGCGAACTGGAATTTGTTGGTGGTGGGAGTTACGTGGCCGACTTGACCGTTAAAGTGAATTCGGCAGCCAACATCGAATACCACTCGCGTGTTGTTACAGAGCATTCCCTCAAGCGGGCCATGATCACGATGGCCTCCACTATTCTGCGCGATGCCTACGAAGACACAACCGACGTTTTCCAACTTCTTGACCATACCGAACAGTCGCTGTTCCGTATTTCGGAGTCGAACATCAAGAAGAACTACGCCGACATGGGTACCATTGTCCGGAAAGCGCTCGAAGAGTTAGAAGTTAAGAAAAATAATAAGGATGGCCTCACCGGTATTCCCTCCGGTTTCAGTGCCCTCGATCGCCTGACCTCAGGCTGGCAACCCTCCGAACTAACCATCTTAGCCGCTAGACCAGCTATGGGAAAGACGGCATTTGTTGTGTCAGCCTTGCGTAATGCGGCTGTGGACTTCGGGCAACCTGTAGCAATTTTCTCGTTGGAAATGTCGGCGGTGCAGTTGGTGAATCGTCTGATTTCGGCGGAGGCCGAGATCGACAGTGAAAAGATCAAAAAGGGCAACCTCGCCCCTCACGAGTGGACCCAACTCCACCATAAAATTCAGCGGCTGACCGAAGCTCCCATTTTTATTGATGATACCCCTGCCCTATCCATCCTGGAACTGCGGGCCAAGTGCCGCCGATTAAAAGCCCAGCACGATATTCAGATGGTGGTGATCGACTACCTTCAGTTAATGCAGGGTGACAACAGCAAGGGCGGCAACCGCGAGCAGGAAATTGCGTCGATCTCGCGGGCACTCAAGAACTTAGCCAAAGAGTTGAACGTGCCGGTGATTGCCCTCTCGCAGTTGAGCCGGGCCGTTGAAACGCGGGGTGGCGACAAGAAACCACAGCTATCCGATCTTCGCGAAAGTGGCTCAATAGAGCAGGATGCCGACATGGTAATGTTCTTATACCGTCCTGAATACTACAATATTACGCAGGACGAAGCGGGGAACTCAACGGCGGGAATCGGCGAAGTGATCGTGGCCAAAAACCGTTCCGGTTCGCTGGATACCATTCAGTTGCGGTTCGTGAGCCGCTTCACCAAGTTCTGCGACCTCGATACCTATTTCGAGCCGATTCCTCAGGCCCAAAGTTTCCCCGGCAACGTAACGGGCCTGAGCAGTTTTGAAGGACCAGCGGGCAATCAACCACCAACCGGACCGGGTGCCATGCCCCCCCTCCCACCCACCGGCGGCACCGTTCGGGGTAGCCGCGCCAACGACCTCTCCAACTTCGGCAACGCCGACCCCAATCAGGCAACGCCGTTTTAAGAGGCTAAGGCGTTTTAAAAACTATAATACACTACCAGTTTTGGCCTGTTTCCCGACGTGGGGTGTTCGCTCGTACTAAACAGTAGATCGCGGTAGGGAGGTGCAGGAGCTTCATCCTGTAAACGGAACATAAAGCCAAAATTAGTCGCTGGATTTGCGACCATTTCCGCTATTAACGACTTGACATTTAGCCTTCTATAGACACCCGGAAATGATTCAGCCGATGCCACTGTAATCTGCCCTACGGTAGTGCTGGTTGGGCGGCTGTTGTAGCTCAGGGTGGTTTGATCCCAATTGCCCGTAACCCGCTGAATATAAATAGGGTTATTTCCCACATTCGGTTCTGAAAACCAGCCCTGCTGATATGTCAGCGATAGGAAAGCGCTGTCGATACGGGCGGTTGTGGGCAGTTCCGACAAATTGAAACGAAGGTAGCTCTGGTAAACAACCGGATTACCATTGTTCGTTGTCCAGGAGCCAGTAGCCATTCCTGGTCCTCCATTCACAGATGTGGTACTGAACGAACTGGTGTAGCCATCTTGTCCCTCGTTAGAGCCGGGTTGCAGGTTCAGCACGTTGGCCGCTAAAGGCGGGGCGCCGGGGCAGGCTATCTGAGTCCGCACAAAGTTGCCGCTGTTGTCGACCGTAACGCGCCAGCAATACCCGTTAGGCGAGCGCAAATGACTCCCGAACCAATGTTCTCTACATATACATCTCCACCAGCCACGTGCAAACGTGCCTTCGGGTTCGACGTATTGATACCTACGTCTCCATTTAGGCGAAGCCAGTTTGTTACCGTTGAACTACCAGGCAAAGTTCCACCCGGAAAATTTCCACCCGGCAATGTAGGGCTGGTAGGTGTAGTGGGTTCGGGAATACCCGCCTGACCGTAGCAATTTTGGGTAGCCTGCCACAAAATCAGGCTTAACATCAGGATAACGCAGGTGAAGGAACGTATTTGTCTTTTCATGATGCTGGTTTTTACAGAACGCGAATGACACAGATTTGCTGGATTTATGCAAATAGTGGTAATCTACATAAAAGAAATTTGTGCAAATCCGGCTAACCCATGTCATTCACATTGGTATTAGTTTCGTTTGGTTAACAAAACTACATTCTCAACGTGATGCGTGTGCGGAAACATATCGACCGGCTGCACATTGCTTACCTGGTAAGTTTCATCCAGAATTCCAAGGTCGCGGGCTTGCGTGGCTGTGTTGCAGCTCACATAGACAATTCGTTGCGGGGCTGCCTTGAGCAACTGCCGCGTTACGGCTTCGTCCATACCAGCCCGTGGTGGATCGGTGATGACCACGTCGGGATGGCCGTGTTCGTCCATAAAGGCATCGGTGAGCAGGTCTTTCATGTCGCCCGCGTGAAACGTGGCATTGGTAATCCCATTGACCTCCGCATTGACGCGGGCATCCCGCACGGCATCGTCCACGTACTCCAAACCCACTACCCGCTTTGCCTGCCGCGCCACAAACAGGGCAATGGTGCCGGTGCCGGTATAGAGATCATAGACCAGTTCCTCCCCGGTAAGGCCAGCCCATTCTCGCGCTACTTTATACAGATTGAACGCCTGAGCCGCGTTTGTCTGGTAAAATGATTTGGGGGCTACCCGAAACGTAAGCGGTTGCCCACTGCCATCGTCCATCTGCTCCTCAATATACGGCGTTCCGGCGTAGTTCACCACCTCCTGATCGCCGTATGTATCGTTCTTTTTAGAATTAATGATATAGTTGAGCGAGGTAATTTGTGGAAACTGTTCCAGCAGGTAATCGAGCAGATGAGCCAGCCGGTCGGGGTTGTTCTGGGCTACCTGCATCGTTACCATGGTTTGCCCGGTCGATTCTGCCGTACGGATAATAAGCGTGCGGAGATAACCAACGTGCGTTTTGAGGTTGTAAGCCGTCAGGTTATGAGCATACATATAGTCAGACACGGCCAGCCGGATGGCATTCGACGGATCGGGTTGTAAGTAGCAATGACGAATAGGCAATACCTTATCGAACCGGCGAGGCACGTGAAAGCCTACCACCCGTTGGTCGATCCGCTCATCAGAATGCACCTCGGCATTGGTCATCCAGCGGCCTTCGGCAATAGTAAATTCGAGTTTGTTTCGGTAATATTGCCGGGTCTCAGCAGGCATAATAGGCCGAATCTGATGCAACGCCACCTTGCCAATTCGCGTAAGGTGATCAACGACCTGCTGGTGTTTAAAGCCCAGTTGCTCTTCGTAACGAATGTGTTGCCATTTACAGCCGCCACAGGTGCCAAAGTGTTCGCAAAACGGCTCTGCACGTCCCGACGAAAACTCATGGATACGTTCGGCTACCGCTTCGCGGTATTGTTTTTTTTCGTTTACGATGCGCAGATCAACCACATCGCCGGGAGCAACCGCCGGATTTCCCGGCCCTGATTCAACAAAAATGACTCCATCTGGTGTCCGTACCAAGCATTTACCTTCAGCGGCCACCGCATCAATCCGAATGCGTTCCAACCGTTGGGGTTCTTTCTGACTCCTTCTTCTCATATTCCCTGAATAAAATGCTAAATTAACCCTCAATTTTGGACCTGTGCAGATCGGAAATCGTTAACCTATGCATACTTTTTACAAACAGTCTCTTTTTAAGCTATTTATCGCTTTACTACTACTCATCAGTGGCACGTCAGCGCGGGCTACGCACATTGTTGGGGGCGAGTTTGAACTCCAGTACCTGGGGACGAGCGGCTTATATTCACATCGAATAAACATGAATTTATATTTCGATGACATTTTCGGAAACAGAGGAGCCGCTGATTCAGATATTATTGTGTACATCTTCAGAAAACGAGATAATGCATTCGAAACGCGCGTAGTGCTCCCCCAAGTGAGCGACGGATTGATCAGCTACACTAATTCGGTCTGCGCCATCGGCACGCTCCGCACCCGACTGCTGCGTTACAGTATCGACTTGACTTTTCCCAATTACTTCAATGACCCCGAAGGATACTACATGGTCTGGGATCGCTGTTGTCGTAATGGAGCTATCAACAATATTAACGACCCTGGCGGGGCAGGCTCGTCCTTTTGGCTTGAATTTGCCGCTCCCTGGCAGAGCAACCGGCAATTTATAAACTCAACCCCCTCATTTGGTATCGCCAAAGGGGATTACATCTGTATTAATAACCCATTTAGCTTCGATTTTAGCGCCAAAGACGCCGACGGCGACAGTTTGGTTTATTCGTTGGCCACTCCACTTAATGGGTTCAGCAGCCGCACCATTCCTGACCCCAGTCGCTCCGATGCTGTGCGGGGAGGGCCGTATCCACTTATTTCTTGGGGGCAAGGGTATTCGGTAACCAATATGATTCCGGGGCCGCAGCCACTCCGGGTGAACGCCAGAACAGGTCTCCTGACCGTTACGGCCAGCAAAGCGGGGCTTTACGTTTTTTCGGTATTGGTGGAAGAATACAGACGCACGCCCGGCAAAGCAGCTGTCAGGATTGGGCAGGTTCGGCGCGATTTTCAGTTGCAGGTAATCGACTGCCCGCGCAACGATCCACCCCGGCTCCTAATGAAAACCGAAGGAGCCAAAGAATACTACAAACGTGGTTCGGTCATCACAATTAACGAGAAAGATCAGAATTGCTTCACCCTTTACCTGACCGACCCCAACCCCAATCAGCGCATTACAATCACCAATGCCAGTGGCATCCTACCCGGTTTTTCGCTCACACCTAACGTTGTTACCACCCGAACAGCTTCTGACACAGTGAAGGCCGAGTTTTGTTTCGGCCGTTGCCTGAGCAATGGCGTGAGTGGCCGCGTTACACTAGCTATTCGAGCCACCGACGAAAGCTGCCCACAGGGCCTCACCGATACGTTGCTGGTCCAACTGAATATAGTTACGACAGCCGCCAATCCACCCCGCATTACGACCACCCTGCCACTCAATAGAGGTCAAATTACAGTAGGCAGTTCGCTCTCATTCAACGCCATCGGAACCGACCAGGACAACGATGTGGTGTCGGTGCAGGCTATTGGGAGAGGGTTTTCGCTGGCTTCGGCCAACATGAGTTTCACCAATGGGTCGGGAGCCGGGAGCGTTACCCGCCCATTTGTCTGGAAACCGGCCTGCGCTCAGGCCACGCAGTCGAATTATCTGGTCGATTTTGTGGTCACGAAAACCCGTTGTAATCGAACATTTCAGGATACGGTTAGGGTCAATCTGTCGGCAGTAGGGTTACCCAGTCAGCCTCCCACCATTCGCACAACGCTGGCCAAACAAACCATTGAGTTAACCGTAAACCCTGCCGATACAACTGGCTCAACCATTCGCTTCGATGTGCTGGGTAACGACCCTGACCGCGATTCGATTCGGTTGACGGGTAGAGGGCGCGGCTTTTCGTTTGCCGACCTGGGAATGAGCTGGCGCAATCAGTTCGGGCGGCCAACGCTCCAATCGGGTTTCCTCTGGCGACCAACCTGCGAACTATTGAAAGGAAAAGAAGAAGCCACTTTCGTACTTGATTTCGTGGCCGACGACCGAAGTTGCCAGCCCAAGCATACGGATACCACCTCGGTGACAATTCGACTCAAAAACCCCAGCATTGATTATAACCTGAGGGTTCCAAACGTATTTACGCCCAATGGCGACGGTGTCAACGACTTTTGGTCCGTAACCGATCTACCTGCCGATAACTGCACCGAGCAGTTTGGGTACGTTGAAGTCCTAAACCGATGGGGACGACAGGTATTCCGCTCCACCGACCGCAACTTCCGCTGGTTCGGTTCCTCCGATGTTCCCGGCGTTTATTACTACCTCATTCGCTACACCAAACAACAGTGGAAAGGCACTGTGACGTTGTTTAAATAACTGTTTCAGGTTTCATGGCCGGGCCATGGAACCTGAAATTACTTTTTCAGCCCAATATTTCCCCGCAACTCACCCTGGGGAAACGCCGATGAAGCCAGTACAATGTAGTTAAGACCAAACATCAGGTTATTTTCCTGTGCGAGCGTCAGCGTTGCTGATCCCGTAAGTGGGTTACCTCGTCCGGTAAAAAGATATAGATTATCGGTAACGTCATTTATGCCGGGTTTCCTAATACCAATATACGCGCCTGTCAGCGTCATACCATTATAGGCAACCGAATACAAAAACTCGCGCGTCGATTTGGTGTAGACACCCGTGAACAAACCCGTTGCCGACGAATTAGACCCCTGCCCTTTAACCAGTGAGGCCGATAAAGTTGCCTCAAAATCGATGGTATCGCGTTTATCGGGATCATCCTGCTCACAGGCTAGCAGAAATGGTATCAAGCCGAATAGGTAAAGCAGTATCTTCATTATTGGTGGTGTTTGATGGGTAAAAGCCGCGTCCTTTGCAAGTATAACTATATTTGCGGCTTGCCCACGAACTAATGGCAATAGGTTCTTACTGATTCTTTGTTATGCAGCAAAAAGTTGTGTTGATTACAGGCGCGTCATCAGGTATTGGGCGGGCTTTGGCGTTTGCATTTGGCCGCGATGGAGCCTCCGTTGTTATTTGCGCTCGTAAAATCGACGCACTCGAAACCGTTAGTCATGAGCTTCAACAGGCTGGAATCAATAATCTGGCACTCGCAGCGGATGTCAGCGTTGAGTCGGACGTGCGTACACTTATTGAGCAAACCATTGCCCATTTTGGCCGTCTGGACATTTTGATCAATAACGCGGGTGTGAGTATGCGCTCCTTAGTAGCCGATACCGAGCCGGCTGTTTTCCGTAAATTGATGGATATAAATTACATGGGAACCGTCAATGCTACACACTATGCCTTACCCCATGTTCTAAAAACTAAAGGATCAATAGTTGGCATTTCGTCTATTGCGGGCTACCGGGGACTCCCTGTTCGAGCAGGCTATTCGGCCTCTAAATTCGCCATGAACGGTTTTCTCGAAGCCCTACGCACGGAGTTACTTCATTCGGGAGTCCATGTACTGACAGCCTGCCCTGGCTTCACAGCCTCCAATATCCGGGTAGCTGCTCTGGAAGCCAACGGACAGCCAGCGGGCGAAACCATGCGCGACGAAGAAAGTATGATGACGGCTGAAGAGTGCGCTCAACATATTTTAAAAGCGGTAAAAAAACGGAAGCGCGAACTCATACTGACGGCTCAAGGAAAACTAACTGTTATATTAAATAAGCTATTCCCTTCCCTCACCGATCGGTTGGTCTACACTACATTGGCGAAGGAGAAGAATTCGCCGTTAAAATAATGGACGGTGAGCGGGTTCGCCCACCGTCCATTATTTCTTAAATCAGCCAAACCTGATCCTTCCGAACGTAATAGAGCTGGTCGTTCCAGAAAATACGAAGCCAAATATCTTCGCTGCCCAGAATATTTACTTTATGCCCCCTGCCTATAACTTCCGTTACCGGAGAAGCTGCCGAAGGAGACTGCCGTAATAATACCCTCTCTCGGCTCGTAATACCAGACTGGTAGCCTTCGGGCAAATTGACAAACAAAAGTAACGCAAGTAAGTAGAGCAACACAACCCATTTATGTCGGCTTGGCGAAGCTTCTTTGCGGTTCATTTTAACAATCAGCACACCGAACACGTACAAGCCAAGCCCCAACAGAAATATCAATACGTAAATCCCGTACTGTTTGTAGAATAAGTAAAAATAATTGAGATCATCGGTCTCATATCCAATCAGGTTATTTGAGCGAGCTACTTCATTCATCTTTCGAAGAACAGTTTCTTGTGGGTGCCGATCAAAATAAACCTGTAAATAATAGAGTGTACGGGCCGGATCGCTGTTGCGCTCCGAAACATAGGCTAGTTTTAATAACATGGGGTCGGTAGCCATCTGACCCTCAGCCATTGCTGCTTCGTAGAGGAGTGCGGCATCGTCTAACTGACCAGCTACAAAGAGCGAATCAGCTTTTTTTACATCAATGGTAGCCTGCCCGGGCAAAGCCGACAAACAGAGAAAAAATACCAGAAATAGTCTTTTTTTAAGAATGAGAGCTTGCATTGAACGCTGAAAGGCCATACTTTTGCACTACGATTTAGGAACGCACTTTAAAACGGCCTACCAAATTGCAAAAGTAATCGATCTGGTAGCTCAGTTGGTAGAGCAATACACTTTTAATGTATGGGTCCTGGGTTCGAATCCCAGCCGGATCACCAAAGCAGTTTTTCAGTAAACAGTGAGCAACAAAAAGCTAACACTTGCTTTCACAAAATTACCCGTGAACAAAGTAAACTACTGGCTGTTCGTCGCATACTATTAAGATCTGGTAGCTCAGCTGGTAGAGCAACACTTTTAATGTATGGGTCCTGGCGGTCGGCCGCTGCCGGTCGAATCCCAGCCGGATCACCAA
>Ga0105048_10019674_pt1 | contig 10340 bp, 9 predicted proteins | sample MAT05_FD_78382 | JGI IMG/M metagenome (GOLD analysis project Ga0105048, IMG submission 78382) | Freshwater microbial communities from Lake Fryxell liftoff mats and glacier meltwater in Antarctica - MAT-05 | ecosystem: Environmental > Aquatic > Freshwater > Ice > Liftoff microbial mat | place...
CGAGAATCGGTTCGAATTACGCTCGATCTCGGCCAACTCTTCTATGACTGGCGTATCAAGTTCGCCCTTGAATGTTATACCCGCTGAGTAATGACCATCCAGCCAAAAATTAACCGCACCCGTCAACGAGGGTAGCAGCTCTGGGAAAACCAACTCACTGGTACCATAGATAATTTTAACATTTGGAGTTTTCGAAAACTTCCCCACTGCGCGATTAAAGAGGCTGGGTTCAGGTTCAACCGAATAAACTTGGCGTGAAGTTTTTGCAAGTTGCTGTGTGGTTTCACCAAGGAAAGTTCCAGTCTCGACCCACGTAGCGTCCGGCGTTGAGTTTCTAAGCAAGACCTGAAGCTTGACAAACGAAGGACTTGGGGCGGCATATTGTCTACTCTGCCACTTTTTACCGTCAAGGAAGCGAGAACTGAGTGCGCGGGCTGGCGCTCGAAGTATGTTTTTGATGGAAGACATTTCAGTAAATTTATTATTTAAAGCTCAATGAGGTAGTCCAGCTGTGTCAGCTTGTTCAGGACGGTTAAGTACCAGCTGCTGGCGACACTTGGCAAGGACCGTATTTAATGGCAACTCCGTCATACACTTGTTGTGCCCTAACGGACAGGAAGTGAAGTTGTAGCAAGGGGCGCAAGGAACCGAGTTTCGTACTGCGAACCGACGGTTCCCCCAAGGCTCAATCGAGTCCGGGTACTCTATACCAGGCACGATGGCGACCACCTTGCAACCCATTGCGTCACCTAGGTGCATGGCGCCGCCGTCATTGCCGACCAAAAGCGCGCAACGTTCCAAGAGCGCAGCAAGCTGTCCTACGCTGGTTTTCCCTGCAATGTTGGTCACGCGCAAGCCGAGAGCAGAAACCAGTTCGTCACCCAACTCCAAGTCCGACGGAGTGCCGACCACTACGATGCGGAGATCAGGTTGATCTCCAAGCAGCTTTGTTCCCAGCGCGACAAACTTTGCCAGTGGCCACCTTTTGTGCGGCTGTACAGAGCCCGGAGCAAATGCAACAACGGTCTGACCGAGCAGCGCTGCTGTTCTCCACCAACGCGCTGCCCAAGTTTGGTCCGCTGGCGCGACCCGGAGATCGAAAACAATATCTTCGTCTTTATACGTCTGTGGTGTCGAAAGTTCCTTGAGAAACTGCATAGGGCCGTGTACGTGGTGGGGAAGAAGGCCATTCGCCTTCAACCGCGCCCGGTCGCCATTGATGGATCCAAGCCCACGCCAGCCAAGAACAGGCACCCAGCCCACAACAAACCTAATAAATGCTATTTTCTTGAGGCGCCCAATCCAGGGAGCCCCGGGATCGAGTAGCAGTACTGAGCGATCGATATGCATGTCCTTCATACGACGACGCAGAGTCAGTAACGATGAAATCGACGATGTGCCATCGAAAAAAATCACATCGTCGACCAAGTGAGGCATAACAAAGTCCACCCATGGGATAGCTGATTTTGGAGAATACTGAGCCACCGAGTCGCGTATCGCCTTGTTGCTGGATTGCATCGTGAGCAACACAACTCGCGCCTGCGGCCAAGTCTGCTTGAGCATTCGCAGCGCTGGTGCAGCCAGAATGAAATCCCCCAACGCTGCAGAGCGAAAAACCAAAACGGTTTCCTTAGTCGCACTCACGAATTTCATCTCTATAGTATCTTCGAACGATCATGATTAACTGGAACCCAGATTCACGGTGCGGCGGTGGCATGTGAGTAAGCGTTATTCCTATCGCTATTATTGGTCTGTTTGTGGTTCAGGAGCCAATATAATGTGACAACGAAAGATATCCACCATACGATTGCAAATGAGATTGCCAGCCCGAGTATTTGCTGACTTGGGAGTAAAGCGAACGCTATACCGGCATAAAGTGGAGGTACGCACACGCCAATGAGTGCCGGTTTCCGGTATTGAGACAACGTATAGAATACCCTAAAAAGATAAGGTATCGCGGTCATTGGACCGGCTGCTATCAGCATGATTGCAAGGCAGTCGCGAAGTCGCGCGACGTCGTTCGCGGGCATGTTGGAAGTGCTGAACAGTCGCACCAAGATCTGATCACCACCCAAAATATAGACTAACCAAAGAAGTAACCCTAAGAAGACTATTCTTGCGACTTCGCGAGTCGCCATTTTCCGTAGCGCTGGTAAGCCCCCGGCAAGCATTGCATCACTCGAAGTTCTAGCAGCTATCACATATGCGCCGAGACTGATAGCCGTGCCGCATGCGATAAGGACCCTCAGCGAATACGCCATAACTGTTACGCTGCCAGAGCCTAGTTGGGTGCAAAGTGCAGCATCAATAGGGGAAAACAGTGAGAACGTAAGAGTACCCATGCATATCGCGAGTATATGCTTGCGGAGTGGCGCCAAATTTCGTGCGCCGATCTGCCAGTTGTGTCGAACAAATGTTTCAGCTCCAATCCTGTAACCTCTTGCGACTATCCAAATGGATATTGCGGTGCCTATCAATTGCCCCACTAATAAGAGCCATTCTGTGCGCCACGCGATTGCAGCCAAGGAACCGGCAAGAAGACCCAAAGAAGCCACCAGCGGACCCGCCCCGCTTCGCAAATAGGCTCCACGCGACTGCGAAAGGCAAATTGCAATTGTCGACATCACGGTAAGCCCGCCGGTCAGGATGAATCCTCCCAGGAGCCAAGGGAATAGTCCGTCTGTTGCTATAGAAGCGCCCGCAACGCCGATCAGGACGCCGACAACAGTCAGCACAATCGTTAGGTCTAATAGCAGCCTGACAGTACTGAGTTGTCTTCTGGCTCCAACTTGTGTCAGTCTTGGGGGAAGCGAATACAGCAACACTCCCGATACCAGTCCGGCTACAGCCATGGGTAAACTGGCCGCATAAAAAATAATGTCGACTCGCGAGGAGGAACCCAAAAACTGCAATAGCAATGTATACGCCGCAAAGGACGCTAGGCTCGAACCGAACGTCATTGCGGTCAACAAAAGCCTGCGCTGGTTCACTTATCACTCGCGGGATAGAAGAGCAAAATCCTGACCATTACCGCGATCTTAAGTGTTTAGGAATTCAAGGAGGTCGCGGCAGCATTGCGTCCCGATTTCTTGGCAAGCGAGTCCAGCCATCGAATCAGGGCAGAAAAATATTTCGGACGAACACCGCTTGCGATCGCGTAAAGGCCAAGCGCCGGCAAGAATGATAAATAGGGCGTCTTGATGAAGTAGGACGATTGAGATCTCGCTACCACTGCGATCATCGATACCGTGACTGCAAATGCAATGCAGTTAAAGCCATTGTCCGCGGTTCTGGAAAGAGTACGCCATAAGGCGATACCAAGTGCCCAAACAATGCCGTTGTAAACGAAGCCGAACCATCCGGCGAACATATACCCTTCAGTAAACGCGAAAAAAGCTGGACTTGCCGCTCTGGTAACTGTGTCTGGGCTCCATAGCTCAACCGCAAAAAACTGCAGGTATTCGACCTTGAGGAACATCAGCATGTTTGCGCTGTTCGAAGTCAGTACAGTCAGGGGAGATACAAAGTCATTGGCCATAGTGCCAATCAGTACATGAAAAGGGGTGTAGTAGTCTTTTAACAGAATTGCTTGGGTTAGGGCACTGGTTTCCAACGAATCGTCAGACACAGTTTCGCTGCGTGAATTCTCAACGAGAGTTAGGGCTACAATCGTAGCAATGAGGAAAAATAAACCGATCAGGACCGCTTTCCAATTCTTGAGTGCCCAACCTCGTCGGTGAGGTCTGATGGGTATGCGATCAATCTTTGCGTCTCTATGTAGCTGGAGATTAAGTTGTCCCCTTGCACTAGACCTTTGAAGTGAAAGATATTCAAAAGCCATTATGCCGATCATGACGGCGAGTGGATCTGTTCTATTGCCAGCATCGACTGCAATCAGCGCGAAGATCGCGGCAGTCGCGATCAGCAACAACAGATAAGTTGTCCTTCGCTGGCTTCCTTTAGAGATTTTACTTCGTACAACTCCGTAAAGTACGATTAGACTAAAGGTAGTGAATTTGAACAAATTCCAGAATAGCTTATAAATGAGGCCACTGCTTTCAATGAAGTCGACGTCGGCGGCATTCGTGTAGTTTAGGTCAGTCTTAAAGTAGCCGTAGCCGACACTCAATAGGACTAGCTGGATGCCCGTGAGGGCTGAGTAAATTCCAAAAGACTGGCCAACCCGGCGTACTGCAATGAAAGATCCAGTGGTCAGTGGCCTATATATCTTAAAAAAGCCAACGTACAATGCCAGAAGTGAGAGTGTTGAGAATATTATTGCGAATGGCAAGATTTCGGGGCCAAAATACATATTAAGCATTACGATCGACAGTTCCGGAAAGAAGAGATATCCGGTCTGCGAAATGACTGAGTAAATCAGCATCATAGAAAAGAATGCAGCGAAAAAGAAATCTTTCTTCCACAGCGAAACCGTCATACAGACCGAAAACAGGCTGCATGCTATCAGTATAGCTAATGAAAAGTTTTGCATAATGAAAAGACGTGGCTGGTCAATCGATTTTTCCGGCGGCATGCGGATGATCGTCAATAGCCTTGATCTCGCAATTTACCTCTACGAGAAAAATTTCGATATATATGTAGAATCTTTATTGGAGCTGATTAAAGGGACAATTTTTCTAGCCACTTGCAATACTTTTGAACGCCGGACTCTACGGCGCTGAATTCTTCTGCATAACCTGCCTCTCGAAGCTTCGACACGTCTGCCTGTGTAAAGCACTGGTATTTTCCAATTAAAGCCTGTGGAAATTCAATATACTCCACCATTCCTGCATCAATCATTTGTCTAAGCGTCATCATGGATTGACTCTTCGCCTGTAGCGTTGCGTTAATTATTGCAACTGCCACATCATTGAACGGCTGAGCCTGGCCGGTGCCCAAGTTAAAGACTCCACTTTTCTCTGGGTGCTCCAAGAACCAAATATTGACGGCAACGACGTCATCAACAAAAACGAAATCTCGTGACTGCGTCCCGGCAGCGAACCCGGCATACTCTCCAAAAAGGCGCACTTTTCCGGTTTCTCGGAACTGATTGAAATGGTGAAACGCCACGGAAGCCATGCGACCCTTGTGTTGCTCGCGCGGCCCGTACACATTGAAGTAACGAAACCCTGCAATCTGAGTTTTAGCCGTCGGTAATGTGCGCCGCACAATGTCGTCGAAAAGTAGCTTCGAGTAGCCATACACGTTCAGCGGTTGTTCAAACTCCTGTTCTTCTCGGAAGACAGCGCTGCCGCCGTAGGTCGCCGCCGAAGATGCGTACATCAAGCGAATCCCGCGTGCCAGGCAAACATCCAGCAGCATCTTCGAGCATCGATAGTTCGTATCGAGCATAAGCTTGCCATCGTGCTCCATCGTGTCCGAGCATGCGCCCTGGTGAAACACTGCATCAACTTCGCCAAAGTTGCCGCGAGCGAACCGATCATAAAAATCTTCTCGGTCAAAGTAATCGCTGATGTGAGCACCCAGCATGTTGCGGTACTTGTTGCCGTCGGTGAGGTCATCGACGGCAATGATGTCGTCCACTCCGATCGCATTCAGTCCATGCAACAGGTTGCTGCCGATCATGCCGGCTGCACCAGTGACCACAACTCTCACGGCGTTCTCCCCTCGTAAATCATTCAAAGAGCTCGCTGGCGGTGACACTGGCAGTGCCAAACCTCCCGACCACCAAGCCACCGGCCTTGTTGGCCCAGGGCATGGCTTCCCGCGCGGTCAGTCCACAGGCCAGCAAGGAAGCCATGGTTGCGATGACGGTGTCGCCGGCGCCGGTCACGTCGAACACCTCACGGGCAACGGTTGCCTCGTCAAGATGGCCGTCGGCGTCGAAGACCGACATGCCCTCTTCGCTGCGAGTGAGCAACAGGCTGTCGAATTCGTGTTGAAGGCGAATGACTTCCGCACGTTGCCGCAGGTCGGCTTCGCCATGCCAGGCCCCAGTTACCTGGGCCAATTCGGCCCGGTTCGGCGTGACCAACGTTGCCCCTGCGTATCGGGTCCAGTCGCTGCCTTTGGGGTCGACCAACACAGGGCGACCGGCTGCTCGCGCCATGCTGATCATCTTCGAGATGTGGGTGAGACCGCCCTTGCCATAGTCGCTGAAGAGCACCGCGTCGTGGTCTGGCAAGGCAGCGCTGAAGCGGTCCAACATCGCTGCCAGCACTTCGTGGTTGGGCCGGTTCTCGAAGTCAACGCGGAGTAACTGCTGGGCTCGACCGATGACTCGCAGTTTGACGATGGTCTGGCATTGCGGGTCCACGTCCAACATGCACCGTATACCCTGCTTCTCCAACAAGCCACGCAGGCGCAACGCGGGTTCGTCGTCGCCGACAACCGTCATCAGCGTAGCGCTGGCACCCAAATGTTTTACGTTCAGCGCGACGTTGGCTGCGCCGCCCAATCGTTCCTCTTCCCGAGTGACGTTCACGACAGGCACCGGCGCCTCCGGTGAGATGCGATCGACGGTGCCGAACCAGTAGCGGTCAAGCATGGCGTCCCCCACCACGAGCACCCTGACTGAAGAGAGCTTGGACTGCAGGTGGATGGCAGGGGTCATTCGCATAGCAGCCCGTGCTTGGATACCGTCCGCTCCGCAGCAAAGAGCTCCTGCTCAATCAACTGACACAGGATGTGCCCCATGATCAAATGCCCTTCCTGGATGTGAGGCGTGTGCGTCGACGGTGTTCGCAGCACATGATCACACCGCCCGGTCGACATGGCCGACTCGCGCAAACCGGTCAGGCCTACGACGATCATCTTCTTGGCCCGTGCGGCGTCGATGGCCGCCAAGATGTTCTTCGAGCCCCCCGAGGTTGAATAGGCCAGCAGGACGTCACCTTCGGCGCCAATGGCTTGCACTTGGCGTGCGAAAACTGTGTCGTAGCCATAGTCGTTGCCGATGGCGGTCAACACTGAGGTATCGACCGTCAATGCAATCGCGCTCAGCCCCGGTCGGTCGAACAAAAAACGGGCGACCAGTTCACCAGCAATGTGTTGACAGTCCGCCGCGCTGCCACCGTTGCCAGCCAGCAGTATCTTGTTGCCACGCCGGTACGCGGCAATGCAAGCTTCGGCAACGGCCTCCAGCGTCTGTGTGACCTCGGTCGACTGTGACAACAACCGAGCCACCTCGGCCGAGCGCTGCAGGGCACTCACGATCAGATTGTTCATGCGCAGACGTTGGCGTAGGACCCAGGTTCAGCAACGGCCACCTGGACACAGGCTGCGAGACTATCAAAAACACCGTCGACCTGCCGCGGCGGCGCTTCGGCCGAAGACGATGCGTCGATCAAGTAACAGCGAGGGACGCCCGCAGCGTGACCGGCCTGCACATCCGATGGTTTGTCGCCAACCAGAAACGATCGTTGGGGGTCGATGTTCATGTCCTTCATCGCCTGGCGAAGCATCCCGGGCCGCGGTTTGCGGCAGTCGCATTGCATCCGGTATTGGAGCACTGGCGCGTCCGGCAGATGGGGGCAGTGGTACACGGCCGCAAGCTCCACGCCGTGTTCCTGCAAACGGCTGCGCAGCGCGCGCGTGAATTGGTCGTAATCGGATTCACTGTACAAGCCTCGAGCGATGCCCGACTGGTTGGTCACCACCACCAGCAGGTAACCGGCGCGTTGCAGGGTCTGCAAGCCCTCGACAACGCCTGGCAAAAGTTCAAGGTCTTGCAGCCGGTAGACGTACCCGCAGTCGCGATTGATCACGCCGTCGCGGTCGAGGAACGCTGCCTTGTTCAAGACGCCACCCTTGAAGAGCGCAGCCGCGTCAACAAGCCGGTCGTCGAACGGCCTTCAACAAAAGGCAGGGCTTGCGCCGTTCCACCCCAGCTTCTAACCAGGCGTGTTTCAGCAAGCTGCTCGATGTCGTAGTCGCCGCCCTTCACGTACATGTCGGGCCTGATCAGTGCCAGCACGGCCAACGGTGTTTGTTCGGAAAACACCGTCACCAAATCGACGGCTTGTAGCGCTGCCAGCACGAGGGCGCGGTCGCCTTCGCCGTTGATGGGGCGATCGGGCCCCTTGCCCAGCAGGCGTGTCGAGGTGTCTGAATTGAGTGCGACCACCAGCGATCCACCCAGCGCCCGTGCTTGCGCCAGGTAATGAACGTGACCGGCGTGCAGGATGTCGAAGACGCCATTCGTGAACACCAGTGGGCGGCGAAGAGCAGCCAAAGCCTTCGGCAAGTCCGTCAACAGGATGATCTTGCTGGCGGGGTCCAGAAATTGCCCAATCTCCGCCTGCTCGCTGTTGCCGACAAGTTTGACCCGGCAGTCTTGATCTCTGGACATGCCCGTTCAGGCTCAGGCAGGCCGATGGCGACTGGCCCGAGCCAATACCCAAATGATCAAGAGAGCGCCGGCCAGCAGGCCAGCCCCCAGCGCAATCACGCCACGCCTGGGCTTGCTCTTGCGTTCAGGCGGGGTGGCGGCATCGACCACCTGGATGAGCGCGCCCTCACGGCTCTCATCCACGCGGGCAAGTTCGAATTGCCGTGCGTAGAGCTCGAACAACACCTCTTGATACTTGAACTCGCGAAAACGCCCGATGTAGTCGGGGCCACCGGAGGTGGTGTTGGACTTCTCGAGCGCCGCCAACTGGCCCCGCAGCGCTGACAGCGTGGCTTGCTGTTGACGAACTTCAGGGGTGGTGTCTGCCAAGTTGCTGCGGCTGACCTGCAGGCGAACCTCGGCGGCGGTGACCTCTGCGCGCAACCTGGCGTAGCCCTCGGCCGCCGCCTTGGGCTCGGCCCGTAGCGCAGCCCCGTCAAATCCACTGGCCTGTAATGCCTGCTGGGCCTGAACCAGGCGATCGCGACTTTCTTGTAACTGTTGCTCAAAGAAAACCCGTCGCTGCTGCGCCTCGGTGACGGCCAGACTCGCCGTGACACGACGCAACTCATCGACGAATCGATTGGCGATGTCGGCCGCCCGCTGCGGGCTGGTGTCGTCAACCTCAACCTTGATCAGTCCGTCTTTCTTGCCCAGTGCAATGCGGACGTTTTTGGCCAGCTCCTTTTGTGCATCCACCCGAAAGTCGCTGTCATAGACCTCTATCAACTTGAAGCGGTCGACCAAGCGGTCGGCCACGGTCACGCTTTGCATCAGGGCAACGTACTGGTCGCCTGCAGTTCGCCCGCCCGCACCGCCGCCGGCCAATGCAGCCAGCGGGCCCAGCGCGGCCAAAGCCGCGGCACTGCCGCTTTGGGTCTGTTGTGGCGGCATGAACGTCGTGCTGGCGGTATACGTTGGGGGGATGAGGTAAGTTACGCCAAGCGCGATCAACCCAGCCACTGCTGGCGCCAGCAGCAACAGGGCCCAACGCTCGCGCAGGGCCTGAAGCATTTCGCCAAATGTCGGCCCGTCGTCGTCGTCGTCGAAGTCGCCCGGCTCGGCGCTGCCAGACGAGTCATTGGCGCTCAACATGCTCACCGTATCGCCGATCGAATACCAGCCACGCCAATGCCAAGCTGGTACAGCAGCAGCGTCCAGTCCTTCGCCGATTGAAGGAAGGTGCTCTTGTCCAGCTCTTCTGGCACAAACAACGTGTCACCCGGTTCAGCGCCCAGCTTGCCCAGTGTGCCGCTGCGGCTCAACCAACCCGCGCTCTGGCGGCTGCTGACGACGTTGCCGTTGGCGCGCACCACAAACAAGCTGCCTTCGTCAGCGCCTTTGGTCGGGCCGCCGGCAAGCCGCAGGTAGTCCTCGATGTTGCGGCCCGGCAAGTGCAAATAGCTGGCGGCGTTGAAAACACTGCCAAAAACACCGACGGTGGTTGGCCGCGGCGGCACGTAAATGCGGTCTCCGTCTTCCAGCGACAAGTCCGGCAGTTCGCTGGCGTTGATGGGCAATTGCAGGACGACGCGTCCGCTGGGCCTGAGTGAACGCAAGCGGTCGATCAGCCGGCTTGAAGAAGCGACCCGGGAAGACTCGGCGTTGGCCTCATCCGCCGTGCCGACGCGGCGGCTGCTTGAAGATCGCGCCAAGTCTGTTTCCAGGTCGCGCAGGGCGCGGTCGTAATTCTCCTGCTGCGTGGCCCGCACGCTTTCCCGCGTGAACTCAGCAGCAAAGATGAACGCAGCAGGTGTGAAACCGCCTGCGGCCCGCACGGCATCGGAAATCGAGCTTCCTTCGGGCAGCACGTACTCGGCGGGCCGATTCACTTCGCCTTCAACACGAACGCGCTTGCTTTGCCGTTGGCCGGGCAAAGCCACGTCAATGGCACTGAAGGCGCGCAACAGGTCTCCATGCCCAAGCGACTGCTTCAGATCGACCGGCAGGTTGAGCTGGGCCACGCGGGCGGCGTTGCGCTCTTGCAGGC
>Ga0105048_10019676_pt1 | contig 10340 bp, 8 predicted proteins | sample MAT05_FD_78382 | JGI IMG/M metagenome (GOLD analysis project Ga0105048, IMG submission 78382) | Freshwater microbial communities from Lake Fryxell liftoff mats and glacier meltwater in Antarctica - MAT-05 | ecosystem: Environmental > Aquatic > Freshwater > Ice > Liftoff microbial mat | place...
ACGGCGGTCATGCGAGCGCGAAGGCCGGTCGTTGAGCTGGCGCCGGATCGTCCGCCCGCGTCGTCCGACGTCGCCGAGCCAGCGCTCGATGCGGACGACGAGCCCCCCAAGCTGCTGTCGATGGTCGTCCCTCGCGATCTCGACGGTGACGTCGACGACATCTCGGCCGTGGCGCCTTGGGAGGTGAGGGCCGCGGACCTGCGCCCTCTACCCGACTTGCCCTTGCTGGCCGGCGCCGCGCTCGACGGGCCGAGGCTCGGCCGGTATGCGCTGATCGAGGAGCTCGCCGAAGGCGGGATGGGCTCGGTGCACGTCGCGCTGCGCGATGGAGCCGATGCGCTGTGCGTCCTCAAGCAGCTGCGCGTGGAGGTGGAGACGAGGGAGATCGCGGTGCGTCGCTTCTATCGCGAGGCGAGCGTCGGAGCGCGGCTGGCGCACCCGCGCATCGCCCGGGTGTTGGGCGCTGGCACCGAAGACGGGGTCTTCTGCATCGCGATGGAGCTGGTGCAAGGCCTCGATCTCGAGACCCTGCACCGCACGATGGTGTCGACGGGGAGGATGCTGCCGGTGGAGCTGGTGATCCACGTGGTGCTCGGGGTCCTCGACGGGCTCGCCTACGCGCATCAGGTGCGACAAGCCGACGGGACCCCGCTTGGCATCGTGCACCGTGACCTGAAGCTGACCAACATCGTGTTGGGCTTCGATGGGGACGCCAAGATCATCGACTTCGGTGTGGTGAGGGCCGGCGGGGACGACATTCGCACGCAGGCGGGCGCGTTCTTGGGCACGGCCAAGTACGCCTCGCCCGAGCAGGCACGGGGCGAGCCGATCGACGCCCGCAGCGACCTGTACAGCGTCTCCGTCATGTTGTTCGAGCTGCTCACGGCTCGGCCGCTGGTGCAAAAGGCGTCGATGCTCGAGACGCTGCGGGCGGTCTCGTTGGAAGCGGCGCCGCCGGTGCGGGAGATCAATCCGGGGATCTCGATCGCGCTGTCCGACGTGGTGGCTCGTGGTCTGGCGAAGGACCGAGATCTCCGATGGGCTGACGCGGCGAGCTTCGCTGCGGCGCTGCGCGGGGCCTACCCCACGGCGCAGGCGATCGGCGCGCCCGACATCGCCGCGTTCCTTCGCGACGCCTTCGCGGAGGAGAGCGCCCGTGCGCGCGCGCTGCTCGAGCGCGGGGAGCGCCTCATCCGTGAGCGTCGGAGGAACAGCGTCGAGGCGCCGAGCGAGGTGACGCGGGATCATCGCCTGGCGCCGCTGGACGCCTACGACGAAGTGGACGCGACCCGGTCTTTCGTCCAGTTCAGCGTGGAGAAAACGCCTCGTGCAAACGCGGCGCTCGATCTGGAATCGACGCCGACCAAGCTCCTCCCGCTCGTCCTGCGCGGCACCGCGGTGGGCGTCGGCGCGCCGAGCGACGGGCCCGTGCGCACCCATCGAAGCGATGCACGGCGCATGGTGATGGTCGGCGTCGGTGGGGTCGTGGTCGGTGCGGCGGTCGCGGCTGCGCTCGTCGTTGCGCTGCTGAGAGGTGATTCGGGGACGGCGCTTCCCACGCCCGCCGCGTCTCCGGCGGTGCTGGCCGCTCCCGCGCCGGTGGGCGCAGTGCCGGCGGTGCCGACCGTGACGGCCACCATTGCGCGGATCGCGCCAACGAGCTCGCCGCCGGTGTCTCGTTCCGGACCGCCGCCGACTCCGCGAAAGTCGCCGTCGTTGGTCGTTCCTCCTTCTGTAGCGCCGTCGTCCGTTGTGCCGGTGGCTGCCCCATCGAAGCCTGCTTTGAAGGCGTTTCGCGAGACGGTTGCCCGTGCAAGGACATCCGATGTGGACGGCGAGATGCGCACGCGCTTGAGCGACAGCGCGCGAGTGGCCGCGCGCGAAGCCGGAAAATCGGTCGAATCTGCACTATCGCGAGCGCTGCTTCAGAGCAGCCGTGGAGATCTGTCCGGATTCGAGAGCCTGCTCACACAGCTCGAGCAGGAGCCATAACCTTGATCTCTCCGCAAAATTGGGCGTAACTGCCCCTATGCGTGTCTCTGCAACTCGCCCTCCGGCGTGGATGACTCTCTCGGTGGCCCTGGTCGGCACCGTATTCCTCAAAGGCAAGAGCGGATGCGGACAGACGAGCAGGGCGGCGTGTGACGGCGCGATCTCCACCGCGTATTTGAAGGCTAACTATTGCGCCCTCGTGCCCAACTGCTTGAACCCAACCGATCGCATCTTTGATTCAACGTATGAGATCGACGTGTCGAAGGCGAATCCGCCAGACTGGATCGTGTTTCAGTTTTCGCTTATGCCGGGCCAGGCCGAGGTCGCGATGGCCGAGCAGGGGCAGGAGCAGCAGATCCGTACGAGCACGAGCGTGGGTGTTCTTCAGAACGCGCTCAGGGTGTGCGTGACGAAAGAGCCTCCCGCTGAAGCACCCAAGGACACGACGATCGTGGTGAAGGCGCGGCCCGCCTCTGCCATAGGAAAAACGGTCGAGCAGGCACCTTTTTCGACACAGCCGGTACGCGTGATCACCGGCGATCAACCGCAGACGACCGTGACGCTGGCGCTCGAGCCGGGGCCGATGGTGGACCTCGAGGGCGGCGACGTGCCGATCGTCGCGCTCAACGCGCCGGTGAAGGTTCGCGCGACGATCGGGGGCGGTAATACTTTCGGACGCCAGCTGATCTGGTCGGGCGTGGACGGTGATGACGTGACCGCGGTGCCGGATCCGAGCGACCCCGAGGTGGCGACGGTGACGTTCGCGAAGGCGGGGACGCCGCGGAGGGTCAAGCTTAGGGTCGTCGACATGGGGGCGGACCCGCACGGGAGGACGCTGACAGTGAACGTGCTTTCGGATTCCGGGCCGGTGCTGCTGATCGTGGGGCCGCGGTTGATCCAGCCGTACCAGACGACGACGTTTACGGCGGATTGTCGGATGAAGCGGTGGTCGGGCGGGACTTGCCCGTCCGAGGCGCCGTATCTCGATTGGCGGACCATCACTTGGTCGCTCAGCACAGACCCTAATTCACAACGCAGCGGCGAGTCCTATGAGGTTTTTCTAGTGTCGAGCCGGACGACGACGATCTCAGCTTCTGGCCAAGCCGGTCGATCTGGCGACGTGCATGACCTGGACGCACAGGCAGTAATTCGCTCCCGTTGAGGCTCCAGTGGACAACGGCGCTCCTCGTGCAGCTTACCTCCGCGACCGCGTGCGAGCCTTTCGATGGCCGGTTTCCGACGTTTGATCGGTCGGCGCGCCTCTACTACTCCAATGATTGGTTCCTAGTCGCGCGCGCCGTTGGTGAGGAGGTCGAGGTGTTGTCCTCGGACGGCGTTGACGTCGCGCTCGGAAAACATGAAGCAATCATCGTCCCCTATCGTGACGATTGGGCGACTTGCACTGATGGGTCGCAAGCCGGCCTCGTCGCCGCGCGATTCTTCCGACCCAGCGAGGACACGAGCGAACCCTTCCAACCGATTTGCGGTGATCCATTTCCGGTGTACGCGCCGAAGCCGGCGATCAAGCTGATCCTCACACTGAGCAGTAGTACAGCGGCTACTGGCTGACAGCTGCCGCGACGCCAACCCCCACCCCCGCAGCAGCCCCAATCAGCAACGATAGGATCGACATCTCGGGCTCGCCCCGCCACATCGCCTCGAGCAACGCCACCACAGCGGGCATCGCGAGCCCGAGCCCGATCGGAACCAACGAGAAACGACCGGCAGTCGTTGGATCGGTTCCGGGCGCCACCCCAACGAACACCGAGGGACAGCTTCTCGCCATCCACACGATGCACTTCGCCGGCCCCCGCGTCGCCGCCTCCACCAACGCCACCCCCAGCGTCACCACACCGATCCCACCCGTCACCGCGCCCACGACGAACGCCGTCCGCCGTAGATCGCGCGCCTCCGTCGGCTCCCAGATGAGAACCACCTCGTTCGGGGTCGCCGGCATGAGCGTGAGCGGCATGCTGATGGGCTTGTAGTCGTCGGCTTCGGCGCGAAGCGTTGCCTCGCCCGCGAGAAGGCCGCCGATCTCGACCCGCTCCCCGTGCGCTTGTCGAGCGGTCTGCCCGGGATCGACCGAGAGAACGGCCTCGTCCATAGCGCCGTCGATCGTCAACACCACGCGAGGACCCCAAACGCCGCGCGGTCGCAAGAAAGCCTCGAGCGTCTCGACCAACCACCCTCGAAGCGCGCTGCTCGACGCATCCGATTCGAGGAGCGTGCGCGCCGTGGGCGCCACCGCTGCCTTCTCAAGACTCGCCGCGCCTCCGCCGGCCGCGGTCGCGATCGTGCCCGCGGCGACGTCGTAGACGTCTACGAATACTTCGAGGCCATCGCTCCGCGGTGACAACAGAACGGACACCCAGAGCTTTGCTTCAGAGCGGCGCACCAGCGCAAGCTGGCACGCCACGTCGAGCTTGCATGTGTCCCCGACATCGATCGGCTTGGGCGCGAGGTTCGCTTCCGTCTCAAGGATCTCCGACACCAACCGGCTCACGTCGCTCATGCTGATGCCCGCTGCCTCGCCTCGCACCGCTTCCACCGAGACCACCGTCACGATTCGAGGCGCGGCCAACCAGCTCTCTGCGTCGGCACGCTCGCGACAGGTCCCCAGTGCGACCACGAGCGCGAAGACCGTCCCGAGGCGCGCTGCGCGCGGGTGAAACCGTCGACCGCGCGTTCCCCGCGGCGTCGCCGAACAGTCGGCCTTCAAGCCTTTCTGCCGTCGCAATGCTCCCAACACAAATCGCCCGCCGCCGCGCGCAGCATACACGCGCCAGCACGATCACGCAGTGGGAATGGACGCAAGCGTGCCAGGGCTCGGACCATCTCGTGACTCGCAGGCCAGCCGTCCCGGCCGTAGGGCGACAACAACCTCGCCGTTCTCGCACCGCGATACGATCACCGTTCAGGCCTACGGCTCGATGTTCCCGTCTCGCCTCGACGATGGCTCACGAGCCCGATGATCTGGCGCCGGGTCCTGCGGCCGTGCGATGGTCTCCCTGGAATCATGCGAATTCGCGTCGCCACCAGGAGCATCATCGCGTGCACGATTGTCCTGGCCGCGTGCGCCGATGAGATCCAGCTCTCAATCCCGCATAATGAGGATGACCTGATTTTGGTCCAAGTGGGTGGCAGCAAGGGTGAGGTCATCGTGGCCGAAGCGACCGACAGTATCTCCGTCCCGGGCGGAGCAGATCCACGGATTGGCGTCGTGTCGCATCGCCAGCTTCGGGGCGCGTGCTTCCGTGACCTGGCAGAGGCGGCTGACGCGAGCTACGTCGTCACGGTCGGCGGCGAGAAGCGGGCGGCAGTCGATTCGCTCGCCGTCGCATGGCGCGGCGCAACACCCGACGGTCGAGCGCAGGGAGGCGAGGTCGATGTCGCGTCCGATCCGGTGCGAGCGGCGCGGAGGCTTCAGGGGACTGTCGCTATGGAGATGGCCCACGGGCGGTGGTGCATGGTCGACCGCGTCGGACAGCTTTGGTGCGGTCGACTGCGTGGACAGTGGCTTGCGCGGGCGCTGCTGCCCGGAAAAAGGGTGGGCAAGCTTGCGATGGGTGAGTCGGGGCTTGCGCGCTCGAATCGGAGGTCGGAGTCATCTGTTGGAGGTGGGGTGATTCTGATGGAGCACCGAGCCCGAAGATTCTTGACGATGTCGTGACAGTGGTCGAGCTGCCGGTCGGCGATGAAGTGTTGGGGTTGGCTGTCTCAGCCGCGTCGGCGTGCGCCGTAGTCGGAACAAGGTCATCTGCTGGGATCTCGGTGCAACGACCACGGTGACTTCGAACGTCCTGGTCGCAGCCACAGACGATGTGCGGCTGAACGCAGGTCGGGCGCGGTTCTGCTATAACCAAGGGCTCTTGTCGGGCTGCTGGGCAAAGGTACCGGGCAGTGACCCGGGCCCATGGACGTACATCGAACAATCGGGTGCAGCGGTCGCGGCCGATGACATGGTCTGCTGGCAAACCGCCGATCGGATATATATTGCCAAGGTGAGCTTGGTCCCGCTGTCCGCGACTGGTCGCAGGTGGACCTCGGTTCCGATGCGGTGGTCACGCGTGAGTACTCGACACAGCGCCCAGGCTTGAAGCTTTCGGTCGGCAGCTTCGGGATCTGTCACCCAGAGGGATCCACGGGCATGCTTTGCAGTAGCGTGGGCCCCGACTCGGAGGACGGCATGCCGGTCCTTCGAAGCCACGTCGATCCGCGTTTCGGGCGTGTTTTCCAGGGAGAAAACCGCGGAGTCGTGAGCTGCGCTAAAGAACCGCGGTGCTACCAGGCTACCGCGTTCGACGGCTTCCGCTTGGATTGCGTCGAGCGACCTTGAGAGAACGTCGTACAATCACCGTCGGCAGCCACGGGTCACTCGCTCGGCACTTGGCCGCTCCACAATAGCCGCGCGGTGACCAGCAGCGCCCGCGCAGCCTTGGCGAGGCTCTCCGCCATCAGCTTAGGATCATGGCCTTTCAAGTAGATCACGGCAGCGAGCTCGTTGGCGTTGGTCTCCAATGTATCGGCGTCGAGGTTGCGGAGAAGCCACGCCGCGTCGGTTGCGGTTCTCCGTGCAGCACCATCGAGCCGCGCTGCTCGTATCGTCTCGGTGATCACCGCGTCGATCGGAAAAGCGCGCCACGTCCCGGGCTTTCCGAGCACGGTGTCCGCGCCGTCGGGCAACGTCACCGACAACCGCGCTTCATAAGGCGTCCACGCGTGGCGCCACCGCGGCGACGTCTTCAGACGGACTCGCAAGCGTCGCGCATCGACCAGCACACCCGATCGGGCACCGGGCGCGTCCATCGAAAGCATGTAGCCGCGGTCCCCGTCCTGGCCATCGACGTGAAAGGTCAGGTCTCCGCTCGTCCGAAGATTCGTCAGCGCGGCGAGCAGCTTTACTGCGCGACGTTCGCCAAGACCTCCGAGCACGGTGAAAACAATCGCGAACGACGCGAGCACGACGAGCGCGGGCGCGCCGACACGGAGATCGACGCCACGTTGAAGGAGGAAGTACGCCGCGCTCGCGCACGCCGTCACGATGAAGGCACGCACGAACAACCTCAAACCGGGGGCGAATATGGCGGTCGAAATCCGTGAAGGGCTTGAGCTGCGTCTCGGTGCGCTTTGCGATCGCGAAGCCGGTACCAAGCGCCGGCTTTGGCACGGGGACATCGATGACCGACGCGGGGTCCGGGGGGCGCGGGCGTTCGGCCTCGTTCACAATCGACACCGCGGCTCGCGCCTCCGGGAACGCCGGTGGCACCGCGGAGTGCTCGCCGATGGCATAGCCTGTGAGCAGAGCATCGGACCGGCTGAACGGCTGGGGAATCACCATCCAGTCCGCCATGGGTGGCGGCTTCAGATCGGCCTTCGTCACGGGTTTGCGCGTGACGACCGGGACCGGGCCCGATGGCCAGCCGCCGTCGTCCGGTCGAGCCGCGGAGACGACGGGCGCCGGGCGCGTAACTGCAGGCTCGATTTCGTCGAGCGGAGTATCGCGGAGGGTGACGAGGTGATCGACCGACGTCGCGATGTGAAGCGCCTCGACGATCTCGAGCGCGAGCGCGCCTGCGCTCGCCTGCCGGTCCGCGGGGTCGACCGCGAAGGCCCTGCCGAGCGCTCGGTCGAGGAATGAGACGACCTCCGCAGGCAAGCGCGACCCGCACGCCGCGATGCTCGGCCGAGGGCCGCGACTGAGGCGATCGAAGATCGCGCCCGGCATGTTCGGGCCGTCGAAGACAAGGGCGCCGCCATACGGCTGCGGAAAACCGCTCTCGTCCCGCAGCCAAGCGCGCTTGAGCGTGATGACCTCGAAGAGGACGCCCGCCATCGCGAAGACGTCGGTCCGCGCCGAGACCGCCGCCGATCGCGTCTGCTCCGGCGTCATGTACGAATACGTCCCGAGCGTACGGCCGGCGGTCGTCGCGCCATCCGCTTCGACGGTGAGATCCTTGGCGATGCCGAAGTCCACGAGCTTCAGGCAGTAGCGCGCGGGTCCCTGGTCTTCCATCGCGGAGACGACGATGAGGTTCGCGGGCTTCAGATCCCGATGAACGAGCTTGCGCTGGTGAGCGTAGTCGAGCGTGCGGCCGAGACTCGAAGCGATGCTCGCGACCTCGGGAAGCGCGAACACTCTGCCTTCCCGCGCGCGGCGCCCCATCTCGTCACGGAGCGTGTGACCTTCGACGTACTCCATCGCGTAGCAGAGGAAGTGCTCGTCTTCGTGCACGTGGTAGGCCCGAGCGACACCGGGATGGTCGAGCCCGATGAGCATCCGCGCCTCTTGAAGAAATCTGTCGGCGAGCTCGCGATGCACGCGCGAGCGCGTATGCATGATCTTCAACGCGACGGTTCGCATCGGCGAAGATCCGCTATCGTCGGCCAGCCAGACGGTCGCGAATCCGCCCTGCCCGAGGCGTTTCACCAGCCGAAATCGTTCGGCCACCACGCTGCCTTGTGTCAGTTCTGTCACGGTCACTCCTCACCTGTTCGACTTCATTTCATGGTCACCGTGGCGTCGAGATCATCGGCGGTGTCTTCGGGCGACAACGCGACGGTGGGCTCGTCTTGCACCGGAAGCACAGCGGTCGCTGGCCGCGGGGCCACGAGGCCATTGGCCCATTTCGCCAATCGTACGGGCGCCTCGACCTGCGTGAGCCCGGAGCTGCGCAAGACGGTCCGGAGGCGCCGTGCAGCAGTGGCCGCCGTGTCGATCGCGTCGTCCCCCAGCAGCTCACTCACGAGCGCATACACCTCGTCGGGCAAGCCGGGTCGCACGGAGCTCAATGTTGGAATCTCCCGTCGCACGATCCGAGGCCCCACTTCGGCCATCTCGACCGAAGCAAACAGCGGACGCATCGCGAGCATCTCCCAGCAGGTCACGCCCAGCGACCATACGTCGCATCCAGGCGTGGCCCCCTTGCCGACGATTCTTCGCGGCGACATGTACCCGAGCTTGCCTTTGACGACCCCAACAGACGTCCGCGCGAGACGCTCCCGCGCTTTCGCGATTCCGAAGTCGAGAAGAAGAACGCGGCCGTCTCTGGCGATCATGATGTTCTGCGGCGAGACGTCGCGATGAACGAGCTCGAGAGGCCGACCTTTGTCGTCCTCGAGCGCGTGCGCGTACTCGAGGGCGCACGCCACCTCGTGCGCAATGTAGATGGCGAGCGGCCAGGGGAACTCGGCCTTTCGCTTCTGGGCGTCGATGAACACGCGCCTGAGATCGCGCCCATCCACCAGCGGCATGACCTGGCAGAACGTGTCATTTGCCTGAAAGCAAGCCTCGATAGGGACGGTCGCTCGGTGCCGCAGGCGGGCGCCGAGAGCCGCCTCATCGATGAACATCGCGACATACGAGGGGTCCCGGGCGTGTTGTTGCGCGAGGAGCTTCAGGGCGACCATCGAGCTGCCGGGCTCGCCGGACCGCGCGGCCCAAACCTCGGCCATGCCGCCGATGCCGAGCCGCCGCTCGAGCACATAGCCGCCGAAGTCCAACCCCGCTTCCAGCGTCGTCATCGTCGAATCACTCTCGCCGTCCTCGGGAGAGCAACGCAAGACCCTGGATCGCTACGCCAGCCGCCAGCGGCGGCGCCCGCCGATGCGGGTTGGGCTCGCTTCCACCAGGACTACCGCCGCCATGATGACCGCATCGACCGAGGTCGGCGCGTAGAGCAGAGCCTGGGCGTTCAGGCGTCGCGCGTCGTCGATCGCGGCGGCATGGTCGGATGCAGGCCACGGCGCGACAACCACCAGCGGGCGGCCAGCGCGGAGCGCGTCGAGCTCGTACGTCTGGAAGCGGTGGTCGGCGATGAGGACGAATACGTCAGCCCATGCGCCGAGGCGACGCACAGCAGCGACCATTTATAGTGCCGATCAAACGATACCTTGGAGTGGATACGGCAGTTTGGTGGGTTCTTGGCCGAGTCGGACGCTCAAAGGATCGAGGTATGGCGCGCCCCAACCGCATCAGCACCAGTCAGCGCTTCGGCCGCCGGGTCCGCGCGTTGCGAAAGCTCCGTGGGATGACCCAGGAAGGGCTGGCGGTCCGCTCTGGGGTCAGCACGAAGTTCATCGGAGAGATCGAGCGCGGCCTCGCCAATCCCTCGCTCGACGTGCTGGAGCGGCTCGCGCGCGCCTTCAGCCTTCCGTCCTGGGAGCTGCTGCGTTTCGAGGGGGTCGGCGACGAGTCAGCCAACGGCAGGATTGGGGTCGGGTACCTGGTCGGCGAGCGGATACTCGCCTCCCGTGAAGGGTCGGAAGGGCGATGAGCTCGAGCGGGCGATGCGCATCCTGGAGGCGGCGCTCGGCGACGTGCCGAAGCCCCGTTAACGAACGCGGGG
>Ga0105048_10019678_pt1 | contig 10339 bp, 11 predicted proteins | sample MAT05_FD_78382 | JGI IMG/M metagenome (GOLD analysis project Ga0105048, IMG submission 78382) | Freshwater microbial communities from Lake Fryxell liftoff mats and glacier meltwater in Antarctica - MAT-05 | ecosystem: Environmental > Aquatic > Freshwater > Ice > Liftoff microbial mat | place...
AATAACTGCACAGGCACGCCTGTAACAGACATCGGAGGGTTTTAAGTCACTCCCGGCGTTACGCTGAAATTCCTGCAAACCCTGCGGTTCGAGAGAGCCGCAGGGTTTTTTTGTTTCATCCCCCAGCCTGCCGGGACATACTCCGCGCTGCGTCATGCTTGAACTTGCCGATGTTTCCTATGTGGTTGACGAGGGAGAAATCCCGACGACGCTCATTCATGAGGTTGCAGCCCGGTTTCCCGAAGGTCACTTCTGCGCGATCCTTGGTCCTTCAGGCTGCGGAAAATCGACGTTGCTGAAACTGATCGCAGGTTTGCTTCCCCCAACCCGGGGCTCCGTGCATTGGCAAGGCAGAGACCTCGCCGTGGACGAAGATCTCGCCCCACAGGAGGTCGGATACGTCCCCCAGTTTTCCATAGCTTACGAACTTCTCAGCGCACGTGAGAGCATCACCGACGCGCTTCGCCTTCGGGTTGGTGGACAAAATGCGTTGGCCCGCAAAAAAAGGGCCGACCTCCTCCTGGAGGAAACGGGTCTCACACAAATCGCGGATCGACTGGTTAAGCACCTGTCGGGAGGACAAAGGCGACGCCTATCGCTGGCTCTCGAACTGGCAAGCCAACCCAGTCTCTTGCTTTGCGACGAAGTAACCTCCGGCTTGGATCCAAAAGCCGAGGACGAAATCGTCAAACTGATGCGCAAGCTTTCCCGGGAAGGACGTCGGATCGTGCTTTCCGTCACACACAGCCTGCGCCACGCCCACCTTTACGACAGTGTTCTGATACTGCACGAGGGACATGTAATTTTTCATGGTTCACCCGAATTTTTGCCGCACTATTTCACACTCGACGCGCTGGAGGGACTTTTTCCAAAGCTCGCAACCCGCAAAGCCGAAGAGTGGCACCGCTCATGGCGAAAACATCGAGGAGCCTATTACGCCGTTCATGCGGACGCTTATCAAACCGTCTCGCGCGCGGAGGATGAAGCACCTTCTTCAGTAACCTACGAGCAACTCGCAAGGATCGAAGCCAAAGCAGCCAGCAAAAAGGGCAAAGGCGAAACCGCAAAACTGTCCGCCACTCCTCCTGCGACCGTTCCGCCGGGGCGAGCAGTGCAGTGCATGGTCATTTTTCGTCGACGCTGGAAATTGCTGTTCCGTGATCGCGGACAATGTCTTTTGCAAATTGCGATGCTTTTCGGGTTCCCCTGCCTGGTGCTTGTTTTCGGCTGGGGCGGGTTGCCGGAAATTCGAAATCTCACACCGAACGCGACCACGAACCTTCTTCAAGAAGCGATGGAATCCGCCCGGTTTTTGGCGGACGCCTCACGCACGGGATCGCTCGTTTCCGGCATGGTGATGTTCCAGGTCATCCTTCTCACGTTGATGGGATCAAACAACGGTGCGCGTGAGGTAGCGGGTGAACGTTTGATTTTTGAAAAAGAAAAATTTGCCGGTGTAAGCACCGGAGCCTGGGTGATGGCAAAAGCACTCTTCCTCGCGATCATCGTGCTTGTGCAATCCTCGTGGATGGCTGCTTTCATCAGCATCATGTGCCGGTTTCCCGGTGATCTGCTCTCGCAAATCGGGCTGCTCACGCTCGTCAACGGGGCCGTTACCTCACTTTGCCTCGCGATTTCCAGTCGTGCGAAAACGCCGGAACAGGCTTCACTTCTCAGCGTGTATCTGGTGGGTTTTCAGCTCCCGCTTTCGGGTGCCGTCCTTGCCCTCCCTCACTGGCTGGAAGGCGTCATTCGTCCACTCATCAGCGCCTATTGGGGCTGGGCTGGATATTTAAAAACCTTCACCCAAACACGCCATTACGACGCGGTTTTGCTTATCAATCACACCGAACTTCTCGCGCTTCCGCTCTGCTACTGGGTGCTTGGCTGCCACCTGCTCCTTGGACTCTTTCTCGCCTGGACAGGCTGCCGCAAGGGCCGCTGGGAGTAAACGAGCGATTGATGGCGCCACTAAAAACGCGCAAACCCCGCCAATTTTTCCCGACAGACTTTGCGCTACTTAAAGGACGCGAGTTTTTTCAAATCCAACCTGCCCAGCCACTGCTTCAGCTCCGCAGGAGGGCGTCGCTGCATTTCCACTTGGACGAAAAATCTTCCGCCCACAATCACCCAAAGCACCGCCGTTTTCTCGCCAGCATCGTAGGTTTCGAATCCGAAAAGGCCATCCACCGCAGTCTGCCGGGCAAAGCCTTCATTCGCCTCCAAAGAGTTGTCGGTCACCCAGTTGGCTTGCGCGGCATCGATGAACGCCTGATCTCCGCCGCTGTCGGTAATGTTGATGGAAACCGTGGGTGCCTCGGGTTCGTCCTCGTCTTCAGCCGCCATCGGCATGGTGCCGCTCACTTGAATGTAGCTGCGCCCGGCGACGCTGATTCTCGCCGCCTCAGACTCTGTCGTCGAACCCGCGGGTTCCTCGGCTCTCCAACCCTCCGGGGCATCGGGAAGCAATAGGATCAGCTTTTCGCTTGGCACCGGGTCAAGGCCAAAAAGCGCGTGCGTCCCAAAAAGAAGACCGAGGCAAAGGGTGGAGAGGAAGGTTTTCATTGAAGCTCAGAAAGTTTCTTCCAGTCCACCAACTTCGTCCATTCCGGAAACAACTCGACCGGTATGTTCTGCACCGAGACGATCACCAGATAACGTTCCGCCACAACCACACGCAGGGTGTGCGTTTGAATGGAGCCCTGCGACTCTTCACGTCCAAGAAAACCGCCGATGGTGACGACTTTCGAATAGCTTGATGGGCGGATGTCGTCTTTGCGTTTCCACGACTCCTCAAGGCGTTTGAGCATTTCACGGTCTGAATTCCAGTCCTTGATTTCGATGGTGGCAAAACCCGAAGAACTCTCCAGCGTCTCGCTGTAGTTCATCTCCACCCGGGTCATCTTTTTTCCCTCAGATTCACCCGCCTGAGTGCCGGGTTTGTCCGCTTTCCAGCCCTTCGGAGCTGGAGGCAGCAGGGGGAGCAGTTTTTCCACGGGCACAGGATCTGCCGCAAAAAGCGTGACGGTGAACATGGCGAGCGGGAGGAAAACGGCCAAAGAAAAACGCATAGAAGGTTAATGTTGACGCGTAAGTGAAGTCCGTCAACCGTGAGTGCACGCTCCGTATCAAAAACATCGCTCCCGATGAAACTCGAACGCATCTACATTTCACCCGGCCACAACTTCTTTGGCCGCCATGGCAAGACGCCGGATGATCATCCCGTTTTGGAAATTGAAGAGGTCGAATGCGTGGCGGGAAGCGGATTACGAGGCGATCGCTTTTTCAATTACCGCCCGGATTACAAAGGACAGGTCACCTTTTTCTCCTGTGAAGTACACGACGACGTCTGCACCCGCTTTCAACTCGCGGATCTTGATCCGTGGGCCTACCGGCGAAATCTTCTCGTCAGCGGAATCGATCTCAATGCCTTGATCGGCAAGGAGTTTGCCGTCCAGGGCGTGCGCTTTCTGGGTGTCGTCGAGGCGTCGCCCTGTGCCTGGATGAACCAAGCCGTCGCTGAGGGTGCCGAGGATTTCCTCAAAGGGCGCGGCGGCTTGCGCGCAAAAATCCTGACCGATGGCATGCTCCGCACGGAAGCCTGAACGCCCGGATTTTTCCTGCGTGCTGCTCGCTGGCGGGCGCTCCCAACGCATGGGCCGGGACAAAGCGTTTTTACCCTTCCAAGGCGGCCCGCTTTGGCGACGCCAGTGGGACCTGCTCAAGTCGCTGGACCCTGCCGGAATATGGATCGCGGCGCCGCCACATCCGGCATGGAAGGAGTGCGCTCGACTCGACGATACCGTCGCAGATTCCGGCCCGCTCGGCGCACTGGTTTCCGCTCTGCGAGCTGTTTCCACGCCGCGCGTGCTCATGCTGGCCGTTGACATGCCGAACATGCGTGCCGATTTTCTTCGCCGCATGATTGACCACGGCGGCTGCACAATTCCCGCGACGGAAGGACATGCTGAACCGCTCTGCGCAGTGTATCCCAAAAGCGCTTTGGCGCTCGCCGAAGGATTGCTGGCTCAGCGGAATCTCAGCTTGCAACACTTCGTCGCGATGCTCCGTTCCCGCGGCCTGGCGCGCACTTGGGCGGTTTCTCCGTCCGACCACCACCTTTTTCACAACGTCAACTCGCCTGCGGACTGGCTTCCTTTTTCCTCAACACCCGCATCACCTCAGCCATCACACTGATCGCAATTTCCGCCGGCGATTCCGCTCCGATGTTGATGCCAATCGGAGCGTGAACAGCCTCCAGCGCCTGCCGGGGAAAACCGCGTGTTGTGAGTTCATCGTAAACGCGACGCACCTTGCGATCACTGCCGATCATACCAAGATAACCGTAGCCACCCGCGCCCAAGGCCGCAGCGAGCGCCTCGCGATCCATCACAAAATTTCTGCTCACCAAGACCAACGCCTCCTCCGCCCGCCAGGTGTGCGCCGCGATGAATTGCTCCGGCACCCCCTGCACGCCACGGCAACCGTGTGGAATCTTCGCCAGTTCATCCGCGCGATCCTCCAGCACCACCACGCCCCAACCGCAGCCCAACGCCAACGCCGCAATGGCCTGCGCACAATGCCCTGCTCCAACGAGATACACCGTTTCCGCCTGCTGTTGCGGCTCAAAAAACACCGTCATCTCACCGCCGCAAATCGCCCCGAAAGATTCCGGCGACGCCTCATGCAGGGCATACGATTTCAGCCACGGCACACGCTCTTCCCGCCGCTCCAACGCCTCGGCAATCACCAGCGCTTCGAACTTTCCCCCGCCAATCGTGCCCTCGGTCGTGCCATCCTCAAAAAGCTTCATCTTCGCGCCGGCCTTACGCGGCGTGGACCCGCTGGTCTGCGCCACGGTGAGAAGGAAAACGGGCTGACCGGACTCGTTGCTCACGCTGCTCAACATGCTGCCCCCACGGAAAAACTATCCGCCGACAACACCCGACCCGCCGGGCTTCGTCATCTCCACCGGGTCCAGCGCCTTCGCCAACTCAGCCTCCGGGAGAATATTCTGCTCCACGCAAATCTGCCGGATCGTGCGCCCGGTCGCGGCGCTTTCCTTGGCGATTTCCGCCGCGCGATCATAGCCGATGGTTGGTACGAGGCTCGTCACCATCGCCATGCTTTGCTCCACGAGTTCGTTGCAGCGTTCCCGGTTGGCCGTGATCCCCTCCACGCAGCGGCTGCGGAACGTATCGACCGCATTGCTCAGCAAGCGAATGCTCTCGAGGAGGTTGTGAGCCATCATCGGCATCATCGTGTTCAGCTGAAAATTCCCGTTCGCACCGCCCCACGTGATCGCCGCATCGTTTCCGATCACCTGCGCGCAGACCTGCATCAACATCTCGCTCATCACCGGGTTGACCTTGCCCGGCATGATCGAGCTCCCCGGCTGCGTCGCGGGCAGCGAAATTTCACCAATTCCGCAGCGCGGACCGCTACTCAGCCAGCGGATGTCGTTCGCGATTTTGAAAAGGCTCACCGCAATCGTTTTGATCTGTCCGCTCGCCTGCACCAGACCATCCTGCGCCGACTGCGCTTCGAAATGGTTGCGCGCTTCGCGAAACGTGATGCCCGTGCAGTTCCAAAGATGATGCATCACCAGCCCCGAGAAGTCCGGATGACAATTCAGCCCTGTGCCCACCGCCGTTCCACCGAGCGCCAGTTCCTCAATCGCCGCGATGGCATTGCCCGCACGCAACCTCGCCAACTCCACCTGCTTGGCGTAGCCGCTGAACTCCTGTCCCAACCGCACCGGCGTAGCGTCCATCAAGTGCGTGCGCCCGATTTTGATTACATCCCAAAACTCCATCGACTTCCGCTCCAGCGCCGCATCGAGCGATTCCAATGCCGGCATGAGCTGATGCCGGATGCTCTCGCCCACCGCGATGTGAATCGCGCTCGGGATCACATCGTTGCTCGACTGCCCCATGTTCACGTGATCGTTTGGATGCACCGGATCCTTCGAAGCAATCGGCGTCCCCGCGAGCTGGCAACACCGGTTCGAGATCACCTCGTTCGCGTTCATGTTCGTGCTTGTGCCAGAACCCGTCTGGAACACATCGAGGGGAAAATGATCGTCCAGTTTGCCGTCGATCACCTCCCGTGCGGCATGGGCGATCAGCGTCGCGTCGCGTTCATTGAGCTTGTCGAGCTCCAGATTTGCTTCCGCGGCCGCCCATTTGATCAGTCCCAGTGCCCGGATGAACGGTCGTGAGAAACGGTAACCACTGATGGGGAAATTCAGCAAAGCCCTTTGCGTGGACGCTCCGTAAAGCGCATCAAAAGGGACTTCCATGCTCCCCATCGAATCTTGTTCGATGCGTGTCTTGCTCATGGCGGGGTGAACGAATTGAGAGAATCAGAACCGGGCTTTGCCGTTCTTCGCGTGCTTGCCGTTTTTCGATCCATGCGGCAGCGCCACTTTGAAAAACTGCATCACGAAAATCGGTGGCAAATTTTGCAGGCAATACTCGGTCACCACACGCGGGAAAAACTTCGCGTACTGCTTCAACTCGGTGCTCACCTGGTAAATGATAAACGCCGCGTGCTGCTCTGGTGCGAGCGATTCGAACACCTTTTCGACAATCGCTTTCTTTTTTGGCAGATCAATCAAGGTGAACGGCAACCCGCTGACCACGTAGTCGCAATGGCCAATACCCCGTGCGGCAAGTTCCGCAGGCAGATTCACCGCGTCCGTGTGAACCACTTCGATGCGGGGATCGTGGCTGTTCTGTTTACGGAGATGTTCGCAAAACACGTCGTCGATCTCAAAAAGCAGCAACCGCGATTCAGGGTGCATCTTCCGCGCAATCTCCCGGGTATGACAGCCTTCCCCAGGCCCGAGTTCAACAATCGTACGCGGCACGGAAAGATCCATCCGGCTGCAAACCTTGCGACAGAGCTGCGGAGAACTCGGCACAACATAAGCCACTTGGAATGGACGCTGGAGAAATCGTTTAAAGAGCAGTACGGCACTCATGTGGAATGCGCAGCCTAGGAGATCACCCCAACCTTGGCAAGCTTCAGTAAACAGCGTCAGTAAAACCGCAACTTCTTTTCGGGTTGTGGTTCAGTGTTTCTTTAAGAGCGCTAGCCGCGCATTTTCCAATGTCTGACGCTCTGATGGCGTCAGGCTGGCCATTCCATGTTCTGCGATTTTGTCCAGGAGCGGATTAAGCGATTCCACCACGTCCATCTCCACGGTTTCGGAGGAAGCCTGGCGTGAGCGGCGCACCGTGGTGGCAACCGGAACACGGCGGCGCACTGGCATCAGCGATGGGAGATTTGCTGCAACGCTAGAAATCCCGCCGTGTTGCAGGACGCGGATGTAGGCGAAACTCAGCCCACAGAGCAGCCAGAGAACGCTGAGACTGGCCCATTGATGATTTGGAAGATACATCAGCGAGGCAAGAAAAAGTCCGGCGATAGCGATCCATTTGAGCGGGATGGAGGCAAACCACTCCATGTTGGGATACAGCGTGGCGAGCGCGACAAACATGGCGGCGGTTAGTTGGTAATTTCCGACGTAGGAACCTACTGGGAATTTGAGAATATACAGGGCAGACAGCCAGATGGCGGGGGCGAGAAGCAGGGCAAGAAACAATCCGAGAAATTTTTTACGACCAATGTATTTCTCCACTTCGACACCGGCTTGGTAAAAGAAAATCAAAGCGAGGAGATAGAAAAAGTCCGGACCATCGACAAAGGTGCAGGTGAAGGTGCAGGTGAAAGGTTGCCAGATTGCGCCGGACAGGAAAGCTGAGGGCTGAAATGACAGAAAACTGGGGTCCAGCTTTGCGGTGCGGGCAATCACAAGCGCAAACATGCTCGCTGTGTAAAGGACAACAAGAAGCGAAGTGACGTAGATCGGCAGACGGCCGATCCAAGTCAACGGCTGGTAATCTTCAGAACCGCGAACCCCGAACATGGTGAGTCAAATGAACACCATTCCCTGAATCTGTCGAGGGTGGGATGGGGAAAAGTGCGAGGGCGCCCAAGGGTGAAGGCAAATCACCTTCGCTCTGTTGGGCTTGCCGTCTTTCCCCCCCTTCGGTGACGGGTTTGTTATTTGAACGCTCTAGCCGCGATTGAGGCGTTGTGGCCGCCGAACCCGAAGCTGTTGTTGATGGCCAGCTTGACCTTCTTTTCCCTCGCCACATTGGGCGTGAGGTCGAGTCCGCATTCGTTGTCCGGATTTTCCAGATTAATGGTCGGCGGCACGATGCCCTCGCGCATGGCGAGTGCGCACACAGCCATTTCCACGGCACCTGCGGCACCCAAAAGGTGGCCGGTCATGGATTTGGTGGAGCTTACGAGCAATCCGTTTGAAGCATGATCGCCAAACACCGCTTTCACCGCGCGAGCCTCTGCCGAATCACCGACCGGAGTGCTCGTACCGTGGGCGTTGACGTAATCGACATCCTCGGGATTGGCACCCGATTGCTGCAAGGCCACGCGCATCGCGCGTTGCGCCTGCTCGTGATTCGGCAGCGGGGCGCTCATGTGGTAGGCGTCGGCGCTCAGGCCGTAGCCCGAAATTTCACAATAAATCCGCGCACCACGTTTTTTAGCATGCTCCAGTTCCTCAAGAACGAGAATGCCTGCGCCTTCGCCCATGACGAAACCGTCGCGGTCGCGATCCCACGGACGGCTGGCGCGTTCAGGTTCGTCGTTGCGCGTGCTCAGCGCTTTCATGGCACCGAATCCGGCGAGGCCGAGTGGCACAATGGTGGCTTCCGATCCACCGGCGAGAAAGGCATCGGCCTCCCCGTGACGAATCATCCGCCAAGCTTCACCGAGAGCGTGACAAGCCGTGGCGCAGGCCGAAACCGTTGCAAAGTTGGGCCCTTGCAATCCGAATTCCATGGAAATCAAGCCGCTCGCCATGTTGCTGATCATCATGGGGATCATGAAGGGCGAAATGCGGCCCGGCCCTTTGTTCATCAGGACGGTGTGCTGGTCCTCCAACGTTTTCAGACCGCCGATGCCGCTGCCAATAATGGTTCCGAAACGTGTTGGGTCAGCGATTTTGGCGGGATCCAGGCCGGCGTCTTCGATTGCCATTTTTGCCGCGGCCATGGCGAGTTGCGTGTAGCGGTCGGTGCGGCGGACATCCTTGGGATTTTTGAAATATTTAATCGGTTCGAAATTGCGAACCTCACCGGCAATGCGGCAGTCGTAGGCAGACACGTCGAAGGTAGTCACATGGCTGATGCCGCTGCGTCCATTAATAAGATTTTCCCAGAATGTAGGCAGATCGCATCCAACAGGAGTTACGACGCCCATCCCGGTAACAACGACTCTGCGCTCGGTGGTCATAGGGTCGGGCAGTCTGCTTGGCAAAGGCGGGAGAAAGCAAACGGTTTTTTGTGTGCATTGCCGTGCAGCGGTGCAGGAAGTTGCGAAGCATTTGGAGGACACCATTTGGCTAATTTGATCTCTCGATGTAAATCCCTGCGCCACCGCGCCTGCGGGAGCTTTCGCATTTCCATTTTCCATTTCAGGATAAACAACGCGTGGTGCTTAGCTGCGCCTCGACAAGCTGCTCCTAAAAACGCGTAATCTGCGTCATGTCCGTGTCCCGACTTTTTGACTGCTCCAAGCGCCTGGTCGCTGCGCCCGTCGTTTTCTTTGCGCTTGGTGGTGTTTCGGTGATCGCGGCTGACGAGGCGCGTTGGTTTTTCACACCTGAACCGACTTTCATGAAACGGCCCGGCGCGATGGAAATCCCGGGTGCCAAGGAAACCCAGCTCGCCCCCGCGCTGTGGGATGGATCGACGCTCGATTGCCAGGCACCCGAGTCCGCCGGGTTGAAGGAGGTCAAGGAGATGAGCGCGAACCATGCGGCGGAGTTCCTCGCGACTCTGGAACCTGAGTTCGTGCGGAACCGCAAGAAAGTGATCCTTTACGCGAAACTGGAATCCGACCGTCCGCTCGTGGCTTCCACGGTGTTTGCACCGGGATTCGCCAAACGTTTTGAGGATACTCTCGGCCCCAAACTCATCGTGGCGATCCCGAATCGCTACACGGTGTTCGTTTTCCCTGCCCTCGGTGCGGATGCTTCGGATTTTGCCGAACTGGTTCGCCGCGCGTGGAAAGCGACACCGTTTCCCGCAAGCACGGAGGCGTTTGAAGTCACCAACGAAGGGGTGAGAGTCGTGGGAAAATTCCCTGAGCCTTGAGGGGCCGCATGAAATACCTTTTGCGAAGGCTTTTTCCAAAGCCTGTACCGTCGGTCTGTGACCGTCGCTGATAAAACACCGGGAAGGTTTGCGACGGTCATAGACCGACGGTACAGGACCAACCCTGGTGCCAACGCTGCGCTTTTTCCAAA
>Ga0105048_10019679_pt1 | contig 10339 bp, 6 predicted proteins | sample MAT05_FD_78382 | JGI IMG/M metagenome (GOLD analysis project Ga0105048, IMG submission 78382) | Freshwater microbial communities from Lake Fryxell liftoff mats and glacier meltwater in Antarctica - MAT-05 | ecosystem: Environmental > Aquatic > Freshwater > Ice > Liftoff microbial mat | place...
GAAAGATCGGTCAAAATGACGACTCTGACCCCAGTACCGAATTGACGCTCGGTCAAAATGACGACTCTGACCCCAGTACCGAATTGACGCTCGGTCAAAATGACGACTCTGACCCCAGTACCAACCCCAGTACCAAATTGAGGCTCGGTCAAAATGACGACTCTGACCCCAATCCTCTGACTCTCATCCCCAAGCTCAGTCCGCCTGGCTGAGGCGGAGCCGCCACCCCCGTACCAAAAGCGTGCCGAGCAAGTGATTGCTCGGCGCGCTTCGCTTTGGAGAAGTCGGCGGTTTAGCGCTTGACCTGCCTCGCTGACGCACGAATCCTGGCCGAGTGGGAAAGCGTAACCGAGCGCCGCGCCGCGCCTTGCGGCAATGAACGCACCGCAGTGCGCGACTGCAACGCAGCGCGGCTGGGTTCAAGTGACGTTGCGCTGCGGAATGACGCCGCCGCGCGCGCTGCGCCCACGGCAGCGGGTCCGAGGCCCGTCACGAGTGTCGAGTTGAAGCCCACAGCGAAACCTCCGCCCAGGCCCGCGGGATCGCCTGAGACGGACCACAGGTACTCCGTCGTGCCGGTGGGCATCACTTGCCATGTCAAACCGTCATAGCGAAGAATGGTGCCGGACGCGCCCGAGACGTACAGATCGGATGCCGTTGGGCCCCACACCGACGTGAGTTCGGCGGTGATACCGACGCTGAACGGCGTCCAGGAAGTGATATAGCGGAGGCTCGCTGCAGCGCTGGTCTGCACACCAACCGCAAACACATTGTTGGGGGCGCTGCTCCAAACACCGGCCAAAAGCGCGGTTGACCCCGTGGAGATGGGTGACCACGTCGTGCCGTTATAGCGTAGCATAGTACCGGCATCGCCCGCCGCGTACACGTCCGAAGCGCTCGATCCGAAGATGGAGTACAGCGGGCTCGTTTGCGTGGTGACGACTGACCACGTGGTGCCGTTGTAGCGCAGCACTTCGCCGTCGTAGGTCGTGGCGTACACGTTGGTCGGACTGCTGCCCCACATACTCAGGATATCGGAACGGGTGGGCGACGACATCGCCGTCCAGTTCGCGCCGTCGTAGCGCAGCAAGGTTCCCGCATCGCCACCGGCAAACGCGACGGCGCTGCTGGTCCCCCACACCGTGTTCAGACGGATTAACGTGGGTGAATTCTGACGGGACCAGCTCATGCCATTGAAGCGATAAATAAATCCGAACTCTCCAACCGCCCAACTGTTGTTCACACCCGTTGACCACACGTCAATCAGGTCGGGTGCGATGTTCATGGTTTCCCACGACGTGCCCGAATAGCGCAACATCACGCCGCGCTCGCCGCCCATCCACAGCGTTCCGGCGGCATCCGCCGACATGCTGAGAAACTGAACGCTATACGGCGGCTCGCTGGGGATTGCGTCGAGTACGCCGTTCACGAGCAGCAGGGAAACCCGATCGCCCCCGATAAAAATGCGGGCGCCACCACCGACCGTTGTACCGCTGACCGAATAGAGATCGCTGCTGACAAAATTGGACGAGATGATGGACCAGGCGCCGCCGTTGAACCACACCACTGTGCCCACTTCGCCAACGGCGTAGACATCGTTGTTCGCGTTGCCGAACACATCACGCAAATTGACGGCCGTGGGTGAAGTCGACCTGCTCCACGTGCCGTTGGTGAAGCGGAGCAATGTGCCATTGGTGCCCACCGCAAACCAAAGTCCGCCTCCAGCCGCCCACACTGCGTTCAGGCTTTCGGTCGGGACCGACGTGGACGTGGTTGTCCACGTGGTGCCAGTGAGTCGCACGGCGACACCGCTATTGCCAACTGCGAACGCGCTCGTGGCGCTTTCCACCCACACGTCACGCAAATCGGCGTTGGTGTTTGATGACGCGGCCTGCCAGGTCGTACCGTTCCACGACAGAATTTTTCCACCGGTGCCAACTGCGATCACATTGTTCGCGCTGCTGCCGTGCACGGCGAGCAGCGTCGTACCAAACGTCGAGCCCTGCGCCGACCTGCTCCAGTTTGTGCCATTGTAGCGGAACACATCGCCGCGGGAGTTGACTGCAAACACGTTGTTGGCGCTTGCCACATACGTGGACACCATGTTTTCGATCATCGGCCCGGCCAAACCGGTCGTCGTCCACGAATTGGCCAGACGTGCGCCGACACTGACCGTCAGCGAAACGCTTTTGGTTGGATCGGCCACTGACGTTGCGGTAACGACAGCTGCGCCGTTGGTCACGCCCGTCACTACACCGTTGTTCACAGTTGCAACCGCTGGGGCATTGCTGTTCCAGGACACCGCGGTTGACACTCCGGGATCGGCCGTAACAGTTGCGACGAGTGTTGCCGAATTACCGGCTGTGACGGTGAGCGCTGGGGCGGAGAGCGTGAGGCTGACGGGACGCGAAAACGTGGTCAACGCGACGGTGGCCGACTTCGAGCTGTCCACCAACGAAGTGGCGGTGATGTTTACGCCGCCGACTGACACTGCGGTCACGGCACCGCTTGCATTCACGGTAGCGATGGCGGCGTTACTGGTGGACCAGGCCACGGCTTGCGACACTCCTGCGTCGGCCGTCACAACGGCCACAAGCGTTGCCGCCTGGCCAAGGTACAGCGCAGTACTGGATGGAGGGGTGATCGCGAGCTGTCGCACAATTGGTGCCACCGTAACAGTCGACGTGCCTTGCAATGCATTATCGGCGGTGGACGTCGCCGTTATGGTAGCAACCCCGAGCGCGACACCGGTGACCAGGCCCTGTTGCGAAACAGTAGCGATGGAAGAAGCGCTCGTGGACCAGGTGACTGTTGTCGGAACCCCGGCATCGAGCACAACATCAGCCGCGAGTTGTTTGGTTGTTCCAGTGCCGAGGGAGACTGCTGTGGGGACAATCGCCACACCTCGGGCCGGCAACACGATGACTTGCGCTGATGCGGTCATGCCAGCGTCCGCGACAGCGGCTGCAGTGATCGTGACGGTGCCCTGCGCTACGCCGGTGATCACGCCCTGTGCACTGACCGACGCCACGGCGTTGTTGCTGCTCGACCAGTTGACCGAACGTGAGACCCCTTGATCGGTCGAGACGGTCGCGACGATAGTTTCTTGATTGCCCGCGCGCAGTGTCAGAGTGGGACTGGAAACGGAGACTGACTTCACGCCGAGCACAATGATGCTGATTGTCGCCGACGCGCCGCCCGAAGTCGCACGGATGGTCGTCGCTCCGATCTTGCGCGCTACAATGGTTGCGGTAGTGCCGCTCGCTTGTACATCGGCCACGGACGCATCGTCACTCACCCACGTGATGGACGCGCCGCTGAGTGTTTTGCCCGAAGCATCGGTCACCGAGGCGGACACCGCCTGCGATGCGCCGATGGCAACGAACGTAAATGCCGAACTCGAAATCCCAACGTTCGCCGCGGGTCCCGGTGGAATGGTTGTCCCACCGCCATCCGCACCGCCACAGGCGGCAAGGGAGAAGGCAAATGTGGCAATCAGAAGTGCACGAGAACACGCGGAGTAGAACATGAAACCTCAGGTCACAGTACGCGGCGCAGTCATGGCCGCAGGATTAAGAATGTCGTCGAGTTGCGCACGCGTCAAAAGACCGCGCTCCAGCACGATGTCGAACACACCTCGACCGCTGTCGAGTGCCGTTTTTGCGACGTCGGTGGCTGCTTCATACCCGATAACGGGTACCAATGCCGTGACAATTCCGATCGAATGCTCCACGAAATAGCGCATCCGTTCGACGTTTGCCGTGATGCCGTTCACACAACGTTCACGCAGCACCAGACACGCATTTCGCATGGTGTCGATGCCGCGCAGCAACCGGTACGCAATCACCGGTTCAAACGCGTTCAGTTGCAGCTGTCCGGCTTCGGCCGCCATCGTTACGGTGACATCACCCCCGATGACATCGAAGCACACCTGGTTGACCACTTCCGGAATAACGGGATTAACCTTGCCCGGCATGATGGACGAACCCGGCTGCATCGGAGGCAAATTGATTTCTCCGAAGCCCGCGCGCGGCCCCGACGACAACAAGCGTAGATCGTTGCAAATCTTGGAGAGTTTGACGGCCGTGCGCTTCATCACGCCGGACAGCTGCACAAACGCGCCGGTATCACTCGTGGCTTCCACGAGATCGGGAGCGGTGATCAGGGCTACCCCGACAATATCCGACAGGTGCTTGCGCGCGAGTTCTGCGTAACCGATTGGCGCATTGAGGCCCGTGCCGATGGCGGTCGCGCCCAGATTGATCTCACGAATGAGCAACTGCGCTTCCCCCAAACGATCCACGTCCTCTCCGAGTGTGTGTGCGAACGCCATGAACTCCTGTCCCAGTGTCATCGGAACCGCGTCCTGCATTTGAGTCCGCCCCATCTTGAGCATCGGCGCGAACTCCTTTCCCTTGAGTGCGAATGCGTCACAGAGCAGGCGGAGTTCTTTGCGAAATCCCTCGATGCTGATGTGCAGAGCAAGTCGAACGGCCGTTGGGTACACATCATTCGTGGACTGGCTCAGATTCACGTGACTGTTTGGTGAGAGTTTCGCGTAATCTCCGCGTGGATGATTGAGCAGCTCCAGCGCGCGATTCGCGATGACCTCGTTGGCGTTCATGTTTGTCGAGGTACCCGCACCTCCCTGAATCATGTCGACCAAAAAATGTTCGTGATGTCGCCCGGCGCGTATTTCACGGGCGGCCCGCAGTATCACATCGGCACGCTCGTCGTCGATCAGTTTGAGTTCGAGATTCGCCATCGTCGCCGCTTCCTTGACGGCGGCCATTGCTTCGATGAGCTCTGGAAATTCGCGCAGCGGCTCACCGCTAATGGGAAAATTTTCGAGCGCACGCAACGTCTGCACACCGTACAACGCTTCGTACGGGACTTCCTTGTCGCCCAGCAAATCGTGCTCGCGGCGCGTGCGATGTCCGCCAAAGCCGAGGGTACGTCCGCGACCCACGAGTGTTGCGTCGGCGCGCCGGAGCCGCTCGGAGATGGAACGGGCGGCGCGCGCAACCAGCGCGGCGTACAACTGCGGTGATTCCTTGGTCAGGTCATCGAGTTGCGTGCGCGTCATCACGAGTGCGGTGCCGGGCATAATCGCGCGCGCGGTCGTACCATGGGCGGATTCGTCCAACAGCAGGCCTTCGCCGACGGCGTCCCCCGCACCAAACGTCACCAGGCGTGTGGATTTGCCCTCGCTCTCCTTTTCGATGGCGACCGCGCCAGACACGAGAATGGCGAAGCGTTCGCGCGGTTGCCCTTCCTGAAACAGCAGACAGTCGGGGGTGAGTTCGAGCGGCGTCATGTGCCGCGAGAGTTTCCACAGGTGTGATTCAAGAAACCCGTCGAGAAACGAAGTAGCGCGCAAGGCGTCGGCGATATCGGCCGGTGATGTCATGAGTTGGGCGAGGCGGGCGGAACGGACGCGGGCGGCAGAGGCCGATCGCGTGACACGGTCCCGTGGTGGAAGGAGGGAGTGCCAGTCGTATGACGACCTTGTGGCGTACGGTGGCACATGGATTCTACACAGGACACGCCGAGCTGGCTCGCTCGACCGCCGAGGATTGCAAGTTCAGTTTCGGCGCACTCTCACCCCTTCAACTCGGTGCACTCTGGCCTCTTGCACTCTGAACCCTGAACCCTGAATCCTGAACTCTGCTCCTGCTGCGGTTACCGGGTAACGACCGTGCGTCTTGCATCCGGCGCGCCGCAACCGACTAACTGCCTCTGGACTTTACGGACTTTCACGGACTTCTCGGACAGGCCCCCGCGGATTGGCTGGGCGGTGCGGGCTGGGCCAATCACTTTTTCTTTGATTTGATCAGTCGCGCAGCGCACTTTCCAACACGCAATTTCAGAACAAAAACGCAGGTGGGGCGGCGCGCCCTGCTTGTTGGCCGATCCTCACCCGGAGCCGCACACATGTCGTTCTCCCGCCGATCCTTCCTCGAACGCACCACCGCCCTCGCCGCCGCCGGCTTCCTCCCGCGCATCCTCTCGGCACAAGAGTTCGAGGCGCTGGAGCACGGAGCGAGTGGGTCCGCGAGCACCGCTTTTCGCGGCCGTCCGCTGATCGTCTCGTCTGCGAACGGCGTTCGCGGGGTGAAAGTCGCGTACGACATGATCACGAAGGGCGACGACCCGCTGGACGCGGCGATCGAGGGCGTCAAAATCCAGGAACTGGACCCCAACGACCAGTCGGTCGGGTACGGCGGGCTGCCAAACGCCGATGGCGTCGTGCAGCTGGACGCGTCGTGTATGCATGGGCCGACCAAGCGCGCGGGGGCCGTGGGTTGCCTGGAAGGCATCAAGACGCCGTCGCTGGTTGCCAAGGCGGTCATGGACTACACCGACCACATCATGCTCGTTGGTGAGGGCGCCAAGCGCTTCGCGCTGGAAATGGGATTCGAGGAGGAGAATCTGCTCACGGAAAAGAGCCGGCAGGACTGGCTGCGCTGGAAGGCCAATCTCAACAAGGGCGACGCCTGGCTGGATCGCACGGGTGACGCGAAGATCAAGTTCACGACCGGCACCATCAACATGAACGCCGTCACCGCTTCGGGCGACATCGCATCAATCACGACAACCAGCGGGATGTCCTGGAAAATTCCCGGACGAGTGGGTGACTCGCCAATTATCGGAGCAGGGCAGTACTGCGACAACACCGTCGGCGCCTGCGGCAGCACGGGGCGCGGCGAGTCGAACATCATGGCCTGCGGCGCGATGCTGGGCGTCGAGTTCATGCGGCAGGGCATGGCGCCCGAAGCCGCGATGATGAAGGTCATGGAACGTGTCATCGCACTGAGCGAAAAACGCCTGTTGGACGACAACGGCCGACCGCGATTCGATTTGAATTTCTACGCGCTCACGAAGGATGGACGTTTTGCCGGCGCCTGCGCATACGAAGGCAGTTCGTACGCCGTCTGCGATGAACAGGGCCCGCGCCTGGTGAAAAGTGCGTTCTTGTTCAAGGCCAGCGAGCGACCCAAATAAGCGATGTATTGCCAGTGGGGCAGAAAAGTGCAAAGTCGCGCACTAACCGACGCTCCGGCGTAGAAGCATGCGTGTGCTGGGCCTAGATTCAACCGCTACCTCTGAATTCTGGCCCGCACTGCGAAGCGACATGTCGAACGACGCATCATCAACGAATCCGTCTGCCCCAATCCCAACTCCCTACGAACCGCTCGCCATTGAAAAGAAATGGCAGGCGTTGTGGAGCGAGCGCGGAACAAACGAAGTCGATATGGACGGAGCCACTGATCCGTTCTACGCCCTCATGATGTTCCCGTATCCGTCGGCCGAAGGGCTGCACGTTGGCAATTTGTTTGCGTTTACCGGCAGCGACATTTCGGCGCGGTATCATCGCTTGTTGGGCAAGAACGTCTTTCAGCCATTTGGTTACGACGCGTTCGGCATTCACTCCGAGAATTACGCGCTCAAGAAGGGCGCGCATCCGATGGAGATGACGCCGCGCAACATCGCGAACTTCCAGCGCCAGATTGAACGCGCCGGTTTGATGATTGATTGGCGCTCGCGCGTTGATACCAGTCGGCCCGAGTATTATCGCTGGACGCAGTGGGTGTTTTTGCAATTGTACAAGCAGGGACTCGCGTACAAGAAAGCGGCGGCCGTGAACTGGTGTCCGACCGACAAAACTGTGCTCGCCAATGAGCAGGTCGAAAACGGTTTGTGCGAACGCTGCGGCACGGCGGTGGAGCAACGTTTTCTCGAGCAGTGGTTCTTCCGCATCAGTTCGTACTGCGACCGGTTGTTGCGCAATCTGGACTGGCTCGATTGGTCGCCAACCACAAAGCAGGCACAGCGCAACTGGATTGGTCGCTCGGAAGGCGCCGAGTTGACGTTTGATATTCAAGGGGCGAGCGAACAGGTGCGCGTGTTCACGACCCGAGCGGATACGATTTACGGGGCGACGTATCTGGTGCTCGCGCCCGAACATCCGATGGTTGACTCAATTACCACAGACGCACAACGCGGCGACGTCATCGCGTATCAGGACCGTGCGCAAAAGCAGGACATCATCACGCGCAAAAGTGTGCAGGACAAGACCGGTGTGTTCACCGGTGCACACGCAACGAACCCCGCAACGGGGGCGCCAATTCCGGTGTGGATTGCCGACTACGTGCTGATGGAGTACGGCACCGGCGCAATTATGGCGGTGCCTGGTCACGACCAACGCGACTTCGAATTCGCAGGGGTGTTCTCGTTGCCGATTGTGCGCGTGGTGGCGGGCGTTGATGATGACGGGAACTCGCCAATTGTCGATCACGCCTTTACCGACTCCGACAACACGCGTCTCGTCAATTCAGGGCGCTTTGACGGCCTGAGTGTGGCCGATGCAAAAATTCAGGCAACTGATTGGCTGGCGGAACAGGGCCACGCCAAACCGGTCATCAACTATCGCTTGCACGACTGGTGCATCTCTCGGCAACGCTATTGGGGACCGCCAATCCCCATCATCTATTGCGACGCGTGTGGTCCAGTGCCGGTGCCGGAAAAAGAGTTGCCCGTGGAGTTACCGTTTATACCAGACTTCAAGCCCGATGATTCGGGAGTGTCGCCATTGGCGCGCCACGAAGAATGGTACCGAGTGCCGTGCCCGACCTGCGGTGCGATGGGCCGTCGCGAAACCGACGTTTCGGATACGTTCCTCGACAGCGCGTGGTATTTCCTGCGGTATCCGAACGCACAAAACGATCAGGTGGCATTCGAAAAGAATCGCACGGCGAAATGGTTACCGGTTGATTCCTACATCGGTGGTAACGAACACGCGGTCTTGCACCTGTTGTATTCACGCTTTGTGACGATGGTGTTGAAGGATGGCGGTCACATCGACTTCGACGAACCGTTCACGAAATTTCGCGCGCACGGGTTGATCATTCGCGACGGTGCGAAGATGTCGAAGTCGAAAGGCAACGTGATCAATCCCGACGAATACATGGAACAGTGGGGCGCCGATGCGTTCCGTATGTATCTCATGTTTCTCGGGCCGTACGAGGAAGGCGGCGATTTCCGCGATCAGGGCATCAGCGGTGTGCGTCGTTTTCTTGATCGCCTGTGGGGATCAGTGCGTGATGCGCGCACTGATGGCGCCTCCGATCCCGAAGTGATTCGCAAGTTGCATCGCACCATCAGGAAGGTGGGTGAAGACTGCGCTTCACTGTCGTACAACACGGCCATCGCGGCGATGATGGAATACATCAACGTGGTGCGTCGTGGCGAACGTGTTGGTCATCGCGACGAGGTGTTGCCGCTGGTGCAATTGGCCGCCGCCTTTGCGCCACATCTGGCCGAAGAATGCTGGGCGCATCTCGGGAACACCGGCAGCGTGTTCGATGGCGGCTGGCCCATGTTCGATGCGGCGCAACTCATCGACAACGAAGTTGATATCACCGTGCAGGTGAACGGGAAAATGCGCGGTCAGGTGCGGGTTGCCGCCGACGCAACGCAAGAGACGGTGCTGGCTGCGGCGATGTTGGAACCCAACATCGCGAAGTTCGTGGTCGGCGACGTGAAGAAGGTGATTTACGTGCCGAAGCGTCTGCTCAACATTGTGGTGGGGTAAGCAACAACCGTGTGACTCGAGGCCCAGCATTCCGCTGGGCCTCGGCATCAGCGCGCCGAGCGCCAGTCTTCGCGTCCCAGGCGCCACCCACCAACCTCGCGCACAATAATTGCGGCTCCCAGCATAGACTGCTGGTCCCGTGCGTCAACTCCTCTCAACCGCAAGACAACTGTGTCCGCAGCGGCCACGCGATCGGTGACTGCGACGTTACCAATGGCGGTGTTGATGACCTTCATGGCCTTGAACAACATCGCCTGGCTTTCTTTGGTCGTGCTCGTGGCGCTCTGATAACCCTTTTGCGCCATCCACGGCTTCAAGTCTTCCATCGAGGTCGCCTTGTTCAAGGCCAGCCGATAGTTGAAGTAGAACTCCTGCGCAGCTGTTGCAGTAGCCGCTGCCTGCGGCTTCGCCGCCGGTTGCGCTGCAACCGAGCCGCCGAAAGACATGGCCGCTACTACGCTTAATTGTAGTCCGATTCGAGAGAGGCTATGCATGTGGAGTAGATCGGCGGTGAGGGGCGTCGACGGGCACACAAGAATACCCGTGGGTGACGACTCTGTTCGGGAAACGAAAGAGGGCAGCTCCCGGAAGAGCTGCCCGCTTTGTTACTCGGGGCGAACTTCCGCCCGGGAATTTACTAGCGACGACGGCGACGAGCGAAGCCGGCGACGACCAGCAGGCCAGCGCCGACCAGAGCCATTGAAGCCGGCTCGGGAACCACAGTATCGCCGCGCACCGTGATGA
>Ga0105048_10019680_pt1 | contig 10339 bp, 8 predicted proteins | sample MAT05_FD_78382 | JGI IMG/M metagenome (GOLD analysis project Ga0105048, IMG submission 78382) | Freshwater microbial communities from Lake Fryxell liftoff mats and glacier meltwater in Antarctica - MAT-05 | ecosystem: Environmental > Aquatic > Freshwater > Ice > Liftoff microbial mat | place...
AGAATTTACAGATTTAGAAATAGTACATTTTTAAAAATTTCCGATTAACGATTGACGATTCCAGATTTTCGATTGTTTGTGGAGGGAGAGTTTAGATTGAATTGAATTATATGAATAGGATAGAATTAGAAGAAAGACTTATCAATTTTGCGGTTATGATTGTCGACCTTACTGAGTCAATGACGGGCGGGCGTTCTGCGCAACATTTGTCGGGACAACTATTGAGATCTGGAACATCTCCTGCATTGAATTATGGCGAGGCACAAAGTGCGGAATCTGCAAGAGACTTTATCCATAAAATCCAGATTGTTTTGAAAGAATTACGTGAAACAAATATTTGCCTCAAAATTATTGGACGCACTAACTCTGTTGTTAACAAAGAAAAACTTGAAGCTATCCTAAAAGAAAACAACGAACTGATTTCCATTTTTGTTAAAACGGTTTCAACAGCACAAAAAAATCAAAAACAACCAACACTAACTTCGGAAATCGAAAATCGTTAACCGGCAATCGGAAATCAATTGAGACTTAAAAACAGAGACAATTACAATGACATACACAGAAGATCAATTAGCAAAAGACCTTAAAAACAAGGAATACGAATTCGGTTTTACATCGAATATCGAAAGTGAGAAATTTGCCAATGGTCTCGACGAATCTGTTATCCGCAAAATTTCTGAGAAAAAAAATGAGCCACAATGGTTATTGGATTATCGCCTTAATGCATTTAAAGTTTGGCAAGAAATGACAGAGCCAAAATGGGCTCATGTTAAATACGAAAAACCAAAATTTCAAGACATTTCTTATTTCTCAGCTCCGAAAAAAAAATACGAAAGCTGGGATGATGTAGATCCAGAAATGAAAGCGACCATGGATAAATTAGGTATCTCCATGGATGAACAAAAAAAATTGACAGGTGTTGCCGTTGATTTTGTCATGGATTCTGTTTCTGTTGCAACTTCGTTTAAAGAAAAATTAGGCGAATTAAATATTATCTTTTGCTCATTTAGCGAAGCGGTAGAAAATCATCCGGAACTTGTAAAAAAATATTTAGGATCTGTTGTTCCAACATCCGATAATTTTTATGCTGCGTTAAATTCCGCTGTCTTTTCTGACGGCTCGTTTTGTTATATTCCAAAAGGTGTTCGTTGCCCAATGGAACTATCAACTTATTTTAGAATCAACCAATCAGGCACAGGACAATTTGAACGCACATTATTAGTTGCCGATGAGGGAAGTTATGTCAGTTATTTAGAAGGATGCACAGCTCCGCAGCGAGATGAAAATCAGCTTCACGCCGCTGTAGTAGAACTAATTGCTTTAGATGGTGCAGAAATAAAATATTCTACCGTACAAAATTGGTATCCGGGAGATAAAAATGGTAAAGGTGGAATTTTCAATTTCGTTACAAAAAGAGGAATTTGTCATACCAAATCAAAAATTTCTTGGACACAAGTTGAAACAGGTTCTGCGGTGACTTGGAAATATCCTTCGTGTATATTAAAAGGAGATGATTCGGTTGGTGAATTTTATTCGGTTGCTTTGACAAATAATTATCAGCAGGCAGATACTGGAACAAAAATGATTCACCTTGGAAAAAACACAAAAAGCACAGTAATCTCCAAAGGAATTTCTGCTGGAAAATCACAAAATTCGTACAGAGGTTTAGTGCAAATAAATCACAAAGCAGAGAATGCCAGAAACTTTACTCAGTGTGATAGTTTGTTGATGTCAAGCGAATGTGGCGCGCATACTTTTCCATACATCGAATGCAATAATAATACAGCTAAATTAGAGCACGAAGCAACAACCTCTAAAATTGGCGAAGACCAAATTTTTTATTGTCAACAAAGAGGAATTTCGCAAGAGAAAGCAATTAGTTTAATTGTAAACGGCTATTGCAAAGACGTACTAAATAAATTGCCAATGGAGTTTGCGGTAGAAGCACAAAAGTTGTTAGCGATATCACTTGAAAATAGCGTTGGATAGAGGGAAGAAGACTGAAGAAAGAGAACGGAGAGAAATTGGGAAAACCATAAGTATAAAGGCAAAAACCAAATATTCAGAAAAAAATAATTTATAAAAAAAAGGAAAAACGATAGATAAAAAACAGACTACTTACCCTCTGTCCTTTTGTCTCCGTCCTCTGCCCTACAAAAAATATGAGCACACTACTTGAAATAAAAAACCTACACGCAGAAGTTGAAGGAAAATCAATCTTAAAAGGATTGAACCTAAAAGTAAATGCGGGAGAAGTTCATGCAATTATGGGTCCCAACGGCGCAGGAAAATCAACACTGGCAGCCGTACTTAGCGGAAAAGATGGCTACGAAGTAACAGAAGGATCTGCCGATTTTCACGGAATAAATCTTTTAGAATTAGCAGCTGATGAGCGCGCAAAAGAAGGTTTGTTTTTAGCCTTTCAATATCCGGTAGAAATTCCTGGGGTATCAAATATTAATTTCTTGCGAACAGCTTTGAATGAAATAAGAGCATACAGAAAAGAAGATCCTATTTCTGCGAAAGATTTTATGGCCTTGGTTAGAGAAAAATCAAAGTTGGTTGAATTGAAAGATAATCTTGCATCGCGCTCTGTGAATGCAGGTTTTTCGGGTGGTGAAAAAAAACGAAACGAAATTTTTCAAATGGCCATGTTAGAACCAAAATTAGCCATCCTTGATGAAACGGATTCTGGTTTAGACATTGATGCATTAAGAATTGTGGCCGCTGGCGTAAATAAATTAAAAAACGAAAATCGCGCCATCATTATTATTACACATTATCAGCGTTTACTTGATTATATCATTCCTGATTTTGTTCATGTTTTAGCCGACGGAAAAATTGTAAAAACAGGAGATAAAAATCTTGCTTTAGAATTAGAAGAAAAAGGTTACGATTGGTTAACTACGAATCAAAAAGTTTAAGACGTGATGGTAGAAACTTTATCAGAAAAACTTGTATCCTTTATAACGCCACTTGGTGTTCCTACAAATTCGTTTCAAAAAAAAGCGTACGAAAAATTGCTTCATTTAGATTTTCCCACAACGCGCGATGAGTACTGGAAATACACACGAGTGAATAAAATTTCAAATTCAAAATATCAAATACCAAATAAAGAACTCGTTGAAATTCCTAAATCGGAAATTTTTTCTTCGCACTATTTGGTGATTGAAAATGGCATATTGCGCGAAGATTTGAGTCAATATGAAAACTTGTTTTTTCAGGTCACCATTTTGAAAAATAAATCCTTGGAAGATCACAAATTATTGAATTCATCGATTGATCAAAAGAATATTTTTTCTACCTTGAATACTGCTTACTTTTTAGAATCAATTATTATTACCATTTCTCCGAAAGCTCATATTGATGAACCTTTGCAATTGATATTTGTATCAACAGGTAAAAATACAATTTCAAATCCTCGTATATTAATTCATGCGCAAAAATCTTCCGTTACTAAAATTGCCGCGAGTTTTATTTCTGTTAATTCAGAATCAAGTTTCACAAATTCTGTAGCCGAATTTTTTGTAGAAGAAAACGCAACATTGATTTACGATAAAATTCAAAATGAAAATGCAAGTTCTTTTCATGTTTCAACCGAACATGTAACACAAGCAAAACATTCTAATTTCAAATTAAATACGGTTACACTTGATGGATCTTTAGTTCGCAATAATATCAACATTGACGTTGCAGGTGAAAATTGTGAAACACACATGAACGGAATTATCATTGCAAAAGAAAATCAACACATCGACAATCATACATTTGTGAATCACAAAGTTGCAAATTGTTTTAGCAATGAAAATTATAAATATGTTTTAGAGGACAAATCTACTGGTGTCTTTAACGGTCGTGTTGTTGTTCAAAAAGATGCGCAAAAAATAAATGCTTATCAAAAAAACGCAAATATTTTATTGTCAGATTTTGCACAAATAAATTCAAAACCTGAATTGGAGATTTATGCTGATGATGTAAAGTGCTCGCACGGTTCAACAACAGGACAACTGGATGACGACGCAATTTTTTATTTGCAAGCTAGAGGAATCTCAAAAGAAAAAGCAAAAAAATTGTTGGTAACAGCATTTATTTCTGAAATCATCGATTTATTTTCATCAGACTTTAGCAAAGAAAAAATCCTACAAATTCTTTTAGAAAAACACAATTGGGCCGGCTGATTTTAGTAAAAAATTACTTCTATCCAACCGACCTTTGCGTTTGATTCACTACATTGATAAGCTGTTATTCTCATCAAAAAAACCTACTCTACCTGATTCCACGTCGTACATTGCTCCAACAATATTAATCTCTCCTGAGTCAATTAATTCTTTTAAAATTGGACTTTTTTGAAAAATCTGACGCATTGATTCATGTACATTTTCATCAGCAACAAGTTGCACAGCATCATCACAGCAAACATCTTCAAAACTTTCCGCAATCTTTGCTACAGATGGTTCTATCTTGCTCAACAAAGCAGTTACATTTCCCATTTTAACATGCTTGCACGCCGACACAATTGCTCCACATTTTGAATGTCCAAGAACAACAATTAATTTTGAACCAGCCACTTTACAAGCATATTCCATAGAACCTAGAATATCTTCGTTCACGACATTACCTGCAACCCTTACGCTAAACACATCACCTAGACCTTGATCAAAAATAAGTTCAGCTGAAGTACGCGAATCAATGCAACTTAAAACCACAGCGAACGGAAATTGACCATCAGAAGTATCATTGACTTGTTCGAGTAAATTTCGATGTGCGCGCAGATTTTCAACAAATCGTTTATTACCTGCTTTCAACGTATTAAGCGCAAGTTCTGGCGTCATTAAAACCTGCGTCTTTTTAGTTTGTGTTCGCATTTTTGTAACAACCTTTTTAAATTCTTGAACGATTTTAAAACCATGCACTTCTTTTAATTCAGGCACACCAAATGTTTCTATCTCAATTTTTCTTGTTTGTGCTGAATATCCTTTAAATTCATCTATTCGCTCAATCACATCGAAATCAATTTCTTTCGATTTAGAACCATCAATAACCAAAAGTGAGTTATTTGGAATATCTTCTAAAGCACGCGATATACTTGCTTTGTTTAGAAAAGAAATTTCTTCTGCCAAACGAAGTGTAATTTTTTCTTTTCCGTTTGCATTCTCGGTAAACATTCGAAACGAATTGCGAAAATTCTTTTTAAGAACAAAATAAATTGCAAATGCTAAACCAATTCCAATCCCCATTAAAAGATCGGTAAACACAACACCAAGAATAGTTGCAATAAACGGAATGAACTGCTCCCACCCCAATTTCACCATACCCACATAGAGTGAAGGTTTAGACAATTTATAACCAACCATAATTAAAATCATTGCCAAAGCCGAAAGCGGAATAAAATTCAAATATTTTGGAATTATCAATACAGAAATCAACAAAATTAAACCATGAGTTATTGTTGCTACTTTAGATTTACCACCAGAATTTATATTGGCAGAACTTCGCACAATTACTTGAGTTATTGGTAATCCGCCAATTAATCCCGATATAATATTTCCGATTCCTTGCGCTTTTAGTTCGCGATTAGTGGGTGTATTTCTTTTTTCAGGATCTAATTTATCAGTTGCTTCAACCGATAGTAAACTCTCTAAACTAGCCACTAAGGCTATCGTTATTGCTATTACGTAAATTTTTGAATTTGATAGAACACTAAAATCAGGCAATGTAAAAAAGCTTAAAAATTCTGCTCCAGTTTTTGCAACAGGTAAATTAACCATGTGTTTTCCTTCCAAAAGTAATTCAGGTGAATTAGCTCCGAAATAAAGATTCATGAAAATACCAACTAAAACAACAAATAATGCACCGGGAAGAAATTTAAAAAGCGCTAATTTTTTCATGAATTTTAAATCAAAAAATATCAGAAGCGCCAACGAAATAATACTAATGATTACAGCGCCGGTACTATTAAATTTAAACGCATAATAAATTTCTGAAAATGTATTGTGTCCATCTTTTTGATAAAAAGATTCATCACCCATAAAATCCGTATCAAAACCTAAAGCATGCGGAATTTGTTTTAGAATTAAAATAATCCCAATTGCAGCCAACATGCCTTTAATGACTGATGAGGGAAAATAATATCCAATAACTCCAGCTTTCAAAAATCCTGCAATTAATTGTATTACACCCGCCATTACAACCGCCACCAAAAAATAGGAGAATGCAATAGCCAATATTTCAGAATCAATATTGGCCTGATATTGTTCCACTGTAATATTAAGATTGGCAGCTTCAACCGCAAAACGACTTTTGTCATAACCAAGACTTTCCATACTTGGCTTTAATACTTGAAGCGCACCTAAAACTATTGTAACTAAGCCAGCAGCTGGACCAGCAACGCCAAGTGCACTTCCGCTCAAAAATCCAACCACTACGCCCCCAATAATTCCGGCTATAATTCCAGAAAACAATAATTCCGAACTATTTGTTGAAGCTAGCGCTACCCCAAGGCACAATGGCAAAGCGACCAAATAGACAACTAAGCCGGATGGTAAGTCATGTTTTAAATTTTTTAAAAATTCGTTCTTATTCATATCAATTTTTTCTTCCAATAATTTTTTAGAAATATTTTAATGACTATTTGTTCAGATAGAACAAAAAAGAATACGACTTTATATAGCGTTTAGATTGATGACAAATCATCAAATCCAAGCTTTAAAAACAAAGTGTACTAGGATAAACAAAACTCCGGAGGCGGTTGTATAATCTTTTGTTCGAGTAACTGATAATTAATATCATGTGCAACAAACGTTGTGATTTTTACGAATTCTCGTATGGAAGCAAAATAAATAAAATCTTGATAACTCAGCTCAACTGTATGTTTTGTTTCTGGTGAATTTTCGCATTCTTTCTCAGCTTGATACTTTTCAGTTAAATCTTCAAAGTCAGAAAATTCGGCTACTTCTATTTTATGAAACGTAGTGATATTATTCAATACCTCATAGCTAACCATAATGGTTAAAAAAATGCAAACGATAGTGAATTTAATATACGTCATCCTTGTTTAATCAATAGAGGCTAATGTCGCTAAGATAACAAGTCTGTTTTAATTATGTTCAATTAAGTTTTCCTAAAATTTAATAAAAACCATTTTTTTTCTTTCTTATCTTAAAAATCAATATTAGGATAAGAATAAATGTCACAACGCTTGATGGGATAATTAATAGATAAATAATATCGCTATGACCAATTTCTGAAATGCTCCATGAGGTTTCTAATTTGTATTCGTAGGATTCATTCAATTCATAAGTTTGCCCCTGCCATGCGTAATCTAAATTTATATTAACCTTAAGAGGTGTTTGGTGTTCATTTATCAAATAATAAAAGTCGAAAGTATAATAAGGTTCAACTTCGTTTGACTTAATTAAACGTGCCGATTCAGGTATTTCAGAAAAAGTTTTAAATGCCGACCCTGAAAGATTCTTGCCATTAAAACATTTTATTTCCTTATAAGATCCTTTATCAATCAACAATTGAAAGTTTTGAATATGAATAGAGTCATCCACTTCGTTAAAATTGTAATGGCAGATAAATTCTCCGTGATGTATTTCTGTAAAATATATTGTCGATTTAAATCCTTCCGAAGAAATATCATAATACCGTGTGTTTGATAAAGTATTTATATAGTCGGATGACTTAGAAGTTCTGGAAACAATTAGGAGCAATGTAAAACAAAAAAATGCGGCAGTTCTGATTACTAATGCTTTCATATTAGATGTTAATGCAGTTTATAAACCTCACAAAAATCAGATTGATGAACGCGCGTATACTTTGATAAGTAGGCTGACGAGTCAGACTTAACACAATTTATCGGCATATCAATTTCAAAAAATCCATAGAAAAAAAGGTAATCGGGAAGAATTTCCATTTCATTAAAATGCTGAAAATAATCTTTACAAATTACATCAGGATGCGTAGATGTAGAAACTGGAATTGGCAATTCGTTTTTCCACTTAATTGGAAAGTATATATGCCCTGCTTCATAATTTTCTAAAAGCACGATTGATTTTTTTGCACCCAAATATTTTGGCAAATGAACCGCTTGCCAATGCGATGAACAATTAATTGGCAACACAACAGAATTTGACTGTATAAATTCACCAGCATCTACGGTCATTTTAGCCCATTTACTCATGCCGGCTTGACCATCATTTTTTAAATTTAAATGAAAATAAAATGTGATTGAAATCAAAATCACCACATCATTTTTTAACCATTTTGGAAAATCCATCAAGATGACACGAATAAAAATCATCAGATAAAAAAGATATAGAATTCGAACAGAAATGTAGCCCCCTTTTGAATCACCATCTGGAAGAATAAAATAGGCAATCAATAAAATAATTGCAGCAATAATAAAAGCATCTTCCTTTTTAAATTTAAATGCGATTTTATCTTTCCAATATTTTTTGATGATAAAAAAACCAATTAAAAAAATCAAAATGAAAAGATAAATTGCGGTGTAAAAATATTCGGCTGAACCGTGTCCAACAAGCGGTGACATCGTTAATAGCATCTCAACTAGAACGGAAGTATCTAAAAATTCGAACATTGTTTCTGGAGCATGCAAAGTCAAATAGAAAAATATCAACGTCAAAACTGGCAAACAAATTAAAAGTAAACCGGTTGAATTTTTAAAAATGAGTATTAATTTTTCACGCGTCGTTAAATCATTTTCTAATAAAATCTGCCATGTCAAAAAGAGAAACAAAAAGAGAATAGCAAAAAGTGTTATAGTAACATGCGAAAAATAGAGCAATAAAAGAAAAACTGCCAAGATGAAAACCCTCTTGAAATTCATAGTACGACCATGTCTTACATAAAAACCAATTGTTAGAAATAGAAAAATAAACGACAAACAAAAATTATAAAACCCAGCGTAAAGAAATAGACTCATGCCAAAAGGCAAAATCAGTAGAGCAAAAAGTCCAACCGAAGCATTAAAACTTTGAACGAGGTATTTGAACGAATAAACGAAAGCGATAAAGTAAAGAAATAGAAATACTTTTTCCACTGCCTCTGTTTGTAAAAATAAATTCAGAAATGCCAATACAAGATGCCCTGTCCAATTAGGAACAGGAAAAGCATTCAGCTCAAAGTAAGTTGAAATTGGTGCATCGGCTCCATCAAAAATATTTAGAAGTAAATTGGCATTGTATAAATGTGCAGGTCCGTCTCCGGTAATAAAAAAACGAAATGAAAAAAAGTAAAACGCAAAAAATAAAACAACAAGAAGAAAAATGATTTTCTCGAATCGAAATAAGAATAGAAACAGTCGCTCAAACATTTTTTGTCAGCAAAAACAGGAGCACAATTTTGTTTGCACTCCTTGTTAAAGCTGAAAGATAAGCGATTATTTTTTAATTCTCATTAAATCGAAATCTGATATTGCAACTGAAGCATTCCTTTTCTTTGCGTGTTGATGATTGAACCATCCATTTGTGTTTCAAAAACAGGACGACTTTGATAATTGATACTAAGTTTAGAGGCATGTGTTCCTTCTATCAGCCAATTTAAACCACCTTCGTACATCAACATATTATCGTTTAATCTTTCAAAAGAAGAATATTGAGAAGCCGCAAAAAGTTGAATTGTTCCCTTACCAATTAATTCTTTTTTAAACAGATATCCCGCTTGCAAATAAAGCGTTTGTCCCGTTCCTATCATTGGAAATCCATTTCCAGAACCGTTAAATGATCCGCTTGAATTTATTCCGTTTGCAGGATTCATGACGCCCGAATTTCTTACATAATTTGTTCCAAAATCAAACTTGTTATAAGCAACATAGATTGTGATAGCGTTTTGTTTTTCCTTATTGATTGGTGCATCGTAAAATAAATCAACACCCAACAACAACATTTGTGAAGAAACAGTATCTGCATCAACATCCAAATGCCACATCGCATCGGGCTGATAAATAATTCCGGCGCCAATATTGAAAATTTTCTTTTTTCCAAGATAGGTTCCAACTGTGTAAGGATTCGTATTGTCTTCTTGGTCAAAAAACTGATACATCAAATAAGCCTGAGTTTCCAATTTACCTGGCTTAAATGAAAAATCAGAATTCACATTCAAAGGATTAACTAAAGCCACCGCATTCTGAACGGCCATAGGTTTTGAAATGGCTACACGATAATCCAATTTTCCAATTTTTCCTTTTGCATATAGACTCAACTTTCGTAAAAACTGATCGTTAACTCCGTTTGTTGTTTGTTGATACAAAGGTGCATCTAGTGACAAAATTGAACCAACGGAAGGCGAAGCGTTTCTCGACAAACCACTCCAGCCA
>Ga0105048_10019681_pt1 | contig 10339 bp, 10 predicted proteins | sample MAT05_FD_78382 | JGI IMG/M metagenome (GOLD analysis project Ga0105048, IMG submission 78382) | Freshwater microbial communities from Lake Fryxell liftoff mats and glacier meltwater in Antarctica - MAT-05 | ecosystem: Environmental > Aquatic > Freshwater > Ice > Liftoff microbial mat | place...
AAGAGGGGCTGCCTGCAATCCAGCCGACTGCCGAAGCGATCCGGGCGGCGTCATTGGCCTACGCCAAGATCAAGAAAAGCCTCATCATAAACCTGCTCGTACCCAAGCCGAGCCTTGCCGATAGCGAAGGTCAGCGTCCTGGCCAGCGTCAACGCAAGCCCTTGCCGCCACGGCGCAAGAAAGGATGACCGTGCCGAGGACCGTGGCCATGAGCTCACCCGAAAAGTCGGAAAACCTGCCAGCCAGCACGGCCGGCAACTCGTTCAACTCGTTCAACTCGTTCAACTCGTTCAACGCGCTGCCGCTCTCGCCGCGCCTGCTTAAAACCTTGCACCAGCTCGAGTATCGGACGATGACGGCGATTCAGGCCGCCAGCCTGCCGATCGCGCTCGCCGGCCACGACCTCATCGCGCAGGCGAAAACCGGCAGCGGCAAGACGGCGGCCTTCGCGCTCGCCGTATTGACCAACTTGAATCCGCGCCGCTTCGCCGTGCAGGCGATGGTGCTCTGCCCGACGCGCGAACTCGCCGACCAGGTGACACAGGAAATCCGCCGCCTAGCGCGCGGCGAAGACAACGTCAAGATTGTCACGCTGTGCGGCGGAACAACGCTGCGCCCGCAGATCGCGAGCCTCGAGCACGGCGCCCACATCGTCGTCGGCACGCCGGGGCGAATCATGGACCACCTCGAGCGCGGCAGCCTCAAGCTCGACGCGCTCAATACGCTGGTGCTCGACGAAGCCGATCGCATGCTCGACATGGGCTTCTACGAGGACATCGCTTACGTCGCCGGGCAGTGTCCGGCCGGGCGCCAGACGCTGCTCTTCTCGGCGACTTACCCGGAAGGAATCGACCGCCTGGCGAGTCGCTTCCTGCGCGAGCCGCAGCAAGTCAAGCTGCTCGAACAGCACGACAACAGCAAGATCCGCCAGCGCTTCTACGAGGTGAAGCACGCCGAGCGCCTGGCCGCCGTCCCCATCCTGCTCAAGCACTACCGGCCGGTCAGCACGCTCGCCTTTTGCAACACCAAACAACAATGCCGCGACTTGCTTGACGTCCTCCATGGGCAAGGCTTCTACGCGCTGACCCTCAACGGCGACCTCGAGCAGCGCGAACGCGATCAGGTTCTGATTCAGTTCGCCAATCGCAGCTGCTCCGTGCTCGTCGCCACCGACGTCGCGGCGCGCGGCCTCGATATCGCGCAGCTCGAAGCGGTGATCAACGTCGACATGAGCCCGGACCCCGAAATCTATGTGCACCGCATCGGCCGTACTGGCCGTGCCGACGAAGACGGCTGGGCGTTCAGCCTGTGCAGCCCGGGCGATAAGCGCCGCGTCGCGGCGATCGGCGAGATGACCGGCAGCGAGCCCGAGTGGCATGGGCTCGGCTCTTTGCAGAGCAGCGACGATGCGCCGCTGGTGCCGCCGATGGCGACGCTGCAGATCCTCGGCGGACGCAAGGAGAGAATTCGCGCTGGCGACGTGCTCGGCGCGCTCACCGGCGAAGCCGGCGGCGGCCCGCAATTTACGCGTGATCAGGTCGGCAAGATCACGGTGACCGACCAGTCAACCTACGTCGCCGTCGCCCGGCAACTCGCCGGCGTCGCGCTCGACAAGCTGTCGGCCGGCAAGGTCAAGGGCAAGACCGTCAAAGTGCGCGTGCTCGAAGGCTGAGCCTGCGCGTGCTCGAAGACTGAGCCTGCGCGCGCCGGAGTCAACCCGCTCGCCCGAGAAGCGTTATTGCAGAGGCAACCGAGTCGTTCCAACGCGTATTCCCAAATGAGGAGACAGCAATGACAGCAATCAAGAATATCGTCCTGATCGCGGCCGCAGCCGTGTGGTCAATCGGCGTCTATGCACAAACGACCGCTCCTGCGGCTCCGGCAACGCCAGCCAAGCCAGCCATGACGGCGCCGTCGACACCAGCAACGGCGGCAACGGCGGCACCGACCACTCCGGCGCCGGCGGCCAAACCTGCGGCGATGGCTCCAGCGACCGCTTCATCCGGCACGGCGGCTGGCGGCACAGCGGCTGCCGGCAACTGTGAGGGCAAAGCGGTCGGCAAGAATGGGAAGCCCTTGGCCGGTGCAGCGAAGACGGCGTTCATGAAGAAATGCGAAGGCGGATCCGACAGCGCAAGTGCCGCATGCGAAAGCAAGGCGGTCAGCAAGGACGGCAAACCGCTCGCCGGCGCAGCCAAGTCATCCTTCATGAAGAAATGCGCGGCAGGCGCCTGACCGGAACGGTCTGGCCGCAGCGAAGACGCTGCGCCATTCACACACCCGGCCGATCCGGGTTTTTTTTGCGCCAGTCGGCGGGGTGCGCGATGCCGGCAGTCAAGCCTCATCGCTGCACCACCCTATCCTCGAGCCAAGTTCTTCGTCGGCGAGAATCTGATCAAGTGCCAAGCGCCGGTCGCCGACGCGAGCGATGGCAATTCCCACGGCGCCAGTCCGCGCGTCCTTCATTTCCTTGAGCCTGACTCGTCAAACATTTCGGCCGCGCATCCTTCGCGCTGGCCGGGCTTTGCAGCAGCTATCACGTTAAAGGCAGCCAACGATGGCCCCCGCGCAAAAAAAAATTGAACTCGCGTAATGTCTTTTTGTCCTAGACAAAGAGACTATAAATCTCTACACCGTTTTTCCCTTACCTTTTGGAGAACAGCATGCTACTTAAAATCAAATCCGCATTGGTTGCCGCTTCGTTTGCCTTGTTAAGTTTGTCCGCCACAGCCGCCGACAAGGACATCGTCGATACCGCAGTCGCCGCTGGAAGTTTCAAGACATTGGTCACTGCAATACAAAAAGCCGGCCTGGTCGATACGCTCAAGGGCAAGGGCCCGTTCACAGTGTTCGCGCCGACCGACGAAGCCTTTGCCAAGATCCCCAAAGCTCAGCTTGACGCTTTGCTTATGGACAAGGCCAAGCTCACGTCCGTGCTGACCTACCATGTGGTACCGGCTCGAGTGCTGGCCAAAGACGTAAAGGCCGGTGAGGTAGCGACGGTGCAGGGCAGCAAACTGACCATCGCAACGGACGGTGGCGTCAAGGTGAACAATGCCAAGGTAGTCACTACTGACGTCATGGCCAGCAACGGTGTTATTCACGTTATCGACACCGTCCTGATGCCAAAGTAACAGCACGGGAGCGGATTGTCTATAACGTTACGTCTAGGACAATACTGCTTCTAAGTGTTCAACAGCTCCTGCTTGGTAGCCGGAGCTGTTCGTCATTCCCGTCGTGCGCTTGGCCATCTACGTATCCCAATCTTAAGCGGTCCGAGTCGGCTCGACCGAAGGCTGGTGACGGTCCGTTATATTGGCCGATGAGCACTCACCGATCACCTTCTTTGGTCTGGACGACGGCTAAGACTGTCCGCTACTCTGCAATATCCGGCCGGGCGCCGAGATCCCGGTGGTCCGGCAGTCACCCAGGGGAAACTCGTGCTGCATCTGTTGCGCGCAATCGTGGTCCCGACCGGGGCGAAAGACCCGAGTATCGGTGCCAAAGTGCACATGCCCGGGTTGAATCTGGGGCCAGGAAGCCGTCGCTTCGCCATGCGTTAAAGCGGCGTCGCTGTTTGATTTCGCGAGCGGCCTCTGCCAAACAGACAAGAACTTTGAATGTGGTCCGCCGCCTTCGCGCTCTGGTCTCGGAATCCAATCGGGGTCTTCCGCGACCGGGTGCGATGCATCGAACACCTCTTCTTCACTCGGGCCGGACGTTACTATTTTGTTTCTGCGCTGTAGTGCAGTAGTGTTGACACTGCCCCATGCGACGGACAGCGTGGCCTCACGGGCCGTCGGTTCTTCAGAAAAAAGGTTTGCGACATGTCCAATGTGATCCTGAAAAATGTGGTCAAGCAGTTCGGTGCGGTGAAGGCGGTCGACAATCTATCGATCGAAGTTCAGGACAAGGAATTTGCCGTTCTCGTCGGTTCCTCGGGTTGCGGCAAGACCACCGCGCTGCGCATGATCGCCGGTCTCGAGGCGGTGAGTTCGGGCGACATCTACATCGGCGATACGCGGGTCAATGAACTCGAACCGAAGGATCGCGACATCGCCATGGTCTTTCAGAACTACGCGCTCTATCCGCATATGAACGTGCGCGACAACATGGGTTTCGGGCTCAAAATCCGCAAGCTTTCCGAGCCGGAGATCACTGCCCGGGTCGATGAAGCGGCCGACATCCTCGGCATTCAAGAACTGCTCGAGCGCAAACCTAAGGAACTATCCGGCGGACAGCGTCAGCGCGTCGCGGTGGGCCGGGCGATCGTGCGCCAGCCGAAGGTCTTTCTCTTCGACGAGCCGCTCTCCAACCTCGATGCCAAACTACGCGTGGCGATGCGTGCCGAAATCAGCAAGCTGCACAAACGCCTCGGCGCGACGATCATCTACGTGACGCACGACCAGGTCGAAGCAATGACCATGGCCGACCGCATCTTCATCATGAGCCAAGGCCTGCTGCAACAGAGCGGCGCGCCGATGGACGTTTATGCGCGGCCGGCCAATCGCTTTGTCGCCGGCTTCATTGGCTCGCCGTCGATGAATTTCGTCGAGGCATCGCTGGTCGCCGAAGGTGGCGCGGTGTTCATCGACGCTGGCGGCTTTCGCCTGCGGGCGCCGGCTGACTTCATGCCGAGGCTCGCTGACCATATCGGCAAATCGGTCGTTTTCGGCGTGCGCCCGGAGGATATCGTGGCGCACGATCCGACCGTCAGCGTCGACGCCGGACAGTCGTTGACGGCGCGCGCGGATGTCGTCGAAACGCTGGGTTCGGAAATCTTCGTCTATCTCACTTGCGGTGCGCATTCGATCGTCGCGCGCATGGAAGTGCCCGAGCGCGCGCTGAGCGTGGGGCAGACGCTGCAGGTCGATCTGAAGATGGCCAAGACGCATATTTTCGACAAGGAAACATCGCTGACCATCGTTTAGCGCATTTGGTGGCTTGCGCAAATTGAAGTCTTCGCTCGCCACAACGCGACGGGCGGATGTTTTGAGTACTACGCGTATTTGCTGGTCGTCGCACGGGTTTTCAAATGGCTCTTTAACATGATTTGTGGAGGTTTTATGAGAAAAGAACTGGTTGTATCGCTGGTCGCTTTGTCTTCACTTTGTTTTTCCGCCGGCGCCATCGCGCAGGCCAAGGAGATTCGCGTACTCGTCGCGAACCATCCTTACGGCGATCTTCTGAAATCGGCGATTCCGGAATTCGAAAACGCCACCGGGATCAAGGTCAATGTCGAAAGCCTGCAGGAAGGGCAACTCACGACGAAACTGACGACCGAGTTTGCGACGAAGTCGTCGTCGGTTGACGTGTTCATGACGCGTCCCCTGCAGGAAGGGAAAATGTTCTACAAGAACGGTTGGTACGAGCCAATCGCCCCTGGCTTTGACCTCGCCGATTATCCGAAGAACGTGATGAGCGTCGCCACCTTTGGCGCCAAGTCCTACATCGTTCCGCTGGTCACCGAATGGCAAGTCCTCTACTACCGGAAAGACGTCTTCAAAGAAGCAGGCATCAAGGTTCCGGCCAATTTCACCGAGCTTGAGGCGGCGGCCAAAAAGATCAATTCCGACAACATCGCGGGCTTTGCCTCGCGCGGCAAGGGCGCTGCGGCGGTTACACAATTGTCCAGCTTCGTCTACAACTACGGCGGACTCTACCTCGACAAGGGCGTTGCCGTATTTGGCTCCAAGCCGGCGATCGACGCGACCCGTTTTTACGGCAAGATGCTCGGCAACTACGGGCCCAAGGGCGTGACCTCAATGTCCTGGGAAAACATCATGCCGCTGTTTCAGGCCGGCAAGATCGCCATGTGGACCGATGCCTCGGTGTTCTACGGCCAGATCGTAGACCCGGCCAAGACGCAGGTCGCCGCCGAGAATGTCGGCATCGCCAATTTCCCGGCCGGTCCGAAGATGAACTCGCCGTTCATCGTCACCTCGTGGGGCATCGCGGTGGCCAAACAGTCCAAGAACAAGGACCTGGCGATGAAGTTCCTGGACTGGGCGACGAGCAAGGATCTTGCGACCAAGGGCATGCTCGCCAACATCACGATGGCGCGTTCGTCGGTCTGGGAAGACAAGGCAGTGCTCGCCAAGGTCAATCCGGGCCTGGTCGAGACGCGCGCCTTTGCCGCCAAAAACGGCAACCCGCTGGATCGTCCGTACATGAGCGCGGTCGGCGAAGCGCGTGACCTGATCGGCGAACTGGTGATCGAGTCAATCAATACCAAGGGGACATCGACGAACCTCGACAAGATGGCGAAAGCCAACGTTGTCAAGGTGAACGAGTTGTTACAGGACACCGGCGAGTACGGCAAGCAGTAAAAAGCCGTGGGTTGGAAGTGTGCCACCAGGGCGTCCAGATCCTTGCCGTCGCGCCAGTGAGTGAGTTTTCGTCCGTCCGGTTGCCTGGCAGCCGGACGGACGGGTTTTGTCAGGTGCTGCCTGTGTGGGGCACGCTACTTGTTACCAGAGGCTCTTATGATTCGCTCAAGTTTTGCCGAACGGAATCTGCGCATCCTATTTCCTCTGCCGGCGATCATCTTCGTCGCCCTACTGATGATTTTTCCCATCCTATATACACTTTTCCTGAGCTTTACCAACTGGAACCTGACCTCCGGCAACCCCCTGTCTTTCGTCGGCTTCAACAGCTACATACGCGTGCTCAGCGAACCGCGTTTTCTGAACGCCGTCGGCAGGACCTTTGCCTTTACATTTTTCGCCGTGGCGATCGAGGGCTTTCTCGGCGTCGCCATCGCGCTCATCCTGAACCGCGCCTTCGTCGGCAAGAGTGTCGCCAAGTTGCTGCTCCTGCTGCCGCTCGTCGCGACGCCGATCGCCGTCGGCATCGTCTTCAATCTTTTTTTCGACCCGACGATCGGGCTTGCCAATTTCGTCCTGCAGTCCGTCGGCCTGCCGGAGGGACTGTGGGTCTCGAGCGCGAAGTCGGTCATTCCCTCACTGATTATCGTCGATGTCTGGCAATGGACGCCGATGATCACATTAATCGTTCTTGCCGGTCTCGCCGGCCTCTCCGAAGAACCGGTCGAAGCGGCGCGCGTGGACGGCGCGAGCGAATGGCAGATCCTGCGCTACGTGACGATTCCGATGGTCATGCCAGTGATTCTGACGGCGGTCATCCTGCGCCTGATCGACGCGCTCAAAACCTTTGACATCATCTTCGCGATGACCGGCGGTGGCCCCGGCTATGCGTCCGAAACGCTCAATATCATGGGTTTCAAGTACAGCTTCGAGTATTTCCGCATGGGCCAGTCCTCGGTCATCCTGGTTGCGCTCTTTGTCGTCGTTTATGGCTGCAGCCTGGCGATCATGAAGCTGCGCGCGTCTTCCGATATCTGAGCAGGAGCCCCGGATGAACAAGAAACTCATCGTCAAGATTGCTTTCTATTTTCTCGTCCTGGTGATCGCGCTGATCGTCCTCTTCCCGTTCCTGTGGATGCTGTCGTCGTCGTTCAAGACGCAGGTCGATATCATTTCGTGGCCGCCGAAACTCTTCTTCGAGCCGACACTGCAGAATTATCAGAAGGTCTTCGGCGAGCAAGATTTTCTCAAGTACTTCCTCAACTCGACCATCGTTGGCGCGCTGGCCGTCGGCTTCTCGCTGATCCTCGGCCTGCCGGCGGCGTATTCAATCGCGCGCTATGCGCAGAAGCGGCTCGCGGTCTTCATCCTGCTCGCGCGCCTGATGCCGGGAATCTCCTTCCTGATGCCCTGGTACATCATTTTTTCGCGCCTTGACCTGATGGACAGCTACGTTGCGCTGGTCCTGAGTCACATGCTCATTGCGCTGCCGATCGTGGTGTGGATCATGTCGACCTACTTCGGCACGATCCCGCGCGAGATGGAGGAATCGGCGATGGTCGACGGAGCCACCCGCCAGTACGCCTTCTGGGCAATCATCCTGCCGCTGTCGGGCCCCGGCATCATTACCGCGACGACGCTGTCGTTCATTTTTTCGTGGAACAACTTTATGTTCTCGCAGGTGCTCAGCATGGAGAAGACGAAGACGCTGCCGATCGCGATCTACAATTTTGTCTCCTACGCGGAAGTCGACTGGGGCGGCGTTATGGCGGCAGCGGTCGCGATCATGGCGCCGGCGATCGTCCTGACCATGATCTTCCAGAAGTACGTCGTCAAGGGGCTGACGATGGGCGCGGTTAAGGGCTGAACACGGCTATTGCTTACGCCAACGATGTAAACGAACGCAGAAAAAATCGTTTACATTCAACCTAAAAGCCCCGGTTGCCCGCGAGCAATCTTGGCGAACTGGGTTTCGACATCGTCATGCATTCGTCGACCAAATACCTCAACGGCCACTCGGATGTCATTGGCGGCATCGCCGTCGTCAGCGGCGACGAACGCACTGCCGCGCTGCGCGAGCAGCTTGGCTTCCTGCATAACGCCGTCGGCGCGGTCGCCGGGCCGTTTGACAGCTACCTCGCGCTGCGCGGCGTCAAGACGCTCGACCTGCGCATGCAGCGGCATTGCGACAACGCGCGTGAACTGGCCGCCTGGCTCGAGAGCCATAGCGCGGTCCGCCGCGTACGCTACCCTGGCCTGGCGGCGCACCCGCAGCACGCGCTCGCCAAACGCCAGATGCGCGACTTCGGCGGCATGATCTCGTTCGAGGTCAACAGCGATCTTGCCGGCACCGTGCGCTTTCTCGAAGCCTGCGAACTCATCACGCTCGCCGAGAGTCTGGGCGGCGTCGAAAGTCTGATCGAGCAGCCGGCGATCATGACGCACGCCGCGATACCCCGCGAACTGCGCGAAGCGATCGGCATCGGGGATTCGCTGGTTCGCTTCTCGGTCGGCGTCGAGGACGTGGCCGACCTGCGCGCCGATCTCGAGCAGGCACTCGCGCAGATATGAAGGGGGTGTAACCGTCTTCACTGGGTTCCGCGCGTGCGCCGCCGACAAAGTCACGAGCAGAAGACGGGGAGAGAAATTCCTCTGCCTGCTGTAAGAAATTGGCATCGTGTTCCGACTAACCGGAAACAGGCCTCGGAGTACCGCAATGCGCGACACATTTCCCCTGCTCGTCAAAACGGACTTTCCCCCGCTGCGCCGCGCTCGTCTTGACACGATCCAGGCCAACCTGGGCTACCGCTGCAACCAGTCCTGCTTCCATTGCCATGTCGCCGCCAGTCCCAAGCGGACAGAAGAAATGGACTGGGAGACGATGGCGCTAATTCTTCGTTATGCCGAGCAGCAAGGCGCCGCTACTCTCGATTTGACAGGTGGTGCTCCCGAACTCAATCCGCACTTCCGGCGCTTGGTCACTGCGGCTCGCAATCAGGGCCTGCGTGTTATTGACCGCTGCAATTTGACCATCCTCAACGAACCGGGCCACGAGGATCTGGCGGAATTTCTTGCGACCAACGGCGTCGAGATTGTCGCCTCCCTTCCCTGCTACCTCGAAGAAAACGTCGATCGACAGCGCGGCGATGGCGTATTTGAATCGAGCATCATCGGCTTAAACAAACTCAATGCTCTTGGCTACGGCGTTCCCGGCAGCGGCAGCGTGCTGAATCTCGTCTACAACCCGACCGGCGCAAGCCTGCCCCCTGACCAAGTGAAACTCGAAGCCGTCTACAAAGAGCAATTGGCCATGCGCTACGGGATCATGTTCAACCAGCTGTTCGCGCTGGCCAATATGCCAATCCAGCGCTTCGGCAGCCAATTGGTATCGCGCAACGAATTCCACGATTACATGGGTTTGCTCAAAGGGGCGCACAAGGGCGCGAACTTGCCTGGCGTGATGTGTCGCAGCCTGATTTCGGTCAGTTGGCAAGGATTTGTCTATGACTGCGATTTCAACCAGATGCTTGGATTGCCGCTCGGTAATGCAGACGGAATGACACACCTGTCTGCCCTGCTCGATCAGAACCTGGACGGTCGCTCAATCCGGGTCGCGGATCATTGTTACGGATGCACCGCAGGGCAAGGAAGCAGTTGCGGTGGCGCCCTCGGCTCGGAAGCAGTTAGCTCAGTGGAAATGTCCTCATGAAGCTTCTCAAAATTATCCTTGGCGCACTGACCCTAGCACTTGCACCAACGACGTTCGCGGCACAGCCGCCCCTCAAGTTCGGTGTCGGCCTGTTTCAGCCCGACAAGGACAAGAACGACGCCACCTACCGTCCTTTGGCCGACTATCTGGCAAAGCAACTCGGCCGGAAAATCGAGTTACGAACGGTAGATACCTGGGAAGGCCTGGCCAAGTCACCTAACAACGTGAAACCGATCTGGCGCTGATGGGACCATGGGGCTATGTGCTGGCCAACAACGAGGCTGGCGCTCAAGTGGTCTTAACC
>Ga0105048_10019685_pt1 | contig 10337 bp, 6 predicted proteins | sample MAT05_FD_78382 | JGI IMG/M metagenome (GOLD analysis project Ga0105048, IMG submission 78382) | Freshwater microbial communities from Lake Fryxell liftoff mats and glacier meltwater in Antarctica - MAT-05 | ecosystem: Environmental > Aquatic > Freshwater > Ice > Liftoff microbial mat | place...
CCGAATTACTAAATGGATTTACTTTATCAATAAGATTACCAAGTCCTTTCGCCATGGAAGTAAAGCCCGACCCTAGCCACCCTTGAGGAGTACCTGCGGATATCGCTTCTAGTCCTTCCAATTCAACATGATTCGTTACTTTATTTTCAGAAAATGCATACGTAGAATTATAAACGTATTTATCGGATAGTGGGTCTATCTCAATAAAGCGACCTATTTGTGGATCATGATTTCTCCATTTAAATTGTATCCAGTCTAAATCTAGTTCATCATCAAACCTTTGACCCTGAAAGGTCTTTTCCTTGTTGGGTATTTTTCCACTTGCTTTGGAGCCCAGCATTTTCATTTCCAATCCAAATGGATAATAATCATCTTCCTGTAACAATGGCCCGGGGCGGTGGTTAATTGCCAGGTCGTCGAAATATACCGGCACTTCACTATCGTTGCTTATCCAAATATACACGTATCCGCTTTTGGGTACTTTAATATTTGCTTGTACCAAAGGGGCAAAATCGGTTACTTCTGCCCCTACCTGTATCCAGCCCTGGCCGGCGTCGCCATCTAACTGACGGAATGCTTCGTCTATAAATACCCAGTTAAGGTAGGCTTTGGGTTTGGAGGCGTCTACCAGGGGGCTGCTGTTGCGGGTGGTTAGCAAGGTGCCAATAGCGGCACTATACGATGCCATGCCGTTGGCCTGTAACTGGGCTGCGGTAAAGTGGCTGCTGTTTACGCCGGCTCCCATTTGGGCAAACATTTGGTACAGCAGGCCATGAAAACCCCAATACCACCAATCTTGTTCGGGTGTGCCAAGGTCGGTGGGGGTTTCGGTGGATTTGTAGTAATAATCTACTTTAACATCGAGGAGGTCGCCGGACATTACTTTTAATACCGTTTGGTAGGCAAAGGCACGCTGGCTTTGGTAGGTAAGGGTGCGTACTACCCGGTTACTGGCTTCGGCAGTATTGGTATAGCCGGATATTTGGCTGCGGGTTCGGGTGTGGGCGGTATTGTAATAGCTATAACTAAGTTCTTGGGTTTGTACCGCGGCTTCGGTGGTTACCTTGTACTGGCTTTGGTCTTGCTGGTCGGTTACGGTGGCTCTTATATTGCCGAGGTGGTCTTTGTAAAAAAAATCGTAGTTCCAGTAGTAGTTGGCGGTTTGGCCGGTGTAGGTCATTTTTTGGGCGTAGCGTACACGGCCTTCGGCATGTGCTATTTGTTGCAGTTCGTTATTTTGGTATTGGTAGGCGCCGAGGTAAGTGGTTACAGTAGGGCTACCTGTTGTGGGAGTTACTGTTTTTTCAAGTTTAGATCCGGCAGCATCGTAAGTATAGCTAATTGTTCCCTTGCCGGTAACGGTAATTGCCTGTGGCAGGTTTAGTAAATTATAAGCAATAGAGGCTATACTTTTATTCTTATCCAAAATCAGGTTGCCATTTAAGTCGTAGGCATAATCATCACCGCTTGTATTGCCATCTTTAAAGTCGCCCAGATTATAACCAAAATCGGGTATCAGTTCCGTAACTGATTTTAATTTATTGGATGGGTCGTTGCCATAATCGTACACCATATTATCGATAGCGGTACCGTAGCTGCCGGGATAAACACCGAGATGCTTCATGGTTTTAATATTGCCATTGGCATCATAACTCAAGCCTTTTACACTAAAATCGTTTATGTGCCAGCCACCATCGGTAGAATTTTGCCAGCCATAATAATTATCGTAATAATCTGCACTCAGTAGCCGGTTGGCATTGTCGTAATCGTAGCCATAGGCCCTGCGGAAACCGCTACCAGCATGCATCCAGATGCTGCCGCTGATATTGCCGTTGTACTGGTTTTTAGTAAACCCAAAGTCGTAACTCAATGCCTGGCTGAATATAGGCTTGTAAAACTCCTCTAATCCTTTAAAGTAGTAATAGTTGGCTGTTTCCATATCTGCTTTGTTAATACCCGTAAGCCAGCCTCTTATATTATAGCTAAAGTTGGTAAAGAATTTTTCGGAGTTGCCATCCATCATGTAACCATCACCCATTTCCTTCCTTTTTGCCTTACCCATATCGTCGTATTGCAGGGTGCTTATGGTTTTCCATTCTCCGCTATTGGCACCACCACCTGTTATTTGTTGGCGGGTACTAAGGGCATAATTGTTTTTATACTGGGTGGTTTGCTGAATAGTAGTTTGGGTGCCGGTAAGGGTAGCGGCCGGATTGTTGTGCTTGCTTACCGTACTAATTACCTTGCCCGTGAAGCTGTATTGGGTAGTAACTACATCCGTACCGCCTTTAAAGTTGTTGCTAATGGCTTGTAATGGCCGGCCTTTGATATCGTAGTATGTGGTGGTTTTAAGCCATGTAATGGTGCCCAGCACTTTTACCCAAGTGCCGGTAACAAGGCCACGGGTGGCGGTGGTTTTGGTGGTATTGTCGGCTACTTCGTCTATTAATTGGTAATTAGTTTTTCCGCCGTCGTTGGTGTTTTCACCAACGGCTAGTGAGGGCGACACAAACAACGGCAGTAGGCTTGTTGATTATGCAAAAAAAGTAACGCGTAGGCACAGAACCGAGTCCTACTCCTGCTGTGAGTAGATAATAGGAAGGTTTTTAGAGATGCCCTGTATTCTTTGTGGCGAAACTGGCCTTTAAAAATCTAGCCCAAGCGAAAAATACCACGAAGGCGTGCCTTTAAAGAACACGTTCATTTCCCATGCGGCATCTATTTTTACAAAGTAGCCAAGCAATGTGCTTCTTGCACCAAAGCCATAACCACCGGCAAAGGGTCCAATGCCACCAGCCTTTTGTTTAATAGTAACTGGCACCTGCTGAAATATAGCCGTTGGCCTTGCCAGCTTATTATACTTTCCGTTCCAGGCGGTGCCAAGGTCGAAAAATTGTACCAACTGAAAATTGCGGAGAAATGCATTATTAATCGGCCTGTTAACCAAAGTAGGAATAATGGGCAACCGCACTTCGCTGTTAATTACAAAGGCATTGTTTCCATTAGCCACATTTTGCCTAAAGCCACGCAGGTTTACGGCAAGCGTTTGATATATATACGACTGGTCGGCCGCAGGGCGGTTGGCATCGTTAAATTTAGGGTTTAGCCATCCATCCGTACCACCGAGAAAGTAGATAAGTTTTTGATTGCCCCAGCTTACATCTGCAGCGGCACGAACAGCCCATATAAGGTTGCGGTAAATAGGGTAATAATGTCTTGCATCAAACCCGAAATTGAAAGTAAACTGTCGTTTTTGCCCGGTTTCTTTTGTAATCTCAGCAATGGCCTCCATGTACGCTTTGTACCGCAACCCATGCCAAATGTTACGGGCGGGGTTTATGGTATTGTCGTACACATATTCTGCCTTAGTAAGTAAAAATTTCTGCGTTTGGTCGGGTATTATAAGGCTAAGCCTGTCGCTGGCAAGGGGTACAAATTTGTCGCTTCGATAGGCAGCCGATACCCTTATGCTCCGAACGATATCCAATGGATAGGCCACATTGGCCTGGTACAGATTAGTGAAGAGCTTGGCGTTATAAGTTGGTACACCATTTAGCGAAATTGCATAGTCGCTATTGGCCGAATGGTAATAGGCAAGCCCCCAATCTAATCGCTTTCTAAAGTTTTCGAAAGCCATATAATACTGGTTGTCTTTTAAATTAACGCCCGGTATCATACCCCCGCTAAAACGGTAGTCTTCCATTACATCGCTAATAGTGGCATTAAATGCAAAGTTTAAATTATTGCCATTGTTAAGCTGTATAGGGCCACTGCCACCAGCATAAGGCTGGTAACGCCCTTGCAAGAGGGTGTTTGAAATACCTGCCAGCACCTCATCCATGGAGTATTTTATACGGTATTTAAACAGCTTTGCCTTGCTTAACTGCGACTGCGGGCCTCGTTCAACGGCGTCTTGTATTTGCCGGGCAATAACCGCACTATCTGGTTTTTCATTGTCAAATTCTGTCCCGAAAAAGCCATCCGTTTTCACCGTATCTTCTTTTTGGTAAATGGTAGCCTTGGCTTCGGCAGCCTTTCTTTCGGCTATTAATCCCTTTACAAAAGGTGTAGGCCGGGCTGTTACGTTTCGGTTTCTGAGTGCCAGGCTATCTACTTTAAGGCGGTAAAGAAATTTGTAATCACCCTGCCTTGTTACTTCGCTTACCTGCCCGGTTTCGCCGCCTGTTCGGGTTTCTGCTATGCTGCTTTGGTAATTGGTTAGTGGAAAGGTATAGCTGGAATCTGTGGTTATAGCTATATAGCCAATGCTGTCGGGTTCGCTGCGGCCCCATACTTTTAAGGTGCTGTCTATTTCGGCCAGTGGCGGATTGCGCAGTATTTCATCACCTATTATTATAAGCGTGTCCAGCCCCTCGGCCTTGGTGGTAAAGTAACCTGCATATCGGTTACCAATGCCGCTTTCGTCGCTTACAAACGTAAAGTGATTCATGTTGTATTGGCTAGGATACCGGGCATTGCCATAGTTAAGTTTGGTGAGCTGAGTTATTTGCCTAAAGCCTCCCTTCTTAATTGCATCTACCAAAAACACATTGTACCGGTTCTTGCTTGGTATGGAGGTATCGCCACCTTTATTTTCCGCCGTAGGGCGGTTAGATGAAAAGATGACCCCGTATTTATTAGGAAAAGAAACGAAAGCCCCGTCCACATCATCCCACACATCATCGGTAAGCTGGTCCACCGTTTCTTTATCTATTTTGTAAAGAAATAAATCGGTGTGGCCATTTTTTACCGCACTAAAAACGAGGGTGTTGGCATCCAGCATATACTGCATATCCTGCACCTGTTCAAAATGTTTTGTAAGGTCTTGTTTTACCCGGTTGGTTCTGTTTACAATGTCGTACACCTGCAGCCATACCTTATCATTTTCCCAATAAACATAAGCCAGGCGGCTGCCTTTTCCATCCCAAGCCATTATGGGGTAGTTAGGATTTTTCTGGTGTTTATATACCCTTACGCCATTGCCCAGCAAAACTTTGCGGTTTACATAATTTTCCACCAGCACTACATTGTATCGGCCTTTGTTATATTCGGCTACGGCCCAGGTATAGAGCTTTTTATTGGGGTTAGGTGTAAAGCGATAAAAGTCTTTATTAATGTCCACCTCTTCTGTTACAGCTATGGTACCCTTGGGGTAAAGGCGGCGGCCTTTTAAATCTTTATAATACAGGTCGCTTTCGTAAGCCATAAAATCTTTAAGCACCTCTTTAAACTTCTTTTTACAAATGCGCTGCGAAGCCGAATTGAGGTTTTTGTACAAAATAGCGAGGTACATAAAGTAGGTCACATTTTCCTTTTTGTACTTGGTGGCTATATAATGCCAAAAAGCATGACCTGCTATGTCTTCTCTTTCGAAAGCTAACTGGTAAAAGTTATTATAGCGGCCGCTGAGTAAAGCACTACGTAATTCATCGTCAAGGCGCTGGCTCCAGTTTTCCCCGGCGTAGGTTATATAGCCATCGGTAAGCCATTTGGGCAAATCGAGCAATGCGGCATTGCCTGCAAATTCGCCAATGTTATCGCCAAATAAACGGGTATCAAATAGCAATTTTGCAATGCCTTCCTTTATTTGCCTTTTAAGGTCTTCGTGGTTGCCATTAAAATAGATCACTATTTTATTGCCTACCAATCTGGTCTGTCCGCCCACATCGGGCACTTCGTTTCCAAGCCCTACATTGGTGGCCTGCACGTCGTCGTAACTGTTGTAGAGAATAATATTGCAGCGTGGGCCAAGACTTATTTCCGTAAAAGCTTCCATTGCTGGCAGTTCCTCTTCTGCCACCTGCAATACGTATTTGGCCAGCTCCAAACCATTTTGGGTAAAATGCACATTGAAGTTTTCAGTTTGGTAAAACCGCCAGTTAAATTTGTGGTATTGGATGCGGTTCTTGCCAAATTTCACAGCATTTACCTGGGCATTGGCAGCATTAAAAAACACGGATTGCATTATTGTTATTCCAATCAGGGCCAGCGGCTTAATCATTTTATTGATGTTCATATTGTTACGCTCTGTTTTATTCTTAATCAGTTTTATTGTAGTGCTGCAAATTCGTTCTTATTCCAATCGAAAGTGCATTTAAAATTAAGCGTTTCCTATAAAAGCAAGCAGCCAGGGTTCAAGCTAACAAGGTTCGGGTTACGGGCCAGAAGTCCATTTTGGCAATATGCATGATTTGTTCCACTCCGAACATTGATATTTGCCCCGTCATAATTACTATTCTCTCTCATGCTTCATATAAAACAATTCACTTTTAGCCCTATTCAGGAAAATACCTACGTGCTATGGAACGATGATAAGGATACGGTTATTATAGACCCCGGCTGTTATCACAATTACGAAGAAGTAGAACTTAAAAATTTTGTGCTTACCAACCAACTCAGGCCCAAATTGCTGCTGAATACCCATTGTCACCTTGACCATGTTTTTGGTGAAAAATTTGTTGCCGACACATGGCAGCTTGTGCCGCATATTCATACCAGGGAACAACAGGTGCTAAGGCTTGCAGAAGCTTCGGGCCAAATGTGGGGCATGCCATTTAAAAGTTATACGGGTGTATTAAATTTTTTGCAGGAAGGCGATATTATAAAATTGGGCAACGATGAGTTGAAAGTATTATTTACACCAGGCCATTCGCCGGGGCATGTATGTTTTTACAGCGAAAAGCAGGGCTTTGTTGTTGGCGGAGATGTGTTGTTCAGCGGCAGCATTGGCCGTACCGATTTGCCCGGCGGAAATATGGAAACACTGCTGCACAGTATTCGTACACAACTAATGGTATTGCCCAATGATACGAAAGTGTATAGTGGCCACGGCCCGGCAACCACTATAGGTATTGAGAAGAAACACAACCCTTTTTTAGTATAAGAAATAAAAAAAGCAACCCTTTGTGGGGGCTGCCTTTGTAATGATATTCTTAGTTATAGTTTAAGCGGACACTTTAGTTGCTTTAACTGTTTTTGCCGCTTTTACTTCTTTTGCCTCTTTAGACTTTTTGTCTTTGCAACAAGTTTCTTTTTTTTCTTTGCAGCATTCTTTTGTACCACATTTTTTACCACCGGCAAATGCAGAACCGCTTATTAGTAATGCTGCTGTAGCGAATACGAGAACTTTTTTCATGTTTTATTTTTTTAAGGATGATTATGAAGCAGCTAAAGTAGAAGGATAATTTTAGAAAGGAGGAATAGAGGGTGTTAAAAAAATCAGATGATTTCGATGGGGTGTTCATCACTTTTAAATAATGTTGAGTACCTATTGCACCTGCTACATTAGATCTGCCAACACCGTAACCCCACCTTGTACCACATCGTTTAGCTGTACATGAATTTTGGCACCTACGGGCAACAACACATCTACCCTGCTGCCAAATTTAATAAAGCCCATTTCTCCTCCCTGTTTTACTACCATGCCAGGCTTCAAATAATTTACGATTCTTTTTGCCACTGCACCCGCTATCTGCTTCACCAAAAACTCTTTACCATTCGTTTTATACACTACGCTGTGCCGTTCGTTTTCGGTAGAAGATTTTGGATTCCATGCTACCAGGAATTTTCCTTTGTGGTACTGACTGTACACGACTTCGCCACCCACAGCATTGCGGTTAAGGTGTACGTTTAAGGGGCTCATAAAGATGCTCACCTGTATGCGGCGGTCTTTAAAATACTCCACGTCGGTAATCTCTTCCATCACTACCACTTTACCGTCGGCAGGGCAAATAATCTTGCTTTCGTCTATAGTAAGCACACGATTTGGCACACGAAAAAAGGACAATATCAAACACCAAAGCACCATTGTTACCAGAAAAATAAAAGCCGTTATGAGGGGATAGCGTTCGCTCAAAAACCAAATGGATATGGCATTAATTAAACCGACTATCAATGTGGCGATACCGATGGATGCGTAACCTTCTTTATGAATTGTCATGATTATGGGGGACTAGTTGGTAATGGGGAGTGGCTTGTAATAATAGGGCAAGTGGGGAATAGTGCGTGGCGAGTGGGCTTATAGCGGTTAGGAGGCAAATATAATTGGCTGGGGCTTGCTAATCCAAATATGTGGCAAATCAATAAAAACGACCTATTACAAATCACCTTATCATTCTGCCGAGGTTTTCATCAACCAAAAAATTGTACATAGATCCAAACCTGCGGGGTGGCCAGCAGCAGCGAGTCGAACCGATCCAAAAAGCCGCCATGGCCGGGCATCATGGTGCCGCTATCTTTTACATTGGCCAAGCGTTTTATTTTGCTTTCGAGCAAATCGCCAGCGGTGCCAGCTACGGCTGCAATTAAGGGTACTGCAATGGAAATATTCCAGCCAAAGCCGAAAAAATAGTGGGCTGCCAGCGACATCACCACCACACAAAGTAAGGCCCCGCCAATAGTACCTTCCCAAGTTTTTTTGGGTGAAATTTTGGAAAAAGGCGTTTTGCCAATAAACGATCCTACGATGTAAGCCATGGTGTCGTTTATCCAGATGGAGACGATGAGTATTATGGGTAGGATTTTACCAAAGTCTGCATACAAAAAGCTGCCTTTGAATACCATCCCTTCTTGCCGCAAGCCAATCATCATACCCCAGCATACAGAAATGTACAGCCAGCCCAAAGCAGCTATGGAAAAGCCTCTCATGCTGAATTGTTGTTTTTGAAAAATGCCGGTTACCAGCAAAATAAAACCGGCAATAGCAAATGGCAGGCAAAGGCTTTCTCTGAGCCCATAACCTTTTATAGTATAAGCAGGGCCACAAAACCATAGCATTAAAGCAAAGCCCGAAAACATGAATCCGAACCTGATATAGTTATTGATTCCGGCATTATGTATTTTTTCTACCAGATTAAAATATTCCCGCCAGCAGCCAAAATGGATAATAGTAAATAGTATCAGAAAACTCCAATGGTTCCATAGCAAACCGGCCAGCATTACCATTACAAACACAATGGCACTTGTGGCCCGTACCCGAAATACTTCTTTGTTTAACGCCATAGTTAAAATAGAGTTTGCAGTTGGTTTGTAAGCAGGTTGCAATCCTAATCAAGATTAAAGCTGATAGCTCGGTTAACTTCCTTTATAAAATAGGGTTTATGATTTTTTTTACCTGACTAAAAAATAATTTAAATCAAAAACGAACGTCTCTGAAAATGATTACCAACTGCCAACTGACCAATTGCCCACTGTTCTTAATTCTTCAAAGTCTCGTTCATCACCGCCAGTGCCACATCTTTTAAATGTACCGGAACATACAATTCTATTTCGCCTATACTTATGTACATACTGTCTTGCCGGTTCAATATTTTTACTGGTATATGGTTTTCTTCCAGCTTGCCCTGAATAATGGCAGCTAGTGTATAAAGTTGTGTAGTATAAATTAAATGCCAGCTCATTTTTGTAAAATATCAACTTTGGGTACCAGCAGTTACCGCGTAATCAAATCTTTTTCATCAAATGGGTTATTACTGTCATAATCGTCGTCGCTATTGTATTGATATTTTGGGGCACTAACTATAAGCCACCTTACCAATATTACCACCAGTATTAAACTAGCAATACCAACACCCCAGGGATAAGTTTCCTCAGCGGCTAAATTGATGGGCTTCCCCTGCCTCGTCATCCAAAACAATGTTGTTACCACAATGGCATTATTTAGAAAATGTGCCAGTATGCTAAGCCAAATGTTTTGGGAGTAATAAAAAATAAGCCCCAGAACAATTCCTAAAAAAAATCTTGCAAAAAAACCGTACCAACTTAAATGGATAGCGCTAAATAAAATACTGGTAATAATAATGGCAACCCAGGGAAATTTTATCCAGCGGGTAAGCAAGTTTTGGAGGCCACCCCTAAACAGCACCTCTTCAGTAACTGCCGGAAGCACGGCAATAATTAAAAGCGATATAAAATATTGTCCCCAGCTTTCTAACTGTACCATGGCCAATACCATTTCGTTGTATTTTTTTTCCAGCGCATCAAATTTGGCTCTTGTAACGGGAGGCAATGGAATACTTTCATTAAGCTTGCCTATAATAACAATTAAAGGGATGCTACACAAAATGATGAGCAAAACAATCAGGAGGTTTTTTCGGTTTAGCTTTTCCCTGGCCTGCCCCCACAAAGCCGGGAAGCCAAGAAAAACCCATCCTCTACGATAACAGATAAAGGCAAATGCAACAGTGGGGAGAAAAAACATAAACATAACCGACACTGCCTGAACAACTTGTGATGCACTTGCATTTTCGGGTTTCAGCATATCCGCCTCCATATTCATGGGCGAACCATTGGTCATTAATGTCCAGATGGGGAAGCTAATCAGTCCTCCTACAATTAGG
>Ga0105048_10019688_pt1 | contig 10336 bp, 5 predicted proteins | sample MAT05_FD_78382 | JGI IMG/M metagenome (GOLD analysis project Ga0105048, IMG submission 78382) | Freshwater microbial communities from Lake Fryxell liftoff mats and glacier meltwater in Antarctica - MAT-05 | ecosystem: Environmental > Aquatic > Freshwater > Ice > Liftoff microbial mat | place...
GCAACCGACACATTGGCGCTTGGCACATCGGCTTTCACATCTTGGACAACGACCGCAGGGATCGCTTTGCTGATTTCCATGACCAGCGGCGTAATCCGCTTGAGGTTCTGCAAGGCGAGATCAGCGGTAATTGCATCTTGTAGGGCAAGCGCCGTCGTATGAAGCATGGTATAGCTGATCGCCACCAGGCTCAAGGCCGTATAGTCATCCCGCAACATGCGCGAAACCGCCTCGGAGCGCACTTGGCCATAGACACCGGCAACCGCGCCTACAACAGAAGCGGCCGCTGTCTTCAACGCAGATTGACCGCTACCCAATGCTTCGAGCCGTTGCTCCAGTGACGCAGTATTCTGCTTCAGCACATAATGAATGCTGCTGATAAGTCGTTTGGCATCACTTTGTTGCTTCACAGCATCACTACCCACTTGGCGTTCAACGGCCTCAAGCGTATGGGACTCAACGGCTAACATGTCACTGACGTAGGTCTGTAGATTTTTTTCACGGTCACTCATTTGTATTTTCCCTTTACTATATAAAGACGTTACTTTATCTGTAATCTAGCGGTATAAGCGATGGCATCTGTCACTAGATACTGCATGTAGCAGTATGCGATTCAGCGAGCCACCTATGTACCTAGTATAGTAGAGGGGCAGGGGAGAATGTATAGAGCAGGTTATAGGACAGGGTTATAGGTTTTGTATATACCTTGCACAATAATTGCACAATGCATAGACAGGTTACGGGGTTAGCGCATCGAGCAGGGCTAGGGTCAAGCTTTTGGTCTCTAGTTGCGCCAGTTCATGCTCGAGCACAGGTCCCACACAGGCCGGGCACCCTTGGCAGCAGGGACAGGCGCGCACCAATGCCTGGGCGGCGCGTAGCAGTTCCTCGTGTAATTCAAACAAGCGCAGGCTAAAGCCGAGACCCGCCGTAATTCGTTCATAGAGGTAGATGGCTGGCTGAGTCGCCGGATCATCATCACAATTGACAGCTTGCTCGGCTGCTGCCCCAGGCCGCAAACTGTCGCCGCGCACTACATGTACCCCAATATCTTGCGGATCGCACATCAAATGCAGCGGCGCAATGTTGGTGAGGGCATAGGCGAGCCCGTCGAGGCCAGTGCGCGTGCGCACGCCACTTTCCAGCCGCCGATGACAGGTACGACAGACGAGAACCAGGTTCTCCAGTCGATTGGCGATCAAATAATTTTCATTAAACCCCGGCACATAGCCAAAGGTGCGAAAAGGCGCGAGATGATGGACGTCGTGTTGCCGCGCGCGGCTCGCCGCTTGCGGTTCGGGCGCACCACATTGGGTACAGCGATAGCCATCGCGTGCCCGCACTTGCCGGCGTTGGGCCTGCCAGTTGGGGCCATAATCATTGAGCGAATCGAACCATGCCCCTTGCGCGGCCAATTGTTGCTGAACTTCCGGCAGCAGACGAAACCAATAGCCACTGGTCTCCAGCGTCTGCGGTGCATAGTCTAGCGGGAAAATTCCTAGATTTTCGTGCGTAAAGCGCTTGATCCGGCGAAAGCCCACCACCTGGCTGCTCACCAGTAAATCGCCATGGGCCACCCGCGCGCCATGAATGGGGCGCGCAGCCACTTCGCTCAGTACCTGGACTTCGGTTTCGTTCGTTACTTCGGTGTAATAATCTACGGCAATTGGGGTGACGATGGCTAGCTTGTTCGCCAGATCCAGTTGTGCAACGTGATAACTTTGCCCTTCGTGAATATAAATCGCGCCATCATGCAGCAACAACGGGGCACTCGCCTGATCGATCTGGCCGATCACCTGGACCGCCGACGCCGGTTCTGCGCCAGTTGGACTCGCATAGAAGTCAATCTCGCCTTCATCACGCCCTATACCTATCCTATTGTCAGCCAATGGGCTACTTGCGACTTGGATGGTCACGGTCTCGCTGCCGGCACTGCGCAGGCTGATCTGGCGGGCGGGGTAGCTTTCGCCACTCCAGAAAAAGCGGCCATTGTGTCGTTGGACTGTCCCTTGCTCAGCCAGCAATTCGAGCGCTTCCCCGGCAAAAGGTGACGCGCCAAAGGCTTCAGCAGGGCGAAATGGCAGTTCAAACGCGGCACAGCGCACCTGATCAACCAGCAGCATCAGATTGTCGGGATTGATCAGCGCATGTTCCGGCGAGCGCGCAAAAAGGTAGTCGGCATGTTGAATCATATATTGATCGAGGACGCCGCCGGTGGCAACTAAGATCGCCAGGGCTCCCTCCTGCGTGCGCCCGGCGCGCCCCATCTGCTGCCAGACGCTGGCAATGGTGCCAGGATAGCCGCAGAGCACAGCCACCTGTAACCCGCCAATATCAATGCCCAGTTCCAGCGCATTGGTAGCGACCACGGCGCGCACTGTCCCGTTTCGTAACCCCGCTTCGATGGCGCGCCGTTCACCGGGCAGATAACCGCCACGGTAGCCACGAATGGCAGTGGCTGGCTGGCTAAACCCCGGTACGTTGGCCAGCCGTTCGCGCAGATAAGTCAACAAGACCTCGGTCGTCAAACGCGAGCGCCCGAAGAGAATGGTTTGCAGTCCCGCCTGCACACAGCGCGTGGCAAGATCTTGTGCTTCCAACAGGGCACTACGCCGCAACCCGCGCTCGGCATCATAGAGCGGGGGGTTGTACAAAATAATATGCTTCTCCCCGCTGGGTGCGCCATTTTCTGCCACCAACTGTACGGGCTGCTCAATCAGCCGTTCGGCCAATTCTTGGGGATTGGCAATCGTCGCGCTGGCACAGATAAATTGGGGCCGACTGCCATAAAAAGCACAAATGCGTTGCAAGCGGCGCAAGACATTGGCCACATGGCTGCCAAAGACGCCGCGATAGGTGTGCAGTTCATCGAGCACAACATAGCGTAGGTTGGCAAAAAACGCTTCCCAGTTTGTGTGATAGGGCAAAATGCCGGTGTGCAACATATCGGGATTGCTGAGGATCACGCGGCTTTGGCGGCGGATCTGGGGGCGGGCCGCGGCGGATGTGTCACCATCATAGGAAGCAGGGTGAAAATGAACCGGCAAGGCCGTTTGCCACGCGCTTAACTCGGCAAGCTGATCCTGGGCCAGGGCTTTGGTGGGAAAGAGATAAAGCGCCCGCGCATCGGGTTCATGCAGCAGATTGTGCAACACTGGCAAATTGTAACAAAGCGTTTTACCGCTGGCGGTCGGTGTGACGACCACCACATGTTGGCCAGCCAAGGCAAGGTCGACGGCGCGCGCCTGATGGGTATACAGTTGCGCAATGCCACGTGCGGCCAGAGCCGTGCGCAAAGCAGGATGCAGAGCAGCCGGATAGGGTAGCAAGCGTGCCGGGCGTGCCGGCAGGGTACGCCACGCCATGACATTGGCCATAAAGCCAGCGTCGGCGCGTAAATCAGTCAGCAGGGCGGGCAACGTCATGAATTTGGTCCACAACTTGATCCACGAAGAAACACGGCGTCACAGAAAACGGGAGCCTAACAAAAAGCCTAGGGAGCGTCACGGTGAACCACAATTTGCGCCACCCATTTGACCTGACGCAGCGCATCGTCCGTTTCGGTGGGCACAATCAAGCGCAGCAGACCCTGGGCGCGCGTGAGCGGCTGGCCGTCGAGCGTATACGCCAACAGGGCAGGCCGTTGCGCCGGTTCTTGAAGCAGATCGGTGCGCGTCAACCGTGTGCCAAAGCCATCATTGCTGATTACATCCACCGTGTGCCACACTTCGCCAACCGGCAGGAGTTGGGTCAAAAAGTCGTGTAGGCGCACGCCGGTAAAAGTGAAGGGACCAGATGTGCTGTGACCAGTGCTGACAATATAACAAGTGGCGACTGTGGTTGGCGACAGCGCAAGCAAGTCAACCACATCCCAGGACAACGTCTTGCCATTGGGAAGCCGAACAAGGAAGGCCGTATCGGGCGAAGGTGGGGCTGGGTTCGGTTCATGGGCGTGACCATGCACCCAGGCCGGATCAGTGTGATGAGTAGTCATCCTGAGACACTGGGAAGAAAACTAAGCAGCGTAGCGCAAGCGGCAGCGATCAATCGGGTTCCATACTAAAGGTGAGCGGATAGCCATCGGCGCGCGCATGGGTACGTGCAATACCAATTAACTTTTCCGCTTCGGGACGTGGGCGAATCAGGACAATCGCTACGCCATCTTCATGCGCAGTCTCCGCAATGTGTTCGGCCAATTCTTGTGACAACATAAAGACCCGTTTGAGGATACGAATCACATAATCCAGGGGCGTTACATCGTCATTGTGAATCAGGATTCGATAGAGCGGCTCTTCGCGAACATCGTTATGCACATCTTCGCGAATTTCATCATCATCGCGTACAATCGGGTCGGGCAGGGTCTCTGGTAGTGCCATCGGTTCACCTAGAAAGAATAATGCAATTTTTGACGCGATGATATAAGCATACCCGCAGTTGGCTTGCTGGTCAAACCAAGCTTATGGCGTAGCAGGCATTTTTGGGGCAAAACGCTGCTGAATTTACGGCACCCTGCTCGTTCCATGCGCTGCGTGGAATGCCCGATTAGGCGCTCTGCGCCCTGGACGCGGAGCGTCCACGCTGGGTGCCCACGCAGCGCATGGGCACCAGTAACGCTTCGCCTTGACCGCGCCCTATAGTCATGTTACAATCCAAGCGCGAAGGAACTATGCAGCAACAACAAGATGATTTCATGGATCGCTCACTTTTATTCAAGCGCCAACAACAGCCCGATCTGCGGCTGACGGTGGTGATGCCAACCTACAACGAAGCAGACAACCTGCCGACCATGGCCGCGGCGCTGCTGGCCCTACCCGTGCCCAACCTACAGCTACTTGTGGTAGACGACAATTCGCCCGACGGCACGGGACAGGTGGCGGATACATTGGCGCGTCAATACAACCAGCCCGATACAGCCGCCCAACCACGCATCCGTGTGATCCACCGGGTGGGCAAAGGGGGCCTGGGTACAGCCTATGTGACCGGTATGCAGCAAGCGCTGGGCGCTGGCGCTGACTATATTATTCAGATGGACGCCGATTTTAGCCACTCGCCCGCCTATATCCCAGAGATGCTGGGGGTTATGCTGGCAACCAATACAGATGTAGTGATCGGCAGTCGCTATGTGCCCGGCGGCACCTTGGATGAAGGGTGGAGTTGGTGGCGGCGGCTGTTGAGTTGGTGGGCCAATTTTTATGTACGCATGATTCTTGGCTTGCGGGTGCGCGATATGACCGCGGGTTTTAAGCTGTGGAAACGCCAAGCGTTGCTGGATATTGGGCTGAACGAGATCCGCAGCAACGGCTACAGCTTTCAAGTTGAGATGGCGTATCTATGCGAAAAATTCGGCTACCGCCTAATCGAAATTCCCATTCACTTTGAAGATCGGCGCATCGGCCAAAGCAAGCTGGATATGCCCGTGAAAGTCGAATCGGCCTGGCGCACCTGGCAGATCCGCTGGCGCTATCGCAAGTTTGGGCGCAGATCGCGAGTAGATGCAGTCAACGGCGCGCCTGCCCTCAGCCGCCAGGACATGCCACCGCTGGCTCCCCACACAGAGCCACCATCACCCATCGCTGCTCCCCATACCCGCCTACCATGATGCGTCTACGTTTCTTACGCACCGATCTAGTGGCGGTGCTTGTGCTCTTTGGGCTGGCTTTGCTCTGGTTTGCGCCCGTCCTTTTCCCGGCGCTCACCGGCGCGACGCTGCTACCCTACGATAATCTCTACAGTTTTCAACCGTGGCGCGCATTACAGCCAGGGCTAATTCCCCATAACAATCTGCTAAGCGACTTGGTGTTGGAGAATGCGGTCTGGAAATTGCACATTCAGCGCGCCTTGGCAGATGGCCAACTGCCGCTGTGGAATCCCCAGATCTTTACCGGCACCCCTTTTCTAGCGGCAGGGCAGGCCAGCACTTTCTATCCGCTCAGTCTGCTCTTTTACGTGCTACCGCTGGAAGCCGCCTATGCTTGGTTTACGGCGCTGCAAATTGGGCTGGCTGGGGCCAATATGTATATCCTGGGGCGCGTGCTGCGGCTGCGTCCGTTGCCGGCCCTGCTCAGCGGCGTAATTTTTATGTTCAGTGGCTTTTTAATCGTGAGCGTGGTCTTTACCATGTTCATCGCCGCAGTCGTTTGGCTGCCGCTGCTACTGGCAATTGTCGAACTGATCATCCGCAAGCAAGAAGAAAAAGGGAACATCAGCTTCCACCCGATTCCCTATATGGCAGCAGGCAGCGCCGTGATCGCGCTGATTGTGCTGGCAGGCCACCCAGAACTGATTTATTATACGGCGCTGGTGACTGGTATGTACACGCTGGTCCGCCTGCTTGTCGCACGCCAGCGCATTGCCCATAGCCCTGTGCCGGTATCCCAGGACAAACCACACGTCACCCGGCGCATTCTCAAATTGGCCGGCTGGCTGTTGACTATGGCTGTTTTGGGTGTTGCCGCGGGTGGAATTCAGTTGCTGCCGCTGTTGGAATTGGTGCCGCTCAACTTTCGCGAGGGCTCGGCCACGTTGCAACAGGTGTTGGGCTGGGCTTGGCCGTCGCGCCATGTGATCACCTTCTTTCTGCCCGATGTCTTTGGCAATCCCAGCCATCATACATGGTTCGATATCTGGAATCGCCAATGGCAGCCGGTGACGACCAATGCGCTGGGCGAGTCCATCGACACCATTTTCTGGGGCATTAAGAATTATGTCGAAGGGGGCAACTATCTGGGGATCGCCACCTGGCTGCTGGCGGCGGTAGCGATTGGCGAGTTAGGTGTCGGGCTTTTCGCCGTCTGGCGCAGATATACAGGGTATGCGTTTCCGGCCCGCGCTTCGTCGATCCAAACCATTCATCTGCTTTTTTTTGCAGGGCTGGCCCTGATTTCGCTGCTCTTTGCCTTTGGCACACCGCTCTACAGTCTCCTCTTTTATGGCTTGCCCGGGTGGAGTCAGCTACACAGTCCGTTTCGGTGGGTCTTTCCCTTTACGTTGAGCATGGCGTTGCTGGCCGGCATTGGCTTGCAACAAATCATCGAGAATCGCGTGTGGCGTAGCTGGCGGTCGCTCAATCATATCCTTGCGCTGCTGGCGATCTTGGCGGGCGGCGGCGTGCTGGTGCTAATTGGCATTAGCCTGTTCATACCCGAACCTTTTCTGCACCTGGGCCAGCGGATCATTGATAGCAGCGATCTGGCGCAGATGGCCTTTCGCGATGGCCGTATGTTCTGGAGCTATCAAGCACCCAACTTGCTAAAATTTGCGCTCTTTGCGGTGGCGAGTGGCGGACTCACCATTTGGTTGCTGCGCAAGCGACCGAACGCGCCCGGCCACCTTGTTGCCATCTCTCTGATCGCGCTCGTTGCGCTTGATTTGTACGCCGTCCATGGTCGCTTCAATCCGGCCAGTGATCCGGCACTCTCGCCGCTTAACGCGGCCAATACGCCACCTGTCGTGCAATTTCTGAATGCGCGCGAAGGCAGTGACGCGGCACCCTGGCGCTTTACGACCTTTAATTTGCCCGGCGAAAAAACCTTCAATGCCAATGTGGGCATGTACTATGGCTGGCAAGATATCCGCGGTTATGACTCGATCATTACGCGCCAATATGTCGACTTGATGGAGCGTCTGGCACCGCAGACCAATGAGTTGCTCTATAATCGAATTGCGCCGCTCTATAGCAATGTGGCGGATGACGCGTATGCGATTTTGGACAATCCGTTGCTCGATTTGCTCAATGTTAAATACGTTTTGACCGAGCACCACCTGCCCAACCAACGTTGGCAAGAGATCTATCGCGACGCCGCGATTGGCGTCTATGAAAACCTGGAAACCTTGCCGCGCGCTTTTGTGGTGCCCACCGCCCAGGTTGTTGCCAGCGCAGAGCAACCACTTCTGGCAACAGATTTGCGCCAGGTAGTTTTTCTCGATGAAGCGCCAACCCAGGAAAATGCCTTAACACCGGCCAGCCCACAACTCAGAGAAGCACAGATCAGTCGCTATACTGCCAATGACGTCTTTGTCGATGTCAACCTGAGTGATCGCGGCTGGCTGGTCCTCACCGATGCCTATTTCCCAGGCTGGAAAGCCTTTATTCGTCCCTTTGGTGCCGATGAAAGTGCCGAAGAGGAAACACCGATCTATCGCGCCAACAGCGCGTTTCGGGCGGTCTATCTGCCCAGCGACGGGCAGTGGACGGTACGCTTTGTCTATTCGCCCATGAGCGTTAAGTTGGGTCTCTATGTCAGTTTTTTGGCTTTCATGACGATGTTGATGCTCTGCGGTTATTGGGCGTGGGGGCGCTTCTATCGACCGGAAAACAGTGAGGGCGAAGTGCGCACCGTTGCCAAAAATTCGCTGGTGCCGCTGGCGCTGAGTTTGGTGAACAAAGCGATTGACTTTGCCTTTGCCATGCTCTATGTGCGCCTATTGGGGCCAGAGGGCACGGGGCAATACGCGTTCGTGGTGGCCGTTTATGGCATTTTTGAAATTATCAGCCGCTATGGCTTGGGCACCTTTCTCACGCGCGATGTCTCGGCAGACAAAAACCAATCCAGCCGCTACCTGACCAACGTGGTCGCGCTGCGCACGCTGCTCTGGCTAGCCAGCCTGCCGATCTTGGGATTGGTGATCTGGCTCTATCGGTCATTGGACAGTCTGTCACTCTTTGGTTGGTATCAGGGCGATCTCACGCCGATTGGGACGCAGGAAGTACAGGCACTGCTCATCTTTGCGGTGTCCATGCTCTTTGCCAATTGGGCAGACGCGCTGAGCAGCACCTTTATGGCCTTTGAAAAGATGGAGTATCCCGCAGGCTTGACCAACGCCGTGGCGCTGCTCAAGGTCACGCTGGGTGCATTGGTATTGCTGCTCGGCTGGGGCTATGTGGGGTTGGCGGCGGTCAGTCTGCTCATGAATCTGTTGCAGTGCATTTGGCTCTATGGCCTGTTGCGCCGCACCCTCTTCCAGCCAGAGTGGCGCTGGGATTGGCCACTGCAACGCTGGATGATGCATAGCAGTGGGCCGCTGATGATCAACCATCTGTTGGCGACGATCTTTTGGCGCATTGATGTGTGGCTGCTGCGGCCCTTGGCGGGCGAAACCAGCGTTGGCCTCTATAGCGTTGGGCTGAAATATCTGGATGGCCTCAACATTATTCCCAGCGTCTTTACCATGGCCATCTTTCCGCTGATGAGTCGCTATGCGCGCAACGAGGGCAACAATCTATTGCGCGCCTATGTGCTGAGCTTGCGGCTGCTGGTGATTGTCTGCCTGCCCATTGCCATGGCCACAACATTCTTGGCCAGCGATCTGGTCTATTTTATCGGCGGCGCACAATATCTGCATGTGCCCGAAACGTTTCGCTTCTTTGGCCGCGAAATTCACTATCTGGGCGGCTCGGATCTGGCGCTTACGGTGATCATTTGGAGCATTCCGATTGGCTTTGTCAACAGTGTCACCCAATATGTGCTGATCGCCGTCAATCAACAGCACTACCTGACCAAAGCCTTTATCATCGGCGTGGTCTTTAACGTCGCCGGCAACTTGTTGGTGATTCCTGGCTTTGGCTATGTGGGTGCAGCCCTTGTGACGATCTTGAGTGAATTCAGTCTGCTCTTTCCGTTTTACTACAGCGTAAAGCGCCATGTGGGCACAGTGCCGTGGACCTCGATCTTTGTGGGGCCGGTGACAGCCGTGGTAACCATGGGCGGCACGAGCTATTTGCTGACGTGGTGGGGAATCAATCTGTGGATCGCTGTTGCCTTGGGGGCGCTGATCTATGCAATTGCCTTGGGTATTACCGGCACGCTGCGGCACGAGGATATGAAAATCGTGGGACAATCCATGCCACTAGGTCCGTTACGTCGCTGGTTCGCGCCGACAACAACCTAATCGACGAAGCACACCAATGTGGTGTATAGGATTCTAGCGTTCTATATGAACGAGTAGCACGGGGTGTGCTACCCTCTCAATTTACCTCAATCTACCGAGCAATAGGGCGTACGTTGCAGATGATTACTCGCCGCGCAGCAACTCCTCGGCTTTTTTCACCAGCTTGGCATTGCCAATAAAGAGTGGCACACGCTGATGCAACCCCGTCGGTTCAATATCCAAGATCGCTTGATGACCGTCCGACGCGTAGCCACCTGCTTGTTCGGCCAGAAACGCCAAGGGCGCGGCCTCGTAGAGCAGGCGCAATTTGCCCTGGGCTTTGCCCCCTTTATCTTCTGCTGGATAGTAGAAGACACCGCCCGACAACAAGTTGCGGTGGAAATCCGCCACCAACGAGCCGATATAGCGCAGCGAAAGTGACATACCCTCTTTGTTTTCGCCTTGCAAC
>Ga0105048_10019689_pt1 | contig 10336 bp, 6 predicted proteins | sample MAT05_FD_78382 | JGI IMG/M metagenome (GOLD analysis project Ga0105048, IMG submission 78382) | Freshwater microbial communities from Lake Fryxell liftoff mats and glacier meltwater in Antarctica - MAT-05 | ecosystem: Environmental > Aquatic > Freshwater > Ice > Liftoff microbial mat | place...
CCATCTTCGAATCCTGTGGCGAGCAAGGAAATCGTCCGGTCTCGATCCGTACTTCACGGCCTTCGCCGCTTCGGTGTTCAGGCGCCGTGCCAGCTCGGGGGCGTCGCTGTTGAAGCTGGTCAACACGCCGGCGCGATGCATCAGCGCGCCATTGGCCGGTACCGCGTCGACGACTTCCATCTTGAAGCCCACCAGTCGGAGAACGTGGACCCGCCAGCGCCGATGGCAGCCATCGCGTCGGCCACCTTGTAGCCTTCGAGCACGTGCTGGACAGCGGCCGGTGTTGGCCGAGCCGTGCAGCACATTGACCGCCGTCAGTCCGCCGGCAAGCTGGCGATACAAGTCGATGCTGGTGGCGTCGAGCACGTCGGCGATACGCACCTCGGCCCTCACCGAATGGCTGAACTCATTGCCTCCCCGGCTGATCGCCACGTGCGAGGGGGCGATCAGTCCCGGTGTCACATGCTTGCCGGTGGCGTCGATCTCCAGCGCGCCGGCAGGCGCGGCGAGCGCACGCCCGACTGCGGTGATCTTGCCGCGCTGTACCAGAAGGCCAGCTTCCTTCAACGTTCGGCCGGACCCTGGGTCCACACGGTCGCGTTGCGAAGCAGCATTGCGTCGGACTGCGGCGGCGTGGTCACGCCATAAGCGCCTGCCGGATAACCCTTGCGCGGTGCGGGAACCGGGGCTTCCGGGGCCGAGGCGGGTGCGCAAGCTGCTACCGCGACGCCGTCGGGCCGCTGGAACAAGAGCCTGGCAACACTGCGGCGCGAGCAGGAAGAGGCGGCGCGCGGGGCTGACTTTGCAGCTGTGGGGGACTTCAGTCCCCCAGCAAAGAAAAGCGGGCTAGCCCTTGTGGAGCTAACCCGTTGATCTAGAACGTGGTTCTGGTGCGGCTGGCAGGAATCGAACCCACGACCCCTTGGTTCGTAGCCAAGTACTCTATCCAACTGAGCTACAGCCGCATCAAGCCTCGCAGTGTAGCACTGGCGGGGCTTTGTTCAGTCCATTCAGTCCAGCCCGGCGGCTGCTTGCTCGCACTGCAGCGCGCGGGTCTGGTCGCCTTCTTCGCGAGCCAGGGCCGCCAGCTGGCGCCATGCGATGCGGCGTGTGCGGGTGGGCAGGCCCGGCGCAGCGGCGGCCTGCTCCAGCAGACGGCGCGCCTTGCCCCACAGCTGGCGCTCGGCGAATACCATGCCCACCGCCGCGATGACGGCAGCTTCGTGGCCGTAGGCCTGCGCCGCTGATTCCAGGCGCGGCAGCCAGTCAACGCCGATGCCGACACGCGCTTCGATGAGTGCCAGCGCGACAAGCTCGCGGTCTTCTCGCGGCAGCTCCGACAGGCGTTCCCAGAAGGGGCGCAACCACTGCCGTGCGTCTTCGGCAGCGTCCAGTTGCACCGCGCGTGACGCGGCGCGCGCAGCAACGCTGGCATCTCGCCGGTCGGCGGCGTCGAATTGGCCCCACAGGCGCTGCAACTGCTGCGCATCATGCGCAGCCTCCAGGGTTTCGGCCGCCAATGAACGCAGCAGCGTCTGCGCCACCACCGGCGAAAACGCCTGGTGGTTGGCCAGCAGGCGCGCCGTCTGCAGCGCGGCCAACGGCTGGCGCGCCATGCGCAGGGCCTGCAGCTTCAAGCGCAATGCATGGGTCCGGCGAGCAGCGCCGGGAGGCAGTGCTTCCAGGGCATCCAGCGCACGCGGCGCGTCGCGATCTTCAAGCGCCCACTCGGCAGCCAGCAGGCGCGCGGCCTCCTCGGCGTTGCGACCGCCCGCGCGCTGGGCCTTGCCGCTGCGGGCTGCCTTGAAAGCCTGGCGCAGGGCTTCGTCGCGCCGCGGGCGGTCTTGCAGGCGGTGCAGGCTGCCGGCGGCGAGCAGGCGTGCCAGCACCACAAATTCGGCATCGGCCTTCGTGATGGCGGGCGCGTCATCGGTGATCAGCAATGCGCGCTCGGCGGCCTTGTGCGCGCGCCCGAAACGCGCGCCGAAAAACTCGGCCAAGGACTCGCGCAGCGCGGCCTGCGCGGCACGTTCGCGGCGCAGTGCGCGCCACTCGCCGGCACGCCGCGGCAGGCTCACCAGCGCGTTGATGGCCTGCACCGCAGCCATCAGCACAAAGCACAAGGCCAGCACGACGATGACAAAAAGGTTCAGCGAAACGTCGCTGCGCCAGCCGCCCCAGTAGATGCTGACGAGACCGTCGTTGCTGCCCAGGGCGGTGGCGGCCACCACGGCCACCACGAACAGCAGGATCAAGAGGATGACGCGGCGCATCGCTTGCGTGCTGGCCGGCCGGGGCGCGCCGCTCTTCAGCGCCCGGCCGAAGCCGTGGCGATGGCAGCCAGCGTGGCGTCAGGCCGCGGCACACTGACCAGTCGCGCCTGAGCGGTGACGTCGCGCACCAGTTCACTGGCCGCAATGACACGGCGGCTGCTGCGGTCGAAGTACTTGTCCAGCGCCAGCTGAGCTTCGCGAAGGTCGCTCTGCGCGGTGTCGAACTGGCGCGACAGCAGTGCCAGCCGCGCGTTCAGCAGGCGCAGCTTCAGGTTCTCGCGCAGGAAGAAGGCCTGCTCAGGCGCCACCAGCATGGCCTCGGGGTCGTCGATGCGGGTCACGCGCACCAGGCTTTTCACCTCTTGCCAGAAGCTCGCGCCGAAGTCCGCCCAGCGCTGGCCGATCAAACCCGCCAGGCCAGCCCCGCTGGCGGCCGCGCTCGGCGCCGATGCGGCGGAAGCGGCGGAAGCCGCCGCAGCCTTGGTTGCGGCCAGGTCTGCACTGCGCGCGGTGTTGCGGCGCTCGGGTGACGACAAGAGCGGCAGTTCGTCGACCTGGCGGATGACCTCGTCCAGGCGGATGGTGAGCACGGTGATGTCGGTGACCCCGGCGCTGCGCGTGCGCTCCAGATCCTGCGCCAACGCACGGCGCACGCGCTCGAGCCGCGGCTGGTTGAAGCGCGCCAGGCGTTCGTCGGCCTGCTTCAGCGTCAGCACCAGCGGTTCGGCGCTGCCGGTGATGGCCGACTGTTGCAGCGCCACGCGCAGCGCGGCATCCACATCGGCCAGCACGTTCTCGTCGCGTGAACGCGCCAACGACTGGATGAGTTCTTCCAGCTGCGTGCGCTGCATCGACGTCTCAGCCACCCGGGCTTCCAGCAGGGCCAGCTTGGCAGCGGCTTCGCGCGCTGTCAGCTCGGCCTGGCGCGCCAGCGTGCGAGCCTCCGTGGCCTGGCTGCCGCTGTCTTGCTGGCGCTTCACCAGTTCGGCTTCCATCGATTTCAAACGCTGCTGTGTGTTCCAGGCCAGCATGACGGCAGCCGCTGCCAGGGCGGCCAGCAAGGCTGCGCCCAAGGCGATCCAGCGGCCGTGGCCTTGGGTTGCAAACCCGACAGCGGGCGCGGCAACCATGGCCGGCGCATCCGCCGCAGGGGTGGAGGCCGGGGCAGAGCCGGGGTCCGGAAGGGGTGCAGGCGTCTGGCTCACTAGGGGCGCGATTCTATCGGCGGGCCTGCTGGCTGCTGCGACGCGGCAGCCACAGCCGCCGCAGCCACAGCCACAGCCGCCGGGGTGGGCGCCGGCAGCAGCAGCACCTGGCCGAAGCCGAGCAAGCGCGCGGCCTGCGCGATCCGCGGGTGCGAGGCCAGCGCGCGCGCACCTCGCCAGTCGGCCCCTGGCGCCAGCAAGCGCAGGTGGCCCACGGCCTGGCTGCTGCTGAAGACCCACAGGTGCTGCGCCGGCTCGGCCTGGGCGCGTGCCAGCAGCGCCACGCCCTCGGCACCAGGCTGCGGTGCATGGCGGCGATAGGCGGCGACGAATTCGACCCGCGCGCCGCGCTCGCGCAGGGTTTCGGCCAGCCAGTCACGGCCTTCTTCGCCACGCACCACCAGCACCTGCCTGGCCGCCCACTCTTCACCGCTCAGCAGCGTCCAAAGGGTTTCAGAGTCGAAAGTCTCTGCATCCGCCGGAGGCTGAACCACCTGGCCGGGCGGCACGCCCGCCTCGATCAAGGCCGCGGCCGTGCCCGGGCCGGGGCCGGCCGCACGCAGGCCAGCGGGCCAGCGGCCGCCGGCGGGGGCCAGCGCGAAGAAGTGCTGCACCGCGTTGGCGCTGACGAACATCACCAGCGCCAACGCTGGCTCGCCCAGCACAGCCGCCCAGGCCGCGTGCAGCGGTGCGGGATCTTCAGCAGGAGAAATCTCGATCAACGGCAGCGCCACCGCGTCCTGCCCCAGCGCGCGCAGCGCCAGCAGCCAGTCAGCGGCCTGAACGGCCGGGCGGGTGACGATCAGGCGCATGCCGGCGCGGCCAGGCCGGCTGCGGTCAAGCCGCAGGCAGGTAGCCGTTGGCGCCGGCCGCACGCAACTGCTCTGCGGCCTCTTGGCCCAGGGCCCGCGCGCCAGCTTCGTCGGTGACAGCGGCGGCCAGCCGCGTGCGCAGCAACGGGCGCGTCAGCGCGTTGGCGTCGCCCAGCGCAGCATCGATGCGCAGCATGTCGCCTTCCCACACCGCATGCGCGGCCAGCGGCATGCTGCAACTGCCGCCCAAAGCGCGCGAGACCGCGCGTTCGGCGTGGCAGGCCAGGAAGGTCGGGCGGTGCAGCGTCAAGGTCAGCAACTCGCGCAGCGCGGTGTTGTCTTCGCGCACCTCGATGCCCAGCGCGCCCTGGCCGGCGGCGGGAATCATCACTTCGGGGTCGAAGGTGGCGCGAATGCGCGAGGTCAGACCCAGCCGCTTCAAGCCGGCGGCGGCCAGAACGATGGCGTCGAAGCCGCCCTCGTCAAGCTTGCGCAGGCGGGTGTCGAGATTGCCGCGCAGCGGCTCGATCTGCAGGTCGGGCCGGCGCGCGAGCAATTGCGTCACGCGCCGCAAGCTGCTGGTGCCGACCACGGCGCCTTGGGGCAAGGCATCGACGTCGTCGTACTTGTTCGAGACGAAGGCATCGCGCGGGTCTTCGCGTTCCCAGATCGCCGCCAGCGTGAAGCCTTCAGGCAGCTCCATCGGCACGTCTTTCAGCGAATGCACGGCGAGGTGGGCGTGGCCTTCTTCCAGCGCCGTTTCCAGCTCTTTCACGAAGAGGCCCTTGCCGCCGACCTTGGACAGGGCACGGTCGAGGATCTGGTCGCCACGCGTGGTCATGCCGAGCAACTCGACGAACATCCCGAACCGCGCTTGCAGCGCGTCGCGCACATGTTCGGCCTGCCACATGGCAAGGCGGCTTTCTCGGGTGGCAATGACGGTGGCTTGGCTCATGGCGGAATGATAGCCATGAGCCCGCAGCGATCTTGGCGTGGAAAGCGTGCAGGAGCGACCGACGGCATGGGCCCCGCACGAAACCCGGCACGGGCCTTGAACCAAACCCGGCACGGACCTTGCACGCCTTCCGGCAGAGAATTGGTAACCCGGTTACGCCGCAGGAGCTGCCATGCCCCACCCCGCCCCCGCCCGCACCAAGACAGCGCCCAGCCACAAGAACAGCACCAGAGCGAGCCGCGACGCGCCTGCGGATGATGCGGCGGCGAAGAACAAACCGCTGGTGGAAGATATCCGGTTACTGGGCCGCATCCTCGGCGACGTCATCCGCGAACAGGAGGGCACCGCCGCCTTCGATCTCATCGAACGCATTCGCCAGCTCAGCGTGGCTTACCGGCTGAAGGCCGACGCCAGTGCCGGGCGCGTGCTCGACCGGTTGCTGAAGAACCTCTCGGCCGACCAGACCGTCACCGTCATCCGCGCCTTCAGCTACTTCAGCCACCTGGCCAACATCGCCGAAGACCGACACCACGTGCGCCGCCGCGCCGTGCATGAACAGGCCGGCAGCCTGCAGGAAGGTTCACTGGCGCTCAGCTTCGAACGGCTGCAGCGCGCCGACCACCGCGCCGCCGACATCGCCGCCACGCTGGCCAGCGCCTACGTCAGCCCGGTGCTGACGGCGCACCCCACCGAAGTGCAGCGCAAGAGCATCCTCGACGCCGAACGCGCGGTGGCAGAACTGCTGGTTGCGCGCGACGACCTGCCCACCGCCGAGCGCCGCGACGAGAACGAAGCGCTGATGCGCGCGCGTGTCACGCAGCTGTGGCAGACGCGCATGCTGCGCACCGCCAAGCTGACCGTGGCCGACGAGGTGGAAAACGCGCTCAGCTACTACGGCACCACCTTCCTGCGCGAAATTCCACGGCTGTACCGTGACATCGAACGCGCCCTGCCCGGCCACACCATCGCCAGCTTCCTGCGCATGGGCCACTGGATAGGCGGCGACCGCGATGGCAACCCGAACGTCACTGCAGCCACGCTTGCGCATGCACTGAAACGCCAGGCCGAGGTGGTGCTGCGCTTCTACCTGACCGAGGTGCACGAGCTGGGCGCCCAACTCTCGATCAGCGGCACGCTCAGCGCCGTGACGCCCGAGATGGCGGCCCTGGCCGCGGCATCGCCCGACCAGAACGAGCACCGCCGCGACGAGCCCTACCGCCGCGCGCTGATCGGCATCTACGCGCGCCTGGCCGCCACGCTGCACAGCCTGACCGGCACCGAGGCGCTGCGCCACGCGGTGGCACCGCAGCGCCCGTACTCCGGGCCCGAAGTCTTGCTGCAGGACCTGCAGGTCATCGAATCGTCACTGACCAGCCACCACGCGTTGGCGCTGGTGGGCCCGCGCCTGGCGCCGCTGAAGCGCGCAGTGCAGGTCTTCGGCTTCCACCTGGCCACGCTGGACCTGCGCCAGAGCAGCGACAAACACGAAGCCGTGGTGGCCGAGCTGCTGCGCGTGGCGCGCATCCAGCCCGACTACGCTGCAATGCCCGAGGGCGCACGCCGGGAATGCCTGCTGGCGCTGCTGAACGACGCCCGCCCGCTGCGTGTGCACGGCGCCGACTACAGCGCGCTGACGCGCGATGAACTGGCCATCTTCGAAACCGCGCGCGAGGCCTTGTCGCTTTACGGCCGCGAAGCCATACGCCACTGCATCATCAGCCACACCGAAGAGGTGAGCGATCTGCTGGAGGTGCTGCTGCTGCAGAAGGAAACCGGCCTGCTGACCGGCACGCTGGACCAAGGCGGCACGCGCGCGGCGCTGATCACCGTGCCTTTGTTCGAAACGATAGGCGACCTGCGACGCAGCGAACCCATCATGCGCGAGTTCTACGCGCTGCCCGGCCTGCGCGCGCTGGTGCTGGCCAGTGGCGGCGAGCAAGACGTGATGCTGGGTTACAGCGACAGCAACAAGGACGGCGGCAGCTTCACGAGCCACTGGGAGCTCTACCGCGCCGAGACCGCGTTGGCGGCGTTGTTTGCCGAAATGAATGCCCGCCCAACCCGGGGCGCTGGCAGCGGCCAGAGCATCACGCTGCGCTTGTTCCACGGCCGCGGCGGCACCGTGGGCCGCGGCGGCGGGCCCAGCTTCCAGGCCATCCTGGCGCAGCCGCCGGGCACGGTGAACGGGCAGATCCGCCTCACCGAACAAGGTGAAGTCATCGCCAGCAAGTACGCCAACCCCGAGATCGGCCGCCGCAACCTGGAAACGCTGGTGGCGGCGACGCTGGAAGCAACGATGTTGCACCCCACCAAAACGGCGCCCAAGGCCTTTCTGGACGCCGCGGCGGCCATCAGCGAAGCCAGCTTCCAGGCCTACCGCGCGCTGGTCTACGGCACGCCGGGCTTCACCGACTACTTCTTCGCCGCCACGCCCATCCGCGAGATTGCCGAGCTCAACATCGGCAGCCGTCCGGCCAGCCGGAAAGCCACACGCGCCATCGAAGACCTGCGCGCCATTCCCTGGGGTTTCAGCTGGGGCCAGTGCCGCATGGCACTGCCGGGCTGGTGCGGCTTCGGCAGTGCCATCACGGCCTTTGTGGAAGGCGGCGACCGTGCCGAGCGCACGGCGCTGCTGCAGCGCATGCACAAGCAGTGGCCGTTCTTCCGCACGCTGCTGTCCAACCTGGACATGGTGCTGGCCAAGAGCGACCTGCGCATCGCCGCGCGCTACGTCGATCTGGCGGAAGACAAAAAGGCGGCGCGGCGCATCTTCGGCCTGCTGAAAGCGGAATGGCAGCGTGCGAACGACGCGCTGCTGCTCATCACCGGCCAGACCGAGGCGTTGCAGGGCAACCCGGCGCTGGCGCGCAGCATCGCGCACCGATTCCCGTACCTCGACCCGCTGAACCACCTGCAGGTAGAACTGCTGCGCCGCTACCGCGCGCGGCGCGAAGGGCAAGAGGGTGTGGACCGCCTGCAGCGCGGCATTCACCTGTCCATCAACGGCATTGCGGCGGGGCTGAGGAACACCGGCTGACCAGGCGAAGCAACAGCCCGTTCATCTCTTGGCGGCAGCCGATGCAGCCGATGCAGCCTCTGCAGCCGCAACACGGCGCTGCAGGGCCTCGCGTTCCCCCAACAAACCCCAGTCGGTCACCCAGCTGAGCACACGCTCGACGTTGGCGCAACTGTAGGGTTGCGTCGTCTGGTCAAAGAGGAGGGCCTGCGCCACCAATTGCTCGTCCGTCAACTTGAGTTCGGCCAGACGCGCTGCGGGCCAGCCCAAACTCTGGCCCAGAGAACGAGCGACGCTCAAGCTGATCAGGTCCGAGCCCCGAAGGACCAGCGCATCGGCCAGCGCCAGGCAGACCGCACGCCCGTCATCACCCGCCGCACGGCAGTAGCGCAGAGCCGCAAACATGGATGTGTCCATGAACGCGGCTTCGACCCCAATGACCTCACCCAGCATTTCCAACCAAAGGTAAGGCGGCAGCCCGGGCGGTGGCGACATGGCCGAAGCCAGAGTTGGCGTGCCACGCAGCACAGGGGCCTGCGCGACGCGACGCAAAGCCTCCTCACGCCGCGCCGGATCGGCGGCGGCCAGCAGCAGCCAGCTTCTGCCATCTTCCGGGGCCATGGCCACCAAGTCAGCTGCAGACAGCGTCTGGCATTCGGCCAGACCGGGCTCACGCGCGCAGACCGCCAACGCCCACTGCAACACGCCAGCATCCCGCGTGCCTTGAGCCATCAGCGCAAGCTGACGCACAAAAGGCGCGGTGTCAGGCCGTGCCAACAAGGCCGCTGGCGATGCTGCAGCGTCCAGCAAGCCGGAAGCCTGCAGCACAAGCGCTGCTGCGCGAGCCCGTTCGAGTGGGCTGGCCTGCATCGCAGCGAGCACGCGGGGCCAGGCCTCGGCACGTGCCCACTGCCCGAGCGGGCCCGGCAGCAGCTCGAAAGATTCAGCCTCACGCCCGGATATCCGCTGCGGCATGGGCACATTGCCAATGCCACAGAGCTCCAGGCTGGTCTGGTCTGCGAGCGCTGCTGGCACGGCTTGCGTTTCGGCCCTCACGGCCTGGCTCGCCAGTGTCTCGGGGGTAGCAGCAACCACGGCGACTCGAGCGGCAGCGCCAGCAACAGCGGCCGACGCGGATGCTGAAGACGCTGCAGCGGGCGCGGCAGCAAGCTTGGGCGGCGCCTCGCGCTCGGTGCGCGCAGCGCCAACGCCAGGCGTCGTCGCCGGCCACCACCAGAGCGCCAGCCCAAAAATCATCATCAGCAGCAGCATCACGACAAACAGCCCGGCGCGCAGCACGGGCCGGAATGGTTGCCCACGCCAGCCGCTCAGGGGTTTGGTTTCCCGCTGCGCATTTCCGTCGGGGTCTTTCGGGTGGCCTGGCAAGCTCACGCGCCTGCCGCCAGTGCCGCCCGCACGGCAGCAAGTTGCCGGCGCGAAACCGCAAGCCACTCGTCCAGCGGCGCCACACGCACGGCCCAGCCGTCGCCGGCTTCTTCGCCGGGGTCGGTGGCGTCGCGCAGCGCCAGTTCGCGGATGGCGTGGCGCGCCACCAGCGCGTTGCGATGGATGCGCAGATGCGTGCCGCCCAGCGCGGCCAGCCGCTGCTCCAGTTCAGACAAGGACTCATCGAGCACGTACTCGTGCAGCGGCGTGCGCAGCGCCACGTACTTCTGCCCCGCCTTCAGCAACAGTACCTCGAACAGCGGCAGGCGCAGCACGCGGCCGCGGTGGCTCACCACCAGCGCCGGTGCGTCCTGCAGCGCCGCCTGCAGCAGGTTCAGCGGCTGCAGGCGCTGACGCACGCGCTGCAGCGCGTCACGCAGGCGCTCGCTGCGCACGGGTTTGGTGAGGTAGTCCACCGCGTCCAGTTCGAAAGCCTTCAGCGCGTGCTCGGCATGCGCGCTGACGAAGATGACCGCCGGCGGCTGCGGCATCGCACGCAGACGCGCGGCCAGGTGCAGGCCTTCGTGCGGCGTCAGCCCGGGCATGCGGATGTCCAGCAGCACGGCGTCGACTTCGTGCGTGTTCAACAGCGCCAGCGCCTGCGGCGCATCACCGGCCTCGCCGACGAC
>Ga0105048_10019690_pt1 | contig 10335 bp, 7 predicted proteins | sample MAT05_FD_78382 | JGI IMG/M metagenome (GOLD analysis project Ga0105048, IMG submission 78382) | Freshwater microbial communities from Lake Fryxell liftoff mats and glacier meltwater in Antarctica - MAT-05 | ecosystem: Environmental > Aquatic > Freshwater > Ice > Liftoff microbial mat | place...
AATTTGAATGCGACGTATCATCACCACTCTCGATTGGCAATCAGATTATGTGGATTGTAAGCCTAATATTGATCTTTCCAGATCTTTTGAGAATGTGACGTTTTTGTTACACTCTTGAACTATACTTTGAAGAAATAAGTGAATCGGCATCGCATTTCTGTGAGAAAGCCAACCCACACTAAAGGCAGGACCATCATTCGTTGATGCGGGACCGCACCCTTACGGCGTGGCAGGCACACGCTTGATCACCACCCGGCGATTCTTTTGTTTGTTCTCCTCGTTGTTGTTGGGAGGATTGAAGGATTTGCCTTTACCGGTCGCGGAGATTTTGATGCCGAGGGACGATGAAATAAACTCCGCCACCGTTTGGGCACGCTTGAGGGATACTTTTCGACACGCCTCATCGCTACCGACGGAATCCGCCCAGCCCTCTGCAATCAAGCCTGCTTTGGCGATTTCCGGATGCATTTTCAACCAGGAGGCGAGTTTCTTATCGATGATGTTCGTGGACTCCGCAGTGAGCGTCCATTCATTGAAATCGAAAAGAAGCAGCGGGCAGATTTCATCGTCGATGAGCTTTGGCTGGAGCTTGATCTGGCCGGATCGCACCTGCCGCTCGATACCTCCCAAGCGGACGAGGTAGGCAGGAAGCGCCTCTCCCTCCATGCGGCGGACCTTTACCTGAAGATCCAGCGTCGAAGTTTCCGCTACAAATCCGCTGCTCTCGACAATCGCCTGCCCGCGCCACGTTTGGCTCATCGCGGCAAATTCACGGGCGATTCGCCAATTGAGCCTCGCCGGGACACTCGCACCCTGGGGCTCGGAAACAGGCACATAAAAATAGACATAGCGGCAAAGCGCGGCGGGATACTCTCCTCGCCGCACCGTGTCTTCCGTAGGAGCCACATGGGGTGAAGTTTTGGTGTCACCCACCTTCAGGACTTTGGCTTTGCCGACGTTCGTCATCGGAACAAATCCAATTCCAAGAGGATCGTTCATCACACTTTCAGCAACACCGGTGTTTTCCGCATGGCGTTTGGAGTTGCCTGAGATCGAGCGCCCCAACAGCACGGAATCCGAGAAAAACTTATAAGTTCCGGAACGCTCGGGACGGGCATGCAGTTGAATGGGTTTTTCCGGCCCACCCACTTCAGACCATTGGGTGATCTCGCCAATGAAGATACGGCGGACCTCATCAATACTGATTTGCCCGACCGGGTTCTCCGGGTTCGCAATGATTGCAAGTCCATCGAGGCCAAGCGCGAATTGCGCCTCTGGATCTGATAGATTTCCGCACACTCCCATGAGATCGCGCTGCTCTGTCCCGCTGATCGGCCTTGAGGACATCCCCACATCGCACGCGCCACTTGCCAGATCCCGGAATGCATCGCTCGATCCGGTGGGGCGAATGGAAATGGTTTCCCAAGTGCCGTCGCCATCCACATCGCACATCACATCCCGCGAGAAACCCATTTCACCCTCGGGAGTTTCCATTTCAAACGCCTGTTCCTCAATCGGCCGGGGTTTCTTGGAATCCTTGGTGATGATGTTGAAATAGTTATAGGCAAGATTCACCGCACATACAGCGCCCACGGTGTTGGATCCTGAAATGCGCAACACCAGCCGGGTCTTGCGCTTCTCGCCGGGGACCAGCGTGGCAGATGCCGTATCTTTCACCGTCCGATCCATTTTTGTTATATGATCGTGGGTGCCTTCGATCTTGACGAGATTCCCCTTGTCCGCGATGATCGTTTGGCCAGCCTCCCCAAGTGTGAATTGGATGAAGGGTTTCACTTCTGGATTGATCGCCGCTTCGCTGGCGTAGAGATAAACAAATCGTGAAAGCGGATAGATGCCCATTCGGACGGCTGCCCGATCCGGGAAAACGGCGGAGTCCGCATCCATGCCTACTGCTGGCGAATCATCATAGACCTGGAGCCGTTTGAGTTTAGGAATTTCCGCATAGCTTTCACCCACGAAGCCGATCGCATTTGGGTTTTCCGTCACAAATTTTGCCAGCTCCCTGCTACTTACAAACGCTTGGATTTGCTTCTCATCCTTCATCGGCCCTGCCGCTGGCGCGATCATCTGTTTGAAGAAATCCAAGGTGCCGCTGGGTTCTTTCCTTCGCAGTGGCACAATCGGCTGCCCCTGCTCGTTGCCACCAAAGGTCTTCCACTCCCGCAGGTTTTTCCAATCGGTTAGTTCGCGGGAATAGATCGCCTTGATTTCACTAAAGGAAATCCGGCCCAGCGGGTTGCTTTCATGGACGATGATTGCAAGGCCATCGAGCGCCACCGGATGCTCACTGCCCATTCCAGGCTCCTTGCCACGATTGAATAAATCACGACCCGTTTTTTCCATCACCGCCGTTGCTTCAGCTTCGGTCACGCGGCGGGAACTCATTCCAATATCACAAGGTTCCTTGAGCCTGGGGAATTGGTTAAGCATGCTTTTGAAGCTATCTCCAGAACCCGTTGCATGGATTTCCACATACACAGGGCCTTTCTCCGGCACGATACCCGTGACATGAATCAATTCGCCTTGGCCTTTTATTTTCACATCCGTCGCCTTCTTCTCCTGCTCAAGCCATGCTTTGGCAAGTTGCGGAACCGCATATTCACCAAGAGTGTTGGACCCCACGAAAACGAGGAGCCGCTGGCCCGGAGGATTGGCCGCAAATGCTTCAGGGGAGATCCACCCCAACATGCAGGAGAAGATTCCAACGAACCCTGCGAATCTGTTGAAATGGGAATTGAGGGTTTTGAACATGAGAAATTCAAATCCTTTTTTCTCAGACTTTCACGCGCATTTCTTATTTGTGACAAAAATGTCACACAGCCCAAAGCATACCTCCGCATTCTTGCGAATTCCAAGGGTCGAAACAAAAAGGGACTCGGTCAATCGAGAGAGAATTTTGCCTGTATTGGCTATGAAAAACAAATCGGGATGCCGGACGATACTTGTCAATTTTGCCAATTATTCTCTGGGCATTGCCACTGCCGCAGTCATGTAGTCGGCCACCACTCGGGTAGAGAGTCTCGGAGTGAATCAGTGAGAATAATTCCTGAATTGTGCTCATCAGGATTGTCTGGATTCGCGGTAAATGCCGCATTCGGTGAAAAGTTTTTTAAAAGCGCTTTAACAACGCCACATAATCCGCTTCGCCTGTGAAGGCTTCTCTCGGGTGGGAAACACAGCGGTTTTTCACTGAGGACCATTCCTCCAACGTGAGAGTTTCGAGAAACTTCGCTAATGATTCTTCCAACGGCTCTTCAAACGTCCATCCAAGTTGGTTGGTTGTGATCCATTGACCCGTCTCCGTTGTCCTAACTGCGAGGGCGGGAACACCGAAACATCCACCCTCGTAAATCCGATTCGGGAGAAGCCACGCGGAGTTTCCGTTAGGATCTGTTTCATCAAAGGCCCAGTTGAAATCGATGCCTGCATACATCGCGGCAAGATCCTGTGGATATTGATAGGCACCAAGGAATTCAAAATTCGGCAGATTTCCTAATAACCCTTTAAAATCATCCGCCAAGGTTCCCGCCGGATAACCTTTAAGAACGAAGCGCACGCGCTCAGGCATCTTCAACGCCAGGGCATGCATCATTTGCAAACTACGGCGGCAGCGGAGTGCGCCAAAGCAGCCGATCACCCATGGCTGCCCGCCGCTCACCGGCCCTTGCGCATCTGCCGCCACTGATGGAAGGTTATGGCTGGGATAAACCTTGTTTTCCAGAAGAAATACATCTCCGGTGTAGGCTTGGATCGGAATGAAGTAATTCTTCACAAAGCCCGGCGATGTGGTGACCAACAAACTACAACGCTTCAGCACCGCCCGCTCGATGGCCCGGAGGATTTTTGAAAACACTCCCCCGCCGAGCATGGCGGGTTGGATATCCGCCAGCTCAAGGATCAGCGGCACTTGCTTCCCGGAAAACAGGCGACCTGACAAAGCGAGCAGGGCGTTATCCGTATTCACCACATAGATGGCTGAGCAGGTGGCCAGACGCTTGCGCTGTTTCCAGAGAATCCCCACACATGAAGCGAAGACACCCAGCCTTTGCAGATAGCGGCGATTATAGGTGGTGCCCAAGTGGATGTTCTCCCACGTCGGTACGACATCGGCTTTCTCACGCACCCGGTGAAATGTAAAGCCGATGACTTCCCTGCCTGCTGCTTGAAAGGCGGCAATGCGCTTCATCACTCGTGCGTCCCCTCTCTCATGGGCGAAGAAGGCGATGGGCTTTTGGACAGCAGAATCGATCACCCGGCGAGGCTGGCTGACGGAACAAGAATTTTCAAGTCTCATCAGGCCGTGATTGACGCTTCGCGCTTCAGGGGGCCAAGTTTCTGCGAAGTCTTTTGAAAACGGAAAGCGAATGAGTCCAACAACGCCCCAGCCGGCCATCGATCTATCGGGAAATTCCAAGCGGTTTGTGCTCTTCACGATCTTTTACAACGCCCGCGCCTACTATCCGGTTCTGGCGATCCTCTTTCTGGATCTCGGCCTGACTCTCGATCAATTCGTCCTGCTCAACCTCATCTGGGCGGCGACCATCTTTCTCTTCGAAGTGCCTTCCGGTGCAATGGCAGACACTGTCGGGCGGCGCAAACTTCTGATCATTTCATCGGTTCTGATGATTTTGGAAATGCTTTGCTTGCTATTCGCCCCTCGTGACGGCGGGGCTTTGTTATTCGCACTCTGCATCATCAACCGCATTTTATCAGGCCTCTCCGAAGCCTTTGCCAGCGGTGCCGACGAAGCGCTCGCCTATGATTCGCTACCCACAGATGATCGCGAAAACGCTTGGGATCAAACCCTGGCGCTGGCCATGCGCTGGCGCTCCGTGGGCTTCGTGATCGCGATGATCCTTGGAAGCCTCCTCTATGATCCATCGCTGCTGAATCGATTGTTACCTGAAAATTTACAAATCACCCGGGAGCTTGCCCACCGCTTGCCCGTTGCGTTGGTTCTCTGCCAGGCGGTGGCTTGCCTATGGATCACTTTTAAAATGGTGGAGCCTCCCCGCCCACAAGCGCTGGCCACGGAAGGCGCGTTTCGAAATGCCCTCCAGCTCACCCTGAAAACAGCCCGTTGGGTTTTCACCCACCCTCACACGCGGGTGATCATCCTCGTCGGCCTGGTCATGGATTCCTTCGTTCGCAATCTGGCTACGATCAACAGCAGCTACTACCGCCTCATCGCCCTGCCCGAGTGGACATTTGGCTTCATCGGCGCGGGTATTGGCTTGTTAGGCTGGTTCGTCCCCGCGATTGCGAAATCTTTGAACAGCCGCTTTGGCACGCTTTCCAACATGGGAATCGCCGCAGTCCTCACAGCGCTCGGGCTGATCGCTGCTGCCCAAGCCTGGCCCATCTTCGGCGTGCTTCCTGCCATGCTCTTGATGTCCACTCTCGGGTTCCTCAGCTTCACGATCAGCCGCGCATTGCATCGCGAGGCGGATTCCTCGCAGCGTGCCACCGTGCTTTCCGTAAAGGGTTTGGCCTTCAATCTGGGCTATGGTCTATTCAGCCTCGGTTTTTCCCGCCTTCTGACCTCGTTCCCGGACGTCCCGTCAGGCGCTGCCCTGCGGCACGCTTTGGCTTGGCAGGCACCCGCATTCGTCACCCTTGCGATTTTGATTTTCCTGTGGGGCCACTGGCAATGGAAACGTCCTGCCCCCCAGCGGTGAGCGTGAGGACACAGCGCTAATCATCCCGCTCCGCAATCGCCTTTCTTAAAAACTCACAGATCACCGAAATCCTTTCCCCCACCCGGTCAAGTTCCAGCAGACGCTGGCGTAAATCCGGATCATGGATGAACTGCTGGCAGACGATGTCCGTCATCAAGCCCGGTTCATCCGCCCGATCCAGCAGCGCAAAAACTCCCTTTTGCACTTCTTCAGGCAGGGGCCGGACCGCATCTTCCACCGCTCCCCGCAAGGTCTTCATCGCGGATTGTGCTTGGTTCTCCGGTTCAAATATTGATGGCACCGCCTCGATGCTCGCAACCGGATAGTCCCGCTCGGGATGCCACTCGGTGAAACGCACCCGCATCACTCCGTGGAGAAGGAGCTGGGATGTCCCATCCTTCTGCTCGCGGGAGGCACGCACCAGGCCGATGGTCCCGACGGGCGCCACCGCTTCGGAAAGATCAAAGCCTTCCTCGCCGATCAGCCGTCCGACCGCAAAAAAACAATCTCCTTCCAGAGCCTCATCCAACATTTTCCGATAGCGCGGCTCAAAAATAAACAGCGGCAACCCGCCATGAGGAAAGAGAGTGCAATCAGGAAGCAGCATCACACCGCAACGATCAGGAAGGTTAATGCTTGCCATATGCTTCAGAGAACTACACCAAGAGTCGCCCCATGCAAGGCGGATTGACGACCTTCTAAAAAGGAATTTCGCTAGAAAATTTCCCCGAGTTCATTTTTTCAAACAAAAATCACAGTTGCCACCGCTCTTCGCGGGAAATCACCGCTCTACCAATCAACCCAGCTCCCCATGATCGAAGTCGAAAGCCTCACCAAACAATTCGGAACCAAAATCGCCGTGAACAACTTGTCCTTCACGGTCCAAAAAGGAGAAGTCCTCGGATTTCTAGGCCCTAACGGAGCCGGAAAATCCACCACCATGCGCATGATCACCGGGTTTTTTCCTCCCAGCTCGGGAGATGCGAAAGTCTGCGGGATCTCCATCGTGGACAATCCCGCCGCCGCTAAAACCAAGATCGGCTACCTCCCGGAATCGGCACCGCTCTACAATGATATGACGGTCACGGGTTTCCTGAAATTCTGCGCCAGCATCCGCGGCCTCTCCGGCACCGCGAAAAATGATGCGGTCGAGCGCGCCATCGAGACCTGCTTCCTCAATAGCGTGGCCCTGCAATCCATCGATACCCTCTCGAAAGGCTACCGTCACCGCACCTGCCTCGCCCAAGCGCTTCTCCACGATCCCGAAGTGCTCATCCTTGATGAACCGACGGATGGCCTCGATCCCAACCAAAAATACGAAGTCCGCCAGTTGATCAAGCGACTCGGAAAAACCAAGGCCATCCTCTTCTCCACCCATATCCTTGAAGAAGTGGAAGCTTCCTGCACCCGCGCCGTGATCGTGGACCGAGGCGTGATCGTCGCCGATGGCACCCCCGCCGAATTACTTGAGCAATCCGGCACCGGATCTCTAACCGATCTGTTCCGCGCCGTCACCTCGAGCGATACCGAAGCCGCCGCCTGATCCATCATCTTTTCAATCCAGCCCACTTTTTTCCCCATGTCATCCTGCACGATCTACAAGCGCGAACTCAGCAGCTACTTCTCGCAACCCACCGCCTACGCCATCATCGTTATTTTCCTGCTTCTCTCCACGGGACTGTCCTTCAGTTTTGGAAAATTCATGACCATCGGAGATGCCTCACTCGAGTGGAGCTTCTTCTTCTGGCATCCATGGATCTACATGCTTCTGGCACCCGCCGTGGGCATGCGCCTGTGGGCCGATGAACAACGCACCGGCACCATCGAGCTGCTAGGCACCTTCCCCGTTTCCACCTGGAGTGCCATCGTCGGGAAGTTTTTTGCCGCCGCCACCGTCTGGCTGTTGGCACTCGTTCTCACCTTCCCCATCATGCTCACGGTGAACTACCTCGGCCAGCCGGACAATGGTGCGATCTTCGCGGGCTACGTGGGTAGTTTCCTTGTTTGCTGCACCTTTTTGGCAATCACCATGCTCGTCTCCGCCTGCACACGGGACCAGGTCGTCTGCCTCATCGTCTCCGTCGCCATCTGCGTGACGATGGTGCTTTGCGGTTACGATGATTTCACCCGCGAGTTTGGCAAAGCCGCCTCACCTGCCATCGTCGAAGCCGTTGTTTCGATGGGCGTCTGGAATCACTTCAGCTCGCTCAACCGCGGGCTGTTCAGACTTCAGGATCTCATATGGTTCGTCACTTTCATCTTCGTTTGCCTGTTAGGCACCAGCGCCATCCTTTCCGCCAAGCGCTCGTAATTGTAGATCCATCCTACCTACCCATTTTTCAACTCACCACTCGCAGACCATGTCAGCCAAATCTTCCCACCCCGTCAGCCGCGCGGCCCTCGGTGTCGCCGCGCTCGTCACCATCGCCATTCTCGCCAATTGGCTCGTCTCGCTCACGCCGCTTGGCAATCGCGGCATCGATTTCACCGAGAACAAAGTGCACACTCTATCAGAAGGCACCCGGGCGATTCTATCGGAGCTCGATACCCCCGTCACCCTCCGCTACTACGCTTCCCGTAATACCGATTTCATGCCCGAGGCACTCAAGCTGCACATGCGCCGCGTGGATGACCTTCTCAAAGAGTATGCAAATCTCTCCAAGGGAAAACTCCGGTTGGAGAACCTCGACCCCGAGCCTGATACCGATGCCGAAGACTCCGCCAATCTCGATGGCATCAGCGGCCAGCGCTTCGATGATCAAAACCTCTACTTCGGCGTCGCCATTTCCTGCCTTGATAAAAGCAGCGTCATTCCCTTCATCGATCCACGCGAGGAAACCATGTTGGAGTATCAACTCTCCAAGGCCATCGCCGAGGTCAGCGCCGCCACCAAGCCGAAGATCGGCATCATGTCCGCGCTCGATCTCAAGGGCGCACCTGCGATGATGCCGGGCCAGCCACCCACTCCGGGCTGGGTCATCTATCAGCAGCTTATGCAGTCCTTCGATATTGTCGATCTTGATATGGCCGCCACTTCCACCATCGATCCCAAGGCCATCAAGGTTCTCCTGCTCTTCCACCCGGCGGGCATCACCCCCGAAGCGGAATTCGCCATCGATCAATACGTCCTCAATGGCGGCACCGTGGTCGCCTGTCTGGATGCCTATTCCGTAGCTGCCCAGATGACCAGCCGCCAGAATCCGATGACCGGTGAAGGCGGAAATCCCACCACCTCCACTTTACCTAAATTGCTCCCCGGCTGGGGTGTGAGCTTCGAATCCGGCATGGTCCTCGCCGATCCAGCCATCGCTACCAAGCTCGGCAACAATCGCCTCGGCCTCGCCGTCCCCACCTTCACCAAGGACAACATGACTCAAAAAGACAACGTCATCACCAAAGACCTTGGCTCCGTCACTTTTTTCCTACCCGGTGCTTTCACAGCCACCGGCGGCGGCGGTGTCTCGGTCAACAGCCTCATCCGCTCCACCGGCCAAGCAGGATTTGTCGATTCCGTCAAAGCCTCGCAAATTGATCCATCGCTGGAGACCACCTTCCGCCCGAGCGGAAAAACCTACGATCTCGTGACCTATCTTTCCGGCACCTTCAAGACCGCCTTCCCGGACGGCAAGCCCGGTGAAGCGCCCGCCGCCCCTGAGAAGCCCGATGAGAAAAAAGACGAGACCAAGAAGCCCGAATACCTCAAAGAAGGCATCGCTCCCGGCAACGTTTTCCTGATCGCGGATGTGGATGCTTTCCATGATCGCTTCGCCTTCAACGTGCAAAACTTCGGTGGCACCCAGTTCGCCACTCCGAGCAATGGCAATGCCTCGCTGCTCTTCAACATACTCGATCAGGCCGTAGGCTCCAAGCACCTCATCGGTTCCCGCTCACGCACCGCCGTTCGCCGCCCCTTCACCGTGGTCCAGGAAATGGAAGCCGACTTCAACAAAACCGTCGGTGTGAAAATCGAAGAATTCCAGGAAAAGCAAAAAGCCGCGCAGAAAAAACTCAGCGAGCTCCAAGCCCAGAAATCCGCAGGTTCCGAGCTCAATCTCTCCCCTGCCCAAGAAGAGGAAATCAAAAAACTCCGCAAAGAGCAGGTGGAATACTCCAAGTTGATCCGCGATCAGGAAAAGGATCTTCGCCGCCAGAAAGATAAACTCGCAGGCAACATCACGCTCTTCAACGTGGCCGCCATGCCAACCGCAGTGATTCTCGTCGGCCTCGGACTCTACATGAAACGCCGCTCCGCCACCCGCGCCCGTTGATCCACCACTCTAACAATTTCTCAAAATTCTAATTTAACTTCCATCTGTTATGAACAAACGACTGGTTATCATTCTCTGGGCCATCGCTGCCTGTCTCGGCGTGGCTGTTGCCGCGGTAAAGCTCAGCCAAAACAAGTCCACCCTCAGCGCCACCAAACGCACCGCAGGGCAAACCTTGTTTGAATCCTTCCCTGCCGCCCAAATCACCAGCATCAGCGTGCAAGGCACCGATGGCACGGTGAACCTCACCAAAAAGGACAGCAACTGGGTTCTCACCGAACGTGACAACTATCCGGCCAAAAACACCTATGCCAATGATCTCATCCGCACACTTACCGACTTGAAGATCACACAAGCCAAAGAGGCCG
>Ga0105048_10019691_pt1 | contig 10333 bp, 10 predicted proteins | sample MAT05_FD_78382 | JGI IMG/M metagenome (GOLD analysis project Ga0105048, IMG submission 78382) | Freshwater microbial communities from Lake Fryxell liftoff mats and glacier meltwater in Antarctica - MAT-05 | ecosystem: Environmental > Aquatic > Freshwater > Ice > Liftoff microbial mat | place...
AGGTCAAGAATCACCGTCCTTTCCATTGGGGCGATGGTATGGGCGTGCAGAAGAGCATGGATCACGAAGCCAGCCTGGCGTGGCTCTTTCGCTTCGACGGCAAGTAACTGCGGTGCTCGGCTCCGATGGCTTCGACGGCACGCAAGGCGTGGTTCTCCGCTTCGCCGGGGGAAGGAATAGATCGACTCATGGGCTACTGGACGTATTACCTCGCGCTGTTCTTCCTTTCCTACGCGCTCGCGCGACCGTGGGTGATGCTGGGGGCCGTGATCTTCTTCGCTTTGCGGCCGGTGCTGCCCGATCCATGGGTCCTCTGGGCGACTGCCGGGCGGATCCGCGTGCTGAAGAGCCAGATCGCCGTCAACCCCTCGAACGTCACCGCTCGGCGCGATCTGGCCCGGATCTACATCGCGCGATTACGGCCCGGCGCCGCGCAGAGCTTGCTCGACGAAGCGCGCGCCCGTCACCCCAACGACCCCGAGCTGCTCTTTCTCACTGGACTCGCTCGGCTTCGCTCCGGCGACGCGGAGGGCGCGCTTGAGCCGCTGGTTCGCACCGTTGAGCTCGAGCCGCGGCTGCTCTACGGCGAGCCGTTCCGCGTCGCAGCGGAGGCGCTGGTGAAGCTCGGGCGCCTGGAAGAAGCCGAGGACGCGCTCGATCGCTTCGTGCGGATCAACAGCTCGACGGTCGAGGGGTATACGCGGCTGGCGCGGGTGCGCCACGATCGCGGGAACACGGCGGGGGCGCAGGAAGCGATCGAGGAGGCGTTGGAGACGTTCACGCAGATGCCCGGTTACCAGCGGCGAAAGCAGATCGGGTGGTGGCTGCGCGCGCACCTGACGAAGCTCACCATGTGAGCGCGGCTCGTGCGGCCTCGTCCTCGTCGCGGGGGTGAGCTTGAAACAACACCCCAGCTCGCCTGGGGAACCGTTCGTCATTTTCGAGGGCGCTTGGCGCCCTCCCAGGCCCTGGAGGGCTCCCGTGCAAGCTATGGTCTTCGTCGTCTTCGTGCTCTTGCTCCTGCTCTTGCTCGTGGCGCAAGCCATGCTCACGCCCAAGGCGGCGATAGTGAAGCGCGGGAGGAAGGCGAAGTGAGCCCGCGCCGCTTCCCCTCCGGGCAGGAGTCCGCGCCGCAAAGCACGCTTTCGAGGAAGCCAATCCCGGAGCCCGCCGCCGCGTCGTGGGCGACGACAGCGACGGCGCCTTTGTCGGCGAGCACCGTGAGCGGCGTTCGCGAGCGCTTGACGGAGCCGGGGTCGACGGCGCCTCGCAGCCCGGTGCTCCCTTTCCGTGCTGCCCCCGCGGCGCCCGCGGACGAAGTCCGCACGCGGGGCGCCATCGCTCCTTCGGAGACTGTGGAGTTGAAACCGACGCTGACGGCGAAGCCGAAGCCGAAGCCAGTCCCGGAGCTGGAGCCGATAAAGACACGCACCTGGCCGCTCGCCGTCGCGGTGGCTTCCGTCGTGGTGATGCTGCTCGTGACTGCGGTGCAGGTCGCGGTGGAGCTTCGATCCCAAGCAGCCGCCACGGTGTCCGTGAGCGTGCCGCCTTTGCCGGCGGCAAGGCTGGCAGTTCCCCTGCTGTCGAGCGCCCCCCTCCCCGTTGTGCCCAGTGCGGCTCCTGCGCTGCCGAGCGCCCCGCCCGCGGCAAGCGCGGCTCGCGTGCTCCCGCGTGCGCCGGTGGTGCGCCGCCGCCCGTCGCGTAGCGACGTTGTCGATCCCTGGGGGGAGTGAGCGCGTCCCTCCCTGAGCGCCGGAGGCGCGATTTGGGAGGGACCGACCGCGCGCAGGCCGATAGGCCGAGCACGGGCGAGGGTGGGCAGCTGCTCAGGGTTGCGTCGGCTCGGGAGCGGCATTGTAGCGCTGCCAGCGGCCCTCTTCGTTCTGGACGAGGATATTGCCGCCGCACTCGGCCGCGCGCGGGGGCGGGGCGCTCCCCGGGGCCGCGGGCGGATCGCTTTCGAAGCGCAGCTCGGTGCATTGCCCGGGGGCGTTCATGGCCTCCTCGGCGCGGCGCTCGCCCTCGGCGATCTGGGCGGCCTCGCGCGCGTTGCGGGCCTGGAGGCGATTGTTTTCGCGCGCGGAGGCGGCGATGGCGGTGGCGGCGATCTGCGCCGTCGTGATGGCGACGGCGCTGGCGACGCGGAGCACCTCCCCTGCCTTGCACCCGAACATGCAGATCAGGAGGAGCAGGAGCGGGAGGACTTGAGCTCGGTTGGCGCGCATCGACGGGAGGCGATTGCAAACGTCCTGCCACGCTGGAAGAGCACGGAATCCCGGGCGCGCGTGACCAGAGCATCACACGCGGCGGGTGTGGCTAGCCTTCACAGCCGCGCGCGGCGAGCTCAGGGCTTGGCGGGGGCGCGCGGAGACGGCTGGATCAAGACAGCAGCCTTGGTGCCTTCGTCGTCCTTGTCGTCCTTAGCGGGGGCGGCGTCTTCGGAGGCGGGCTTGGTCACCGCCGGGGCCTCGTCGGGCGCTCCGGTGATGACGGCGTTGCTCTTCTTCGCGGCCGCTTCGGCGCGGGCGGTCGGGACGTAGACCACGCAGCGATCGCCTTCGCAGAGCGGGCTCGAGCGGGAGCGGTGGTTGATGCGCTCCATCTGGCCCAGGGAGAGGCCGTAGCGGCCGGCGACGCTGCGCCAGGTGTCGCCCTTGGCGGCGACGAGCTCGAGGCGGGTGCGGCCGCGGAGGGATTCGAAGTGAGCGACGAACTCCGGCGTGCCCGAGGTGAGGATCTGGGCGTCTTTCTCGGCGAGGACCAGCGCGTCGGTGGGGATCTTGTCGCGCAGCGTGAAGATCTGGAGCGTCATTCCATCGTGGAGCGCGGCGGCGGGATCGATGGCGTTCCAGCGGCAGATTTCGTCGGGAGAGACGGTGAAGACCGCGGCGACGGCGCGGAGCGTGTCGCCGGGGATGACGCGGTAGAAGAGGCGCTCGCGATCGACGTACAAGAACGCTTGCGCGGGGACGACGACGAAGGGCTTGCCGGTGGGGGCGTCGTAGATGTCAGAGGCGGGCGACGCGGGGACGAAGATCACCGTGCCGGGGCGGAGGGACTCGTCGCGACGAACGGCGTTGAGGCTCTGCAAGGTGTAGCGAGGGACGCCGCGGCGCTGGGCGATGTCGTCGAGCGACTCGCCCCAGCGGACGGTGTAGCGATCGATCTTGCCGTCCCCGTCGACGAACTGGCTCAGCGTCTTGGCGGCCTTGGGGGCGGCGCCGACGGGGACGCGTACGGTCCAGGTCGCGTCGTCCTTGGCGCCGGCGAGGATGGGCGGCGCGCGGCTGGCGAGGAGCTGGGGGTTGAGCTCTTCGAGCTTCTCGACCGAGGTGCTGGAGGCGAGGGCGACGGCGCGGAGCGAGACGCCGGATCCAACGGCGACCTTGTCGAAGTTGACGGCGGGATCGAGCTCGAGGTCTTCGCAGCCGAAGATGGCGCGGTTGCGGGCGACGATGGCCATCGCGACGATCTTGGGCACGTAGAGCGCCGTCTCGAGGGGCATGCCCGACTCGAGGCGGGAGAGCTCCCAGAAGTCGTTGGTGTTGTACTTGCGGATCGAGGCGAGCAGGCCGCCGTAGCCCATGTTGTAGGCGGCAAAGGCCAGCTCCCAGCCGCCGAAGCGCTGGCGGAGATCGGCAAGGTAGCGGGCGGCGGCGAGGGTGGAGCGCTCGGGATCGAGGCGCTCGTCGACCCAGCGATCGACAGTGAGGCCGTAGATGCGCGCGCCGTCGGGCATGAACTGCCAGAGGCCGGCGGCGCCGACGGGGGAGCCGATGGTGGGGTCGAAGCCGCTCTCGACGAGGGCGAGCCAGACGATGTCTTCAGGCATCCCCTGCTCGCGGAGGATGCGGCGGATCGCGCCGCCGTAGCGCCCGCTCTTGCGGAGCCAGGTCTGGACCATGGAGCGGCCACGGGGGTTGTTGCGGTAGTACTCGAGGTAGCGGACGACGCGGCCGTCCCAGCGGACGGGGATGTCGGGCATCGCTAGCTGACGGAGCCAGCTGAGATCAGGCGTCGCCTCCGTCGCGACGGGGTGGAGCGGGGCCTGGGGCGGGAGGCCCGAGGCGAGGATCCGCGGCTCGCCGCGATCGACGAGGGGCGACCCTTCGGCGAGCCAGGGCGCGCCAGCGGTGGGCGCGTTGCCCGGGAAGAGCGCGAGGTCGAGCTCGCGCATCGCTTTGAGCTCCAACGATTCGTGGACGCCGCGCGCTCCGGTGCCGGCGATGATCCGGCGGACGGCGTCGTCAGGCTGGCCCGCCTCGGCCCCGGGCTTGCGCGGGGCCTTCTTGCCTCCGCCGCTCTTCTTCGCGTTGGCCTTCGCGGGCGCGGCAGGAGGCTTGGCGATGGGCTTCGTGGGCGCCTTGGCGGCGCCTGGCTTGGGCTTGGCCGCTACAGGCGCCTTGGGGGCGCCCTGCGCGAGCGCGGCGCCCGGGTCGAGGAGGGCGGCGAAGGCGAAGGCGAAGGCCAGCGTACGGGCGGCGCACAGGATCCGCATTGAGGCGCGAAGTGTGTCTCACGCAGGGCCACGTGGGTCAACTTAGAGCCTACCGGGAGAGGCTCTCCGGGGCCGGAAGCGCCGCCGTTCAGGCCAACGCGGCGAGGTAATCCCCGATCCCCGACAGGGGGAGGATCTCAGTCACGATCCCCGCGCGCACCGCGGCGCCGGGCATGCCGTTGACGACCGCTGAATCTTCGCTCTCGGCGATCACCGCGCCGCCGGCGACGCGGACGGCGCGGGCGCCGATGCAGCCGTCGTCGCCCATGCCGGTGAGGATGATGCCGATCGAGCGCGAGCCTCCGACCTGGGCGACGCTGCGGAGGAGGCGGTCGGCGCTGGGCACGTAGCGATCGTTGGCGTTGGGGGAGGCGATGCGGAGGCGCATCTCGTTGTAACCCCCGGTGGAGCCGAAGCCGCCCGTGACTTCCATGCACATTTTGCCAGGGCAAACGTAGGCGCGGCGGCCGGAGACGACGTCGCCGTCCTGGGCCTCGACGGTGCGGATCGCGCCCTTCTTGTCGAGGCGCTCCGCGAACGTCTTGGTGAACTTGTCGGGCATGTGCTGGGCGATCAAGATCACGCCGGGGAAGCGCTCGGGGATGCGCGTGAAGAGCTCGAGCAGCGCGGAGGGCCCGCCCGTCGACGCAGCGATGCCGACGATGTAGCGCGGGACGCTGCCGGGGCGGACGCTCGGCTGATCGGGCACCCGCAGCGGCGTGGCGGAGCTGTGGCGCGAGGCGGCGATGGTGGAGAGCGGGCGGAGGTGCCGCACGAGGAGGACCTTGCTGAGGATCTCGCGGCGGATCGGCCCGTCCGGCGCGAACTGGCGGTCCGGCTTGGCGACGAAATCGATCGCCCCGAGCTCCAGCGCTTTGAAGACGTTCTCCTTGTTCGAGTAGCTGGAGATCACGATCACCGGCGTGGGCTGCCGGGCCATGAGGATGCGGAGGAAGGTGAACCCGTCCATCCGCGGCATCTCGAGGTCGAGCGTGATGACGTCGGGCTTGAGCTGGGCCGCGAGCTTGAGCGCTTCGTCGCCGTCGCCTGCCTTGCCGACGATCTCCACGTCCTCGCTGCCGGCGGTGAGGATGTCGGCGATGTTCTTGCGGTTGTACGCCGAGTCGTCGACGACCAAGACGCGGAGCGGGGAAGCGGTCACCACGGGGGATTCATCCTACTCGGAAGACGGGTCGAAGGTCATCGCTTGTCGCCGTCGGTGCCCGGCAGAGGGGTGGGCTTCGCCGCCGGCGTTCGCGAGGGCAGCGCGCCGCCGGCCGGCGCCAGCGGGGTTTCGTTCGTTCGGGCGGGGCGCGCCGCAGCGCCGGAGCGCGCTCCGGGGGACGATGACTCGAGGGGTACCAGCGGCGGCAGGCTCACCCGGAGCTCGGAAGGAACGGGGTGAGGGGCGCTGACGCGTGTTCCAGCGGACGATCCATTGAGGGAAGTCAGCGTTGGCAGGCTCCCCCGGAGCTCGGAAGGAACGGGATGGAATGAGGATGCGAGGCGCGTCGCGGTGATCGGCTTGCGATAGACGAGGTCTTCGCGCAGGTGGACGAGCTCGAACGCTGTCGAGATGTTGAGCAGCGACTCCGAGTGGCCGAGGAGGAGGAAGCCGCCGGGCAGGAGGCGGTCGTAGAACATCTCGATCACGCGGCGGCGCGAGTCTTCGTCGAAGTAGATCATCACGTTGCGACAGAAGATCACGTCGACCCGGCCGACGACCGAGGAGCGGGCGGCGTCGAGGAGGTTGAGCTGGCCGAACTGGCAGAGGGCGCGGAGCTCTTCCACCACGTGCATGCCGTCGGGGCGCTCGTGGAAATAGCGACGACGGATCTCCGGCGGGGTCGCGCGGAACGAGGACGGGCCATAGACGCCGCGGCGGGCGGCGATGACGCAGCGGCGTGAAATGTCGCTGCCGAAGACGCGCACCGATCGGGTCGGGAAGAGGCCGGCCTCGCGGGTGAGCATGGCGACGGAGTAGACCTCTTCGCCGCTGGCGCAGCCGGCGCTCCACACCGAGAGGCGCTCGCGCCCGCCGGGGCCCGCGTGGAGCCGGGGGAGGATCTCTTCGCGGTAGGCGCGGAGCTGGTACGTCTCGCGGAAGAAGTAGGTCTCGTTGATCGTGATGAGATCCGTGGCCTCATCGAGCTCGGCGTGCCCGCGATCGTCGTAGCGAAGGAGCTGGTAGTACTCGCTGAACGAGTGCAGCCCGAGCGCGGCGATGCGATCGCGAAGGCGTCGCTCGAGGATCGGCTTCGACTCGGTGCCGAACAGGATTCCGCAGTGCGCATTGAAGAGCTCGCGGAACAGCCGGAACTCGGCCATCTCGAGGTGGACATCCCCTCCGACGGGCACTACCTGCTCCCTTCTCGGAGGCGCCGAAGGCCACCGGATGGAGGGCTGCTGTGCGGGGTCGTGGGCCCCACCGAGGCGAACGAGCGCGGGCCCGGCGAGAGGGCGCGATCGATCGCCTGACGGACCTCGCGATCGAGCTCGACGAGCAAGCGGTGCGTGAGGCGCGCGCGGGCGTCGGCGAGGTCGACCTCCGCGAGCATCTCCACGACGAGGAGGCGGACGCTGGCCGCGTGGTGCTCGAGGCTGCGCCCGAGGGCCTCGCGGCCGAGCGCGGTCTCGGAGAGCTTGAACGCCGCGGCCTTCGCCACCGAGGCGTCGAGGTGCTCGAGCGCCTCGGCGAGGGCGTCGCAGGCGGAGGCGGTGCCCGCGGCGATCGCCTGGCCGAGGGCGTCGACGGCGGCGAGCGCGACCACGCTGGGCGCGCCGCGCGCGAAGAGGGCGAGCACGGCGATCAGCTCCGGCGGCGGCGGAGCGGGCGGCACCGAGCGGCGCTCGGAGTGGGCGAGGCTCATCCCCTCGCCCACGGCGCGGACGGTGGTGGCCACGAGATCGGAGGTGCCGGTGCGCTCGACCAGGTCGAGGATCTCGCCCGGCGAAGGGGACGCGAGGACGACGCAGCGAAGGCCGAGGGCCCGCGCCGCGGCGAAGCGGACCTCGCGCTCCTCGTCGGCGAGGGCGAAGCTCAGCACCTCCATCGCCGCGGCGCCGCCGATCTCGGCGACGGCGAGGACCGCGGCGCGGCGAGCCTGGGTGTCCCCGGTCGTGGCGACGTGGGCGAGGTACGCGGCGTCCTCGCCCGCGTCGGCGCCGAGGATCGCGAGCGCGCCCATCACGAGGGCGGCGGCGAGGTGGTAGGGCTCGCTCTCGACGAGGTTCGCGACGTAGACGCGCGCGGCCTCGGGGAAGCGGCCGGCGAGCGTCGAGAGCGCGGCCTCGGCGGCGCCGGCGATCATGCGGTGCGGCGAGAGCGTTCCCTCGGTGGTGAGGGCGAGATCGGTCTCATCGCCGAGGTACGCCAGCGCGTTGAGGGCCCCCGCGGCGACGTACGGGGCACGGTCGCCCGCGGCGCGACGGAGCGCGGTGAGGACCCCGGCGGCCTCCACGCCGCGGGAGTGCGAGGCGATCTCCGCGAGCACGTCGACGAGCTGCGCGCGCGCCTCGACCAGCGAGGACGGGTCGGCGAGGTACGCCAGCATCGACGGCAGAGCCGGCGCGCCGAGGACGCGGAGAGCGTTCCGCGCCTCGTCCGCGAGCATCTCTTCGGAGAGCGCGGCGAAGGCGGCGAAGGCGGCGCCTTCGGCGTGCGCGGCGGCCGCGAGCCGGAGCGCCATGGCGCGGATCTCGGTCGGCTGTCCCACGTCGATCGCGAGCGCCGCGAGGCGCGCGCCGAGCTCGGGGCCTTCAGCGCGGAGCGCCGCCTCGACGCGCCGGGCGAGCGGCCCGTCGGCGAGCTGCGCGAGCGCGGAGAGCGCGTGAACGAAGGGCCCGCCGCGCGCGCGGCCGAGCTCCCGCGTCACGGCCTGCGCGGCCTCCGCCTGATCCGAGAGGGCCGCCGCGGCGATGGCAGCGCCGCGCAGGGTCGGATCGTCGAAGAGCTTCGCCAGGCGCTCCCACGGCGTCGAGGCGCCCAGCGCGGTGCGGCCCTGGAGCGCGGTGAGGCGCACCAGGCGATCGCGATCGTCGAGGCAGTGGAGCAGGATCTCCTGGACGCGGGCCGGGGAGATCACCCCGAGGCGCGCGATCGCCTCGACCGCGGCCTCGCGGACGTTGTCGTCCTCGTCGCCGAGCGTGGCTTCGAGCGGGTCGAGCGCGGCCGAATCGCAGCCGCCGCCGAGCGCCTCGACCGCGAGCTTGCGGCCGTCAGCGTCGAGCGAGGGGAGCGCCGCCGCGAGCCCCGGCGTGGAGGCGGAGCCCGCCGCGGCCAGCACCTCCACCGCGGCGTTACGCAGCCCGATGTTGTCGCCCTCGCGGAGGACGCGGATCATCGCCTCGACGAGGACGACGGCCGGCGTGACACCGCGCGCCGCCACCGTGGCCTCCTTGCGCACGCGCCAGTCCTCGTCGCCGAGGGCGAGCACGAGGAGCGGGATCGACTCCGAGGGCTTGAGCTCCGCGAGCAGCGAGGTGGCGAGGCGACGCTCCTCGGCGTCCGAGGAGCCCAGGGCGAGGCGAATTGATGAGGCGTCGGCTTGGCCCATGCGCCCTCCTAGAGGACCCCCGAGGCTTCGAGGGCCTCGAAGATCTCGATGAAGCGTCCAGTCTCGAGGACGAAGGTCAGCCGCCCGTTGTGGGTGACGACGCCCGCGATCCCCCGCAAGTCCCGGTTCCCGCCGACCTCCGGCGTGGGGCGGATGCCCTCAATCGCGCCGAAGACCTCGGTGACGGAGTCGACGATGATGCCGACCGATCGTTCGCCGCCCGCGTGGAGGAGGATCCACTTCGTGCTCCGGGCGTTGTCCGCGCGATCGAGCCCGAAGCGGGCGCGCAGCTCGATCACCGGGATCACCTCGCCGCGGTGGTCGGCGACGCCGGCGACGTCGTGCGGCATGTGGGGGAGCGGCGTCACCTCGAGCGGGTTCACGATCTCGCGGACGCGGGAGATGTCGATGGCGTACGACACCGGGCCGACGACGAAGCCGACGAGGTTCTTCTGGGGATCAGTGCGATGGCGCGGGCCGGTATCGGACATCGGGATGCTCCGGCAGGTCAGGAAAAGCCGAGCACGGCGCGGAGGTCCAGGAGGATGACGACCGAAATATGGGATTCCTGTTCGGTGCGCCCTTCGACGGAGCGGCGGCCACCCGCAGCCAGCCCGGAGCCGAGCGAGGGCCGGGCGATGCCTTCGATGTACGGGGCCACGTCGCCGCCGAGCGCCGCGACCGCCGGCTCTTTTTCGCTCTCCGAGAGGCGGTAGACCTGGAGCACCTCGTCGACGAAGAGCCCGAGCGTCTCGCCCCCGCTGGCGGCCGCGAGGAGGATCCGGGCCCGCCGCGTCGGGACCGGCTCGGCCAGACGGAGCCGCCGCCGGAGATCGACCACCGTGACGAGCTGCCCGCGCACGCTCACGATCCCCATGATCGCGTGCGGCGCGCGCGGCACCGGCGTCAGCGGCGGGGGCTTGAGGATCTCGCGCACGAACGAGACCGGCGCGGCGTACACGTCCCCGGCGAGCACGAACGCGAGGTACTCGGTGCGCGGCCCGCGGTCCTGCGGGCGAGCGCGCCGGAGGCCGGCGGGAGAGCCGGATCTGCGGGCGAGATTAGCCATGGCTGCCTCGAGACGCGATGAGGGGGCGGATGCGCTCGCCGCCGGGCGCGTGGAGCTCATCGACGAGGGACGGCGCGTCGATCACCAGGGCGATCCGCTGATCGCCGAGCTCGCTCGCGCCGGCGAACCCGCGCACGCCCTTGAGGGACGGGCCGAGCGCCTTGATCACCACGTCTTGCTCGCCGACGAGCGTGCCGACGACGAGCCCGA
>Ga0105048_10019694_pt1 | contig 10333 bp, 9 predicted proteins | sample MAT05_FD_78382 | JGI IMG/M metagenome (GOLD analysis project Ga0105048, IMG submission 78382) | Freshwater microbial communities from Lake Fryxell liftoff mats and glacier meltwater in Antarctica - MAT-05 | ecosystem: Environmental > Aquatic > Freshwater > Ice > Liftoff microbial mat | place...
AGCGGCGTCACGCACCGCGCGTTCGTCGTCGCTGAGCTGGCTGTCGAAGAAAAAGGGGTCATCCCAGCTGAACTTGGTGGCCATCGTGAATCGCTCCTGATAATTCGTGCAGTGTAAGGAATCGGTCCTCGACGCGAATGTCGCGCCGGGCAACAAGGAGCAGGCGAATGAACGGCAAATCGAACGAGCAGGTCATCACGCTGGGCGGTGGCTGTTTCTGGTGCGTGGAAGCCGTGTTCGAGCTCGTCGATGGTGTGACGGCGGTCGAAAGCGGCTACTGCAATGGCCATGTGATGAACCCGACCTACGAGGCCGTGTGCACCGGAACCACCGGCCACGCGGAAGTGGTGCAGCTGAGCTTCGATGCCGACCGCATCAGCCTGCGCGAGGTGCTGGAGATCTTCTTCGTCGTGCACGACCCGACCACGCGCAACCGCCAGGGCAACGACGAGGGTCCGCAGTACCGCAGCGGCATTTATCTGCATGACGCCGGGCAGGAAGCCGTGGTGCGCGAAGTGCTCGCCGAGGTCGACGCCGCTTTGAGTGCGGGCAAGGGTGGCCGCGTGGTCACCGAAGTGCAGATGCGTGAGAACTACACCAAGGCCGAGGACTACCACCAGCACTACTTTGCCAACCACCCGAATGCCGGCTACTGCAGCTTCGTGGTGGCACCCAAGGTGGAAAAGTTCAGGCGCACCTTCAAGGCGCGTGTGAAGGCCTGAGGGAAAGCCTCGTGGCCATCACAGCGTCACGAAGTCGCTGGCGGGGCTGTCGAGATCGAGGAAGACCGAATCGAGGCTGCGGCGCAGCATCTGCCGGCGCGTGCGCAGGCCGGTGTCCATGCCGCCCAGCGCGGCAAACACGGGCGCGCGCAGCAGCCACAGATCCACCGGCTCTTCGGCGGCACGCACCTGCACCCGCAGCCATTCGGCATCGGGCATGGTGTCCAGCACCTGCAGGTAGCTGAGCTTCAGCGAGACGAAGGCCTGGCGGGCGGCGAAGCGCGCGCCGCGGTCACCGGGCATGCCGGCGCCAGGGGTGTAGTCACGCGGGGCGGTCTGGGTGTGGGTTTGGGTGTGGGTGTGCATCACAAGCCTGCAAACTGCGAGCGCGGGGCGCGCGTGGGGAAGTGGCGGTTGAGCAGGTCGACGCGGTCTTCGGCCTGTTGCTGGCTGTAGGCCACGCCGACGATGCGGTAGACCTCTGCCCTTGCGTGCCACAGCTCGCGCAGCGAGCGGGCGTCGCGAATCCGCAAGCGCAGGGTGTCGGCGTCTTCGCTTTCGATGTCGGTCAGTGTGGCCAGAAACTCCATGCGCACGCCGGGCAGCCGGTTCACCGGGGGTGCGGCGTCTTGCGGCGCCGGTGCCATCAGCCAGAACATCAGCCGTTGCCACACGTTTCCGTCGGGCGCGCAGCGCAGTGACGGCGGACAGACCTCGACGCGCAGGCTGCTCGGGTCGCACAGCGTGCTGCGGCGGCTCCAGCGGGAAATGGGTGAAACGACGTTGAGCATGGGTGTGATATCGGCGACTGGTGCTGTGAACCTGAGCCCGATGGTGGTGGCTGCCGGTCTGCTGCGATGCGAAGAAGAAGCCGACCAACGGCCGCCAGTTCAGTGCCTGCTGCTGGCTCGCGGCTTGGGCGGCGCCGGCGCGGTTAGCCTCGCGGGCTGGAGTCACAGGCTGGAACGGGGCAGGCGATGAAGTGGTTCAAGCGCGGCGCAGTGGCGCTGCTGGGTTTGTTGGTCATGGCGCTGGCTGCGGCGGGGCTCTACGTCTGGCGCGCGCTGCCGCAGACCGAAGGCCGGCTGACTTTGGCCGGCGCGGCTGCAGAACTGCGCATCGAGCGTGATGCGAATGGAATTCCCGCCATTCATGCGGGCAGCGAGCGCGACGTCTGGTTCGGCCTGGGCGTGGCCCATGCGCAAGACCGCCTGTGGCAGCTGGAAACGCATCGCCGCATTGCCAGTGGGCGGCTGGCCGAGGTGTTCGGCCCCAGCGCGCTGGAGGCCGACCGCTTTCTGCGCGCCTTGGGCGTGCGCCGCGCTGCGCAGGCGCAGTGGCAGCGCTTGCCGGCCGAAACCAAAGGCCAGCTGCAGGCCTACGCCGACGGCATCAACGCGGTGCTGCAGGAGCTGCGTGGGGGCCTGCGCGCGCGACCGCCGGAATTCCTGATCCTGGGCATCGACCCGGAACCGTGGAACCCGGTGGACAGCCTGGCCTGGGCCACGATGATGGCCTGGGACCTGGGCGGCAACTGGACGACGGAGTTGCTGCGGCTGCGGCTGGCATTGCAGATGCCGGTGGAGCGTATCCACCAGCTGCTGCCGCCCTATCCCGGAGAAACGCCGCTGCCGACGCTGGACTTCGCCGACCTCTACCGCAGCCTGAACCTGGGTGGCGCAGCCACCGTTACCGCCTGGCAGCGCCTGTCCGAGATCGCGCCCGAAAGCGGCATCGAAGGCGTGGGCAGCAACAACTGGGTGGTGGCGGGCAGCCACACCACCACCGGCAAGCCGCTGCTGGCCAACGACCCGCACTTGCGCCTGAGCACACCGGCGCTCTGGTACTTTGCCCGCTTGCACACCACCGCGAATGCGCCCGGCAGCAACGGTGCGCCCGCACTGAACCTCGCCGGCGCCACGCTGCCCGGCATCCCCGGTGTGGTGCTGGGCCAGAACGGCCACATCGCCTGGGGCTTCACCAACACCGCGCCCGATGTGCAGGACCTCTACCTGGAACAGCTGCATCCGCAAGACCCGATGCGCTACAAGATGCCAGTGACGCCGGCAGCCCCCGGGGGCTGGGCCAAGTTCGAGGTGGCCACTGAAGTCATCAAGGTCAAGGGCCAGGCAGACGTGACGATGACGGTGCGCAAGAGCCGCCACGGCCCCGTCATCAGCGACGCAGGCACCACGACCGACGTGCTGGGCACGACGACCAAACCCGCCTTCGTGCTGGCACTGCGCTGGACGGCGCTGGACGCCGACAGCGACCCCGTCACACCCGCGCTCGCGATGCAGCGTGCCACCAGCGTGCAGGGCTTCTTCGATGCCACCCGCGGCTGGGTGGCGCCGATGCAGAACATGGTGGTGGCCGACGTGCAGGGCCGCATCGGTGTGATCTCGCCCGGGCGTGTGCCGCTGCGCAAGCCCGAGAACGACCTGCGGGGCCTGGCGCCCGCACCGGGCTGGGACGCCAGGTACGACTGGGCCGGCTGGGTGCAGGCTGACGAAACACCGCGTGAAGTGGACCCGCCGCGGGGCTGGATCGCCACTGCCAACCAGCGCATCACGCCGGCCGGTTACCCGCATTTCCTGACGAGCGAATGGGCCTTGCCCTATCGCCAGCAGCGCATCGAGCAGCTGTTGACTGCCAAGCCCCAGCACAGCCTGGATGACCTGGCGGCGCTGCAGGCCGATGAAGTTTCACTGGCCGTGCCGGCCTTGCTGCCCGCGCTGCAGAAGGCGAAGTCGGTGCACCCGCTGGCAGCGGCGGCCCAGGCCCAGCTGGCAGGCTTCGACGGCCGCATGGCAGCCGACCGCGCCGCGCCGCTCATCTTCTGGGCCTGGCAACGGCAGATGGCTTACGCCGTGTTCGCCGACGATGTCAGCGAAGGCCTGTGGGAAAAATCGCTGTCTGGCCGCAACTTCCAGGATGCGCTGGAGCGGGTGCTGCAAGCCGATGACCCCGCCTGGTGCGACAACCGCAGCACGCCGCTGGCCGAGAGCTGCACCGACCAGGCCGGCCTGGCGTTGACACGCGCGCTGGAAGAACTGCAGCAGCGCTTCGGCGCCGACGTGGCGAAGTGGCGCTGGGGCGACGCCCACCAGGCGCGCGGTGAACACCGGCCCTTCAGCCGTGTGCCCGTGCTGGCCAGACTGTTCGAGCTGCGGGCGCCCGTGGGTGGCGACACGCACACGGTGAACGTTTCGCGCGTCGTTCTGCGCCAGGACAAAGCCACCGGTGACCGCTACTACAGCGACCACGGCCCCAGCCTGCGCGCGCTGTATGACCTGGGCGACCCGTCTCAGTCACGCGTGATGTTGTCTACCGGGCAGAGCGGCATCGTCTTCTCACCGCAATACCGCAATTTCCTGCAGCCTTGGGTGCAGGTGAAGTACGTGCCCTTGTGGCCGCAGGCAGGCGCGGCGGGCCGGGTGCTCGTGGTGCAGCCGCCGCAGCGCTGACCAAGCAAGAGCGCTGGCGGCCGCCGCAGCTACAGCACGCCGTAACGCGCCTTGCGCTCGGCGGTGTAGTCCCACCAGGGCCGTGCGTCGGCTCCGCCCATGAAAGCCGTGGCCGCCATGAAGGTGTCGAGCACGCAAGGGTCCTGGCGCTTGCCGGTTTTCTGGCACAGCGCGAGGTACAGCGCGTGCGCGTCGTGCCCGCACAGTTCCTGCGGGTGCTGGATGCCCACGCTGCGCAGGTCGGCCGCGATGGACGGGCCGATGTTGGGCAGTTGCTCCAGGCGTTCACATTCACAAGCCACACGCGCCTTGCGCGGTGGCGGGGCCTTGGGCGGCCGGGTGGCATGGCCAGGCAGCAGATCAAGCTTCCCGCCACGGAGCCGGTTTTGCCGGTCCGTCGGCGGACGGCTCCCTTGGGGGGGCGAAGGCCGCGGCTCCAAGTCCGCCTGCGCGGACTTGGAAGGCCGAGCATGCAAGGCCTCTGGCCGTGCGTGTAGCGGGAGCGAGCTTGGGGGCTTCATCTCACATCAGCATCGTGTTGCGGATCAGGCCGACGGCGATGCCTTCGAGTTCGAAGTCGGCAGCGTCCAGCGGCACGTGGATGGTCTGAAAGTCGGGGTTCTCGGGCAGCAGTTCGATGCCCTTGGCGGTGCGGCGCAGGCGCTTCACCGTGACCTCGTCGCCCAGGCGCGCGACGACGATCTGGCCGTTCTTCGCGTCCTTGGCCTTCTGCACGGCCAGCAGGTCGCCGTCCAGGATGCCGGCGTCGCGCATGCTCATGCCCTTGACCTTCAGCAGGTAGTCGGGCCGGCGCGCCCACATCGCGGCTTCCATCAGGTAGGTCTGGTCGACATGTTCCTGCGCCAGGATGGGGCTGCCGGCAGCAACCCGGCCCACCAGCGGCAGCGTCATCTGCGCGATGTGCGGCAGCGGCAGCATGTACTGCTGGCCCCACGGCGCCAGCCGTGCCTCGGCCATGGCGCGCAAGGTGTCAGACTTCAGCCTGATACCGCGCGAAGTGCCGCCGACCAGTTCGATGACGCCCTTGCGCGCCAGCGCCTGCAGGTGTTCTTCGGCGGCATTGGCGGACTTGAAGCCCAGCTCGGTGGCAATCTCGGCCCGCGTGGGCGGCGCGCCGGTGCGTTCGATGGCGCTCTGCACCAGGTCGAGCACCTGTTGCTGGCGGGCGGTGAGCTTGGGGCTGTCGTCCAGTGCTGTCTTGTCCATCGTCTTGCCGTCTCTTTCCGTGGCTGCACTGGCGTTCTGTCCAGTGACTGTATTTTTATCCAGAAAGCATGTTCATGCCAAGCACCCCCGGCACTGTCGTTGTCCTGGCCACCGGCGGCACCATCGCCGGCACGGCCGCCAGCGCCACGCAACACACCGGGTACCAGGCGGGTGTGCTGTGCGCTGCAGACTTGCTCGCGGTCGTGCCCGCGCTGCAGGGCGAGCCGCTGGAAGCGCACACCCTGGCGCAGCTGGACAGCTGCGACATGGACCACGCGACCTGGGCGCTGCTGGCCGCAGACGCCGCTGAACACCTGGCGCGGGCGGAGGTGGCCGGCGTAGTGGTGACCCACGGCACCGACACGCTGGAAGAAACCGCCTATTTCCTGCACCGCACGGTGGCCGCGGCCAAGCCGCTCGTGCTGACGGCGGCCATGCGACCCGCCACGGCGCTGTCACCCGACGGGCCGCAGAACCTCTTCGATGCCGTGACGCTGGCGCGCGAGCCTGGTGCGCGCGGTGTACTGGCCGTGATGGGCGGTGAGGTCTACGCCGGCGCCGACCTTCGAAAGCTGCACGGCTATCGCTTGCATGCGTTCAGCGCCGGCGACGCCGGGCCCGTGGCCTTGCTCGAAGACGGCCGCGTTCGCTGCCTGCGCCCGTGGCCCGCAGTGGCGCTGCACCCGGCAGCTTCGCAAATGAGCCCGCCTGAACAGTGGCCGCAGGTGGACATCGTCTTCAGCCATGCCCAGGCCGACGGCCGCGTGATGGATGCCCTGGTGGCTGCGGGCACACGCGGCATCGTCATCGCCGGCACCGGCAATGGCAGCGTGCACCGCAGCCTGAAGACCGCAGCGCAGCGTGCGGTGGCGCAAGGGGTGCGTGTGGTGCGCGCTTCGCGCTGCTGGGCCGGTGGTGTGGTGGGTGAAGAACCCGGCGCGCTGCCCAGTTACGGCGTGCTGACGCCGGTGCAGGCCCGCATCGAGCTGATGCTGGACTTGCTGGCCGCGCGCTAAGGTCAAACCACCTTCAGCATGACGTCGACGCTGCCGCGCGTGGCATTGTTGAAGGGGCAGACCGCGTGTGCCGTGGCCACGGCCTTCATCGCGTCGATGAAGCAGGGCGAATGGCCCGCGGCGAACCGGGCGGGTTCAGGCTTGGGGCCACGTCAGACGGCCTGCAGCGCTTCGAGTTCGGTCTGCAGCTCGATCCAGCGCTCTTCCAGCGCCGCCACCTCCGCGGCGGCATGCGCAAGGCGGCGGCCCAGTTCGGCATACGCCTCGGCATTGGCATCGGGCTTGGAGAGTGCGGCCTCGATCTCGGTCTTTTCGCTGGCCAGCTTGGAGAGTCGCGCATCGATGCCGGCCAGCGCATTGCGCAGCGGCCGTGTGGCCTCGGCCTGCTTGACGCGCGCTTGCTTGACCTTGTCGCGGTCTTCGCGGCTGGCCGGCGGCGGCGCGCTGGTCTTCTGTGCGGTCTTCGTTGAAAGCGCGGGTGCGGGTGAGGGAGCGGGGGCTTCAGCTAGTGCGCCGGCAGCGCGCGGCGGGTCGGGAATGGGCTGGCCACGCGCAGTGGCGCGCGACACATCCAGGAGCCACTTCTGGTAGTCGTCCAGGTCGCCGTCGAAGGGTTCCACCTTGCCCTTGGCAACGATCCAGAACTCGTCGCAGGTCTCGCGCAGCAAAGCGCGGTCGTGGCTGACCAGCATCACCGTGCCTTCGAACTCGTTCAGCGCGATGGACAGCGCCTCGCGCGTGCTCAGGTCGAGGTGGTTGGTCGGCTCGTCCATCAGCAGCAGGTTGGGGCGCTGCCACACCAGCATGGCCAGCACCAGGCGCGCTTTCTCGCCGCCAGAAAGGCTGCCCACGGCCTGTTGCACCATGGCGCCAACGAAGCGGAAGCGGCCCAGGAAATCGCGCAGTTCCTGCTCACGCGCGGCCGGGCCCACGTCACGCGCCAGGCGCACCATGTGCATCAACGGGCCGTCGTCGAGCTGCAGCACGTCCACTTCCTGCTGCGCGAAGTAGCCGATGACGAGGCCCTTGCCCTGCGTCGTCTTGCCGCTGATCAGCGGGATGGCGCCGGCAATCGTCTTCACCAGCGTCGACTTGCCCTGGCCGTTGGCGCCCAGGATGCCGATGCGCTGACCCGCCAGCACGCTGCGGCTGAAGTTCTTCACGATGGGCACGCCGGCATAGCCGCATGCAATGCCGTCGAAGGCCAGCATCGGGTTGGGCAGGCTCAGCGGTTCGCGGAACTCGAAGTTGAAGTCGCCGGCCGTCATCACCGGGGCCAGCCTCTCCATGCGTGCCAGCGCCTTGACGCGGCTTTGTGCCTGCTTGGCCTTGCTCGCCTTGGCCTTGAAGCGGTCGATGAACTTCTGCAGGTGCGCCACGCGGTCCTGCTGCTTCGAGAACGCAGCCTGCGCCTGGTTCAGCCGCTCGGCGCGCAGTTCTTCGAACGCGGTGTAGTTGCCGGTGTAACGCGTGAGCGTCAGTTCATCCAGGTGCACGATGACGTTGCAGATGGCGTCGAGAAACTCGCGGTCGTGGCTGATGATGATCATCAAGCCGTCGTAGCGCTTGAGCCACGCCTCCAGCCACACCAGCGCGTCCAGGTCGAGGTGGTTGGTGGGCTCGTCCAGCAGCAGCAAGTCTGACGGGCACATCAGCGCACGCGCCAGCTGCAGGCGCATGCGCCAGCCGCCCGAGAACGTATTCACCGGTGCGTCGAGCTGCTCGCTGCGAAATCCCAGGCCCAGCAGCAGCGCCTGCGCGCGCGCCGGGGCGTCGAAGGCGCCGGCCTCGTCCAGCGCTTGGTGCGCCTCGGCCATGGCATGGCCGTCATCGGCGGCTTCGGCAGCTTCCAGCGCCTTCTGCGCCTGCATCAGCGGCAGGTCGCCCTGCAGCACGAAATCTGTCGCGCCATCGGCGGTCTCGGGCACGTCTTGCGCGACCTCGCCCACGCGCCAGCGCGGCGGGATGTCGACATCGCCTGAATCAGCCTGCAGCCGGTGCGTCATCAGCGAGAACAGGCTCGACTTGCCAGCGCCGTTGCGGCCGATGAGGCCGACCTTCTCGCGCGGCTGCATCGTCACGCTGGCGTTTTGCAGCACCACTTTCACGCCGCGGCGCAGGGTGACTTGTGAAATCTGGATCATGGGTTCTCGTTCATGCGCAGCGCGCGCAAGTCATCGGCAGTGATCAGCAGCACCTGCTCATCACCGGCGCTGGTGGCCAGGCCCACGAAGGGCAGGCCGGGAAAGGCGGCTTCGAAATGGGCCAGTTCGTGGCCGACTTCCAGCACCAGCACGCCGGCTTCGTTCAGGTGTTCGGGCAGGGCCGCCAGCAGCGGGCGGATGAAGTCCATGCCGTCGGTGCCGCCGTGCATGTTGCCGTCCAGCGCCAGCGCTGGCTCGGCGCGGTACTCGGCCGGCAGCACCGCCATCGCTGCGCGGTTGACGTAGGGCGGGTTGCAGAGCACGAGGTCGTAGCATTTTCCGGCCACGGCCGCCAGGCCGTCGCCAAGGTGCAGGGTGATGCGGTCTTGCAGGCCGTGGCGGGCCACGTTTTTTTCGGCCACTTGAAGTGCCTCGGCGCTGAACTCTGCGCCGTCCACCACCACTTCAGGCCACGCCAAAGCGGCCAGCACGGCCAGGCTGCCGTTGCCGGTGCACAGGTCCAGCACGCGCAGCGTCTGCGGGCCCAGCCAGGCATCGAAGCCGCCTTCGGCCAAGGGCTCGGCGATCAGCGAGCGCGGCACGATCGCGCGTTCATCGACAAAGAACGGCACGCCCTGCAGCCAGGCTTCGCCCGTCAGGTAGGCGGCGGGGCGGCGGCTGCGGATGCGTTCGTCGACGAGCGCGTCGACCAGCGCTTCTTCATCGGTGGTGACGGCGCGCTCGGCCGCTGCGTCCAGACCATCCAGCGGCAGGTTGAGGCGCCACAGCACCAGCCAGACGGCTTCATCAAATGCGTTGGTGGTGCCGTGGCCGAAGTGCACGCCCGCTGCCTGCAGGTGCACGGTGGCCTGCTGCACCAGCTGCAAGACGTTCATCGCAGGAAATTTTCCAGTGTGCGCCGGTAGACACTTTTCAGCGGCTCCAGTGCCGCCACGTGTACCCATTCGTCGAGCTTGTGGATGCTCTCGTTGACGACGCCGAACTCCATCACCTGCGGGCAGATGCGTGAGATGAAGCGGCCGTCGCTGGTGCCGCCCGTGGTGCTCAGCTCCGGTTCGATGCCACCGCATTCAGACGCGATCGCCGCCACCAGCGCATCGCTCAGCGTGCCCGGTGGCGTGAGGAAGGGCTCGCCGCCCAGCGTCCACTGCAATTCATGCGGCACGCCGTGGCGCTGCAGCACCTCTTCGACACGCTGGCGCAGCGTGGCCGGCGTGCTCTCTGTGCTGAAGCGGAAATTGAAGTCCAGCACCAGTTCGCCCGGGATGACGTTGAAGGCGCCGGTGCCCGCATGAATGTTGCTGACCTGGAAGCTGGTGGGCGGGAAGTAGGCATTGCCGGCGTCCCACACCGTGGCCACCAGTTCGGCCAGCGCCGGGGCCAGCAGATGCAGCGGGTTGGCCGCCAATTGCGGGTAGGCGATATGACCTTGCACGCCCAGCACTTTCAGCCGGCCCGAGAAGGTGCCGCGGCGGCCGTTCTTCACCATGTCGCCCAGCACTTGTACCGAGGTCGGCTCGCCCACGATGCAGGCATCCAGCTTTTCGCCGCGTGCCTGCAGCACGTCGACGACATGCCGCGTGCCGTGCAGCGCGGGTCCTTCTTCGTCGCTGGTGAAGAGCAACGCCACGCGCCCCGGATGCCGGGGGTGCGCGTCCACGTATTCGGCGGCGGCGACGGTCATTGCCGCTACGGCGGCTTTCATGTCAGCGGCGCCACGGCCGAACAGGCGAGGG